>Ga0182024_10006603_pt1 | contig 25392 bp, 29 predicted proteins | sample P32metaG_FD_120480 | JGI IMG/M metagenome (GOLD analysis project Ga0182024, IMG submission 120480) | Permafrost microbial communities from Stordalen Mire, Sweden - P3-2 metaG (Illumina Assembly) | ecosystem: Environmental > Terrestrial > Soil > Wetlands > Permafrost | place: Sweden: Stordalen...
ACAACGTCGGCGGTCTCCCGGAAGACCTCGCGTTCGAGCTCGTCGAGCCGTTGCGCATGCTCTTCAAGGACGAGGTGCGCGCGGTCGGCGCCGAGCTCGGTCTGCCCGAGCGCCTCGTCTGGCGCCAGCCGTTCCCGGGCCCTGGCCTCGCGATCCGGATCGTCGGCGGTGCGGCGACCAAGGAGCGCCTCGACCTGCTGCGCGACGCCGACCACATCCTCCAGGACGAGATTCGCCAGGCCGGCCTCTACCGCGAGCTGTGGCAGTCCTTCTGCGTGCTGCCCGACATCCGCAGCGTCGGCGTCCAGGGCGACGAGCGGACCTACGGCAACGTGATCGTGATCCGCGCCGTCACCTCCGACGATGCGATGACAGCCGACTGGGCACGCCTGCCCTACGACCTGCTGGAGCAGATCGCCTCGCGGATGATGGGGGAACTCCACGAGGTCAACCGCGTGGTGCTCGACATCACGAGCAAGCCACCGGGGACGATTGAGTGGGAATAGAAAATCTCGGGCCCTCCGGGGCTGCGGGACTTTTCCAATTGCTGTGACTTTGGGGCGGGGCTGGACCCGCTCGGCGGGGGCGTGGGTGGTTGGCTATGATCTGGCGACGGCCGCGCGGGTGCGTGGCTGTCTCTTTATGCTCGGGAAGACCTTCGTCGCGAAGCCGTCGGATCGCCAGCGGGACTGGTACGTCGTCGACGCCTCCGGCAAGACCCTCGGGCGGCTCGCCACGCAGATCGCGGACGTGCTGCGCGGTAAGCGCAAGCCGACCTACACGCCGCACATCGATACCGGCGACTTCGTGGTGGTCGTCAACGCCGAGAAGATCGCGGTGACCGGCAACAAGCGCGCCGACAAGCTCTACCACCGCCACTCCGGCTATCCCGGAGGCCTGCACACCCGCACCTTCGAGGAGATGATCACGCGCCGGCCCGAGGAGATCATCCGGCTCGCGGTCAAGGGCATGATGCCGCGCAACCGCCTGGCGCGAAAGCAGCTCACCAAGCTGAAGGTCTACGCCGGGCCCCAGCACCCCCACGTCGCCCAGAAGCCTGCCGAGATGGAGCTGCGAGCCTGATGGCCGAAGAGACCCCTGAGACCCAGCCGGCCGATGCCACGCCGGAGGGCGAAAGCCCGGAGGCCGTCAACCCTCCCGAGGCGAGCGCGACCGAGGCTGCTGTCGAGGCTCCCGAGCCGCAGCCCGCCGAGGCCGAGGTCGAGGTCGAGGACGAGGAGGAGGCTCCCGCTCCGCGTGAGCGCCCTGCCGTGCCCGGCGCCGACCTCGAGGTCGACATCGTGCCCGAGGGTGTGGATCCGCTCGCCGGCTCAAGCGGCGACCCCTACGCCGAGTACGACGCCGAGGAGCCGGCGGCGAGCGCCGACGATCTCGAAGACGTCGTCGTGGCCGCGCCGATCGAGGCCGTCGCGATCGACCTCGCCGCGGGCGCCCGCTACCGCGCAACCGGCAAGCGCAAGAGCGCGATCGCGCGCGTGACGCTGCGCCCCGGCAAGGGCGAGTACACGATCAACGGCCGCAGCCTGGGCGAGTACTTCCCGCGCGAGACGCTCCAGCGCAACATCCGCCAGCCGCTCGAGACCGTCGGCTACGAGGAGCGCATGGACGTGGTCGCGCGGATGCACGGCGGCGGTGTCTCCTCACAGGCCGGTGCGCTGCGCCACGGCATCTCGCGCGCCCTGCTCGAAGCCGACCCGAACCTGCGCGGCGAGCTCAAGCGGCGCGGCTTCCTAACGCGCGACGCGCGCGCCAAGGAGCGCAAGAAGGCCGGTCTCAAGAAGGCTCGCAAGCGGCCGCAGTTCTCGAAGCGCTAGTGCCCTCCGGCGGGCATCTCCTCACGCGCCACTAGGCGTCACACTCTGCCTGAATCGCTGATGGGTCGAAGGCTCTTTGGAACCGATGGCGTGCGGGGGCTCGCGGGCGTCGAGATCACGGCGCAGCTCGCGCTCGGACTCGGTCGCGCGGTCGTCATGCACAGCGGGCTCGCCGCGCCGCGCGCCCTGGTCATCCGTGACACGCGCGAATCGGGCGAGATGCTCGAGGCGGCGCTGGCGGCGGGGATCGCCTCGGCCGGCGGCGAGGTCGCCCTCGGCGGCGTGCTGCCGACGCCGGCGGCGGCGCTCCTGGCGAGCCGGCAGGGATTCGACCTCGCGGTCGTGATCTCGGCCTCCCACAACCGCTACGCCGACAACGGCATCAAGTTCTTCGGCAGCGACGGCTTCAAGCTCTCTGATGAAACCGAGCGCCAGATCGAGCTGCACGTCGATGAGGACGCCGGCGGCGGCGGCGCCCAGATCGGACGGATCCAGCGGCTGGAGGGGACCGCCGAGGACTACCTGCGTGAGCTCGAGCAGCGCTTCGCCGGCCTCTCGCTCGCCGGGCTCGACGTCGTGCTCGACTGCGCCAACGGCGCCACCTTCGAGGTCGCGCCGGAGATCTTCTCGCGCCTGGGCGCCCGCGTGCGCGCGATCGCGGTCGCGCCCGACGGGCGCAACATCAACGACGGCTGCGGCTCGACGCACATCGACCTGCTCGCGCGGACGGTGCGCGAGGGCGGGCACGACCTCGGGTTCGCCTTCGACGGCGACGGCGATCGCGTGCTCGCGGTCGACCGCCACGGCGCGCTCGTCGACGGCGACGAGCTGCTCGCGCTCGCCGCGATCCAGCGACGCGACCGCGGCCTGCTCGTGGGCAGCGGCGTCGTCGTCACCGTGATGACGAACTTCGGTTTTCATGCCGCCATGGCGAGCGCGGGCGTCGAGGTGGCGACGACGGCGGTCGGGGACCGCTACGTGCTCGAGGAACTTCGCGAGCGCGGCTGGGCGCTCGGCGGCGAGCAGTCCGGCCACATCATCGAGCTCGGCTTCGCGCCGTCGGGCGACGGCATCGCCGCGGCGCTGCTCGTGCTCGAGGCGCTCGGCGGCGGCGACCTGCACGAGCGCGCCGCGATGGCGAAGCTGCCGCAGCGGCTCGTCAATGTGCCGGTGCTCGACCGCGACGCGCTCGCCGGGGCGCTCGGCGTGCACGAGGCGGTGGCGCGCGAAGCGGCCGAGCTCGAGGGTCGCGGGCGCGTGCTCGTGCGGCCGAGCGGCACCGAGCCGCTCGTTCGCGTGATGGTCGAGGCGCCCAGCGACGAGGAGACCGACGCAGTTTGCGCACGGCTCGTTGCGGTCGTCACGGAGGCGCTCGGGTAGGCTGGGGGCATGTGCGGCATCGTCGGATACGTCGGTCACCGCCCAGCCCAGGACATAATCCTCGCCGGCCTGCGCAAGCTCGAGTACCGCGGCTACGACAGCGCGGGCATGTCGCTGCTGGCCGACGGCGAGATCAACTCGGTTCGCGCCGTCGGCAACCTCGACCGGCTCGAGGCCGCCCTGCAGGGCGACAGCGCGACCGCGACCGCGACGCTCGTCCGCCCGGCGACGATCGGGATCGGCCACACGCGCTGGGCGACCCACGGCCGCGTCAGCATCGAGAACGCCCACCCGCTGGAGGCCGACTCCAGCCGCGTGCACGTCGTCGTCAACGGCATCGTCTCCAACTACATGGCGCTCAAGCGCGAGCTCGGTGCGGACGGGGCGCAGTTCGCGACCGAGACCGACGCCGAGGTCATCGCCGTCCTGATCGCCGCGCACCATCAGGGCGACCTCGCCGAGGCGGTGATCGCATCGCTGGCGCGGCTCGACGGCCACTTCGCGTTCGTCGCCCTCGCGCTGGAGGAGCCAGACGTGCTGGTCGGCGCGCGGCGCGAGTGCCCGCTGGTCGTCGGCCGCGGCGAGGAGGAGTCCTTCGTCGCCTCGGCGCTGCCGGCGTTCCTTGCCCACACCAACCGCGTCCAGTACATCGAGAACGACGAGATCGTGATCCTGCGCGCCGGCTCGGTCGAGATCTGCGACTCCTCCGGGGCGCCGCGCGAGCGCGCGATCGAGATCGTCGACTGGGACGAGGAGACCGCCGAGAAGGGCGGCTACGAGACGTTCATGCTCAAGGAGATCCACGAGCAGGCGGACGCGCTCGCCGAGACGATCGCCGACCGCACGGCACGCGGCGACGGCGTCGACCTTGCCGAGCCCGGGCTGTTCGACGAGTCGATCCTCGAGGGCGTCGAGCGGATCACCTTCATCGGCTGCGGCACCGCCTACCACGCCGGCCTGCTCGGGCGCTGCGCGGTCGAGGACTGGGCGCGCATGCACGTCGGCGTCGACGTCTCATCCGAATACCGCTATCGCAACCCGATCCTGACGCCGGCGGACCTCGTCGTCGGGATCTCGCAGTCCGGTGAGACCGCGGACACGCTGGCGGCGATGCGCCTCGCGCGCGAGCGCGGCGCGCGGGTGCTCGCGCTGACCAACACGATGGGCTCGCAGGCCACGCGCGACTCCGACGCCGTGCTGCTGACGCGCGCCGGCCTCGAGATCGGGGTCGCGGCAACGAAGACCTTCACGAGCCAGGTCGCCGCGGCATACCTGCTGGCGCTGCGCCTGGCCGAGCTGCGCGGGACGCTCGAGCCGGCGCGGATAGCGGAGCTGGTGGCGGCGCTGCGGCGGCTGCCGCGGCTCGTCGATGAGTTGCTCGCTCGCGTCACGCCGGCCGTCGAGGCTGCCGCGGAGTGGAGTTGGAACGCCGACTTCTTCCTCTACATCGGCCGCCAGGCCGGCGTCCCTGTGGCGCTCGAGGGGGCGCTGAAGCTCAAGGAGATCGCCTACATCTCGACCGACGCCTACGCCTCCGGCGAGATGAAGCACGGCCCGATCGCGATGCTCGACGAGCGCACGCCGGTCGTCTGCGTCGCAACCGCCTCGCCGGTGCTCTCGAAGATCCTCGACAACGTTGAGACGGTCCGCGCGCGCGGCGCGCGCGTGATCGCGATCACGACCGACGGCGACGAGGAGGTCGCGCCGCACGTGCACTCGACGATCGCGGTGCCGGCGGCGGACCCGATGCTGGCGCCGCTGCTCGCGGCGATTCCCCTGCAGCTGCTGGCTTATTCGATCGCACGCCGGCGCGGGCTCAACGTGGACCAGCCACGCAACCTCGCCAAGACCGTGACCGTCGAGTGACACGTCGAGCCGGTGAGGCCGTCGGGTAGCCTCGTGGCATGGCGGCAGCAGCGATAGGCCTGGACCTGCTCGAGGTCGAGCGGATCGAGCGTGCGCTGCAGCGGCGGCCGGCGCTCGCTGCGCGGCTGTTCCGCCCCGGCGAGCTCGCCTACGCGAGCGGGCGCGGACACCCCGCTCAGCATCTCGCGGCTCGCTTCTGTGCCAAGGAGGCGGTCTCCAAGGCGCTCGGGCTGGCGGTCTTCGCGCCGCTTGACATCGAGGTGCTGGGCGGCGGCGGCGACGTCGCCCTCGCCCTGCATGGCGCCGCCCGCGAGCGCGCCGGCGAGCTGGGGGTCGAGGTCGATTTCTCGATGACGCACACGCGCGGGATGGCAGCCGCCGTGGCGATCCTGCGATGAGCCTGCCGGGCTGGCTGGCGCCGCTCTACGACGCGCCGCGGATGCGGGCGATCGATGCCTGGGCGATCGATCGCCAGGGCGTGCCGTCGATTGAGTTGATGGAGCGGGCTGGCGCGGGCCTGGCCGACGCGGTGGCGTCGATGGCCGCGGAGTCCGGGCGCATCGTCGTAATCGCGGGGAAGGGCAACAACGCGGGCGACGGCTTCGTCGCCGCGCGGGCGCTGCGCTCGGCGGGGCGCGTGGTGGACGTGCTGGCGGCGGGTGGGCTCTCGGGCTTCTCGGGCGACGCCGCCACCAACCTCGAGCGCCTGGGTGGAGCCGCGCCGCTGCCGCTCGAGCACGGCATCGCGGCCGACGCGGTGCTGGTGATCGACGCGCTGCTGGGGACCGGCGCGAGTGGCGCTCCTCGCGGTGAGATCCTGGCGGCCATCGAGGCGATCCGCGCGTGGGGCGGGCCGGTGCTCGCGGCGGACGTGCCCAGCGGCGTCGACGCCTCGAGCGGGGAGACCGAGGGCCTCGCGGTCGTGGCCAGCGCGACGGCGACCTTCCACGCGGCCAAGCCGGGGCTGTGGATCAATCCCGGGCGCGGCTGCGCCGGCGCCGTCTCCGTCATCGACATCGGCATACCCGAGGGCTCGCCGGTCGAGGCCGACGTCGGCCTGATCGAAGACTCGGTGCTCGAGCAGATCCCGCCGCGCACAACGCATTCGACGAAGTTCACGAGCGGTCGCGTGCTGATCGTGGGCGGCTCGCCGGGGCTCACGGGGGCTCCCAGCCTGGCCGTCCTGGCCGCTGCGCGCGCCGGCGCGGGCTACGTCACGGCATGCGTGCCAGCGTCGCTGTCGCTGATCTTCGAGACGCGCCTGCTCGAGGCGATGACGCTCGCGCTCCCGGAGGAGAACGGGTTCCACGCGCCGGCCGGGGTGGCGCCGCTGCTCGAGGCGGCAGCCGGACGCGGCAGCGCGTTCAGCGCGCTCGCGCTCGGACCAGGGCTCGGCCGCGGCGAAAGCGCCGCGGCGTTCGTTCGCGCCGTGCTCGAGGGCGCCCAGCTGCCGGTGGTGCTCGACGCGGACGGCCTCAACGCCTTCGCCGGGGAGATCGACTCGCTGCGAGGGCGCGCCGCCGTGTTGACGCCGCACGAGGGGGAGCTCGGGCGGCTGCTTGGCGGCGGCGGCGGCAGGATCGCGGCCGCGCGGCTTCGCTGCGCGCGTGAAGCCGCGGAGCGCGCGCAGGCCGTGGTCGTGCTGAAGGGAGACGACACGCTCGTCGCCGACCCCGACGGCCGGGTCGCGGTCAACCCCGGCGCGACGCCGGCGCTCGCGACCGCCGGCACCGGCGACGTGCTCGCCGGGGTGACCGCTGCGATGCTCGCCAAGGAGCTCGATCCGTTCACGGCAGCCTGCGCCGCGGTGCGCCTGCACGCGCTCGCGGCGATCCGCGCCGCCGCCGTGCACGGCGCCGAAGGCGTGATCGCATCCGATGTGATCGCCGAGCTGGGAGCGGTGCGCCGGCGGTGATACGCGCACTGGCGCCCGTCAACCTCGCGGCGATCGAGCGCAACGCGGCGGCGCTCTCGGCGGCGACGCCTCGGCTGTGCGCGGTCGTCAAGGCCAACGCCTACGGACATGGCGCCCTCCAGTGCTCGCGGGCCGCGCTCGCGGGCGGCGCCTCGTGGCTGGGCGTCGCGACGGCCGCCGAGGCGGCCGAGCTGCGCGCGGGCGGCATCGATGCGCCGATCCTCGTGATGGGGGCGCTGACGCGCGCCGAGCTCGAGCTCGCACTCGCAGCCGACGCGGACGTGGTTGCCTGGAGCGAGCAGTTCCTCGACTCGCTAGCCGCGCTTGGCGGTGGGCGCGTGCACGTCAAGCTCGACAGCGGCATGGGACGCCTCGGCACGCGCGACGGCGCGCTCGCCGACCGCCTCGCGGAGCGCGCCACGCTCGAGGAGGGGCTCTCGCTGGCCGGGGCGATGACGCACCTCGCGACGGCTGAGGAGCCCGACCAGAGCTTCATGCGGGTGCAGCTCGAGCGCTTCGAGGGCTGGGTCTCGCCGCTGCGCGAGCGCCACCCGGGACTGCTCGTCCACGCCGAGAACAGCGCCGCGCTGCTCGGTGCCGGTCGCTCGCGTTTCGACATGGCGCGCTGCGGCGGCGCTCTCTACGGGCTCGACCCGTTCGGTCAGAGTCCCGAGCAGTGGGGGCTCGAGGCCGCGCTCGCGCTGCGCTCGTGGGTCGCGGCGGTCAACGCCTGCGCAGCGGGCGAGAGCGCCGGCTACGGGCGGCGCTTCGTCGCAGCGGCGGCCACGGAGCTGGCGGTCGTGCCGGTCGGCTACGGCGACGGTGTGCGCCGGCTCCTATCGGGCAACGCAGAGGTGCTGATCGGCGGCCGCCGCCGGCCGCTGGTCGGCACCGTCAGCATGGACAACGTGACGATCGACCTTGGTCTGGACAGCGGCGTCGCGGTGGGCGCGGCGGTAACCCTGCTCGGCCGTGACGGCGAGCAGCAGATCGCCGCCGAGGAGGTTGCGGCGCGCCAGGGCACGATCAACTACGAGGTGACCTGCGCGCTGACCGCGCGGGTGCCACGCGAATACCACCGCGACGGCGTGGTGGGGTGAGCGCCAGCGCGCTCGAAACCGCGCGCGCGGCGCTGCGCGGAAGCCGCTGCTGGGTGGTTGGCGGCGCGGTCCGCGACGAGCTGCTCGGAGCGCCTGCCGCAACCGACCTCGACCTGGTGCTCGCGGGCGAGGTCGCGCCGGCGGCGCGGGCGCTGGCGCGGGCCGCCGGCGGGGCTGCCTTTTCGCTCTCGGACGAGTTCGGAGCCTGGCGCGTCGTCGCGCCCTCGCACGCATGGCAGGCCGACCTCAACCCGCTGCGCGGCGAGTCAGTCGATGACGACCTGCGCCTGCGCGACTTCACGATCAACGCGATCGCCCGCCCGCTGCAAGGGGGCGCGACGATCGACCCGCTCGGCGGCGAGGCAGACCTGCGAGCGGGGACGCTGCGGCTCGCCGCGCCAGGCGCTCTGGCGGCCGACCCTCTGCGTGCGCTGCGGCTGGTGCGGCTCGCCTGCGAGCTCGGGCTGGAGGCCGACGAGCAGGCCGCCGCGGCCGCCCGGGTGGCCGCCGGCGGCCTGGCCGCGATCGCGAGCGAACGTGTGTACACCGAGCTTCGTCGCGTGATCGCGAGCGAGCGGGCGGCCGACGGCGTGCGCCTGGCGCTCTCGCTCGGGCTGTGCGCGGTCGTGCTGCCCGAGCTCGAGGCGCTCCGCGGCGTCGCTCAGAGCCGCTATCACCACCTCGACGCGCTGGAGCACACGATCGAGGTGCTCGACCGCGCCGTCGAGCTCGAGCGCGACCCGGGCGCGCTGCTGGGCGCCGGGCACGACGCGGAGCTGCGCGCGCTGCTCGCGCGGCCCCTGGCCGACGGGCTCACGCGTGGCGAGGGGCTGCGCTTCGCGGCGCTGCTTCACGACATCGCCAAGCCGCAGACGCGGACCGTCGCCGACGACGGGCGGGTCGGCTTCCCCGGCCACGACGAGCTCGGCTCGCAGCTGGCGGCGGCGATCCTTGCCCGCCTGCGCGCCGCCGGCCAGATGGTGACCTACGTGGCCACGCTCACGCGCGGCCACCTTCGCCTCGGATTCCTCGTTCACAGCGCCCCGCTCAGCCGCCGCGAGCTCTACGTCTACCTCGATGCGTGCGACGGCGCCGCGGCAGACGTCACGCTGCTGTCGGTGGCCGACCGCCTCGCCACGCGCGGCGATGGGGCACAGGATGCGATTGCGAGCCACCTCGAGCTCGCGCGCGCGGTGATCGGGGAGGCGCTCACGTGGCAGCGCGAGGGCCGCCCGCCGCCGCTCGTCCGCGGCGACCAGCTCGCGCGCGCGCTGGGGATCGAGCCCGGGCCGCAGGTGGGGGAGCTGCTGGCCGCGATCGCGCAGGAGGCATTCGCAGGCGAGCTGGCGAGCGCGCAGGAGGCGATCGCGTTCGCCGCTGCGCGCATCGCGTAGGCTTGCGCCACGGTGTCGGAGTGCATCTTCTGCAAGATCGTCAACGGCGAACTGCCGGCGACGGTGATCGCCTCCGACGAGCGGGCGCTCGCGTTCATGGACATCAACCCGGCGACGGCCGGCCACGCGCTCGTGATCCCGCTCGCGCACGCCCAGGACATCCAGGATGTGCCCGCGACGGACCTTGCCGCAGCCGTCCTGCTCGCCCAGCGCGTCGCCCAGCTGGCACGCGAGCGCCTCGGCGCCGACGGCGTGACGCTGATGCAGGCCTCGGGCCGGGCGGCCTGGCAGACGGTGTTCCACTTCCACATCCACGTGATCCCGCGCTACGCGGGCGATCCGCTGCGGTTGCCGTGGGTACCGGCGCCGGGCGATCCGGACGAGATCGCCGCCGCGGCGGCCTCGCTCATGGGCGCGTGAACGGCGCGCTCCCGCCGCCATTTCGAGCGTAGGGGCGGACCGGCCGGCGCTCGGGCGCGGGCATGAGCCGTGGTGGCGACGGTCGCTCGCGGGTCCGTGGCGCGGTCGCGGCGGCTCCTCTGCGGGGTCCGCCGCACGTGAAAGTTTTTTCCTACTGCGCTACCGGCGCCGCCTCGTGGTGTTCAATGGGGGCGGCAGATGAAGAAAAACCTCGTACTAATTGCCACTATCTTGGTCATGCTGGCAATCCCGGCGCTCGCGACCGGAACGCTGACCGAGGTCGGCTCGGTTGGCCTGCCGTTCGGCACGCCCTCGCCGGTGGGGCCGACCGCCAAGACCGGCACGACCGGCAAGACCGGCTCGACCGGCAAGAAGGGCAAGACCTCCAAGAAGCCCAAGCACCCCAAGACCGGCTCGACGGGGGCGACCGCGACCGGCGGCACGACCGGCGCGATCGGTGCGACCGGGCCCACCGGACCGACCGGGCCCGTCGCGAGCTGCCCGGGGGCGCCGTGCGAGGTCGTCAGCGAGACGACCGGGATGCAGGTCAAGGTCGGATCGCACAACGCGCCGATCACGATTCCCCGCAACGGCGTGATCGTCGCCTGGACGATCCACCTGAGCAGCCCGACGTCCAGCCAGATCGCCTACTTCGACCTGCACGAGGGCGGCCCGCCAGAAGCCGGCATCGCGATCATCAAGCAGTCCAAGGCGCTCAACTACACGCTCGTCGCGCAGAGCCCGCTCGTCCAGCTGGAGCCCTACCTCGGCGGCACCGCGCAGTTCCCGCTTGCCAACACGATCGAGGTCCAGAAGGGCGAGCGCATCGCGCTGACGGTCCCGACGTGGGCGCCGGCGCTCGCGATCAAGCTCGGAAACACGACCTCCTGGCGCGCCAGCCGTCCCAAGAACACCTGCACCAGCGCGACCGAGGCCTCGACCCAGACTTCGCAGACGACCGCCGGCTCGAACGTCCAGTACGCCTGTCTCTACCAGACGGCGCGCCTGCTCTACACGGCAACGCTGATCTCGACGCCCTAGGGGTGCTCGCCGTCGCCTTCGGCGACGGCTACGCGCCTGCTGGCCACGGAGGGCCGGTGTCGCGCTGCGCCCCGCCGCCAGGGAGCAACGGTGTGTGGAGCTTCAACTTCAATCCGCGGTCTGTCCGTGCCGCGGGCGTGAGCGCACTCTAAGTCGTGCCGGTGGGAGCGAGGACGCCGCCGCCCGATCCCGAGGAGGTGCCGCCGGCCGATCCCGAGGAGGTGCTGGTGGTGGCAGAGGTGCCGCCGCCGGTTGCTGGCGTGGTGGTCGCCGGCGTCGTGGTCGCGGGCGTCGTGGTCACCGCTGTGCTCGTCGCCGACGAGCTGGTCACAGCCGTGCCGGAGCTGCTGTCGGTGGAGCCGGTCGCGCCGATCGGCGAGGTCGAGCCGCTCGAGCTGGGATTCGAGTTGCCCTCGTTGTCGTAGCTGCTGTTGGTGAGGGTGGGGGTCATGGGCACGGCGGTGGTTGGCACGTCGTCTGAGACCTTCGTGCCGCCGCAGGCGGCAATCGCCGCGGCACCGAGGACCCCGCCGATCAGCGCCAGGGACCGCCGCGAGGCGCGCCTCACACGATCACGCTCCGAGCGGACCCATGCGACGCCCACATGTCGGGCAGTCGTTCAGGTCACGCTGCGCGAGCTGCTCACACCAGGGGCAGAAACGCAGGGTCTCGACCGCCCACGGCAGCTTCGAGCGCGACGGGGCGAGCGGCAGCACCCTGCCGACCACCTCGAGGCGCTCACCGGTCTCGCGGTCGGTGTACACGCGGTCGGGCTGGGCCTCGACGATCACCTCGCGGCCCGTCGACGGCGTTCGCAGGCGGTAGCGGTCACCGGCACTCATGCGCGGCATCCTAGCGACCACAGCACCGCTGCCGCGGCCTCGGATAGAGTTCGCGCCGCATGGCGGAACGGGTTTCGGTTAGGCGAAAGCTGGTCGGTGCGGCCGCCATCGCGGTGCTCGCACTGGGTGCTGGCGGGTGCGCGCTGAAAGGCGGGCAGAACGTCAGCCTCGTCACGGGCAAGGTCCTGTTCGTGAAGAACTGCGGCCGCTGCCACACGCTCGCGCGCGCCAACTCGACGGCCGAGATCGGCCCCAACCTCGATGCCGCGTTCGCGGCGAGCATCCAGGACGGCCTCGGCCGCAGCGTCATCGGCGGCATCGTCGAGCAGCAGATCCAGTACCCCAGCAGCGCCGGCCTGATGCCGAAGCTGCCGCTCTCCACTCGCCAGGCCGCCGAGATCGCCGACTACGTGCAGTACGCCGCCGCCAGGCCGGGCAAGGACACCGGCCTGCTGGCCGCGGCTGGCGGCGGCGGCTTCGGGCCGCCGGCGGTCGAGAAGGACGGCAAGCTCGCCTTCGCGGCCAACCCGCACGGCCTGCTCGCCTACACCGTCAAGGCCGCGACGGCCACGGCCGGCCCGGTCACGATCTCGATGACCAACATGTCCGGGACCGCTCACAATCTGGCGATCCAGGAGGGGACCGGTGCGACCGGGACGGTGGTCGCAGCCACTCCGATCAGCTCGAGCGGCACGCACTCGCTCACCGTCGACCTCAAGCCCGGCACCTACACCTTCTTCTGTCAGGTGACCGGTCACCGCGCCGCCGGCATGTACGGCACGCTCGTCGTCAAGTAGGGCGCCCCCACACGCCGTCGGCGTCGCACGCGTGTAGGCCGGCTCGGCCATGGGGGCCGTGGCGCGAAATCGAGGATCATTCGTGCCGATGCGCGATGAGAAGACGTGCCCCGACTGTGCGGAGCGGGTGCTCGCCCAGGCGAGGGTCTGCCGCTACTGCGGCTACCGCTTCGCGGGTGCTCCGCCGAGGAGCCTGCTCGATTGGTTTCGCCGGCCCGCGGACCCCAAGCCGCTACCGGAACTGCTGCTCGACTGGGGCACCGAGCTATCCGCCGATGAGGAGGTCGCCTTCTTCGGGCTCTGCGACGTGGAGTCCGACGCCGTCTTTGTGCTCGTCACGAACCGCCGCCTGGTGTTCTTCACCCAGCGGGGTGCGCGCAAGCTGCTGGAATGGACGCTGGAGGCGGTCCACGACGTCGAGATCGAGGGCCGGGGCCGTGGCGCGAGCCTGCGTTTGAGCGGCGAGCTCGGCAGCGTGACGCTGCGTCATTTCGTTTCCGAGACAGCGCTGCGCGAGGCTGCCGATGCGTTGGCGCCCGCGCGCGGGGCTCAGGGTTGACACGGGCTTGAGTGGCGGCGAGGCGCCGCGAGCACCTCAGAGCGCTCTGGCGATCAGGACCACCGCGATGATCACGCCGAAGAACGCGATCACGTAGAGCAGGAGGCGGAAGGCCTCGCCCTCGCTGCGCAGCGGGTTCAGCATCAGAGCGCCAGCAGGAGCTCGAACAGCACGAGGAACACGGCGAGCAGCGGGCTGGCGGTGCCGACGAGGGTCATCAGATCACGTAGACCGTCGTGAAGACGACGATCCACATGATGTCGACGAAGTGCCAGTAGATCCCGGGGACGTTGAGGCCGTGGTGGTGCTCGGCCGAATAGTGCCCTCGGAACGAGCGCACCGTCGCCATCGTCAAGAGGATCAGGCCGATGCAGACGTGGGCGCCGTGGAGGCCGGTTAGCCCGTAGAAGATCGTCCCCTGGGCGCTGTTGGAGGGGGAGAAGCCGAGGTGCACGTACTCGTTGATCTGCACGAACAGGAAGGTTGCGCCGAGCATCAGCGTGCTGAGGATGCCGGCGCGCAGGCCGAAGCGGTTGCCGCGCCGGATCGAGGTCTCCGCCCAGTGCAGCGTGAAGGACGAGGAGATCAGGATCGCCGTGTTGAAGCCGGCGACCGCGAGGGGGATCTTCGTGCCGGGAGCCGGCCACGGGTCGCCCTCGGCGATGCGGATGAAGAAGTAAGCCGTGAAGAAGGCCCCGAAGATCATGATCTCGGAGATGATGAAAAGCAGCATGCCGAGGGTCGCCGGATCGACCCGCGAGGATCGGTTCGCCTCGATCGGCCCGTGGTGCTCCTCGCCGTGCGAGTGCTCGTGGGCTCCGTGCGAGATGCTTGCTGCCTCCACCGTTGCTCCGATCAGTTGGCCGTGACAGCGTCGCCGGCGCCCGCGACCACGTGCTCGACCGGGCACGCCGCATAGCGGCGCACGCGTTCGACGAGGTCGGCCCGTAGCCAGCCGGACTTGGTCTCAGGGAGAGTGGAGATCACAACACGGCTGACGCGAAAGAACTGCAGCGCGTTGAGCGTCGCGGTGAACGGGTCGGGGTCGCCGACCAGGCCGGAGACGACGAGGTCGGCATCGCGCAGGCGCGCGAGCACCTCAGCCAGGTGCTCTTGCGCCTGCGCGCCCGCCTTGGCGTCGCCGCCGAGCGCGGGCACGACGACGATGAACATGTGCCCGGGGCTGGCCTGGGCGAGCTCATGCAGGTGCTGGGTCAGCTCTGCGCTCGAGGCGGTGCGGTTTGCGACCACGAGCGTCGTCTCGTTGGGCGGAGGGCTCTCCTCGTCGAGGTCGCTGATCACGTGCTGGACGGCGATCCCCGAGGCCTCGGCGACGCGCTCGACCAGGTCGCGGCGGAGCCAGCCCGAGGCCGTGGCCGGCAGCGTCGAGATCACGATCTCGTCCGGCTTGCGGTCGGCGATCGCGTCCATCGTCGCGTTGAAGGCGTCGGAGTCCCCGATCTCGCCGCTCGCGTCGAAGCCCTGCCCCTGCAGCACCGTCAGCGCGAGGTCGAGGCGCACCTGCGCCGCGTCTTGGACCGACTGCAGATAGATCACCGACCCGCGCCGTGGGCGGCTCTGCGGGATCACGAGGCGGATCACAAGCGATGGGTTGACCTTGGCCTTCTGCTCGAGCAGCTCGCGCAGGCGGCGCCCGCCGAGCGTCTCGTTGGCCACGACCAGGATCTCCGTCAAGGCGCGCCCCTCATTCCTGCGTCACCATCGCGCGGGTGGTTGCGGGCGCCGGCACGTCCGCGCCGTCGCGGAAGACCGCGTGGACCGCGCCGGGCACTCCGTACTCGTAGGGGCCGCCTACGATCGTCGGCAGCGAGTCGAAGTTGAAGATCGGTGGCGGTGAGGAGACCTGCCATTCGAGTGTGAGCCCGCGCCAGGGGTTGGCCACGGCCCTCGGGCCGCCTCGCCAGCTGACGACCATGTTGTAGATGAAGATCAGCGTCGAGAGGCCGAGGCCCCAGCTCGCGATCGAGATGATCAGGTTCCAGGTCGCGAACTGGCTCGAGTAGTCGGCGACGCGGCGTGGCATCCCCTGGATCCCGATCAGGTGCATCGGCGCGAAGGTGGCGTTGAAGAACACCAGCGTCGTCCAGAAGTGCCACTTGCCGAGCCGCTCGTCATACATCCGCCCGGTCATCTTCGGGAACCAGTAGTAGACGCCGGCAAAGATCGTGAAGACCGAGCCGCCGAACAGCACGTAGTGGATGTGGGCGACGATGAAGTAGGTCTTCGAGACGTGCAGGTCGAACGGCACCATCGCCAGCATCACGCCGGAGATCCCGCCGAGCGTGAACATGGTGATGAAGCCCATCGCCCACAGCATCGGCGTGTCCATGTGCAGGACCCCTCGCCAGAGCGTCGCCAGCCACGAGAAGATCTTCACCCCCGTCGGCACCGCGATGATCGCGGTCGTGATCATCATCGGGTCCCGCAGCCACCCCGGCATGCCCGAGGTGAACATGTGGTGGGCCCAGACCGTGAAGCCGAGGATCACGATCGCCAGCAGCGAGAAGGCCATCATGCGGTAGCCGAAGATCGGTTTGCGCGCCTTCACGGCGATGACCTCGCTGATGATCCCGAAGCCGGGCAGCATCATGATGTAGACGGCCGGGTGCGAGTAGAACCAGAAGACGTGCTGGTACATCAGCACGTCACCGCCCGAGCCGGCGTTGAAGAAGTTGAAGCCGAGCGCGCGGTCGAGCAGCACGAAGAACTGGGATGCGGCGATGAACGGTGTTGCGATCACGACCAGCAGCGAGGTCGAGAAGTTCGCCCAGACCAGCAGCGGCATGCGGAAGAAGCTCATGCCGGGCGCGCGCATCGTGATGATCGTGACCAGGAAGTTGAGCGCCGTCGCGATCGAGGACGCGCCCGCGAACTGCACGCCCAAGGTGAAGAAGACCTGGCCGATCGGCGCGGTCGTCGAGAGCGGCGCGTAGGCGGTCCAGCCCGATGCGAACGAGCCGCCCGGCGCGAAGAACGAGCCGAGCAACATCAGCCCGGCGATCGGGAGCAGCCAGAATGAGAGCGCGTTCAGGCGCGGGAACGCCATATCCGGGGCGCCGATCATCAGCGGCAGCACGAAGTTCGCGAGACCCGCGAAGACGGGGATCACGAACAGGAAGATCAACACCGTCGCGTGGACCGAGAAGAGGCCGTTGTAGGTGTTGGCGTCCACGAACTTGCCGCCGGGCTGGGCGAGCTGGACGCGCATCAGCATCGCGAACAGCCCGCCGATCAGGAAGTACAGGAACGAATGCACGACGTACTGGACACCGATCACCTTGTGGTCGGTGTTGACGCGGAAGTAGTCCTTCCAGCTGCGCGCGCCGTGGCCGGAATGGTCCTCGGGCCGGCTCGGGCGCCCGGAGGCCCAGTAGAACCAGTAGTCGAACGCCCCCAGGCCGATCAGGAAGGCGAACGGCGCTGCGATCATCGCGACCTGGAGGATCGCCGTGCCGTCCAGCACCGGGTGGTAGTGCGAGGCGGCGCGGATCGGCAGCACGATCGCGTAGGCGAAGCCGATGCCGAGGGGGATCGCGAGGATGCCACGGTGCAGGCCGGGCCTACGGAGCCGCGCGATCATTGCGTTCCCTCCTTGGTCGTTGTCTGTGCCTTTGGTAGCGGCGCATAGCCGGTCCAGCCGTCGGCGATCTCGGTGGCGACGCCCCCAGGGGCCGGCTTGCGCTGGATCGACGTCGTCTGGGCGCCCGCGCTGTAGCCGTGGTCGGTGAGCCACGAGCTGAAGGCCGAGGCGCTGATGATGTGGAGCGTCGTGCGCATCGTCGAGTGTCCGTAGCCGCAGAGCTGGTTGCAGATCACCTGGTAGGTGCCGAGTCGGTCGGGCGTGGCGCGAAAGCTCGTCGTCAGCCCGGGCACCGCGTCCTCCTGGATGCGGAAGGCCGGAACCCAGAAGGTATGTATCACGTCAACCGAATGGATTTCGAACACGACCGGCCGGTTGATCGGCAGGTACAGCTGGTAGGCCACGATCGGCTTGCCGGCGGCGTCGTGGTAGGTGGGGTAGGAGAAGGTCCATTCGAACTGCTGGCCGGTGACTCCGATCTTGAGCTCGTTCGGCTGCTTGGCGCCGATGTCGGCGAGCACGATCGCCGCGTAGACGACGAGCGCCGCGATCAGCGCCGAGGGCAGCGCCGTCCAGATCACCTCGAGCTGCGTGCTGCCGTGTATCGGCGGGCCGTCGAGGCGCTCCTCGCCGGGCCGCATCCGCCAGCGCCAGCCGGAGAACAGCACGACCGTCGTGACCAGGACGAAGATCGGCACCGTGGCGATGATCAGCACGTAGTAGAGCGTGTCGATCGTGTGCGCCTGGGTGGCGGCGGCGGGCGGGAACCAGGGGATCAGCAGCCCGAAGACAATGCCGATCACCGCAGCCAGCACCCCGATCGCGAGCAGGCGCAGGAGGGTGCGTCGGCTTGGGGGTGGTCGGTGTGGGGTGGCCTGCGAGCCGTGCGTCTCCGCCATCGCGCCCGGCATCCTATTGCCAAGCAGTGACAGACGCCACCGCCATCCGGACGCGATCAACCGCCGCAGGCGGCGGCAGCCGCGAGCACGGCGGCCTCAGTGGCCGGGCGGGAGCTCGCTCATCTCCTCGCGCGCGGAGCGAATCCAGCGCACGAGCACGGGGATCGTGATCAGCAGCCCGATGATCGTGAAGACGATGCTGACGGTGACGCCGACGAGCGCGAGCGTCAGGCCGACCGCCAGCAGCACCGGCAGCCACGAGGACCGCGGCATGTGGAGCTGCTCGCCGGTGGGCGCGGTGTCCTCGTTGAGCTCGCTCACGACAGATAGATCGCGGCGACGAGGAACGTGAGGCCGAGCATGAACAGCGAGAAGGCCCCCAGCAGAAGCGCGGTGCGCATGTTCTTGCGGGCCAGCTTGCGATCCACGGCGCCAGATCCTACAGGTGCCTGTCGGCCACCATCGAGATGAACAGGAGCGCGAGGTAGGCGAGCGAGAACAGGTACAGCGTGAGCGCTGAGCGGCGGTCGGCGCGGCGATACAGCCGCACCGCGGCGTAGACGAAGCCGACGCCCAACAGCATCGACGCGGCCAGGTAGATTGTCCCGAGGCCGCCGGCGCAGAACGGCAGCTGCGTGACGGCGTAGAGCAGGATCGAGTAGATCAGGATCTGCCGGCGGGTCTCGGCCTCGCCGCGGGCGACCGGCATCATCGGCACGCCGACCTTTGCGTACTCGTCCTTCATCAGCAGGCTCAGGGCCCAGAAGTGCGGGGGCGTCCAGTAGAAGACGATCGCGAACAGGAGCACCGCGGTGCCGCCGACGTGGCCGGTCACCGCGGCCCAGCCGACCAGCGGCGGCACGGCGCCGGCGGCGCCGCCGATGACGATGTTCTGCGGCGTGCGGCGCTTGAGCCAGATCGTGTAGACGCCGACGTAGCCGACGAATCCGCACAGCGACAGGCCCGCCGCGAGCAGGTTGACGGTCGTCGCGAGCACGAGCACGCTGAGCGCCGCGAGCGTGATGCCGAAGATCAGCGCGGCACGCGGCGAAACGCGCCCGCTCGGCAGCGGCCGGTCGGCGGTGCGCGTCATCTGCGCGTCGATGTCGCGGTCCCAGTAGTGGTTGATCGCGCCGGCGCCGCCGGCTGACAGGTAGCCGCCGACGCAGGTCAGCAACACCAGCGCCGGCGAGGGGTCGCCGGCGACGTACATCGTCGTGACCGTCGTCAGCAGCAGCAGCGACTGGACCTTCGGCTTGGTCAGCGAGGCGTAGTCGCGCAGCAGCGTGCGCGTGTCGGCGATGGCGCCGGCCGCCGCTGTCGAGCTGAAGCGTGAGGCCTCCATCGCGGCTAGGCCGGGACTCTCGGCTGGGACGGGACGTCGGCCACCGGCGCCGGGGCGGTGCTCGGCGCGGCGGCGCGCCGCGCGATCTCGCGGCGGATGTCCTTCATCGGCTCGAGCGAGCGCACGCGCGGGATCACGTCGAAGTTGTTGACCGGGGGCGGCGACGGCGTGAACCACTCCAGCGTGTTCGCCTGCCAGGGGTCCGGGCCGGCGATCACGCCGCTCTTCAGCGAGCGCATCACGTTGAGAACGGTAACGAGTACGCCAGCGGCGAGGATGAACGCGCCGGCCGTGGAGATCTGGTTGTAGAGCTGGAGGTGACCGATGTTGTTGTACTCGTACACGCGGCGCGGCATGCCGTCGAGTCCGAGCGAGTGCTGGATCAAGAATGTGACCAGCGTGCCGACGAACATCAGCCAGAAGGAGACCTTGCCCAGCGCTTCGCTGAGCATTCGCCCGGTGATCTTCGGGAACCAGTAGTAGATGCAGGTGAAGATCCCGAACACCGAGCCGCCGACGAAGACGAAGTGGATGTGCGCGACGATGAAGTAGGTGTCGCTGAGCTGCCAGTCGATCGGGATAATCGCCAGGAAGATCCCGCTGATGCCGCCGATCGTGAACAGCGCGATCATGCCGCAGGCGAAGATCAGCGGCGTTCGAAACTCGATCGAGCCCTGCCAGAGCGTGCCGATCCAGTTGAAGATCTTGATGCCGGTGGGCACCGCGATCAAGAACGACGCGATCATCGCGAAGATCAGCACGATCAGCGGCGTCGGCGTCGTGAACATGTGGTGCAGCCACGTGAGCAGGCCGAGGAAGCCGATCAGGATCGTCGAGGCGGCGATCGCCTTGTAGCCGAAGATCGGCTTGCGCGCGAACACGGGCAGCACCTCGGAGATGATCCCGAAGGCGGGCAGGATGAGGATGTAGACCTCGGGGTGGCCGAAGAACCAGAAGAGGTTCTGGTAGAGCAGCGCGGATCCGCCCTGGGTGGGGTCGAAGAAGTGCGTGCCGAAGTGGCGATCGAGCAGCAGCATCGTTACGGCTCCGGCGATCACGGGGATCGCGACGATCAGGAGGACGGCGTAGGTCAGGATCGACCAGATGAACAGCGGCAGCCGTGACCAGGTCATGCCCGGGGCGCGCATGTTGAGGATGGTTGCCACGAAGTTGATCGCGCCGAGGAGGGCCGAGATGCCGGTGAGGTGGATCAGATAGATCCATGCGTCCTCGCCGCCGGACGGTGAGTAGGTGATCGAGGCGAGTGGGAGCGTTGAGATCCAGCCGGCGTCCGGCGGGTTCCAGAAGACCGATGCGTAGAAGACGATCCCGCCGGTGAGGAAGAGCCAGAAGGACAGCGCGTTGAGCCGCGGGAACGCCATGTCGCGCGCGCCGATCATCAGCGGCACGAAGTAGTTCGCGAAGCCCGCGAACATAGGCACGACGAAGAGGAAGATCATCGTCGTGCCGTGCATCGTGAAGAGTTGGTTGTAGACCTCCGGGGAGATCAGGTCGTTATTGGCGACGATGAGCTGCATCCGCATCATCAGGGCCTCGACGCCGCCGAGCATGAAGAAGACGAACGTCGCGACCATGTAGAGGATCCCGATCCGCTTGTGGTCGGTCGTGGTCAGCCAGCGCACGAGTCCGCGCGGCTCGCGCTCGACGTGGTCGGTGACAATCTGCGGGATCGGGGTGAGCGTTGTCGCGGCCATTGCTGTCGTCAGCCTCTCACGGGTTCTCGACGGCCGCGCTGCCCGTCCGCTTCTGGAGGGTCTTGCGCCCTGCGGCGCCGCCGTTCTTGTTCGCCTGGAGGTTCTTCTCGAGCGTGTGCAGCCAGGCGAGCCACTGCGTCCGCGGAAGCGCCGTGACGAGCGCCGTCATCGTCGCGTGGCCAAAGCCGCAGATGAACGAACACTGCCCACTGTAGGTGGCGGGCTTTGAGATCTCGAACGAGGCCCAGTTGACGTAGCCGGGCACGGCCATGACCTTCTGACCGAGGTCGGGGATCCACCATTCGTGCACGACGTCCTGGGAGACGACCTTGAGCACGACCGCCGTGTCCGTCGGCACGTACAGGTGGCGGTAGGTGTACGGGTCGTCGAGCTGGTCGGCCAGCTTGCCGAAGCCGAGGTAGGTGAAGCGCCAGACGAACTGCTGGCCGTTGACCTGGATCGTGATGTAGGGCCCCTTGGGCGGCTTGATCGCGTCGGTTGAGATCGGCACGCCGGTCTCGCTCGCGGTGAGGCCGTTGGGGCCCGAGACGGCGGGCGTGACAATCGAGTGAAGCTCGGCGAAGGTGAGGATCGCCAGCGCGAGCAGGACCGCAGCGGCGCCCAGCGTCCAGCCGAGCTCGAGGCGCGTGTTGCCGTGGGTCTGCACGGCCACACGCCCCTTGCGCGCGCGGAAGCGCACGAGCGCATACAGCAGCGTGCCCTCGACGCCGACGAAGATCACGGCGGCGATGATCAGCGTGACGTCGTAGAGGTCCAGGATGTGGTCGGCGTTCGGCGAGCCGCCCGACTGCGGCGTGAAGAAGTCGGCGGAGGCGGCGGGGGCGAGCGCGAGCGCGGCCAAGCTCGCCAGCATCGTGAACCCGCCAAAGAGCGCCGCCTTGCGAAGCTGGGAGCGTTTGGGGGCAGGCGGTCGGCGCAACGCGGCGTGATTGTATTCACGGTCGCGGTGTTCGCGCGCACAGCGGCCCGGCGGCAGCGCCCACGCTACGGTGCCGCGCCGTCGCGGTCGATACGGTTCCGGTATGCGCCCGCCGCTGATCGGTCTCTGCACGGCCCTCGAACAGGCTGCCTGGGGCGTCTGGGACCAGCAGGCGATGCTGCTCCCGCGCAACTACATCGACGCCGTCCACCGCGCCGGCGGCGTCGCTCTGATGCTGCCGCCGGACCCGCGCGTGACGGCCGAGCCCGACCTCGTGCTCGACGTGGTCGACGGCCTGCTGCTGGCGGGCGGAGCCGACGTCGATCCGCAGTCCTATGGCGCCGAGCGCGCGCCCCAGACCGTGCACACGGTGCCCGAGCGCGACGAGTTCGAGCTCGCGCTCGTGCGCCGTGCGATCGAGCGCGACATCCCGCTGCTGGGGGTCTGCCGCGGCATGCAGGTGATGAACGTCGCGCAGGGCGGCACGCTGATCCAGGACCTTCCGAGCGAGCTCGGCCACAAGGATCACTGCCGGGTCCCGGGAAGCTTCGACGGCGCCGACCACCCGGTCCACCTGCTCGCCGGCTCGCAGGCGGCCAAGGCCGCGGGCGGCGAGCACACCGGCACGCTCTCGCACCATCACCAGGGCATCGACGCGCTCGGTGAGGACCTCGTGGTGAGCGGCTGGTCGGACCTTGACGAGGTCCCCGAGGCGATCGAGGCGCGCGAAAAGCGCTTCGCCCTCGGCGTGCAGTGGCATCCCGAGGCCGACGACACCAGCCGGGTGATCGCGATGCTCGTGCAGGAGGCGCGGGAGTACGCGCTCGCGCGGACAGGCTGACCCGCTCACGCACCTCATCCCAGCAGGCCGTACGCGCCGCGGCCGCAGCGGTCTTGATCGGCGCGGTCGCGCTGCCGGTGATCCGCCGGCGGTTGCGCGTGCGCCCGGCGGCCGTGCTCGCCGGAGCGGCCCTTGCGCCCGCTTCGGCGGCGGTCCTGTGGCCGCGCGCGCGAGCGCGTGTGGCGATCATCTGCGCGCTGCAGATGTACGTGTACCTGGCCGCCTACAAGATGCCCAACGACGACGCGGCGGCGCTCGAGGCGCGCGTTCACGTCGACTACCCGGTCCGCGCCGACCGCCTGCTCGGCCTCGGCGAGCTGCCGACGGTTCGCCTGCAGCGCGCGCTGCACCCGGACGGCTACTTCCGCAGCTACGAGAAGGTGCTCGTCTGGGCCCACTGGGTGTGGTTCGCCACGCCGCACGCGACGCTCACCTATCTGTACTTCCGCGACCGCGACCGCTTCGGGCGCGCCGCGGTGCTGACCTACGCGGTCTTCGACCTCGGCGTGGTCGCGTATTGGCTCGCGCCGACGGCGCCGCCCTGGTACGCATCCACGCGCGGACGCGAGAGCGGCGAGCCCGTGGTCGTGCGGCGGCTGATGGTCGAGTACGGCGAGAGCTTCTGGCGCAACGGCTGGGCCCCGCTCTACAGTGTCTTCGGTGGGAACCCGTTGGCCGCGATGCCGTCACTGCACATGGCGACCTCGGCGATGGCCGCGCTGCTGCTAGCGGAGAGCGGCCCGGGGGCGGGGGTCGTTGGGGGCGGCTACGCGGCGCTGCTCGGCTTCGCGCTCGTCTACCTGGGTGAGCACTACGTCGTCGACCTGCTGGGTGGCATCGCGCTGACGCTGACCGTGCGCCGTCTGGAGCCGCTCGCCCGCGGACCGCTCGGCACGCTGGGGCGCGCGGTCGAGCGCCTTGGGCGCTTCGCGAATGAGCCCCGGATCGCGTCGTGAGGGAGTGGCCGCCACCTCGCCCGCGCGTGGATCACACCCAGATCGGCAGCCTCCCGGGCGAGGGCGGGATGCCGCGTGTGATCATCACCCGCCGCCGCGCCTTGGCGCTCGGGGTGTTCGTGGTCTCGGTGGTGGCCTTCCTCTACTTCGTCCTGCCGAAGCTGGCCGGGCTCGGCAAGACCTGGGACCGCCTCGGCCAGGGCTCGCCCGGGTGGCTGGCGGTCGCGGCCGCGTTCGAGATCCTCTCCTTCGCCGGCTATGTCGCGCTGTTCCGGACGGTCTTCGTGCGGTCGCGCAAGTCGAACATCGACTGGCGCGCGAGCTACGAGATCACGATGGCCGGGCTCGTGGCCACGCGGCTGTTCGCGGCGGCGGGCAGCGGCGGCGTGGCGCTGACCGTGTGGGCGCTGCGGCGCTCCGGCCTCGATCGGCGCACGGTCGCTGCGCAGATGGTCGTCTTCATCACGCTGCTCTACGCCGTCTACATGGCGGCCCTGGTGGTGTTCGGCGTCGGCCTGCGCACCGGCCTGCTGCCCGGCGGTGGGAGCTTCGCGATCACGATCCTGCCGGCGATCTTCGGCGGCGGTGTGATCGCGCTGTTTCTGGCGCTGACGCTGCTGCCAGGCGACGTGGAGGGCCGCCTCGGGGACTGGGCGGCTCGGCGTGGGCAGCACCGCCGCGGCGCGCGCGTGCTGGCGCGCCTGGTGACGCTGCCGGCATTGGTTGCCAGCGGCGTCCGCGGCGCCCTCGCCGTCGGGCGCTCCCGCGACCCGCTCGTGCTCGGGGCGGTGGCGTGGTGGGGCTTCGACATCGCGACGCTGTGGGCGTCGTTTCGGGCGTTCGGTGCGGCGCCGGCGTTCAGCGTCGTCGTGATGGCCTACTTCGTCGGCATGTTCGCCAACGTGCTGCCGCTGCCCGGCGGTATCGGCGGCGTCGATGGCGGCATGATCGGCGCCTTCATCGCGTTCGGCGTGGGAGCCCCGATTGCCGTCGTCGCCGTGCTGGTGTACAGGGCTTTCGCGTTCTGGCTGCCGACGATTCCCGGGGCGATCGCCTACGTCCAGCTGCGCCGCCGCGTTGCCGGCTGGACGGCGGGCGGCGCCCAACTGGACCCCGTCGGCACGACCGCCTGAGGTGTCCCCGGCGACGCTCCGCCGTTTGATGTGGCGGAGCGCCGTCAGGTGGAGCTCAAGCGAGCGCCGCCTCGCGGGCCTCGCTGAGCACATGCGCCTCGAACTGCTCCTGCGTCATGTCCGCGGGCAGCTCGTGGCCGTGGTCGCTGGCGTGCTGGCGCACATTCACGATCAACGCCTCGTCGTCCTCGCCGCGGACGATCGCCCCACACGGCGGGCACGTCACTTCTCTGGCCATCAGACAACCTCCTAGCTAGAGGGGCGGCGCGAGCGTAGCACCGCGCCCGCTGGCAGTCGAGAGCCGCGGCCGGCGCCCCGGATAGACTCGCGCCCGATCGATGCTCGAGCTGCGACCAAACTGCGAGTGCTGCGACCGCGATCTGCCCAATGGCTCGCCGCAGGCACGCATCTGCACCTTCGAGTGCACGTTCTGCGCCGACTGCGCGCAGGAGCGCTTCGGCGGGCGCTGCCCGAACTGCGGCGGCGATCTGGTGCTGCGCCCGACCCGGCCTGAGGCCGTCCTTGCCGGTTCGCCCGCGTCGACCGTCCGAGTCAAGAAGGCGCACCCGGAGTGCGCCGGCGTAGTGCTCGGCGCCTGAGGCCGGCACGGCGTTGCGGCGAGAAGTTTGGGCCGGGCGCGACCAAGGCGCTCATGGCCACGGTCCACGTAAGTACTTCGGCGCCACCGCGCCCGGCGGATTCAAGAGTATGCGGCGGGAGGATGCCTGCACTTGGGCCAAATCCACAGAAAACGAGACGTCGCCTTGTCCACCTGGACGAACGCCGCCGGGGCTGGACGGACGCCGGCTCCGG
>Ga0182024_10006604_pt1 | contig 25390 bp, 20 predicted proteins | sample P32metaG_FD_120480 | JGI IMG/M metagenome (GOLD analysis project Ga0182024, IMG submission 120480) | Permafrost microbial communities from Stordalen Mire, Sweden - P3-2 metaG (Illumina Assembly) | ecosystem: Environmental > Terrestrial > Soil > Wetlands > Permafrost | place: Sweden: Stordalen...
AGTGCGGTTGTGGTAATCTATTGATCTCAGTGAGGATGCGCGCCCCTTTGCCCCACACATGAGCTTCGGCTCGCGGGCGACCCAGGCGAAACCTGAAGCGCTGCCATCCTGTTCCGAGAAAAATTATCACCGCTTTTTGCGGGCTTGCCGATGTGTATGCAAGCGAGGATTTCCTTTGGGAAGTCTTCACTTTGCGCGCCTGAAATCGAGCGCGACACAGGTTTGCGGTGGGTGCGAATCGGGCGATGTGCGCGGGCGAGCGAGTTGGCGCGGCCGATTGCGATGACGCGGGGACGACGAATGAAATCGGGCGAGATGCTCAACGTGGATGCGTCTTGCTGAAGAGAGTTGGAAAACAGTGGCGATTGAAGACAAATTCGAAGAGGATGTGCACGGTCTGATTGAGACCGGCAAAGAGAAGGGCTATCTGACGTACGGCGAAGTGAACGACGCGCTGCCGGATGAGATTGGCTCTCCCGACGATCTTGACGATCTGATCACGACGATCGGGACGCAGGGCATTGACCTGCTCGACACTCCGAAATTTCCGGGCGACAAAGACTTTGAGCTGGAAGAGGGCGAAGACGTCGAGCTGGACCTGACGCCCGGAACGCTGGAAAAGACGAACGACCCGGTGCGCATGTATCTGCGCGAGATGGGAACCGTTCCGCTGCTGACTCGTGAAGGCGAGGTGGAGATCGCGAAGCGCATTGAGCGCGGGCAGAACCGAGTGCTCAAGGCTATTTCGCGTTCGCCGATTGTGATTCGCGAAGTGGCGGCGCTGGGCGAAGACCTGAAGCGCGGCGTGCGCAACGTGAAGGAAGTGGTGATCTTCGACGAGGAAGAGCTCACTGAAGAAGTAGTGCTGACTCGCGTGAAGGCCACCGTGGCAAAGACCGACACGCTGGTGAAGCACCAGAAGAAGGTTGCGCAGATCGAAGAGAAGCAGGCGGCGATTTCGCCGGCTAACAAGGCGAAGGTGAAGGAAGCGCGCCGGCTGCGCTGGGCCGTCGGCCGCGAGAAAGTATTGATCTCGCGCATTGTGCGGGAGCTGAAATACACGGCACTCGAGCGCAAGCGGCTGCTAGACAAGGTCAACAAGACCGTGGACACCATGCGCACGCTGGAGCGCCAGGTGCGTTCGCTCGAGCAGAAGTACGAATCCTCGAAGAGCGAGGAGATGAAAAAGGAGTACCGGCGCCAGCAGAAGAATTGCCGGACGGATCTGGAGAAAATCGAGGGCGACGCGGGAGTTTCGATCACGGAACTGAAGCGCACGCAGCGCGAGATGATCCAGGGCGATATGGACGCGGAGCAGGCGAAGCGCGAGCTGATCGAGGCGAACCTGCGGCTGGTGGTGTCGATCGCCAAGAAGTACACCAACCGCGGACTGCAGTTCCTCGACCTGATTCAGGAGGGCAACATTGGCCTGATGAAGGCGGTGGACAAGTTTGAATACCGGCGCGGCTACAAATTTTCGACGTATGCGACGTGGTGGATCCGGCAGGCGATTACGCGGGCGATTGCAGACCAGGCGCGAACCATTCGTATCCCTGTGCACATGATCGAGACGATTAACAAGCTGATCCGGACCAGCAGGCAGCTGGTGCAGGAACTTGGCCGCGAACCATCGAGCGAGGAAATTGCTCGGCGCATGGACATTCCGGTGGCCAAGGTTCGCAAAGTGCTGAAGATCGCGCAGGAGCCTATTTCGCTGGAGACGCCAATTGGCGAAGAGGAAGACTCGCATCTTGGAGACTTCATCGAAGATCGCCAGGCGGTATCGCCTTCGGAAGCTGTGATCGGGGTGAACCTGAAGGAGTACACGTCGCAGGTGTTGCGCACGCTGACGCCGCGCGAGGAGCGGGTGATCAAGATGCGCTTCGGATTGGAAGACGGTTCGGAGCACACGCTCGAAGAAGTTGGCCAGAGCTTCCAGGTGACGCGCGAGCGCATCCGGCAGATCGAAGCCAAAGCGCTGCGCAAGCTGCGTCACCCGAGCCGAAGCCGCAAGTTGAAGGCGTTTGTGGAAGGCGTTAAAGAGATGTAGGCGATTTGGCTGGAGATCAGCTATTAAAGGCCGCCGCTTTCAAAAAGGGCTGCGGCCTTTTCGCGTACGCACTTTCATTTCTCGCAGAACTCGAACGCAATTTAGGCGCCTGACGATCTCATTTGAACTGTAATCGGAAATTGACGATCGAACTTGCCGACTCGCGGTTGACGCGTCAAGACAGCAGGTATAGGCTCGGCCTGAGAGCGGAATAAAACTGAAAATTATGTATGAAGGGCCCAATGGCTGAACCGGTGATCGAAACAGATTCCGCGGCTGAATTAAGGAAGCACCTCTCCTACGAAACCTCGCATTCCCCCGCGCTTACCGATCTGGTGGGCTACGAAAAGGCCAAGGACATTGTTGACTTCTGCTTCATCGCTAATCCCTATTACCCAACTTCGGGGATGCTCGATGACTTGCAACGCAGTCTGCCTAACTTGATCAAGTCCTACCCGTCGAGCAACCCGCTGAGGAGTCAGAAACATCTTGCGGCGGTTCTGAACGTCGATCCAGAACGTCTGATTATCGGCAACGGCGCGACCGAACTGATTGCGCTGATCAAGTTGACGTTGATCGACCGGATCGCCGTGCCGATTCCGACTTTCGGCGAGTACATCGAGAAGATGAAGGACCTGCGGGATGCAGAGTTGTACGCGCTGAATCCCGAAGACCGGTACCAACTGCGGCTGGATGACTATCTAGCCTGGGTCAATAAGAGAAAGCTCGCATGCCTGCTGGTCATCAATCCGGGCAATCCGACGGGGCAGTTCATTCCGCTCGAAGAGATGGTGGAGTTCCTGCATCGCGCGCGGGATATGGAGCTTGTGATTGTCGATGAGTCTTTCATAGATTTTGCCGGCGATTCCATTCCAAGCCTGCTGCCGATTGCGGACCAATTTACGAATTTGCTGATTGTGCGCAGCATGAGCAAGCACTGCGGTGTGCCGGGACTGCGCTTGGGCTACTGCTACAGCGCGAATCTTTACATTCTCAACCGCCTGCGCAGATTTCTACCAACATGGAATTTGAATACGCTGGCACAGTACTTTCTTTCTCTGCTGCCGGACGGCGATGCCGCCTATCACGAGGGCCGCAAACGGCTGATCGGTGACGTGAAGCAACTCTATGACGATCTTCGGATGATGCCCCAACTGGAGGTCTATCCCACAGGCGCGAATTTCTTGCTCTTCAAGGTGCAGAACGGCATGACCGCCAGGGAACTCCAGATGAAGCTGCTGGTGGAGCATGAGATGTATGTGCGCGACTGCTCGAACAAACTCGGCATGGACGCGTTCCACATCCGTGTTGCCTCGCAAGGGCGCGAGAAGGACAAGCGACTGGTGGAAGCTCTGCGGACATTGCTCAAATGAAGCGCCCGTTTGTTGTTGTCGTCGCCAACCGAGCCACCCGGAAAGACAAACTCATTGATTACGTGGGCGAGTTTCATCTCGAGCTACTGGTTCGCCTGGGCGCAGTGCCCGTGATAGTGCCGGTAGTCAGCGGAACACTGGCATGCCTGCCGCAATACAAAGAACGAATGGACGGCCTACTGCTGGTGGAAGGAGACGACGTTGAACCGAAACGATTCGCGGCTCGGAAGGCAAACTTTAAATATGTAGAAAAGACTCTTCCCCTCAAAGACGAAATCGAGCTGCGCCTGTTGCGTCATGCGCTGCGCAGCGACATTCCGATCCTGGGAATCTGCCGCGGATCGCAATTGCTGAATGTGGTGAACGGCGGAACGCTATACGGGGATGTGCAAAAGGAAAAGCGATCGCAGCGCGCTCATATCGATTTATCAAACTATGACACCTATCGCCATCCGGTGTCGGTTGTTGCCGGCACGCCCCTGGCACGATGGTATCGCCGGAAGACGCTGAACGTGAATAGCTATCATCACCAGGGAATTCGCGAACTGGCGCGGCGGTTCCGTCCGATGGCCCATGCGGACGATGGTTTGATTGAAGGCTTCTACGATCCGAAAGCTACTTTCATGGTGGGACTTCAATTTCATCCTGAACGCATGCTGAGGGAATACGCAGGGAACATGAAGGTTTGGAGCGCTTTTGCAGCTGCGGCGCATGGCAAACATCGGCGAGAGCCTCGGCGAGCCGCTCGACTATAATCGCCCTTTGATTTCAGAGGGGTGATTTCACGATGCGTGATCTTTCGCGCCGCCAATTTGCGAAGGTTGCAGCCGCCAGTGCCGCACTGGCTGGAGCTGGGCTGCCGGAATTCTCATTCGGAGAGGCGAATCTCCGTCCCGGTTCTTCAGACCTTCAATTTCCCGAAGGTTTTGTGTGGGGCTGCGCAACGGCCTCATACCAAATTGAGGGCGCGGCCAATGAGGACGGACGCAAGCCGTCGATCTGGGATGTTTTCTCGCACACGCCGGGAAAGACGAATGACGGCGATACAGGCGACGTGGCCGACGATTCCTATCACCTGTACAAAGAGGACACCCAGCTGATCAAGAATCTGGGAGCGGGCGCATACCGGATGTCGATCTCGTGGCCGCGGATTTTTCCGGATGGGACGGGACAGCCGAATCCAGCCGGGATAGATCACTACAAGCGCGTCGTGGATGATTTGCTGGCGAACGGAATCACGCCTTACGTCACGCTCTTCCATTGGGATCTGCCGGCTGCGCTTGAGGGAGGCTGGCAATCGCGCGACACGGCGAAGGCTTATGCCGATTACGCGGGCTACGTGGCGCGGCAGCTCTCGGATCGCGTGAAACACTTCATGACCATGAACGAGTTTGATTCATTTACGACCCTCGGGTACAAGACCGGCAAGTTTGCGCCAGGGTTGATGCTGCCCGCAGCCGGAGTGAACCAAGTGCGCCACAACGCGATTCTTGCGCACGGTCTCGGCGTGCAGGCGATACGCGCAAGCGCGCCCGCGGCGTTGGTGGGGCTGGCCGAAAATGCGACGGTATTTGTGCCGGTGATTGAAGACGAGAAAAACATTGAGGCGGCGCGGCAAGCGACACGCGAAGAGAACGCCCCGTTTCTGACTGCCGTTCTGGAAGGTAAATACACTGAGGGCTTCCTGAAGCGCGAGGGAGCCGACGCGCCGCGAGTTGGCGCGGGCGATATGCAAGCCATTGGGAGCCCAATCGACTTTCTCGGGCTGAATGTCTACCAGCCCTTTTATGTTCGCGCTGACGGGTCGGCGAAAGGATATGAGCTTGTGCCGCGGCAGACGTCGTACCCGCGCATGGCTTCGCCGTGGATTGCCGTCGGGCCGGAGGTGATGTACTGGGCGGTGCGCAATGTTTTCAATCTGTGGCATCCGAAGGTCATTTACATCACGGAGAACGGCTGCTCGGCCGATGATGTGATGACGGCAGACGGGCGGATCGAGGATACCGATCGCGTGATGTACCTGCGCAACCACCTGACTCACCTGCACCGCGCAGTGACAGAGGGCTTCCCGGTGAAGGGCTATTTCCTGTGGAGCTTGCTGGATAACTTTGAATGGGCCGATGGCTACAGCAAGCGCTTTGGAATTCACTACGTGGATTTCAAGACGGAGAAGCGGACGCCGAAGCTGAGCGCGGAGTGGTACCGGGAAGCGATTCGACGAAACTCTGTGGTCTAGAGTGAATCGCATTGCGCCTAGTGGCTAACGTGCGAAAGAAGAAAGTCCGCCATAATGTGGCTTGCCTCAATTGACTCGGGCAATTGCGCGTTGTACCAGAAGGCATGAGGCATCGCATCGAAGACCACGAGCCGGGCGTCAACGCCTGCGCGCAGGAAAGCACGGTGCAGGTTGATTGTGCCGCTTTCCAGGGCGTCGCGCTCGCCGGTGACGAAAAGCGTGGGTGGCATGCCGTGCAGGTCAGCATAGATGGGCGAAAGCACCGGATCAGTAGGATCGGTGTTGCCAATGTAATAGGGATCGTGCGGGCCGGGCGGCACGGGATCAAGATGCCCAGAGAAGCCGCGCAGAGAATAGATGGAAGCTGAATCCCCGGCGCGCGCAAAGTCGCCGATGCCGCTGAAGATTCCAAGCGCTGCCGGCATGGGCAGGCCCAACTGCTTCAGCTTGACGGCCACTTCCCCGGTCATGATGGCTCCGGCAGAAGTTCCGTAGATGACGATGTGCGAGGGCTTGTAGGTCTTCAGCAATTCTTTGTAGACAGCGACTGCGTCGTCAACGCCGGCGGGAAAGGGATTCTCCGGCGCGAGGCGGTAGAGGACAGCCACAACTTTGATCCCTGCGTAGCTGGCAATGGGAATGGATTCCGAGTAGGAACCGGAATCCGCGTTGAAGCTGCCGCCGTGCAGGTTAATGAAGACCTTGTCGAGATTCGCGTCCGGCATGGGATCGGGCGTTACGATGTGTACCGGAACTCCGGCGATCTTACTCTCGACAATCTGATTGGGGCAGAGTTTGGTCCAGGCGATGCGCGCGGCGGCGGTGCTCGCATCAGTGTGGGTGCGGCGCTCGGCGAGCGTCTCGGGTGGGGCTTGATCGGGAACCGCGCGGCCAAGCCATTGCTGCGCTTCAGGGCTGATGGTGGCCGGGACTGGGACCACGCGGGTCACATGAACTGCACCCTGCGCGTCAATGTAGCTGGTGTCGCTGTTGGGCGCCTGCGATGCAGTAGTGGGTGCGGATTGCTGCGCGACCAGAGAGGCCGCCAGCAGCAGAACAACAGCGATGATTGCATGGAGTGGGGAACGCATGGACTCGGCTCCTTCTAACGGGGTTTTCGTCTGGAGATTTTCTTCCGGAGGTTTCCTCAGCAGATACGGATTCTGTCACGACGGGGCGAAGAACGTCCACCACGCCAGATGGCGTTTCGCGGAGTTCAATCTACCGGAGGGGCGAGTCGATTACCGCCGGGATTTGAGCGGCGAGCTTGATTGGCGGACGTGAGCGGCGAAACCGATACGAGGCGTGCAATTCTGAATTGATTTTTCGGCGGCGATACAGCGACACAGGGAAACGCGTTGCGCGCTCCCCTGTGCCGATGTTCGTTTTGCCAATTGGACTACTGGGGTAACAAAAGCAGATCGGCTGCCAGTAACTTCTCCGTGAGCCTGTCCAAAGCCAGCGGAAATCTGTAGCCAACTGTTCTGGTGCTCATCCCGAGCATCGAGGCAGCTTCGTCCTGCGTGTACTGCTGAAGCACCACACGGCTCAACAACTCGCGATCGAGGGAGCCGAGCTTGCTCAGACAGGTTTCAATATCGAGGACGAAGATGACTGCGTCCTCGAAGGTGCGAATGGGACGACTCGACGCCCAGCCCCGGCCGACCGGATCGCCCAGAATGGAAGGCGCCCTGCCGACCTGCATTGAAGCGTAAAGAAAGCGCCGCAACAAACTCTCGGTGTGTTTTCGATAGAAGGCCAGGTTGGCCGGAGGCTTGTAGTCGTGCTTTCCCAGCCCAAGATCGGGCCGCGCCGCGGTTTGTAGTTTATCTCTCCTTTGCTCTAATTGTTCTGCTACGTCAGCAGCGCCTGCTCCCCATTTCATTGGTAACTGGAAGGCTGCACTCATCGCGCACCTCCTGTACCCTCAGCCACTGCCAAAACTCTGGGAAGTCGCCTGCGGTTCGGACGCCCGCGCCGTTTGCGACTCTCCGGCAATGGAAAATCTCTAAGTTTAAGTTCACAGTCCTTGCAGTACACGCTCCCCTGAGTCTGGGCCCTGTACCAAAGGCAACCACACCCCTCGCAAACTTTCAATTGCACGCGCACATCCATGACTGATTCTCCGCATTCGCTTCTTCTCCCGACGGAATTGTGTGATGCTCGTTGCTCCCCGGGGTGAAGAGAACCAGGTTCGACAACTCAGGTTTCTTGTGTCCTGATGGGGGATTGCCGCCTGTTTTCTCTTGTTTTTTGTCATGACGTTTGGCGCGCAGATCCTGGAATGATTTGGACTGGCTTGAGAAGATTCAGAGTTTCGGTGCCGCGAGGAAATTGCGCAACGTTGCTTTTTCTCGATGAAAGAGCGACGCTGACGCATCAACTTTCCTCCGTGCACCGACTTTGAACCTGCTGTTTCCGCCGCGCCCGAAAGAGGCGCGTCGGCGTGAGATGGAAAAGCCGGCGCAATTAGCTTCCGCCGGCAAGGTTCAATCGCCGCCCAAAAGGGCAGAATTCCGCTCCCACCTAAATTAGCGGCGAAAGAACGATTCCCAAAGGATTCCCACAAGTCAGAGTGTGATTCAGTAAGCCAAATGTAGGGATAAGTTTCCACAGCGTCAATGCTCGCCTACCACTTTCTGGTCAGTGCCCACCAAATCTCCAGCAAAACGCTCAGAATTAAGGTCAATAACCCCAAACGACTTTTCGAGAGGAAATGGGACTGAAGTTCGTCCCATTGCTGGCGGCGAATTGTCCACCGATGAACTTTACGCAGATGCACGAGCGGTTACGCCTGGAACTGCTGAGGAGGATACAGCGGGGGACGGTCAGCGTGTCGCTGTTGGGCAGGCAAAGCGGATTTGGGCAGTCGCATCTGTCAAATTTTCTGCATGGCCGGAGACAACTCTCCCTGGATGCCATGGACCGCATTATGGCGGTGCAGCATTTGACGGTCGCCGACTTGTTGCCCTCTGCGCATCGAACCGAGCCTCGATCAGGAAGCGACGATGTCAGCGCCGTTCCGGTTGTCTCGCACGCCGTAGCGCTGTTCGAGCCGGTGATCCGGCCTGCCGCCATCCAGTCACTGCTGCGGTTGCCCGCACAAGTGCTCGAATCGGCGCACACGCGCGCGTCAAGCAGCCGCCGTGGATGGGAGCGATTTGTTGCAGTACGCATGCCGACAGCTGATGCGCCGCCCATGGACCCCCTGATGGTGCCAGAGGCGATTGCGCTTATCGACCGGCACTACATTTCGTTGCTGCCTTATCGACCGGACCGCGCGAATCTCTACGCGATTCGGCAGGGCACGCACTTGACGATTCGATATGTGGATTTTCTTTCCGGCCGCCTTGTGCTGCGCCCCTACAACTTTGCTTTTCCAGTGGCCCTGATCGATGTGGATCCGGAAGGGTCGCCGCACGAATTGCTGGTGGGGAGGATTGCGCTGATTTTGAATGAGCTTTGAAGTGAGATTTGCGTGAGGTTGTGATCGACGGCTTGCGGCCAAACGGTGAGGAGTCAGTTCGCGGAAAACTTTCCACTGATCAGATCGCGCTCAGCGTCGGCGATGTTCTCAGGCCGGCCAAGATCGCGCCAGTAATACTCGTCGGCGCGGAAGGCGAGGATCGATTCGCCCTGGGAGGCGAGACGCAGATACGCGGGAATGATGGAGAAGGCGCCTTCCTCTGGAAGGTCGGCGAAAATGCGTGGCGATAAAACGTGAATGCCGCAAAAGGCGAGCGGCGTGGCTTGCTGGGCAGGCAAGGCCCATTCGGTCTCCGCTTCGCGGCCGATGCGGCGCCCGCAGAGTTGGCCATGTTGGTTGAACAGCAATGGCCGTGAAGTGTCGCGCTGCTGAACGGCCAATGTAGCGAGGGCGTTGTGCTCGGAGTGGAAGCGCACCATCTGGGCGAGATCGATGGTGCTGAGGACGTCGACGTTGTGGAGGAGGAAGGGTTCGTCTGCGGGGCCGCCGCTTTCGAGGAAGAAACCTGCGGCTTTTTTGAGGCCGCCGCCGGTGTCGAGCAGAGCATCTTCGCGGGAGATTTCAATGCGCATGCCGAAGTTGTGGTTGGCTTCAAGGTAGTCGACGATCATGTCAGCGAAGTGGTGAACATTGAGAATCACTTCATTGACGCCGAAGGCGCGCAGGCGGCTGAGGGTCAGCTCCAGCAACGTGTGGCCAGCAACGGTGACCAGCGCCTTGGGACGGTCATCAGTAAGCGGACGCAGGCGCGTGCCGAGGCCGGCGGCGAGGATCATCGCCTTCATTGAACTGGCTCCGCCAGCATTCCCAGCTTTGCGAGTTGAGTGTGCCGCAGAACGACTTCGACGCCTGTGGTTCCGCGCAGATGCTTCGCCAACTGCTCTGCGAGATAAACCGAGCGGTGCTGGCCGCCGGTGCAGCCGAACGAGACCATCAGGCTGGAGAAGCTGCGCTGACGATAGCTAGCGACGCTGGCGTCGACCAGTGAGGTGGCGTGAGAGAGAAACTCGTGGACGCTCGGCTGGCTATTGAGATAGTCGATGACTGCGGCGTCGCGGCCGGTGAGTGAGCGGAATTGTTCTTCACGGCCGGGATTGGGAAGGCTTCGGGCATCGAAGACAAATCCGCCGCCATTGCCTGATTCATCGGTGGGCATGGATTGATGGAAGGAAAAGCTAAAGATGTGGACGACCAGGCCAGCTGCGTGCGTGGGGCTTTGTTGCAGTTTTTCGCTGGACGACATTCTTCCGAGCGCGTCGAGCAGCGCAGGCAGCGCGATGGGCAACTTGACGTGCTCCGCGAGCCAACGCAGGTTCTTGAGAGCGTAAGGCACACTTTGCAGGAAATGCGCTTTGCGTTCATAAAAGCCGCGGAACCCGTACGCGCCTAAGGCCTGAAGGATGCGGACGTAGACAAAGGCGTAGTAGTGCTCCATGAACGCGTCGCGCTTGAGGTTAATGGAACCGGCGAGGCGATCGAGGTAGTGGTCGAGGAGTTGCTGGCGCAGTGCCGGAGGCAGATCGGCTTTGCCGTCGTACAGAAGCGATGCAATGTCATACTGCAACGCACCTTTGCGGCCGCCCTGGTAGTCGAGGAACCAAGGCTCGCCTTCGCGCAGCATGATATTGCGCGACTGGAAATCTCGATAGAGAAAGTAGTCGTGATCGGCGCCAAGCAGAAATTTGGTCAGGCGCGTGAAGTCGACCTCGAGCGCCTGCTCGTTGAAGGGAATTCCGGCGAGGCGAAGAAAGTAGTACTTGAAGTAGTTGAGGTCCCAGGCGATGGACTGGCGATCGAAGCTCGCGCGCGGGTAGCAGACTTTGTAGTTCAGATCACGGGCCGCCTCAACCTGGAAACGCGGCAGGACGGCGATAACTTTGCGGTAGGCTTCGACTACTTGCGGGGCGATCGTGTCGCCGGAACGATTGTCGCTGAGGAACTCAAAGAGCGTGGTGTCGCCCAGATCCTCTTCGAGGTAGGCGCCATTGCCCAGATCCTCCGCATAGATTTCGGGGACAGGCAGGCCATGGCGGCGGAAGTGACGGGAGAACTCGAGAAAAGCGATATTTTCTTCGCGCACGGAATAGAGAATGCCGATGGTGTTTCGTTCCGCGCCCGCGAGACGGACAATGACGCGGCCTGAGCCGCCTAGCTGACCCTGGAGCGGCAGCACGCGCTCGGGCGGCGAGTGGAAGTGCTGCTCGAAGAGGCGCTTGAGAACGTCCATAGAGGTGGGCCGGGGGATTAATGTGCCTGGACAACGATAGACACGCAGGGGAAGCGGGCGCAAGACGATCGCGGAAGAATGCGATCACCCGACATCGTGCGAGGTTTCGGGATTGTCGAAGCAGGTAAAGCGCGAGATGAAGTTCAGGTGCACGGTTCCTGTAGGACCGTTGCGCTGCTTGGCGAGGATAATCTCCGACTTGGCGCGGTCGGCCTCGGTCATCTCCTCGTCACGGCTGTAATAGCTATCGCGGTGAATGAATGCGACCAGGTCGGCGTCCTGCTCAATGGAGCCTGACTCGCGAAGATCGCTCAGCATGGGGCGCTTGTCTTCACCGCGGCGCTCGCTGGCGCGAGAGAGCTGCGAGAGCGCCACGACCGGCACATTCAGCTCCTTGGCCATGGCCTTCAGGCCGCGAGAGATGGCGGAGACTTCCTGAGTGCGGTTCTCGTAGCCTTTGCGGCTCGCGCCGGGAAGCGTGGCCGACATCAGTTGCAGGTAGTCCACCACGACGAGATCGAGGCTGCCTGCGTTCTGCTTGAGACGGCGCGCCTTGGCACGCATCTCAGCCAGCGAAGAGCCAGCCGAGTCGTCAATGAAAATGCGCGACTCCACCAGGAGCTCGAGCGCGCCCTGCAGTTTCTCCTGGTCTTTGCGGTCGATGAAGCCGGTTTGCAAATGGCGCTGATCGACGCGCGCCTGTGCGGACAGCATGCGGCGCAGCAGCGATTCCTTGTTCATTTCGAGACTGAAGACGGCGACGACGGCGTGATGCTGCACGGCCGCGTGCTGCGCGATATTGATCGCGAGGGCGGATTTGCCCATGGAAGGCCGCGCCGCGATGATGATGAGCTCGCCCTTTTGCAAGCCGCTGGTCATGCTGTCGAAGGTATAAAAACCTGTGGCCAGGCCGGTGATTTCGCGGCTGTGCTTGTAGAGATTGTCGATGGAGCCGAAGGAGTCGCGGACGATGACGTCAAGCGCCTGTAGGCCCTGGGTGAGGCCGGCTTCGCTCACTTCAAGCAGTTGCGACTCGGTCTCGTCGAGGACGCCGATGGCATCCTGGCTTTGGTCGGCGGCCTTGGCGATGGCAGCCGAGCAGATGCCCATGAGCCGGCGCAACATGCTCTTGTCTTTGACGATGCGGACGTAATCTTCAATGACCGGGCGGCGGGGCAAACCCTCAGTCAGCGAGGCCAGATAGGCCACGCCTCCGACGGACTCGACCTCCTTATAGCGCGCCAGCTCATTGGAAATGGTGACGATGTCGACGGTGCGGCCGGAATCCATTAACTCGCTCATGCGCAGGAAGATGCGGCGATGGGAGTCGAGCGAGAAGTCTTCAGGCTTGAGGAATTCGGCAGCCTCGGCGTGGGCTGCATTTTCAAGCAGGATCGCGCCAAGGATGGTCTTTTCCGCGTCAATGTTGGCGGGCAGGCCAGTTTCGAGGGTGAGATCGGGGATGGTGGCCATAGAAAAGAGTGTAGGACAAAATCGGACGGCCTGGGAGGTGTGAAGATTGAGGCCCGGAATAGGAAATTTAGGAAATCAGACCGGGCGGAGGGACGACGCGAGGACGCCGACGCCTTTGCCTTGCGGCAACACTCGTTGCGACTGCCGGAAGGTCAGTGTGTTTCAGCGGGCGGGGCGTTGAACCGAGCGAAGATGGTGTCGAAATTGCCGGATTCTGCTGCAAAGCGGAAGGCCTTCACGTTCTCGACGCAGATTTCCGGCGGCGTGGGCTGGGTCTTAAGGATCTCCATCGCTTCAGAGATGAATTTTTCGAGTGGCATGGCGCGGGGATTCCTGGCGCCATCCATAAGATCGGTGGCGACATAGGGAGGGATCAGCTCCAGGACCTCAACGCTGGTGCCGCGAAGTTGCGCGCGAAGTGAAAGCGTATAGGAGTGGAGGGCGGCCTTGGTGGCGCAGTTAGTGGGCGTGCGCACCCTGGGCATGAACGCCAGCCCCGAGGAGACGTTGATGATGGCGGCGTGTGGCTGATTTTGGAGATGCAGCAGTAAAGCCGCGGTAAGGCGGATGGGGCCGAGCAGGTTGGTGGCGATGATGGACTCAGCGTCGGCCAGATCGGGCTGTTGGTCGAGGAAATTTTCGGCACGCATGATGCCGGCGTTGTTGATGAGGACATTGAGGGAGGGAAACTCTTCGATGACCTGCGCGGCAAAGGCGCGGATGGGTGCGCGGTGTTCGATGTCGAGCTGGAGCGACTTCATGCCGGGATTAGCGGCCGTGGTTTCGTCGAGCGCCCGTTGGCGGCGGCCGGCGATGATGACCTGGTTGCCGAGCGCCTGAAAGGATTCAGCAAGGCCTCGGCCGATGCCGGAGCCGCCGCCGGTAATGAGAATGGTGTTGCCGCTGGGATTCATGAGAGCAAACGCCTCTGATTGGCATGATAGCCGGGGGTCGTGCGAAACAAGGCTGCGAACCAGGTCACGGTTAAGTAATTCTTACTTTCTGTCTCTGACTTTTCACACCAAATTGATACTTATTTAGTGTCATATTCAGTGAGCCAATCCGCATTTCTAACTTCAAATCTGCGATGATGGCGAAGTGTGCCTAAGGGCACATTCGACAGACAGGACCGACGGTTCAAGTGAAATCCGCAATGCGCCGCGTGGCGCTGATATACAACCCGGCATCGGGCCAAATATCCGCACGGAGAAGCGCGGCTGTCGGCGAGATCATGACCGTACTCCGCGACGCGGGGGTCGAGGCCGAGGCATTCGAAACCAAATCCGCGGGCGGTGCGACGACCATCGCGGAGCAGGCGGTTCGAGACGGCTTCGATACGATTTTCGCTTGCGGCGGCGACGGGACGGTCCATGAGGCCGTGCAGAGCATGGTGGGAACGGACGTGGCGCTGGGGGTGGTGCCACTGGGCACTGCAAATGCGCTGGCCGCCGATCTTGAATTGATCGCGTCGCCGGCCAAAGTGGCGCGCAAGCTGCTGGATTCTGCGCCGGCGCGAGTTTCAGTAGGGCGCATCCACTATGAAGACAATGCGGGAAACCCGGGCTCGCGCTACTTTATCGTAGCGGCGGGAATCGGCGCCGATGCATTGCTGATGTCGCGACTGGACTCGCGGCTGAAGCGGCGACTGGGATACGTTCTGTATCTGATCGAAGCGTTCCGCATCTGGGCAACTTCTCCTTTTCCGCTGTTTGAGGCGGAACTGCCATCGAATGGAAACGGCGGCGGACGCGTGGTGGAGGTTTCGCAGTTGCTGGCCGTACGGGTGCGGTCATTTGGCGGAGTTTTGCGCAACCTCGCTCCAGGCGCAAGCTTGCGCAATGGCAGCCTGAGCATGCTGGCGTTTAAGACGCAAAGCCGATTGCAGTATCTCTCGTTTTTGCTTGCAGTGGTTGCCGGGCGGCACACCTTTAACCGTAATGTTGAGCTAATGGATTCGCCGTCGATCGAATGCCGGGCACGCAATGGCTCGGTTGAGAAGCTCTTTGTTGAGGCGGATGGAGAAGTTTTAGGCTCTCTGCCGGTGCGGCTCGAAGTTGTGCCCCACTCGCTCACGCTGCTGATCCCGCCGGGCGTGCAACCGTAACGAGATCGGGCCAGACGTTTTACTCCTCGTATAAATAGCCTTTTGCCGTTTCCTGAAAAGCGCTGAGATCGTTCGCTTTCCGCTCGTCGGAGCGGTGCAGTTCGCGGGCCAAAATGTCCGCGACTGCCGGCGCGGCTTCGATAGCGGCGCGCGCATCGAGAAAGAGAGCACGCGTGCGCCGGGCGAGCACATCCTCGACCGATCGCGCCATCTCATGGCGAGCAGCCCAGACTACTTCGCGAAGGCGGAATGGCAGCCGCGGATGCAGCAATGCGTCGAGACTCGCGTCCTGTCTTGAGAGAGCTTGAAGCGCCGGGAGATCGGAGCCATAGACACTTTCCCAAGGGGAGTCCGCAGTGGTTGGTTCGCGAGTCCATCCGTGAAGCTTCAATTCGAGAGTCGGAGAGGGACGCTTGGGGAGGGATGCAATCTGTGTGGCGCGATCGATGGTGTCCTGGCCCATGCGGCGGTAGGTGGTCCACTTTCCGCCCGTCACAGTTATGAGGCCGGAGGCGGAGACAAGGATGGTGTGATCGCGGGATAGCCTTGAGGTTTTCACACCGCTTTTGCGGACCAGAGGCCGCAGACCAGACCACACGCTGAGAATCTCTTCGGGTTGCGGGGCGCGGCCAAGGTAGCGGGCGATGTGGGCACGCAGGAATTGCTTTTCTTCGGGGAGGGCTCGCGGCTCCGGTGACGTTTTGTCGATCGGGACATCCGTGGTTCCAACGAGGAGAGCGCCGTGCCATGGAATCGCGAATAGAACGCGCCCGTCTGCTGTTTTGGGAATCATGAGAGCGGTATTGCCGGGCAGGAAAGTAGGCGGCAGAACAAAATGCGAGCCCTGGCTAATGGCGAGCAGCGAGCTGCGCGGCTGGCCGTCGAGCGCCAGTGTTTCCTCGGCGTAAGCTCCGCAAGCGTTGATGACGGCCTTGGCCTGGAGGTCGAAGATTGAGCCCTCTTGGCGGCCGTTTTCACGGTCGTCTTCCCTGTCGCGGGCCTTGATGCCGACAATTTTGCCGCCGCGTTCAATGAGGCCTGTCGCTTCAACGTAATTGATGGCTGTTCCGCCAAGGTCCTGGAGAGTGCGGAGCAGCGCGATGGCATAGCGGGCGTCGTCGAACTGGCCGTCGTGATAGAGAATTCCGCCGCGTAGATGGTCGCGCGTGACTCCGGGCAGCTTTTCCAGCGTGCTCTCGCGGGAGAGCAACTCCGAGCGGCCCATCGACAACTTGCCGGAAAGGCGCTCGTAAACCTTGAGGCCGAAACCATAGTACGGAATAGAAAAATAGCTGTAAGCAGGCACAACAAAGCTGAGATCGTGGACCAGATGCGGTGCGTTGCGCAACATGTGTCCCCGTTCGCGAAGGGCGTCGAGGACCAGGGTCAAATTCATTTGCTCGAGATAACGCACACCGCCGTGCACGAGCTTGGTGCTGCGACTGGAGGTTTCCTTGGCAAAGTCGGAACGCTCGATGAGCAAGGTTCGGTAGCCGCGGGCAGCAGCCTCTACCGCGGCGCCAAGGCCGGTGGCTCCGCCGCCGATGACAAGGACTTCCCAGGGCTGCGATGCTGCGCCGAGTTGACTGAGGATTTCCTGCCTGGCGGCCACGCACTTTTCCTTCCTTTCAAGCTGGTCAATCTGGCCGGACTAGACTCGCCAGACGGGGCTGGCCGGACAACGGAAAACAATACGATCTGAGGCAAACATGGCCAGGCGCACGCAGAGCAGGTGCGCAGAATGTGCCCGCGGGCCGTTGCGCTGCCTTCGACCAAAGTGGATTGCTGTTATGGCCGCCCAGATCTTTTCTCTACGGGGCGTGATTTCAAAGGCTGAATTGCCTTAAGTCGCATGAGGGCACCGGAAGCAAAGCACCGGTGAACCGTTGCGCAGCAGTTTCGGGCGAAACCTTCGGTGGCGATAATGCGCCAGTCACTTTAGGGCGACTGGCGCATGCGCGGTTTCCGGTTAGTAGATGATCTTCAGCGCGAACTGAAGAATGCGTGGCTCGAAGGTTGAGGAGATCTGGCCGCCGGAGGTCGCAACGCCGCCAGTAATCTGCGCCACCGTCGGCGTGGCTCCGGTGGATAAAGTAGCAGTTGTAGTGCCCTGCGTCCCGCTGATCGAACTGGGCAGATAAAGGTTTGTGTGGTTAAACACGTTGTAAGCCTCGGCGCGGAACTCAATCTTCAAGGATTCGATGGGCGTGTTGAACCTCTTGTTGACATCGAGGTCGCTTTCATTGAACGCCGGCGATCGAGCCGGATTGCGCGAGGCGGAGCCGAAGGGGCTCAGATAATTGTGTGCCGCGTCCTGGATGGGAGGCAGCACGAAGGCGTTGAGGTTGAGGTAGTTTACGTAGCCGGTGTTCGCTGCGCGGTTCGATTTGCCTTGCGTGAGTTTTTGTCCCGGCACGATGTCCGGCCGGTACTCGTTTGCGCCACGGTAGGTCGCTGAAATCTGCTGAGAAACCTGCTGGGTTGAGTTTGGAGTATAGGTCAGATCGAACGGCGTTCCGGCCTGAGTGACATTGATGGCACTAATCTGCCAGCCGCCAATTGCCGTGTCAAGGAAGCCGTTAGCGCTCGAAGCGAAATGACGGCCATGCCCAAAGGGAAGGTCATAGACCAGGGTGGTTACGTTCGCAACGGGCAGGTTGTAATCGGACTGGCTGTAGTCGGCCGCGAGATTGAGCCCATTTTGGGGCGAAGGTGTGTTGCCCTCAAGCGAGGCCGAGGCGTTGTCAAGCGAATGCTCCCAGGTGAAAGAGTTCAACAGGGTGAGGCCGCCGAGAAAGCGCTGTTCGTAGCGAACCTGCAGCGAATTGTAGTTTGACGAGAACTCGTTCAGAGCTTCGGTAATGTCGCTGGGCCAGTTCGCATAGTATCTCTGGACATTGGTGGTGCCGAGAGTGGAAAGAACTCTCTGGTTGGCGTTGATGAAACCCTGCAGTTTGAGTCCGTGGTTGCCTACATACGCGACGTCGATGAGGGTGTTCTTCGTCAATTGACGCTGCACGCTTAAGAAGAAGTTCTCGACGTAGCTGTCAGGGGTGTCCTTGGGAACCCAGGTAATGTTGTCAGTCGCGGGGTTGAATGTCGACACGAGCCCCGACGGGAATCCCTGATCGGAAGTGGCATAACAGCTTGGAGTTGTTGATCCAACGGCGATGATTTGCGCGGGAAGTGGAGTAGTGCAATGATTTGTCGGGGTTGGGGTGCTCTGAGTCACCGCGGCGAATTGCGCTTGCGGGGCGTTGATTCCCGTGATGTCGCCCGATCCGGCGCGCGTGTAGTGCACATAGCCAGTGCCAAAGCCTCCGCGGATAACTGTATCGGGCGTAATTGCGAAGGCGAATCCGACGCGGGGCATAAAGTCGTGCAACTGCGGATTCATCAGCGTCTTGCCATAGACGCCGCTTCCAGTGACCGGCATGATGCCGTTGCCCGCCACGGCTCCTGGTGAAATTGTGTCCACTACTTGATTTACGGGATCGAAGTTCGAGATGTAGTTTTTCCACTCGGAATATGGCGAGCCGTACTCCCAGCGCAAGCCCAGGTTAAGCGTCAACTTCGGCGAAACCTTCCAGTCGTCCTGCGCGTAAGCACTATCCAGGCTCTGGCGCTCGTGCGCCACGAAATAGTTGGCCAACTGATAGCTGCTGGTGAGACCGAAAAGAAAGTCGGCCCAGTAATCATCGGCGACCTTCGTACCTGTGCAGGCAGGGCCAGTAACTGTAGTTCCCGATGGGCAGGTGCTATAGCCACCGCCGTAAGTCCAGGAACCATAGAGCGGATTGTTATCGTTGACGGCCATCCAGATGTGCTCGTACTCATAGCCGAACTTGAGCGAGTGGCTGCCCTTGATCCAGGTGAAGTTACCCTTGGGATCAAGCAGCGCCGGGTCCTGCCATTGGGGGTTGGTGCTCTGACGGCCGAAGGTTGTGAAGTTGGTAATGGACACTTGAGGCAAGCCGCCGGCGAGGTCGGCCGGCAGGTTCGTGCTGTTGGTCAGGCCAGGGATGGTGAAGACATTCTGGCCGATCGACAGCGTGAATTTTCCGGCTTTGGTGCGGGACAGGCCGAGGCGCAGGTCAAGTACCTTGCTGGCGCCGAACACGTGAGTATAGCCGAGGGCCGCCTGCTGATCGAGGATGCGGATTTTGCCGTTGGCCGTGCTGTCAAGCGGCAGCGGAATCACGGGATAGTTGAGGCCGTCTTCTTTACGATCACTAACGCGCAGGAACCACGAGGAATTCTGGCTTTGCTGATAGTCGAGGCGAAGATCGCCTTTATCGGCGTTATCAGTGAAGGGAACTTCCTTGGCGTAGTCATCGGAGTAAAGGCCAGTGGTGCTGACGCCTGTGACTGGCAAAGTGCTGATGTATGGCTGGTAGAAGCTGATGATCTTGGCCGACAGCGGGTTGATTGCGCCGGATGGGATCTGCGTACCAGCTGGATAGACCGTTCCGGTAATCGGATTCTTGACCGGGACAACCAGGATTCCGTTAATTTCGTTCTGCGTGGGAAGTGTGTACACATAGAGCGGTCGCAGCGTCTGGCGGAAGCCCTCGTAGTCGAGGAAGAAGAATACGTGGTTCCTGATAATCGGTCCGCCGAAGTTCATCCCAAACTGGTTGCGGTTGAAGGTGGGCTTTTGGAACGGGACGGTGAGGCCGGTGCTGCCGACGAGCGTTGGCTTGAAGAAACCTGTCGCATTCAGGTCGGTGTTGCGAACGAAATCATAGAGCAGTGCGTGGAAGCTGTTACTGCCGCTGGCAGATGCCACGTTGATGGTGGCGCCGGATGAGCGACCGTACTCTGCGTTTTCGTTGTTGGTGACTACGTTGAGCTGCGCAACGGAGTCGGGCGGAATATTGATGATCTGGTTGTCGAAGCCCTGGTTGCTCTCACCGTAGGCATTGTTGTCCATGCCGTCGAGCAGAAAGTTGTTAAACATGCTGCGCTGGCCGTTTACGTTGTAAGCGCCCTCGCGGACGAGGCTCGAAATTGAACTGGTGGTTGCTGCTGTTGGCGCCTGGCGCGAGCCAGTAACAACCGCAAGAAAGTCAGAGAAATTGCGGCTCACGAGCGGCAGCGCTTCAGCCTGATAGCCGGAAACGGTTTGCTGGCGCTCACTGTCTTCGGTATCGACTTGCAGGGAAACGTCGCTGACTTCAACGGTAGTTGCCGTCTGGCCGACCTTGAGGATCAGGTCAATGTGCTGCCGAACGCCGACCGAAACAAGAACATTGTTTGCGACGGCCGCGCTGAATCCTTGATGCTCGGCCGTGACTTTGTACGTTCCGGTGTGCAAGTTAGGAATCTCATACTCACCCGAGCTACCCGACTGACCTGTGTAGACCACGCCAGTAGCGTTGTTGACCGCACTGACGGTTACGCCGGGTATGACTGCGCCGGTTGAATCCTGGATGACGCCGATCAAGCTGCCCGTATCGTATTGCGCAAAGGCTGCGCGCGATGGAAGCATCAACAGAATCGCGATTGCCGGAAGAAACCATCCGAAACCTCGAATCCCGCGTCTCTTCGCGCAGTCGATTCCGGCTTGTTGGCACACAGATCGGTTTTTAGAATTCATATCGCCTCCAAAAAATCCTGTTTCAAGAGCGGTTGACTGCCTTCCCTGTCCACCAGGGCTATCACTGTTTCGAAAACGCCTTAATCGGAGAATCCGGTTGCTTGTTTGAAATGGACGATAGAGCCAGGCCCGAAAGACATGCGTTCGTCTCAGGATTGTAGTTTGCTACAACCCGCAGTCGCGAGCAGAGGATCAGATAGACACGAGGCTTGGATAAGCACCGAGAGTTGATGGTTGCGCAACGAGTCAATGCCATCCTTGGCTACTTCCATTAACATTCGAGGAATGCCCCGTTAAAATTCCGCTAAAGACAAAAATCCACCTCCAAACAAACTCCCGCTGCCGGCACGCACTAACACCTTATCGGTTCCGGAGAAGTTGTTTTGGCGGTGGATTTCTCTTAGTCTTTTTCCGCGAGAGGAAACTAACAAATGCGCAACAAGCGTGTCAAGAAGTATTTGGCACGGGCGGCCGGCGAAGCTTTCGCGCTGCTTTAGTGGGTCGCTCGCATCAAGCTATAAGACTCGGCACGGCTTTCCAGGCGCGATTCTGGCTTTCTGCGACGCCTCGATGCGTGAGTGTTCCCATCCAGGTGTTAAGACCTTCGGCCAGCCCGCCATCCTGACGCAGTGCCTCCTGAGCACCGAGGTTGGCCAGCCGCAGCAAATAAGGGAACGTGGAATTGGTGAGCGCGAGCGTGGAAGTGTGAGGCACCGCGCCCGGCATATTTGTGACGCAATAGTGCACGACGCCATCGACAACAAAACTTGGATTGGAGTGCGAAGTGGGCCGCGCCGTCTCAATGCAGCCACCCTGATCGATGGCCACATCCACGATGACGGCGCCCTTCTTCATTTGCGCTACCATTGCGCGCGTGACGAGTTTTGGAGCCGTGGCGCCGGGAATCAGCACGCCGCCGATGACAAGATCGGCCTCGCGCGTAGCTTGCCCAATGTTGTAGCTGTTCGAAGCCAGCGTGTAGAGCCGGCCGCCGAAGATGTCATCCAACTCGCGCAGGCGGTTCAGGTTCACGTCAATGAGGGTGACCTTGGCGCCGAAGCCGAGCGCTATGCGGGCCGCATTCGTGCCGACAACGCCTCCGCCGAGGATGGTGACATGCGCCGGCGGCACGCCGGGCACGCCGCCCAGCAGAATGCCTCGCCCTCCCTTTTCTTTTTCGAGATAGCTCGCACCCACCTGCACGCTCATTCGGCCGGCCACTTCGCTCATAGGCGTGAGCAGAGGCAGTGTTCCCTGCCGGTCGCGGACCGTTTCATAAGCGATACCGATGACCTTCGACTGGAGAAGCTTGTCAGTGAGCGCAGGAAGCGGCGCGAGGTGAAGAAATGTGAAGAGCACCAGGCCCTCGCGGAAATAAGCATATTCAGGCTCGATGGGCTCCTTGACCTTGACGACCACATCCGACTTGCCCCAGACAAAACCGGCGTCACCGACGATCTCAGCACCGGCGTTCTGGTATTCCGAATCGAGGAAACCTGACTGTTCGCCGGCCAGCGTTTCGACGAGGACTTTGTGGCCGGCTTCGGTGAGTTCTTTCACGCCTGCTGGAGTGACGCCGACGCGGGCTTCGTTGTCCTTGATCTCTTTAGGAACGCCGACGATCATGGCAGACTCCTTTCCCGCTTCGATGCTGGGTTCGATGCAGCCCGGAAAGTTCTCGACTCAGAAAGGCCAACATTCACTACATGGCGCTGATCCTCCTGGCCTGATCTCCGACCGGTTAAGTCATCTGTTCGCGAGGGCCGCGCCAGAGATCAAGATTGCCATCCTGCGCATGTCGATCAATCTCACCCAACTCGGCGGCGGTGAATTTGAGCTTCTTGAGCGCGTCGAGCGAGTCGTCAAGCTGCTCGACGTTGCGAGCGCCGATGAGGGCGGAAGTGACGCGCTGGTCGCGCAGTACCCAGGCGATGGCCATTTGTGCGAGAGTCTGGCCGCGGGCCTGCGCAATGTCATTGAGCGCCCTGACGTGCTTCAGGTTCTTTTCGCTCAAGAACTCTTTCAACAACGATGAGCCTTTACGTTTTGCACGCGAGTCCTGGGGCACGCCTTTGAGGTATTTGCTGGTGAGCAGACCCTGCGCGAGCGGCGAGAAGGCGATGCAGCCCGCGCCAACTTCCTCGAGCGTGTCGAGAAGACCTTTTTCAATCCAGCGGTTGATCATGGAATACGACGGCTGGTGAATGAACAATGGCACGCCCATGCTCTTGAGGATCTTCGCGGCTTCGCGCGTGCGATCTGGTTGGTAGGACGAGATGCCGACATAGAGAGCCTTGCCCTGATGCACGGCGGAGACGAGCGCGCCCATGGTCTCTTCGAGGGGCGTGTCCTTCCAGGGCCGATGCGCGTAAAAGATGTCGACGTAGTCGAGGCCCATGCGAGCGAGGCTCTCATCGAGTGAGGCAAGCAGGTATTTGCGCGATGCGCCGATGCCGTAAGGGCCGGGCCACATGTCGTAGCCGGCCTTGGTGGAGATGATGAGCTCGTTGCGCAGTCTGCCGGAGCCCTTGCGCACGCCAAAATCCTTGCGCAATATCGTACCGAAGTTTTCTTCGGCGGAGCCGTAGGGAGGGCCGTAGTTATTGGCAAGGTCGAAGTGGGTGACGCCGCGATCGAAGGCGCGGCGAACCATGGCGCGGCCGGTTTCAAAGACGTCGGCGCCTCCGAAGTTTTGCCACAGGCCGAGCGTGATGGCGGGCAGAACGATGCCGGAGTTGCCGCAGCGGCGGAAGTTGGCGTTGTCGTAGCGGGTGGGAGCGGGGGTGTAGGCGGTTTCCATGGCAATCCTTTCCGGGCCAATCAAAACATGCGGTCCCCTCGATAGGTACCGGCAACGATTCTATCTGCAAGGGCCTCGCATCCCCATATACTCTTCAGTTCCAAGGCGCGCATGCCCTTGGGGAGGTCGCCTACCATCGAATGCTTCTTCCCATCCCAAATTGACCAATCGTGGTAGGTGCCCGGTTTCGTTCCCATCGTGTCTCGAAACTTCGGAAATGCAAAGCCAGATACTGGCGCATTTCCGATTCTGGTCCATCTTCCACCTTTCACCGCAGCAACAAGTCCCACAAAGACCGGAGGTAAAAGGAGATTGGCCATTTCAATCTCTGTAATCGAGCCGAGCGGGGCATCTGTGATGTGGTCAAATACTCGAACCAGATCCCCAAAACCAGAATGCTTGAAAATGTATTGGCAATATGCTGATTTGCCATTTGGTAATGGCATTCGGAAAGCATCGCCTATCTCGATCTTGAGCCGTGCGCTCATTTGAAGTAACCCACGCTTTGCAAATTTACTTCTTTATTCTCTTCGCCCAGTATCCGGGACGACGCTTGGCGTGGGCAACGGCGATGATCTGAATATCGTGAAGGCGTTCGCGGAAGATTACAGAGAAAGGATAACGGCTCAGGAGCACGCGGCGGGTGCTATGCAGGTAAGGTGGACAAAGCAGTGGATAAACCCGAAGGTACTGATAGGCATTTTGAAGCTCGTCGTCGAACCCAAGAGCAATCCGACTTTGTTCGAATAAACGATCAAATGCCGCATCTGCCTCTTGCTCGGCTTCCGGGTGGACCCGAACAGGCTTCATTCACTCAGCTTACTTTTTCTTCGCGCGTCCATTCGGGCCAGCACATCTTCAAGAGGAATCATTTCCACGGCTCCGGAGTCGATCTCGTCGAGGCGGCGCTTGATCTCGTCACCCCAAGCGGATTCCAGCTCGGCAGCGATGCGCTCATCTTTGATCAGGAGGCATTCCGCCAGCCAATCCTGCTCGTCTGGAGGAAGCTGCCGGGCTAGTTCGAGGAGCTCTTGCGCTTTCGGACTCATGGGGAGATTGTAGCGCGATTCAGGATTTGGGTGGCGTTGGCATTACTCCACATTATCGATCTGCGCGCGCTGGAGTTTGTCGGAGTAATCGACGTAGACGGCCTTCCATGTGGTGAAGAAGTCGAGGGCGCCGAGGCCTTCGCGGTGGCCGTTGCCGGTGTGCTTGACGCCGCCGAAGGGCAGATGAACTTCCGCACCAATCGTTGGTGCGTTGATATAGGTGATGCCAGCCTCGAGGTCGCGCATGGCGGTGAAGGCGCGGTTGACGTCGCGGGTGTAGAGCGAAGTGGAGAGGCCGTAGTCGATGGAGTTGGCGATTTCGACGGCTTCTTCAAAAGTCGCGAATTCCATGAGCGCGACCACGGGTCCGAAGACTTCTTCGCGCGCGATGCGCATGGATGGCATTACGCCGGCGAGGACGGTCGGCTCAAAGAAAGTGCCGTGTGCGTAGGGGCCCTCAGTCAGCGCGTGACCGCCGCAGAGGAGCATGGCGCCTTCTTTGAGTGCGATGTCGACGTAGCAGGTTGAAGTTTCGATCTGCTTGGCGTTTACCTGCGGGCCGACTTCGACAGACTCGTCGAGACCGTTGCCAATCTTGAGCTTCTTGGCGCGCGCGACGAATTTGGCAATGAACTCGGTGGCGATTCCTTTCTGAAGAAGGATGCGGCTGGTGGCCGTGCAGCGCTGGCCGGTGGTGCCGAATGCGCCCCAGAGCGCGCCGTCGAGGGCGAGTTCGAGGTTGGCGTCGTCGAGAACGATCTGCGCGTTTTTGCCGCCCATTTCGAGCGAGACCGGCTTGAAAGTGGCAGCGCAACGCTGAGCAATGAGCGAGCCGACGGCGCTGGAACCGGTGAAGCTGACGGCGCGGACATCAGAATGTTCAACGAGTGCTGCGCCGGCCGTCGGACCGAGGCCGGAGACAATATTGATGACGCCGGCTGGAAGACCGGCCTCCGTCAGCGCCTGGACGAGGTTGTAGGTTGAGAGCGGCG
>Ga0182024_10006605_pt1 | contig 25390 bp, 22 predicted proteins | sample P32metaG_FD_120480 | JGI IMG/M metagenome (GOLD analysis project Ga0182024, IMG submission 120480) | Permafrost microbial communities from Stordalen Mire, Sweden - P3-2 metaG (Illumina Assembly) | ecosystem: Environmental > Terrestrial > Soil > Wetlands > Permafrost | place: Sweden: Stordalen...
ACCAGCAGCCATAATATGACGCCCTGCAACAGCGGACGATGCCCCACGCGCTTGATGGTCGCCACCGAGATGCCGCTGCCGATCAGGAACAGGGTTGCGGTCAATCCAATCTTCGCAACTTTCACGGCAATGCCATAGGCGTGCGCTCCAGCCGGCAGATACGTATTGCAGACGGCTGCCAGGCAGAACAGTCCGATGAACCACGGCCACTGGATCTTCGCCTTCGCTCCGCGCACCACCGCGGTTCCCAACGAGAGTGGAACAATCCACAAGGCTCGCGCAAGCTTGACCGTGGTCGCAACGGCCAGCGCGTCTGCGCCATACTTGGCAGCCGCTCCCACTACCGAACTGGTGTCGTGAATGGCCAGCGCTGCCCACAGACCAAACTGCGATTGAGTCAGCTTGAGGGCTACGCCGATGGGCGGAAATGTGAGTAGCGCAACCGAGTTCAGCACGAATACGGTTCCCAACGCCACCGCCATCTCTTCGTCGCTGGCCTGTGTAATTGGCCCGACGGCGGCAATGGCGCTGCCTCCGCAAATCGCCGTGCCCGTCGAAATCAGAAACGCCGGCACACGCTGAACCCCGAGCAGCGCGCCGAGTCCCATGCCGGCGAGCAGTGCGAAGCTGATTCCGAGCATGGTGTAAACGAATCCGCTGCGCCCCGCCTGAACGACCTGGTGAAGGTTCATGCCAAAACCGAGCCCTACCACCGAAGCCTGCAACAGGAACTTCGAGGACCTTTTCGCTTCGCGGTCGTATGGATGCGACAGGACCAAGCCAAATATCAATCCCATCGCCAGCGCGATCGGCGGAGACACGAAGCCGCTGGCACTCACCAGCAGGCAGAGAAGAAAGATGATCCGAGGTAGCATTCGAGGAACGGCGGGGTTGGGCAATCATGCGCGGCCAATCCCACACGGCAACATCCCGCAAAGGTCATCCGCCGCAGTTCATGAGCCTCATCCGGCGCGCCGGGGGCTAAGCCACCTTCCGAAAAGATTCGATGGCTTCCGCCTCTGAGCTGTAGACGTCGAAAACTGTGAGCAACTTGGTAACTTGCAACAAATCGCCCACACGTTTGGTCAAGTTCGTCAATTTGATTGTGCCGCCCGCGTTTTGCGCGGAGGTGCGCAGAGCGACCAACGTGCCCAGTCCGCCAGAATCGATGTAATTCACTTCGCCCAGGTTGAGCACGATGCGATTGTTTTCCGACAGAGCCTTCTTTACCGTCTCCCGCAGCAGCGAAGATTCATCGCCAAATACAATTCGTCCGCTGCAATCCACCAAAAGAATCCCGTCTTGCGTTCGTGTTTTCAGTTTCAGTTGCATAAGCACACTCCTTTTCGGCGGCCCAGGACGGCGTTCAACTTGGACCAAGCCGCTCCTGTCCGCAACTTGACGCACCAGCCTATCCCTTGCGCGGCGGTTTTAGCAAGTTCTTAGGAGTTGTTAAGTCATCGCTTTTCTTGTCAGCTACGGCACCGGAATGCGGTAAAGGTTCCAATGAGAGCTGCGCTTGCTAAACGAGTACAGGGATGAATCGGGACCCGGAAAGATGTCTTCTTCCACGAACTGAAGCGTCGCCAGGTTCGGCAGGTCTTTGTCGGACTGGACGCCCTTGGCCGGAAACAAAGGAACGCCTGCGCCATGGGGTAGAGGGATGATGTAGGTGCGCCATTGCGCACCACCCTTCATGGATGGTCTGGAAAAATAGAAGTTCTTCCCATCCCGAGTCCAGCGAACGCGGCACCAGTCGGCGCAGACACGAACCGTCGGCCCGCCGCCGAGCGGCACGATCTCGATGGCGGTGGGGTTATCTTCCCCTTTGGTGCCGCGCCGGACCGCGACGAAGCGCTCGTCGGGAGATATGGTTGTGAGATCGATGATGGGCTCGGGCAGAAGCTTCTCCCGCTGCGTGCCGTCATCGTTCATGCGGTAGAGATAATCTACGTCGCCCTCAGCGACCTGAAAATAGATCCTTCCCGAAGCCCGGTAGGTAGGAAATTTCTCGCCCGGTCCAGAACTTATCTGGCGGGGCGCGAAGCGATGGTCAAGCGATGCCAGCCAGATTCGATGCTTCCCGTTTTCGTCGCGGGAATCATAGGCTACTCTCTTGCCATCGGGCGACACACTGAAATCGAAAACAGCGATTCCAGGCAGGACCTTCGATGCCTGTCCGGAACGCAGATCGGAAACCCAGAGCTCACCGCCGCGGTCGGTATCAGAACTACTGCCAGCAGCGAGGTAGAGCAGAGAGGTGCCGTCTGGCGACAGGAAAGGGCTATACGCATAGCCTTGAGACGAAATTTGCCGGTCGCCCTGCGTATCGTGCACCCAGACCGTGCGTTCGTCATTGCCGACTGCCGAAATGAACGAGCGGCCGTCGGGGGCCATCGCGATGCTGTCTTGTTCCGTGGGCCCGGTCGTAAGCTGCTGAGGCTCGCCGTCAGGGAAGGCCTGCCGCCAGATGTGGGAACCGTGGCTTCCAGCATCGGAGGTAAAGTACATCCACTTGCCATCGGGCGACCACGCCGCTGCGATGCAACCACCGTTTTGCGGACCGACGGCTTTGCCAGACCCGCCAGCAAAGGGCACCAGGCGGCAGGGCAGCCAGTGGTCACTGTCCATTTCGATGACCAGAACCCACTTGCCGTCGGGCGAGAGATGGGAGTAGTGAGCCATGCCGGTTTCGCGCGGCGGCACGTATACATCCCGCTCTTCGGTTCGGCTCTCGGTCGCGGTGACCACGGCAAAGTGCCAGCCACTCTTAATCTCGCTGAACATGATGTGGTGCGGATCAATCCAGGTCAGGCCGCTTGAGTTGGAGAGCAGAAGCTGGGGCTGCCCGCCGAGGACTGGCACCACCCAGGTCTGCCAATCGTTGCCGGCAGTGCCATAGGCAATCCGCGAACCATCGGGTGAAAACGCAGTACCCCACTTGGTGGTTTCATCGTGGGTCAGTTGAACGGGATCGCCGTCGGGAAGCAGTTTCACATAGAGCTGCCCCGAGCTGAAGACATTCGATCCGCGAAGAAATGCCACCATGCGGCCGTCTGGCGACAAGACCGGATGATAAGTCGAGTCGGTAAAATTCGTCAGTTGAACCCACTGGGACAAATTGGCGACCGAGGGCTGGGTTGATCGCCGCAGCAGCAGGAAGGCGCCAACTGCGATCGCGCCTACAATTATGGCCATGGCGGCCCAGTGGGGGAGCGACTTGCGTTTTGCTGGGCGCGTCTCGGCCACCACAGCCGCTTTGCTGCCCGATTCCGTATCGCGCCTTAACCTCTTCAGGTCGGCACGCAGCTCCGAGGCGTGCTGGTAGCGGATGTCGCGATCCTTCTCCAGCGCCTTGTCGATGATGCGTTCCAGGCCCTCAGAAACGTCGGGATTCAGGCGGACCGCCGACGTTGGGGGCCGGTTCAAAATCGCGTCAAACACAGTTCCCGAAGTATCGCCGCGAAAGGGCAGGCTTCCCGTGGCCATCTCGTAAAGCACGACGCCGAAAGAAAACAGATCGCTGCGGGCGTCCACGTCTTTACCCCGCACCTGCTCGGGAGACATGTAAGCTACCGTGCCAACCGCCGAGCCCGGTGCGGTCAGATGTTCGGCGTGCGCAGAGGTCATCGTGGCTTGTGTCGCTCCTGCAGAAGGTGCGGTGTGCGTTACCTTCGCCAATCCAAAATCCAGAACTTTGGGGTGACCGCGTTCCGTGACAAATATGTTGGCGGGCTTGATGTCGCGGTGGACAATGTTCTTGCTATGCGCCGCATCGAGGGCGTCGGCGACCTCGATGCCGAGTTCGAGGATTTGTTCGAAGCTCAAGGGACGTCCCGCGATCGTGTGCTTCAGGGTGCTGCCCTCGAGATACTCCATTGCGATGAACAGTCGGCCCTCGTGCTGGGAGATCTCGTAGATGGTGCAAATATTTGGGTGATTGAGGGCAGAAGCCGCGCGCGCTTCGCGGCGAAATCGCTCAAGTGATTGAGCATCCTGGGCAACTTCATCGGGCAGAAACTTCAGGGCCACAAACCGGCCGAGTTCCGTGTCTTCGGCTTTGTACACGACTCCCATGCCACCGCCGCCAAGCATGCTGACGATCTTGTAGTGGGAAATCGTCTGGCCGATCATTCGAGGCAATCTTAGGCCGGGTGAGGAACACAGTCAATCCTCGCTTCCGTCACGTATAATCATCTCTTCCATCTCATGAGCTATACCGTCCTGGCGCGCAAATACCGTCCGCAGAAATTCTCCGAGGTGATCGGACAAGAGCACGTCACCCGGACCCTGCAGAACGCCCTGGAACAAGGACGCACCGCGCACGGGTATATCTTCAGCGGCCATCGCGGTATTGGAAAAACCACGGTGGCGCGCATTCTGGCGGCGGCTTTGAATTGCCGTTCGTCCTTAAAAACGGGCGACAAGCCGGTGGCGGAGCCTTGCGGCGTCTGCGAGTCCTGCACCGAGATTCGGGCTGGCAATGCCGTCGACGTGATCGAGATCGACGCCGCCACGAACCGTGGCATCGACGAAATCCGCGAACTGCGCGAGGCCGCGCGTTACCGTCCTGCGCGCGACCGTTTCAAGATTTACATTCTCGACGAAGCGCACCAGATTACCGACGCCGCTTTCAACGCTCTGCTGAAAACGCTCGAAGAACCTCCCGATCACATCGTTTTTATGCTGGCAACTACGCAGCCGGAAGACATTCCGCAGACCATCCGCTCGCGCTGCCAGCACTTCAGCTTCCGCGCCGTGAAGTTCGACGACATTGTCGGCCAGTTGCGCGATCTCATCGGCCGCGAAAAAATCGAAGCCGATGACGATGCGCTTGCCCTGCTGGCTGAGGCCGGCGACGGCTCCATGCGCGACGCGCTGTCGATTCTGGATCAGGCGATCGCGTCGTCCAGCGGAAAGCTCACGGCAGATTCCGTGCGCAACCTGGTTGGCGCGGCGCCGGCGCACGTTCTCGAAGAGGTGATGCAGGCAGTCGCTCGCGGCGCGAGCGAAGAGGTGCTGCGGCAGGTTGACCACCTTATCAGCGAGGGTCACAGCCCGACGCACTTCGCCCGCCAGATGGTGCGCTTCCTGCGCAATGCGACGGTTGCCAAGATTGCCGGGAGAGACTCTTCCCTGCTGCAGATATCGAGCGAAGAACGTCAGCGCGTGGAGCGCGTGGCGGCATTATTCGGCGAAGAAGATCTCACGCGCCATCTGCAAATCATGCTGCGAACCCACGGCGAACTAGGATACAAACAGGAGCAGCGCTTCCACCTGGAACTCGGGCTACTGAAGATGGCGCACGCCCAGCGCCTGCTGCCAATCGAGCAATTGCTGAGCGACGTGGCTGGCGCATCGAATGCATCTTCGAGCCTTACAGGCGGAACAGGGGCTTCCCGACCTCCGGCGCGGCCTTCGATTGTTCCTTCGAGTCCGGGCGGCGCGTTCGAGACTCGACGCGCCGAGACGAATCAGGTTTCACCGTTCGCAGCCGACTCCGCACGAAAAAGCAGTCCACGCCAAGAGTCCGCTTTCGACCTGGCTTCTGGAAGCGCTCCTCCCCGAGTGGTCATGGGCTCCGCCGCACCTGCAACCGTTAGCGAAAGCGCCACCGAACCGCGCCACAGTTCAAACCCAGAGTTGCAACTTCAAGCACCGGTGAATTCGCAACTCGATCCTCAGCTTCAGGTTGCGCCGCAGGCCGCGCAATCCCCTGCGTCAGCTGCAGTACCAGCCCTGCCCGTTGATAAGTTGCAAAGTGCCGTGCTGCAGGCGCTCATGGATGGCAATCAACGGATCCTAGTTTCGATGCTTGAAGCGGGCGAATGGTCGGTAGAAGGAAACGAAGTAGTGGTGAAGGTGCCGGAGTCGCAAACCGTGGTGGATATGTCACTGAGCGCCGATGCCAGGCGGTTGGCAATTGCATCGGCCAGCGGCGTTCTGGGGCGAGCTGTCAAGCTGAAGATTGTTGCTGGAGCGAGCGTGCCGGCGGCAGAGAAACGCAACGGCGCATCTGCCAAGTCCGGGGGAGCGAACTCAGTCGCAGGTGGTCGCGGGCGTGCCGAGCAGGATGCCGTGGTCCGACGGTTGCAAGAGAAGTTCGGCGCTGAAATTCGGACCGTGATTGATTACAAAGAGAAGCGGTAAAGATCAAGTTTCAAGGTTTCAGAGCTTCAACGTTTCAAGTTTTTCGCAGCAGTCGCAGTTACGAACTTTGAAACCTTGAAACGTTGAAACCTTGAAACGTGGGGTTCTATGGGCGGATTCAATCTGCAAGAACTGATGTCGAAGGCCAAGTCGCAGTACGAGACCCTGCAGAAGAAAATGCAGGAGACAGTGGTCGAGGCCTCCGCGGGCGGGGGGACCGTGACGGCGAAAATGGATGGCCGCAAGCAACTGCTCAGCCTGCGCATCGATCCTGAAGCGGTGAAAGCGGGCGATGTGGAGATGCTGCAAGACATGGTGCTGGCCGCGGTCAACGAAGCCGCCCGAAAGATCGACGGAACAATGCAATCGACGGTGGGTGGAATGTTGGGCGGACTGGGCATCGACGGACTGTAGCCAAGGTTTCTGGTTTCTGGTTTCTGGTTTCTGGTTTCTGGTTCCAGTGTCTGGTACCAGTTACTACTGGAAACCGGAAACCAGTAACTGGAAACATCAGGTTGTGATTCGCTTATTCAATCACCACAATTTTATGTCGAAATTTGCTGAGCCGATGTCGCGGCTGATTGACGAGTTGAAGAAACTGCCAGGCGTGGGCTCGAAGAGCGCACAGCGGCTGGCGTTCTACATTCTGCGCGCGAGTGACGAAGACGCCGAGGCGCTTGCCGCCGCGGTGCGCGACGTTAAGGCCAACTTGAGGCTATGTTCCGTTTGCAACAACATCACTGACGTTGACCCCTGCGTCTACTGCACCAGTGTGACGCGCAATCAGCGGCTGGTGTGCGTGGTTGAGGAACCTACCAACATTGCCGCCATCGAAAAGACCAAGCACTTCAACGGCGTCTACCACGTGCTGCATGGATCGATTTCTCCACTGCACGGCGTGGGGCCCGAGCAGCTGCGCATCGCGAATCTCATTACGCGCGTCGACGCGGGCAACGTGGATGAGGTGATCGTCGCCACCAATCCTACGGTTGAAGGCGAAGCTACGGCCACATATCTCTCGCAGCAACTCAAGCGCGCGGGCGTGAAGGTGACGCGCATCGCCATGGGCATTCCGGTCGGCAGCGACATCGAGTATACGGATGAAATCACCATGCTGAAGGCTATGGAAGGCCGGCGAGAGCTGTGAAGCGGCTTCGGGCTTTCTGTTTCCTGCCGACGCCGCGGGCGGGACGGCGGCGCTACAACGTCAGGTCCGGTTCGAGAAACACATTCAGTTCTTCTTCGGCGGACTCCAATCCTTCGGGGAGGGTGCCGCGATTGTATTCCGCCATGCGGTTCTTCCACTTGAGAAAGTCGGTGATGCTTTGGGGTTCGACGCGGACCTCGACGCGGCGTAGGCTTGCGAGCAGCAGATTCATTTCGTAGCGGAATCCGGTCGCGCTGCGGAGACTCTTCGCCGATAGCTGCGCGGTTTCGATTTTCCCGCGACGGAGTTCGAGCAATCCCCATCCCTCGGGCAATTCTTCACGGCGCACGAGACCGGAGGGGACCAGATAGAACCGTTCGCAGCCGACGCCCTGCTCAGGTTGGAGGCGGAAGGGCTTGGCGCGGTCGGCGAGGAAGTCAGAGCGCGTGACCTTGCTCTCGACCAACACGGAGTGGCAGGCGCGCTTCCATCCGATAGCATCGGGCATTTCGCCGCTGACGCAGGCTTGTTCGGAGAGAACTACGCCGCAGCGGTAGCGGCGCAACCAGTGGACGGCTTTTTCTACTAGTTGGGCGTGGGTCATGGGTCGGGGCTTCGGGCTTCGGCTTTCGCGCTTCGGCTGGCCGCTGCAGGAAGCAAGGACAGTTGTATCCGGAGACGGGGCTCAGCGAAAGTGGCTTGAGAGTTACCAGCCACGGAGTATTACGCCGGAGGATTCGGTTCTCCGCGAATTCAATATGACCAACATGGTCATGTTTGCTATAATCGAGATATGCGCACCGTCAATATCAGCAGTCTAAAGGCTCGACTGAGCGCTCATCTTCAGTATGTGCGCAACGGAGAAGAAGTGCTGGTCTGCGACCGCAACAAGCCTGTGGCACGGATTATTCCCTGCTCCACGGTCGACGAGTCTGATCGGGAACGACGACTGATTGCCCGTGGCGTTCTGGTCCCGCCGAAGAAGAAGCGGCGATTACCGGTTTCATGGCCAGACCCGCCGGGAAATGTCTCCGATGAGGTGATGGAACGAGTATGGCAGGAAGAGCGGGAAGGCCGTTAGAGCGGCCGGTGGCCTTTTGGGATACGAGCGCTCTCGTTCCTCTTTGCGCTCATCAAGGAATCACGCCCCGGGTGGTCGCGCTGTTCCGGAACTACGGGATGGTGGTGTGGTGGGCGACCCCGGTCGAGATTGCCAGGGCGCTGAGGCGTTTGGTGCGCATGAAGCAGCTGACTCCTGACGATTGGATCACGTCCCGGCGCTTGGCCCTAGATCTAGCCGAAGGTTGGCACGTCGTCCAGCCTTCAAATGCGCTGCGCAAGAACGCGGCACAATTGGTCGAGAGTTATGAGCTGAAGGCGGCCGATGCACTGCAATTGGCGGCAGCCCTGGACTGGTGCGACAAGGTTCCCCGCGGTGAAGTCTTTCTGACCGCTGACCAAAAGCTTCGCGAGGCGGCAGTACTAAGCGGATTTGACGGGAAGGCAATCTAGGAAGCGGCCGGTCGAGCCGAGCCGTGTGGGTCGGGGCGTTTCACCGGTTTCACGACGACCGGCCTGCGCAAAACCGTTTCCAGCAGATGCCGCTCCGCAGCGATGATTTGGGCAGTTGGTCCCAAGGGCGAATAGCCTTCGGCGACGATGATTAACGCTTCGTTACCCTTAGTCCGGATATGATCCTTTTCAATCTGAATGCGTCGGATGTAACCGTCGTGGGCGGCATCCAAGGCGTTAGCCAGTCGCAGAATGGCGGCTAGCTGGATTGCTGATTTTTGCTCATCCGGGAGTAAATCGCGCAAGGCTTTGTGCTTTCTGCTGGGCAGGGCTCCGCGGTGAAAGCGGGCGACGATGGCGGCTCGCTGTAAGTCAGCCGGATTCCAGCCTAGCGGGGTGCCGTGGGCGCGAATCATGTCGAAGGAAGTCTTGTGGTGTCCCTTTTCGCCCTGGGACTTGCCGACATCGTGCAGAAGAGCGGCGGCCAGGAGGCTGGAGCGCGCCGAGATGCCATCCGCAGAGGGCTTCCATCCGGACCCTAGAAGACCGTCGTAGAGCTGGAGAGCCAGAGCGGCGACGCGCTCGGAATGCGGGAAATCGGGATCGAGATTGTTCGCCCAAAGCTTCATGCGGCGCATGGCAAGTGTCTGAATCTGTTTGCCTTGAGGCAGCGCCGCACGCCAGACCTGCCAGAGAGAATCCGAGCCCGTCATCTTCTTGCGATAGCGCTCGATGCGCTTGGCGCGTTCGACGATAATTCGCTGGTGCCAACGCTGTCGCGAAGCTGCGTCAGAAAAAACGTGACAGGCGACGGTCGTGCCCCAGAGCACGTCGAGATCGTGAACGTCGCCGAGCAAGTCCTGCATTTCTTTCAGGTCGTTGCTCCAAGCCTTATGCTCGACCGGAAGGAAATTTTCCACAATGTAGCGGAAACGCTTGATGCCGATGCGGAGAGAGTGGAATGCAACTTGAGAGCGGTTGCGGAGAGCGCGGTTGTGGAGCTCGCGGGCTCCAGTGAACCGCTCAAGAGCGAGATGCTTGAAGAGCGGGCTGCCCGGGCGGAAGCGGGCGGCGCGGGCCGGAAGTGACTTGCTCCATTGGCGCCATTGCTTCCGGTCGAACTCTCCGAGGGCGGCGCGAGCTTCTAGTTTTTGTTCCTGTTCGCGGGCGGTGAGGACTTTGAGCAAGGCTTCGGCCACAGGATCGCCGGAGCCGGCGTGCACGCTGGATTCGTATGCGGCGAGCTGAGGAATCTGTCCTGATGCCGGCAAAGCGCGCGAGAGCTTGCCTTGAGCTTGCCGAAGGAGCGCCGGCTCTACACTTTTCGGATGTAGTCTCTCGACCCACTCCATCATTATATGGACATCGCGCAAGGCACCCAGGCGCTGAAACAGGCGCTTACCAGCCTTCTTCATGGCCTTCCAATTGGGATCGGGATCGAGGGCCATCAATCCATCTGCGAGGGAGCGGCAACGGCGCAGGGAGACGCGCAGGTCATGAACCGGATCGGGAGAAAAATCGGCGGAAACGTGCTCGCACTCCTCAAGGACCCGGGACATCCAGTAGCGCAGGCCCGTGGCTTTCGTAGTTCGCGTTGTGCGAGCAATTGAGGAAGGCACTGGGGTTTCCAAAAAAGGCCGAGATCGTCGCGGTGACTATTCTTTTATCTATTCTCTACGGAGATGGCCGAGAACGCCAGTGCCGGGACGTACGCTGAGTCCAGGCTGCGAAGATGCGGATGGTCACCGTTGGCTAAAACGCTTGGTACAGCGGCGCGGCCTGCTCTCTTGCTCATTTTCCCCGTTACCTCCGTAACATGCAGGTCTTACCGGTTGGATTTAACCTTCTATTGCCTATAGCCAGAGCTGCGGGTCGAGGAGATCCTTATCAACGACGCGACGACATTTCACGCAAATCGGGCGGCCTCGGCACGCGCCTTCGTACACAGTCTTAACATTCTGATCAAGTACGCGCGCATGTACGGCCCCGATCACAAGCGCACCGAAGCGCAGTTCGAGACCGCATGGAACGAATTGCAGCAAGGACTGCCCACGGCTGGGGAGGGCGGTTTCCTGCTCGGCGTTTCCGACAACAAGCTGCTGCTGGATGGAGTTCCGCTGGAAGCCGGACAGACCGAGCGGAGTTTTGGGCAACTCCTGAGCACGGCGGGCCTGGCCAGCCTGCACTTCTCCAAAGAAGTAACGATCGAAGACTTCGCCCGGCTGGTGCGCGCCTTCACCGTGGCCGGCTCCAAAGCCCAGGACGTAGCCAAGCAGATCAAAGAAGCGCTCAACAGCGAAAGCAAGAACAGCACCATCAAGATCAATGAAGTGAAATTTGTAGCCGCCGACCCGCTGACTGGCGACATCAGCGTGGCAGCGCAGATCGCGGCTCAAACCCTGGGCCCTGAATTCAAGCAGTGGTTGAACGATCCGCAGAAACTCCTGCAATTGATTGCTGCCGCGGAGGGCGCGAATGCAGGCGGCGGAGGCCAAGGCGGCGCCGGAGTTCCCTTCGGAAGCGTTCCAACCGGTCCTGGTCACTGGGTTGCCGGAGCAGAGGCCGGAAGCGCAGCCGGGACGGGGACTGCGCCAGCATGGGAAGGTGGAGTAGTTCCGCTGCAAGAGGCCGAGGTCGTGCAGGCCATCCGCCTGCTGACTCGGTTCGGGCAAGTGCAGGGCGATCCGAATGCCAGTCCCGAGATGCTGCAGAAAGAGCTTACGGAAACCGATCCAAACACGCGGCTGAACCTGCAGCAGTTGTTGGGAAGCCTGGCAGCCAAGGCGACGACGGAGCAACAGGACACGCCGCTGCTGATGAAGGCCGCCGAGCACATGGCGATCCGGTTCGCGCTTGAGCGCTACCAGAAGGGCGACGTCAAAGTAAATGCCGTGCACCAGATGATGGAGCACATGAGCCGCCAGATGGATTCGCTGCGCGGGATTCTGAAGCTGCAAGAAGAGAAGATGAACAAGGCGGGCATTCTGGTGGAGTCGCACGCCGACATGCTTGACCGGATGTTCTGGGCGGAAGTGCCGGAGTCCGGAAAGAAGACGGTGCTGATGTCTAACGAAGCTCCGTGCGTCCCGCCGCGGAACCTGCGGCAGTTCGTGGAAGTATTGCTGGACCGAGACGACAAGCAGACATCCGCTGAGATTCTGGATAATTATTCGGGATGCCTCGGTACGAAAGATACGGAAGCACGCCGCAAGACCGCGATTGGGTTGAGCCAATTGGCCGACCTCTACTCTCGGCTGGGTGGGGAATCGCTGGGCAAAGCCATCCACACCGTGAGTGAGCAGCTTTGTGTGGAAAAAGATCCTGAGCTGCAAAGCCTGCTGAGCGCGGCCTTCGTGCGCCTGAGCCAGGAGGCCAGCGAAGCCAGGAATTACCCGGCGGTGAATGCCGTATGCACCGGGATGGAGTTGCTGCTGCAGGAACGCCCTGTGCTGGTGAACGACTTGCGGCCGCGGGTGGGTGTTGAGAACCGGATTCCAGAGTTCATCGAGGAAGCGCTGCGCAGCGATCCGGTGCCCGCGGATTTGCTGGTAGTGTTGCGGCGAACCTGCCAATCGGGGGCCGAACATCTGGCCGACCGCTTCTTCCGCTGCATGCGGCGCGACGAGTGCGATCTCATGGTGGAACTGGTCAGGGAGATGGGAAGTCCAGCTCTGACCCAACTGCGGGAGATTCTGCGCACTGGCCAGCCGCGGCAAGCCTCGGCAGTCGTGGGGCTGTTGAGCCGTTTGGATGCGGATACGTTGCTGGAACTATTGCCGGCGCGTTTGCCGGAATGGAACCGCTTCTATCACGATATTGTGGTCCGCCAGATTGCATATGGGGCCGCCCCGAACCGTGGGCGAACTTTGCTGGAATTGGCCGAGGTGCTGGATTCCACGGTGCTGCCCGAGTCCCTCGACGAAATTGGAATGAGTGGCGATCTCACGGCAGCGCCTCCATTGCTGGCCATGGCCCGGCCCGGCGAATCGGCTTCGCGTTCCTCGTTTGTGCAACTGAAGGCCATCGAGTCCCTGGGCAGGCTGCGCGATCCGGAAGCTTTACCGCTGCTGCGCGAGATCGTGGAGACGAAGAAAACATTTGGCTGGCTTCATCACCGCGAACTGCGGATTGCAGCGGCGCAGTCGCTCTCCAAGACCGATCCGCGCTACAGCGCTCAAATTCTTTCCGACAGCGGCATTGAGCCGGCGGAACTGGCGATCGCGCCTCTGGACCCAGCACCGGCATGTCCTTGGGTGAGGCAACGGCGCTACGAGCGGATGGTTCTATCGCGCACGGTCAGCGCCTGGATTGGGAGTTCATGGGGAAGGTCGAAGATTCTGATCCGCGAACTGAGCCTGGGCGGAGGCATGGGCACCAAGGAAGACAATCTGCGCATCGGCAGCGAAGCCGAGCTGGAAATTTCAGTGGGCATGCGATCGAAAATCAAGGCCCATGTGCTGCTGCGCCGGGCGCGGATCAATGAAGTGGGCTTCGAGATCGTCAGTACCGACCTGGAGAGCCGTTATCGCCTGCGGCGTCTGCTGGTGGAGGCTCTGAACCAAGCTCCGCAGAATAAAGATCAGCAGTGGGGCGGGGAACGGAAGATCTAGCTGCGTAATTTCCGGTGAGTTGAGAGGAAAGAAAAAGCCTCTGCTTACAAGCAGAGGCTTTCTCATTGGTTGAAGAGTATATGTGGGGACAGCCGCCCTCGACAGCCTGCCCTGAGCGAAGCCGAAGGGTCCGCGGAGCGCAACTCCGCCCTGGGACTTACTTCACCTTGGCGAAGATGATGACCAGGGTGTAAAGGGCAAGCGACTCGATCAGGGCCAGGCCCAGGATCAGAGCCAGCTGAATGCCGGGGCGAGCGGCTGGATTGCGGGCCAGACTCTCAGCGGCAGCGGCGGTCGCCTTGCCCTGCGCCAGAGCGCAGATGCCGGATGCGAAAGCCATGGAGAATCCGGCGGCGATCGCCACCCAGTTGACTCCGCTCTCGGCTCCGCCCTGTGCAAAGGCCGGGACGGCGAATGAGAGTATGGAAAGTGCCATAAACAACTTGCTTAGCTTACTCATTGTGTTTCTCCTCGTATGAAATACCGCCAGTGGGTGGTTGACGTCATTCCTTGCAGACGCCCTCACGCTGAACGGCTTGAAACCAGTGGTCAGTGATCAGTGGTTAGTGGCCAGCAAAACCTTAAGCGTCCTCGTTCGACCGAGCTCGTACTGATCACTAGCCACTGACCCCTGATCACTGTTTTTTAATGCTCTTCCGAAACCGCGCCCTGCAGATAAACAGTTGTCAGCAGGATAAAAATGTAGGTCTGCAGCAGCGACACCCCGATGTGCAATCCCAGGAACAGGATGGGTACGCCGATGGGGACAAGCGAAAAGAAAACCAATGTGACCATATCGCCGGCAAACATGTTGGCAAACAGACGTATGGTGAGCGAAAGCACACGCGCGAGATGGCTAATGAGCTCAATCGGAATCATCAATGGAGCCAGAGCGGGCATGGGCCCGGCAAAGTGTTTCAGGTAGGCCACTCCGGCGTGCTTGAACCCTTGTGTCTGGTAGTAAATGAAGGCGCAAAGAGCGCAGCCCAAGGGAACGATGGGCACGGCGGTCGGCGACTCGAAACCGGGAATCACGCCGATCAGGTTGCAGAACAGAATGAAGAAGCATAGCGAAGCCAGGAACGCCGTGTAGCCCTCGCTGTGATGGCCGATGATCTCGTCACTCTGGCCCTGGATGAAGCCCTCGACGCCTTCGAAGACGTGCTGCAGCGAGCCGGGACGGTCCACCGAAAGGCGCGAACGAACCAGCAGGAACAAAATCAGCAGCGACGAGAAAACAAGAAGCTCCATCGCGAACGAGTTGGGAATCGGGGCCGTTGGGTACTTGGGTTTGATGTGCAACGCCAGCAGCAACGACGTGACGGGGCCTGCGAACAGACGATTCAGGATCGCGGTGAACCAGAGTTGTTCAGGCATAAAAAGCTTCGAGCTACTGGCTGCTGGCTTGTTTCCCTTAGCTAAACCCCTCGCGCCAGCGCTGCGTACAGTTCATAAACCGCTTCGCAGCCGATTGCGGCGACAGGCAAAAATAAGCCCGCAAGAAGCCCATTCAGGCTCGCGGGTGAAACAGCCAATATAACATAGGCGCCTAGAGCCATCAAAACATAGCGCAGCAGGAATCGAAAGACGATTCCCTGCCCCGATTGCGACGTGGCTGCGCCAGTTGCGCGATCTGCGAAACCGGCGATCACGCGCTTCAGCCAGTGAAAATTAACATAAGCGATCACACATCCGAACGCAAAGCCAACGGCGGGACGCAAGCCGAATTTCCACCACCCAGCCGCAACCAGCACCGGAGCGAGCACGATCATAAGACGGCCGATGCGACGGAGCGCACCGGAATAAAAGTGTTCGGCCGCAGCGGCCTGTGCCGGGCTGGGTTCGGTTTGTAGTTGGTCGGACATCGGCTCTACCAATTCACTTCGTATCGCGCATGGCAGTGCGGATCAACTCGATAAAGCCGGCGGCGACGCCCAAGAGGATCCCAGCCAGGTAGAGCCATGTGGTGTGCAGCCAGCGGTCCAGTGCCGCACCAGTGAGCCATCCAACTACGAGCGCGGCGGGGAAGACGAACGCCAACTGACTGTAGCGGGCGGCCTGCACCCAGAAATTTTCTTTCTGGCCGGAGTTCTTGCTGTCGGAATCTTGATTAGCGGGAGACATTTCGCATCAGGTTAGCAGAGTGGATTCTACGCTAACGACCGGCATACCGGCGGGGTCGGCCGGGCTTCGCCCAAGGCCGGACAGCCGAGGCGGCTGTCTCTACATAAGCACATCTAGCGGATCAGCTTCGCCAACGCGGACGTCTGCGCTATCCCCAGCGACCAGTTCACCGCCTGGATAAAGCGGTCCGGCAGGATTCCGATGAAGAGCGTAGCGAAGGCGGTGACACCAAGCGCGACCCGCATGGTCCAACTTACCGGCAGCAGTCCTCGTTCCTCGGGTTGGCCCATGAACATGGCGTTGGCCATCTTCAAGTAGTAATACAGACCGAACACGGAATACAGCACGCCGAGCGATGCCAGCGCGTAGTGTCCTGTCTCGATCAAGCTGAGGAAGATGAAATATTTCCCATAGAAGCCCGCCAGAGGCGGAATCCCGGCCAGCGACAGCAGGAAGATCAACATGAGAACAGCTTCAACGGGAGCACGCGAGTAGAGTCCGTTGAGATCATCGAGTTCGTCGCCGATCACGTTACGGTGCCGCAGCGAAGTAATCACGCCAAACGCGCCGAGATTCATGAACGTGTAAACCAGCAGGTAGATCAGAATGCCTTTCACGCCATCGGGATTCAACTCCGTAGCAGTGCCGGCGATCAGGCCCAGCAGCATATAGCCCACGTGCGCGATGGAAGAATAGGCGAGCAGGCGCTTGGTGTTGGTTTGCGTCAGCGCGGCGAAATTCGCGCCTGTCATGGTCGCGATGGAAACAAACACCAGCACAGGAACCCAGGTGGAGCGCATGGAGATCAATCCACCGAGTTGGAACGGGCTGCCGATCAGAATGCGTAGCAGCATCGCCCATCCCGCGGCTTTCACGGCCACGGACATAAATCCCGTAATGCAGGTGGGCGCGCCTTCGTAGGCATCCGGCGCCCACTGGTGAAAAGGCACGGCAGCGATTTTGAACAAGAGCCCCGTGATCGTGGTGAGCAACGCAATAATGGCCACGGGATTATGAGGGTCTTTCGCAAGAATCTGACGGAGTTGGGTGCCGATAACGGCCAGGTTCGTGCTGCCGGTCAGACCGTACAGCAGCGACAGACCATAAGCAAAAATGCCGGAGGAAAACGCCCCTAGTAGCAGATATTTTAACGCGGCCTCGTTCGACCGGCGATCGCGGCGCAGAAAACCCACAAGAACATACGTGGAGATCGCCATCAGTTCCAGGCCAACGAAGATGAGGACGATGTCGAACCCCGCAGCCATGCACATCATGCCAACGACCGAGAGCAGCATCAGCGTGTAGTACTCGCCATGATTTTCATGCTCGGTCTGCATGTAACGCATCGACATGAGAATAGAAATAGCGGTGCTCGCAAGGAACAAATAGAAGAAGTAGAGGGCAAAGCGGTCCACCAGCATGGTGTGCATCATGCCGAGCGAACCTACGGATTTGTTGGCCTCCATCCAGACCTGAATCTTGAACACCCCCCCGGCTGCGAACAGCACTCCGACGAATGCGGTGACGCCGTTGACCCACTTGCTCTCGGGCGGGATCATGAGATCGATGATCAGGATGCCCAGAGCAAACAAAGTGAGCAGAGTGATGGGAAGGGCCATCACGTAATCATTCCAGTTGAATGCGGACGCGCCCACTAATTCTTCCCCTTGGCGGATTGCGCCGCGGCAGGCGATTGAAGCGCCGCATTCACCATGCCCGTCGTCTGCGGATTGTGTACGTCCCGGACGATCTGATTCACAGGTTGTTCAAGAATCTGCAAAAACGGCTTGGGATAAAGGCCGATCCAGAAAGCCATGATCAGGAGCGGTACGAACGTCAGCACCTCGCGCGGCGTCAGATCATGCAGCTTTTCATTTTTCGGATTGGTGACCGTGCCGAAAAATACGCGCTGGTAGAGCCACAGCAGATACGCGGCGGCGAGAACCACGCCCGGCACAGCCCATGCCGCCCATCTCCAACTCACCATAAATGTTCCCAGCATGATGTAGTACTCTCCGACGAAACCGTTGAGCAGAGGCAGTCCCATCGAAGAGAGGAACATGATCAGGGTGATGGTCGCGTAGACCGGCATGACGGTCGAGATGCCGCCGTATTCGGAAATCTCGCGGGTGTGGCGCCGTTCGTAGAGAATGCCGACGATCAAGAACAGCGCGCCGGTCGAGATGCCGTGATTAATCTGCTGCAGCACAGATCCGCTCAAGCCCAGCGGCGTGAGCGCGAAGATTCCCAGCGTACAGAAGCCGAGATGGCTAACCGAGGAATAAGCCACCAGCTTCTTCATATCTTTCTGCATCAGCGAGACTAGCGCACCATAGAGAATCCCGATGATGGAGAGAGCGATCATCCAGCCGCGGACTTTGCCATGCGTCAGCACGTCGGGGAAAAACGGCAGCGAGAAGCGGATGAATCCGTACGTTCCCATCTTCAGCAAAACGCCTGCCAGAATGACCGAGCCAGCAGTCGGCGCTTCCACGTGGGCATCAGGCAGCCAGGTGTGGAAGGGGAACATCGGCACCTTGATGGCGAAGGCGAAGAAGAATGCGAAGAACAGAAGCGTCGCGATGGTGGGTCCGTAGGCTGGGTCAGAGTAGATTTGTGGCGCAGTCTTGTAAAGCTCAGGAATGCTGAACGTGAAAACCTGCGTGATGCTGTGGTGGTGGAAATAGAGGAACAGAATGCCCAGCAGCATCAGCACCGAACCGGCCAGGGTATACAGGAAGAACTTGATCGCAGCGTAAAGCTTGCGCGGACCGCCCCAGATGCCGATCAGCAAATACATCGGCACCAGCATGGCTTCCCAGAAAACGAAGAAGAGGAAGAAATCGAGCGCCATAAAGACGCCGAGCATGCCAGTCTGCAAAATCAAAAACCAGATATAGTATTCCTTAACGCGATTCTCAATCGCGGTCCAGGACGAGAGGATCGAGATCCAACCCAGCAGCGTAGTCAGCATGATGAGCAGGAAAGAAATGCCATCGACGCCGATCGCGTAGCCGGCGCCGATCGAGGGAATCCAATTGTTGGCCGTGCCCTCGATGAACTTGAAGCGGTCGGGGCTCTGCATCTGCGCCCAGAACCACGGCACCAGCGGCAGCGAGACCAGGAAGCCGCCAAGCGCGAACAGATTCGCGATCCAGCGGATAGCGTCTTTATTCTCCTTGGGAACGAACAGAAGAATAAGCGCGCCCACCAGCGGCGTGAAAAGAATGATCGAGAGTATGTGGTTTTGCATGAAGTTCTCAGTTGTAAACGTCTCGTGTAGCGCCGGCGTCCCGCCGGCTGTCGCGAGGGCGTCTCGCCCTCGCACCTCGCAGCGCTACTTAATGCCACACGTAATAAAACACGAAACCTACCAACCCCGCCGTCATCACCAGCGCGTACCACTGCACCAGACCCCATTCGAACAAACGCGCGGGATACGACAGCATACGTGCCAGAATTGCCGGGCCGTTGACGCCGATGCCATCGATGATCCACTTGTCCCACCAACTGGAAATTGTTGCCGCGAGCCGCGTGATCCAGCCCGCGCCGTTGACCGCACCATCGACCACGTTTGTATCGAACCATGCGGACGCTTCGCCGAGTCCCAGTACACCAAGGCGGACGTCTCCCAGCTTGCGGCGGCCGGTGAAGACATAGTCGTAGCCTTCATCCACGTAATACTTATTGAGTAGCACGTTGTAGACAGGCGGTGCAGCGACCGCGATGGGCTCGGTGTAATTTTTGTCGGCGTGGCGATAGCTTCTCCAGGCCATACCCCACCCAACACCCGCAGCCGCCAGCGACAGCCCCATCAGCAGCCACTCCGTGCCGGTGTTGCGTTCTTCCTCTTTCTCTCCAGCCGCCACTTGACCCGCTCTTCCCTGCTCCTCGAGCACCTGAGCCTCGGTTGCGAAGACGGGTTCAAGAAATTTCGTAAAGCGGTCGGAGCCGCCAAGGCTGTGCGGCCAACCCAACCATCCGGCGCCGACGGCGCAGATTGCGAGCACTACCAGCGGCGCGGTCATCGACCAGGGCGATTCGTGAATGTGGTGCTCCGCGTCGTGGCTCATACGCGGGCGGCCATGAAAAGTCAAATACATCAGGCGGAACATGTAAAACGATGTCATCAAGGCGGTGGCGTACCCGACGTACCACAGGAAGCGGTAAGCGCCGCCTTCGCGCGACCAGGTTTCCCAAAGAATGGCATCCTTCGAGAAGAAGCCTGCAAACGGAAAAATGCCGGCGATCGCCAACGTGGCGATAAACATGGTGCGGTGCGTGATGGGGATTCGATGACCGAGGTCACCCATGTTGCGCATGTCTTGCTCACCACTCATGGAATGAATCACAGAGCCGGCGCCAAGGAACAGCAACGCCTTGAAGAATGCATGAGTGAAAACGTGGAAGACGCCCGCGGCGAAGGCTCCTACGCCGAGCGCGAGAAACATGTAACCGAGTTGTGAGACGGTGGAGTACGCCAAGACGCGCTTGATGTCGTTTTGGACTAGGCCGATGGATGCGGCGAAGATCGCGGTCAGGGCACCGACGATCGCTACGACTAGCATCGATTTCGGCGCGAGCACAAATAGCGCGTTCGAGCGCGCCACCATGTAGACGCCAGCGGTAACCATGGTGGCAGCGTGGATGAGCGCGGAAACTGGCGTAGGGCCTTCCATGGCGTCGGGCAACCAGACGTAAAGTGGAAGTTGCGCCGACTTGCCGCAGGCGCCGACGAAGAGCAGCAGTGTGGCTGCGGTGATGAAGGGATCGCCGATGTGGAAAGCTCCGCTGCGTGCGGCCGCGGTGACGTCAATAAACCGCAGCGATCCCAAGTACCAGGCGATAAAAAACATGCCCAGGAGAAATCCGGCGTCGCCGATGCGGTTCACGATGAACGCCTTGTTTCCCGCATCGGTAGCGGACTTGCGGTGGAAATAGAACCCGATCAGCAGATATGAGCACAGGCCTACGCCCTCCCAGCCGACAAACATGAGCGCATAGTTGTTGGCGAGAATCAGCGTAAGCATGGAGAACATGAAGAGGTTGAGATATCCGAAGAAACGGTAGTAGCCGCCTTCATGCGCCATGTAACCGGTGGAATAAATGTGGATCAGCATCCCAACGCCGGTCACAAACAGCAGCCAGATACTCGAAAGTGGATCGAGCAGAAAGCCGGCGTCGGCATGGAACGCCGCAGACTTGCCGCCCTGCATGACGTAGTTCGCCTGGCCGGTGTCAGTTCCGAGCCAGGTGTAGAGGATAGTTTCGTAAGGCTTATGAAAGTTTTCTGGCGTGGACGACCATGCTGAATATTGCCAGACCGCGCCGCAAGCCATAAGGAACGCAAGCACGATAGTGCCAACGCAAACGGCGCTGACCGTAGCCTTCTGCAACTTGCGGCCGAAAAAAAACATGACGGCCGCGCCAAAGGCCGGTAGCAACGGGATCAGCCAGATGTGGTCGAGAAAGAACATGTCGTTAGTCGTTGGTCGTTAGTCGTTGGTCGTTAGTCGCCGGCCAATCGCGCGTTGCTAGGTACTAGGTACTGCCCTTCTACCACTTCAGCAAGTTCACTTCGTCTATGTTCACCGTCTCCTTGTTCCGGAAGAAGGCGATCAGAATGCCGAGGCCGACCGCGGCTTCAGCGGCGGCATCGGTGATTACAAAGATGGCGAACACCTGCCCATGCAATCCTCCCCACATGCGCGAGAAGGCCACCAGGTTCAAGTTCACAGCGTTCAAAATCAGCTCAATCGACATCAGAACGATAACTACATTCCGCCGGGTAAGCACCCCGATGACGCCCAACAGGAACAGCGCCGCACCCAGCACCAGATAATGTAGCGTCGTGATGTGCAGCATCGATTCCATAACAGCTCCAGCGTCCCTCGGTACCAGGTACTCGGTACTAGATTCTCTTCTTCGCCATCACTACCGCTCCGATGATCGCCACCAGTAGCAGCAGCGAAGCAATCTCGAAGGCGAACATATACTGTCCGTATAACATGATTGCGACGCCCTGCGTGTTCGGAGCTTCTCCCGTTGTCATGCGCAGCGCGTGATTGGGAAAGATGTTATTTCCTTTCGTATAGACCGCAATAAACAACCCGCCCAACGCCGTTGCCGCAATGATCCCCACTACCCATTGACTATTGAACTGCCGCTCTTTCATCGACCGCTCGACGTTCACCAGCATGATGACAAACAAAAACAGCACCATAATGCCGCCGGCGTAAAGGATGATTTGCACGCCAGCAACGAACGGGGCATAGAGCATCAAATAAATAGACGCCTGCGCCAGCAGCGCAACAATCAGCGCCAGCGCCGAATGCACCGGATTCTTGCGCGTGATCACCAGGATGCCGCCGATCAGCATCATCCCGGCAAACAGATAAAAGAAAAACGGAGTGGCTACGGGTGCCATATCGTTTGTTGTATCAACGGCCACAATCCAACAGTCGCCGTCAGAATCAGAACCCCCAAACCCATGGGCAAAAGGACTTTCCATCCCAGCTGCATGAGCTGGTCAAAGCGATAACGCGGAAACGTGCCGCGAAACCATATATAGACGTACATGAATCCTGCAACTTTAGTCGAGAACCAGAAAATGTCCTGAACCCGCACGCTTACGGCAGGAACGAACAGAACCAGACCGATCAAGCCCAGCACGACGCCAAATCCCGCAAGCCCGATGGTTTGAACGCGGAAAAGAGGATGCTTCGGCATGCGCATGGTGTTGTAGAAACACATCGCTGCAAGAAATAGAAACGTGATGCCGGGGATGAAACAGAACGCCTGATCCCAAGGAGCGCCGTTCAGAAAATTCGGGAACGGTCGCAGCCATCCACCCAGCCAGAGCGTCACGGCGATGGAAGAGACCGCGATCATGGCCGAGTATTCAGCGAGAAAAAATAATGACCATCGGAAGCCGCTGTACTCAGTGTGGAAGCCGGCAGTCAGCTCAGATTCCGCCTCGGCCAGATCGAAAGGCGCGCGGTTAGTCTCTGCCACCATGGCCACGGCAAAAATAAAGAACGCGATCAGCCCCAGCGGAAAGAATTTGAAGATGAACCACATGCCCTGCGCCTGCTGCGCCTGAACAATGCCAATCATGCTGAGCGTTCCGGTCCCACTTGCGTTCAGGCTGGTCATCATAACCGCCGAGACAACCGCCAGCCCCATCGCAATTTCATACGACACCATCTGTGCGCTCGATCGCAGCGCGCCCATCAGCGGATAGTGCGAGTTCGACGCCCACCCCGCCATCACAATGCCCAGCACGCTCAGCGACGAAACCCCAAGCATGAACAGGATCCCGATATTCATGTCGGTAATCGCGTGCGTGGGACCAAAGGGAACGACAACAAAAACCGTGAAAGCCGCCAGCACCACGATCAGCGGCGCCATCCAGAAAACAAAACCGTCAGCCTCGGACGGCACGATGTCTTCTTTCAGCAGCAGCTTAATAGCGTCGGCGATGGGTTGCAGCAATCCGTGCGGACCCACGCGCATGGGTCCAAGCCGCACCTGCATGTGAGCGAGAATCTTGCGCTCAAGCCAGTTCATCGCGATTACCGCAACCGACAACCCCGCGAAAACCAGCATGATGTAAACCAGCACCCAGAACATGTTTCCCGCGGCGCCGGGCGTCTTGTCGCTCGTGAGGTAGGACGAAATATATTGGATGATCTCGTGCATCAGCGGTCCACCTCGCCGAGAACGATGTCGAGCGTGCCGATCACAGCGATCACATCGGCGACAAGTTCACCGCGGCACATCAGGTCGAGCGCCTGCAGATTCACGAACGAAGGCGGCCGCACGCGCACCCGGTAAGGCTGCGTCGAACCGTCGCTCACGATAAAGTATCCCAGCTCGCCCTTCGGCGCTTCAATCGAGTGGTACACCTCGCCCGCCGGCGGCTTCATCACTTTCGGCACTTTCGCCATGATGGGGCCTTCGGGCAGCGCGTCCACCGCCTGCTCGATGATGCGCACCGATTGCCGCATCTCGGCCATGCGCACCAGATATCGATCGTAGGTATCGCCATTTTCTCCGATTGGAATATCGAAATCGAAGTTCTTGTAGTTGGCATAGGGCTGGGCCTTGCGCAGATCCCACTTCACACCGCTCGCGCGCAGCACGGGTCCGGTAACGCCGAGCGCAATGCAATCTTCCGCGGAAATGGCCCCGACATTCTTCGTGCGCTCCACCCAGATGCGGTTGGTCGTCAGCAATTCCTCGTACTCGTCAATCTTGGGACGAAAGAAATTGAGGAATTTCTTCACCTCTTTTTCGAAGCCGGTATAAGTTTCGTACTGCAGACCGCCGATGCGGAAGGCGTGTGTAGTAAGCCGCGCGCCACAATATTTCTCATAAATCTTGAGAATTTCTTCTCGATCGCGAAACGTATAGAACAGCGGAGTGATGGCGCCAATATCGAGCGCATGCGTCCCCAGCCAAAGCTGGTGGCTGGCGATGCGGTTCAGTTCGGTCAGAATCACCCGCACATGCTGCGCCCGCGGCGGCGCTTCCACGTTGAGAAGTTTCTCGACCGTCTCGCAGTAGCCCAGCCCGTTCGAAACCGCAGCCACGTAATCCATGCGGTCCACATATGGATTGAACATCGTATAAGTACGATGCTCGCCGATCTTCTCCACGCCGCGGTGCAAATATCCGATCACGCATTCCAGGCCAAGAACCTTTTCGCCATCCAGCCGCAGAATTACGCGCAGCACGCCGTGCGTCGCCGGATGCTGTGGACCCATGTTGATGACAAGCTCGTTGGCGTCAAGAAACGGCTTCTCGTGAGTCGCGAGTTCGGCGAGATCGAGGTGCGAGAGCGTAGTGTTGGGATCGGTCATGCTAATTTAACTGCCGCTTTTCATTGCCCGCTTTCGATGCCCAGATTGATCTGCACCCACTCGTTGTCCTGTTGCAGAATGCCGTAATCCTTGCGCAGCGGATGTCCCTTCCATCCATCAGGCAACAGAATCCGCTTCATGTCCGGATGCCCGTCAAACTTGATCCCGAACATGTCAAACACTTCACGCTCCAGCCAGTTCGCCCCCGCCCAGATCGACACGGAACTCGCTACGCTCGCGCCATCCGCGATTTGCGTTTTCACGCGGATGCGCTCGTTCCGCGCGAAAGAATAAAGCACCCACACCACGTCGAATTGCTTTTCGCGCTGCGGGTGATGGAGCGCGGTTATGTCAACGCAGTAATCGAACTGCTCTTCGTTGCGAAGAATCTTAAGAATCTCAGGAATCAGCGAGCGATCGACCACCATATAGTTCTGCCCCGCATAAGTCAGCGGTTCCAAGCCGGAACCATAGTTGCTTTTGAGCTTCGCGATCATCGGCGAATCCCAGGGAACAGGAGTGGGAACGGCCGGTTTCGCGGGCGCGGCGGGCTTGGCGGCGGCAGGCGCAGGCGGCGCGGCCGCAGCCGGCGGCGAGACTGCCGGCGGAGAAGCGGCCGCCTTTTCAGCGGGAAGCTTGTCGTCCGCCTGAACCGAGCCGGACGCAGTAGCCTTCACCCCACCGGGAACGGCAGGCTGATCCGCCGTCGGCTTCGGCTCGCCATCCGGCGGCGGTGGAGCGGGCGATTTGATTTCGTCCGGCATAGTGGCGAGCGCACAAACCTCCGGCTCGGAGGCTCACGGAGAGAACGTTAACTTTTATCAGCTTGACGAAACGGTGTCAACGAGCAGGGGCACATGATGTCATACCACAATAGAAATGTCCCCGTCTTCTGCACAATAGAAATGTCCCCCGGTTTTGGTTTCACCATGCTCCGGAAAAAGTGGGGGTTTTCATCTGCTGCCAACCTTGTCTCCAAGGAT
>Ga0182024_10006606_pt1 | contig 25389 bp, 16 predicted proteins | sample P32metaG_FD_120480 | JGI IMG/M metagenome (GOLD analysis project Ga0182024, IMG submission 120480) | Permafrost microbial communities from Stordalen Mire, Sweden - P3-2 metaG (Illumina Assembly) | ecosystem: Environmental > Terrestrial > Soil > Wetlands > Permafrost | place: Sweden: Stordalen...
TCTCCGGAATAGTCGCCCAGCCGGTCCAGCGCGAGCGCCAGGTTGTAGTAGGTGTGGGCATTGTTTGGATCGTTCGCCAGCGCCTCCCGGTAAAGAGCGACTGCCTTTTGTGCATCCCCGGACTGCAGATCCTCACCGGCTTGATTGGCCGTGACGCCTGCAACATCCTGCCTTACATCTTCAGCCTTTTTCTGCTGCAAGGCTTTCAATTCCTCGCGAGCCTGGTCCGGCTGTCCCAGCGAGCGAAGAACGGATGCCAATTGAAAGCGTGCTTCGCTGGAGCTGGGATCCAGCGCAAGCGCCTTTTCGAGCTCAGCCCGCGCTTCGGCGAGCTTCCCCTGCCGAGCGAGCACGAAGCCCAGATGATAGCGCGCCTCGGCGTGCTTGGGATTCACGGCCACGGCTTGGCGGAGGACCTTCTCGGCATCGGCATAATTGCCCACACCTCGTTCAACCACTCCATCAAAATACAAAGCTTCGAAATCGTGCGGATGGTGCTTGAGATAATCCCTGATGACGGGCGCGGCTTTCTCGAATTGCGCGATCGCGCACAAGGCTTTCACATACGAGAGGCGAGCTTCATCGTCTGTTGGGTCGAGGCGCAACGCTTCTTCGAATTCTTGAGCTGCCTCCCCGAATCGCTTCTGCTGGGTATAGACAATTCCAAGGTTCATGTGGGCCTGGGAATAAGAGGGGTGCTCTTTGACGATCGCGGAGAGTGTTTGCCGGGCTTCATCCGTATTGCCATTCTTCGAATATGCGATAGCCAGATTCAATCGCAGTACTTCATCGGGGGGCGCATTCTTGAGTTCGGAGATTGCCGCCGCATATCTGCCTTCGGCAATCAGCGCCTTTGTCAATCCATCGAGCGCCGGGACTGACTGGGGATCTTGTCTTAGTACCGTCCTGAACACATCGATGGCCGCTTCCTGCTGATTCAAGTCACTGAGTGACACTCCCAAGGGCAGAAGAATCTTTTCCGTGCCGGGCTTGAGTTTGGATGCGGTCTCGAGTTCATGAGCGGCGCGCTGGGGATCGCGATTGCTGAGCAACGCGATCCCGAGATCGTAGTGACTATCCCACGAATCGGGCGCCAGATGAATTGCAGACTCGAAAGCCGAGATGGCACAGGAGAATTGGCGATGGCTGGCAAAGTAGGCTCCGAGCGCATCGAAAGCGCCCGGTGAAGGGCTTGAGGCGAGCGTTTGTTCAAGTGCGGCAGGTCCTTTGCAGGAGGAAACCTCCTGCGCTGCGAGGGCCAGCGGGAGCGCACAAAATGCCGCCAGCGCGCGTCGCAGGAAAGGCGAACCCGGGCTTCGGCGCCGGGCGGGAGCAAACTTCCTCTTCACCCTGCAGACGAATAGGCTTGGTTCACCCGGGCACCATCCGGATTGCGATTCGTCGGTCGGAAATAAAAGGGCCTGTGCGCGATCGGTCATGTACAGCGCCTAGACTACCGCTGTTGAGCGATCTTCAGCAATCGCAACTGGCCTCTCTGGCGCACCCCTGTGCAATCCGTCACGAGGTCCCGGGTGGCAAGAAGTTACTGCGAAGCTGGGGAAACTGCCGAGTGCTACAATCCGCCAAAGATGAAGAAGCGTTCCCTCACGCCTGCGTGGCATGCTGTCCTTCTCCTCCGCTTCTCGATCCTCTTGGTCCTTTCAGGCGCGGTTCCTGGTCATGCTCAGATAGGAGTGGCAACCGGCAATGGCGTAGCGACGGCCGCCAAACCATTACCTCCCGGAATGAAGCCGCCGACGGTGCGATATGAAGACATTGCCGCTCAGGCCGGCTTGACGGGTGTGAATGTCTCAGGCGCAGAAAAGAACAAACAATACATCGTTGAGACCACCGGAAATGGGGTCGCGATCTTCGACTACGACAACGATGGATTGCCGGATATTCTCTTGGTCAACGGCGATCGTTTCCAGCAAGGCGGAGCCGCACCAACACCTTTGCTCTATCACAACCTTGGTGGCTTGAAGTTTGAAGATGTCACCCGCAAGGCAGGGTTGACGCATACCGGCTGGGGACAGGGAGTATGCGCAGGTGACATCGACAACCACGGATTCGTAGATATCTTCATCACCCAGTGGGGACAAAATGTCCTCTATCGGAATCAGGGGAACGGAACCTTTCGCGATGAGACTCAGGCCAGAGGATTGTCGTCGCCGCAGACGCGTTGGAGCACAGGATGTGCGTTTCTGGACTTCAATCGGGATGGTTTTCTGGACCTCGTTGTTGCCCACTACATTGAGTTTGACCCCACCCGCACTCCGCATCCGGGAGAAAGGTCGCAGTGCGAATGGAAAGGGCTGCCGGTGATCTGCGGCCCTCGGGGTCTGCCGGGGGAAACGATCTCCCTCTATCAGAATGATGGGCACGGTCACTTCACCGATGTCTCGGGTCTAATGCACATCACCACGCCCAAGGATTATTACTGCTTCACTCCGCTGGTCGCGGACTTCGACAATGATGGCTGGCCGGATATCTATGTCGCGTGTGATTCTACTGCCAGCCTGTACTTTCATAATCTGGGGAGTGGTAAGGGTTTCGAAGAAATGGGCGTTCTAGCCGGCGTGGGCTACAACGAAGACGGGCGCGAGCAAGCCGGCATGGGAGTCGCGGCTGCCGACTTCAGTCACGACGGACGGCTGGATATCTTCAAGACCAACTTTCGCCGACGACACCCACACCCTCTACCGTAACCAGGGAGAGAACAACTTCACTGACGCGACCATCGATAGCGGCCTCGCAGTCAATACGAGGTATCTAGGATGGGGAACGGCCGCTTTGGATATCGATAACGATGGATGGAAGGATCTGATCCTGGCCAACGGGGCATGTGTATCCCGAAGTAGACACAGGACACACTGGAGAAAAGTTTAAACAGGGACGGCTGCTCTACTGGAACCGCGGAGACCGGCAGTTCTTCGATCTGTCTCCGCAGGCCGGGAGCGGCATCACCGACGCGCACTCATCGCGTGGGCTGGCGTTAGGAGACCTGGACAACGATGGCAACGACGAGATTGTAATTGTCAATATGGGAGAGGCACCCTCGTTGCTCAAGAACCTCGCTCCCCCAATCGGACATTCCATTCTGATACGCGCATTGACGTCAACGAACCGCGATGCAATCGGGGCACGGATCACCGTGACTGCCGGAGGTCAAAAGCAGATCGATGAAGGACGCAGCGGTGGTTCCTATATCTCGCAAAATGATTTCCGCTTGCACTTTGGACTTGGCAAAGCGGTTTCGGCCAATCTATCGTTCCGGTGGCTCGATGGCAAAACCGAGAATTTCTCCGAAGTTGCCGCGGGGCAATTCGTAACCATCGAGGAAGGCAAAGGCATCGTCAAAAAACAAACCTTCACTTCCGGGAAACCTTAGAGGTGAGCTCATATCCGGGCGAGGGTCCCCAGCACATCGGTCGGGAATGGAACGAAAGCGGCGCCTGAAAGAGATACTTGTCTTTTTGCAAGTCATGCCCCTACCCATGCTCGACTTTCGCCGAAGCCACATGACCGGGCGCTATTTTTTTTGTGTGGAGGACCGAACCACCAGTGTCGGTTCAAGGATGATGCTTCGCGCGCGAGGCATTTGTTCGGACTCGATCAGGCTAAGCACCAGTTCGGCAGCGCGCTGGCCAATCATCTGGCCCTGTTGATCGATACTCGACAGCGGAACCCGAAGACAGTCATTATTGGGCAAATTACCGCAGCCGATGAGAGCAATGTCTTCCGGAATCCTCAGGCCCGATTCGAGGATGGCACTCATCGCTCCGATCGCGAGCGGATCGTTGAAGCAGAATACCCCGTCGGGCTTCGGGTCTCGGTCCAGTAGAAGGCGCATGGCCTCCGCGCCCTGGCGGGTGGCTTCGGTATCCGTGTGATTGGCACGCACGACGTAGTCTTCTGAATAGGAAACTCCGCGGTCGCGTAGCGCCTGCCTATAGCCTTCGATTCGCCCAATACCGGTGCTGTTATCTCGTCCGCGGATGTGCGCCACACGGCGGCAGCCCATATCAATCAGGTGTTCTGTCGCCAGCCGGCCGACTTTTTCGTCATTGATACCAACGAAGTTAGCCACCAGTCCGGTGAGGTCGCGATCGATAAGGACGTATCGTTGAGCCTTATCGTCCATTCGCTTGAGCTGCTCGATACTGGATCCTGCCGACGCGATGACCAGCGCATCCAAACGCCGCGCGAGCAGCCGCGATATTTCCTCCTTCTCGAGCTCCGGATCCTCCTCCGACGAAGACACGATCAGAGAATAGCCTTTGTCCCGAATTACGTTGGAGAGGGCTCTGGCAATCTGTGCAAAGAATGGGTGAAGGAGGCTGGGAGCCACCAGGCCAATCAGGTAGCTGCGTCCCGTAACGAGGCTGCGGGCGAGGGAGTTGGGCTGGTAGTCCAGCTCTTTTATCCGCTGCAGCACGCGCTGCCGGGTCTTCTCGCCGATATCAGGATGCTCCCGCAGAACCTTTGAGACGGTGGCCTGCGAGATGCCGAGATCCTTCGCTATGTCTTTCATTCGAATCGTCATTTGCAAAGAATTCCGGCCCTGGTTCCCGGCGCTTCCGCGCCTGGCGCATCCTTTCGAATTTTGCCCTGACGAATGCCACCCCACTCCAATCCACAGGGTGGATCGCCTGATGAGGGTACACCAGCCTCGCAACTAAACCGCTTACTATAGCGAATTCTCTAGTTGCCGGCAACGTAATACGCCGTGGTTTGCCGCCCAGAGGGCGAGGTTAGGTTGGCGAGTGGCTCCCATGGGGGGCAGAGGAAGAACTCGAACCAGTTGGGTGGACTCAACCTGGTCGCGGCCGATTACAATAACGATGGGTGCATGGATCTGCTTGTCCTGCGCGGCGGCTGGGAATCTCCAATGCGAAAATCTCTGCTGCGCAACAACTGTGATGGAACCTTCACCGATGTCACCCACGAGAGCGGCCTGGGCGAAACCGTGACTGCCTCGCAAACCGCGGCCTGGGCAGACGTGGACAACGACGGCTACCTCGATCTTTACATCGGCAACGAGAATACTCCCAGCCAGCTGTTTCGCAATAAGGGAGATGGTGATGGATCGTCCGGAATGACTTTGCCACGCAGCCATGGCGAGCCGCACTCAGCGCGCCTATGAGATGGAGCCGCCGCAGCTTTCTAGCCCTATCCGCCGCTGCTTCCATGCGGTCTCTGCTTGCTCAGGTGTCGCGTCCACCGGCAGGAATAGCTCATCCGTACAAGAGCCCTTCGTTGCCGGTATTCGCTGACATAACCGCACAATCGGGCGTCCTCTTCAGGCATGACGCGAGCCGCACGTCGGAGAAGTATCTTCCCGAAGCGATGGGCAGCGGCGTAGCCATGTTCGATTACAACAACGATGGCCGCCTGGACCTGTTCTTCGTCAACGGAGCGTTGCTGCGGGACCCGATGCCCGCCGGCGCGATACCCGACAAGCGAGACCCACGCTTCTGGAATCGTCTCTACCGCAACAACGGCGACGGTACTTTCACCGACGTTACAGAGAAAGCCGGATTGCAAGGTCATGGCTACGGCATGGGCGTGGCCACTGGAGACTATGACAACGATGGATACACCGATCTTCTGGTGACGAACCTCAGTGGCAACACGCTGTATCACAACAATGGCGATGGGACGTTCACCGATGTCTCGCGGCAGGCGGGCGTAGCCGGCAGCGGTTGGTGTACCGGCGCCTCATTCGTCGATTATGATCGCGATGGCCGGCTCGATATCATCGTTACCCGCTATGTCGAGTGGGACTTCGCGGCGAACGTCTATTGCGGAGAACATCGCCCTGGTTATCGCGCCTACTGCCATCCCGATCAATTTAAACCCATCTCATGCCTGGTCTTCCACAACAACGGGGATGGGACCTTCAGCGACGTCTCCAAAGCATGTGGCATTGCCTCGTCGCCGGGCAAGGCACTCGGGGTGGCGGTGAACGACTTCGACCGGGACGGCTGGCCCGATATCTTCGTGGCCAATGATTCGGTTGCCGAGCAGCTCTTCCGCAACAATCACGATGGCACGTTCAGCGAGGTGGGATTGCTCACCGGCGTCGCTTACGGTGAGAATGGTGGTGTCTTCGCCGGCATGGGAACCGATTTCGCCGACTACAACAATGATGGCTGGCCCGACATTTTTGTGAATGCTCTCGCCAACCAGAAATACACGTTGTTTCGCAACCAAAAAGGTACGTTCGAAGACGTGAGCAACTCCAGCGGCGTCGGCGCGATTACGATGTTGCATTCGGGGTGGGGAGCCAAGATGGTGGACTACGACAACGACGGTTGGCTCGACCTTTTCATCGCCCAGGGACATGTTATGGACAATATCGAGTTGACCGACCCGTCGCTGCGGTATCTCGAAACCCTGCTGGTGATGAAAAACACGCAGGGGAAGTTCCGCGATGTCTCGAGCCAGAGCGGGCCGGCAATGAGAGTACCGATGGCCGCTCGCGGGGCTGCGTTTGGAGACCTCGACAACGACGGATTCATCGATGTCGCCATCAACTGCAACGACGGTCACGCGGTCATACTGCATAACCAGGGCAATGCCAATCACTGGCTTTCGATACACCTCATTGGCTCGGCCAGCAACCGCGACGGAATAGGCTCCACGATTCGCCTGGTCACCGGCGAAGGCCTGGAGCTATACGCTTTTATAAGCACCAGTGGGAGTTACTTATCGGCGAATGATAAGAGGGCTCACTTTGGCCTCGGTTCGTCGAAGAAGGCGCAGCTGGTCGAAATTTCCTGGCCGAGTGGCGTCCTACAGCGTCTGCAGTCGGTCGCGGGAGACCAGATCCTTACTGTCCATGAGCCCCCGCGGTAGGGCGACGACCATCACGTTGCTGGGCCAGGAGGCAACGCTGAGCCGGCAAAAGCAAGGCGAAGACGTAACGGTGAAGCTCCCATCATCGCCAATATGCAAAAGCAGTGAATCACGAATTCCCACAATCCCCTTGACGGAACCGGTATACTGTTTTATCCTAGGCATGCTTGCTCTATGCCTCACGGATAGGCTCTGGTGCATGATCTGAAGGTCTGTGCGACTTGCGGGTGCGGCCGGCAGCCTGTGCTTGCAACGTTGCAACAGCGATCGTAGCTGGTGCTTGGCGGGTTTAGCGCGGTGGTATCCCACATCTCGCGAAAAACGAGCGAGATGCCCCGAACTTCCTGCGCGCAGCACCGGACAAGACCGCGTGTGCGCCTTTCTTTAAATTCGCATGAAGTTCGGGGAACCCCTCAAACTTCACAGGAAAATCGGGGATGTGGGGCACCCGTCGATCTGCTGCACTTCCGGCTAAAAACATTGGTGGGGCTTCGCCCAGTCATTTTCGGCCCACGTATCCGGATTTCCTGCACGGGGCGCCACCAACACCCGCGTGTCCGGCTTTCATTAAGGAAAGCCGCATAAAGTGCGCCAACGCCAGCACGCTCGACAGGAAATCCGGAGTACGCTTGGGCGAACGTGGGGCACCCGTCCTGTTCCCGCCGAAAGCTTGTTCAGTTTGCAGCTAGAGGTTTGGTCTTCCAGGAGAGCAATTCAGCTTGAACCCATTGCGCGCTCTTGTCGGTGTGGCAGAGCAGGCAGGCATTGGGGCTGTCTTGTTGCCCGAAGCGCAAGGTCATCTCGGCGTTCGGGATGTCGTCGATCTGGTGCGCAGATAGTGACTCCTCAGAGCTGCCGCGCCGTCTGAGCTTCTGGTCTTTGTCCACGATCGCTCTAGCTAAAGCTCGGGACGGGGCCCGGAACAGGCCACTCGATCCCTAGAAATAAATTAGTCCAAGTAAGGTAACTGATCATGGTAACTCGGATATGAGTTACCACAAATGGTGCGGTAGCTCAATAGGTTCGCCCGGTTCTTAGAGCTAGCTGATCTTATTCAATGAGGTTCAGGTTAAGACTTTCTGACGAACACGTGAGAATTCGAGTTAGGTGTGTAAATAGCACAGGGAGCTTTACTCGACTTGGTAATTTTTCCCCTAAGGGGTGCAAGATCAGCAGTTTATGGGCGCAAAAAGTTTGCACCGAAAAACGAAATAGTATATAAACCTTCATTAGTAATCCAACTCAACTTAGTGCCATAACTACGGACCTGGGGATGGAACACACAAGGGCTATTCCTCCAGGCACAAGCTATTTCCGTCTCAACGCGTCGTCCTTAGCCCTGGGATCCGCGGAGATAGACCAACTCGGAAGAACTGTGTCCCTTTACTGCCTCAATAGCGCTATCGAGACTTTGAGATTGAGGTAATCATGTTCGTGAAAAAGATTGGGGCAGCTTTCGCCCTATTGTTTGCCCTTGCCGTCGCCAATACGCAGCGCGTGCAGGCTTCCACCATCACCGTAGTGCCCTCTGAGGCTCAGTCGCAAATTCAGGCTTCCATCAACAATAGCCATGTGGGCGACACGATTGCCTTTCAGGCGGGCACATACACTCTGTCACATCTCAGACTACAGCCGGGACGCAGCTACCTGGGCGCAACCAACGGACAGACGATTGTTCATGGGACTGGGGGCCATTCTGTCATGGATTTCTACGGAACAGGCCTGACTATGCAGCATATGATCTTTGATGGCGGCGGTCTCTATCTCGGCGGAGCTGTTTCTGGCGCCATGGTGGAATACAACACCTTTCGAAATATCTCCTTTGGGCCGAATGGAGTGACAGAATTTGCGAATTGGACTTCGACGGTGGGCGTCTTTATTGATACGAGTGTGTCGAACTCCGACATCTCCCACAACACCTTTCAGAATCTTTCCTCACAGATTCTGTATGAGGAATCCGATCAGAATCTCGGAGTGTCTGGGATCTTCGGTTATGGTTTCTCGAACACGACCATTACCTACAACACCTTCGACACGGTCAACGAAGGGATAAAGATCTTCTTCGATCATGCTGATGGAAAGAACGTACACATCAACTACAACACCTTCACCAACGTACACAGAATGGCGATCGAGATGCAACATTCCAGCAGCAATGGACTCGAAGTAGCCTACAACAATATTTCGAAGCCTCTGTCTTCGTGGATTGAAAGCTTCGGTATATCGGCTGCCATCGGAGGCTCGAACACCGTCATTCACGACAACATCATCGATGACCAGGTGGCGAGCGTCTGCGGTACACGCTGCTCGATCGGCATGGGGATCGAAGCCTGGGGCAACTCCACCCAGGTGGTCAATAACACCGTGAGAGGATATTGGGGTTGGGGGGTTGCGGTGGGAACCTCGAGCAATCTTCTGATTGAGAATAATGTCCTTTGCGGGCCCGATATGATCTTCATCAGCAACGAGAGTCCGGATCCGCATCCCGGTGAACTATCCGCGGGCAATAAGACGTCCACTGCATTGTATTGTTCGAAATAACAAAAGGAAGTGTTTTTCCGACGGCCCGGGAGCGGGAACGGCTGGTGCGGCGTTCTTCCCCTCCCGGGCCGGTCTGCGTATACGTGCAAGTGCCTGTCGCACCGGCTTGACGGTTTTGCAACAATTACGGTATCTGCGCGCGGAGCTCTCCAATGGTCGGGTCGCTCCGCGATGCTGGGTGGGCTATCGTGCGGCGGTAACGAGCATGAACGGGTCGGGAGTTACGCTGCAGGCGCCGGGTGAGGAGGCCTGCCAGGTAGCACCGTCCGCGTAGGTCAACGAGTTGAGATCGACATACGCTACAGAGGTAAAGCGATTTAGCGAAAGGTCACTCGAAGCGTGATTGTTTCCCTTCACGTTGAGGACTACGTTGACCTTCTTAGTAAGATCGGGGGCATCGGTTGCACCCGCCAGGCGAATGGCTCTCCACTTATCACTGAAGCCGTGGACGGTGATTTGCGCGCCCACGATTTCTTTGGGTGACGGGTTGATCATGGTGAGCTGAATTCGCTGTTCCTGGACCGCCGGGGCCGGTGCCGCGAATGGCCCATACTCCGTGTTCCTCTTCAGAAAGGAGGTTCCATGATTCACCTGCAGGCCCACTGGGCAATCGGCGCGCGGGGCGAGTGGAGACGAGAGAGTCAACGATGCTGGGTTTGCGCTGCGAAGCGGGACGGTGTCTTGCCCGATAGCGCTGGCGGTCGCGAGCACGATGGCGAGCGGCAGGATGGAGACGGATTTCATATTCGCCCTCAGGTCGTACATAACGATGTAAACACGGTACTCCTGTTAATTTTTGCGGACAAGGGTCGAGCAGGAAAGCACTCTGCAAGAGCCGGGGTAAGCGCGCATCCGGGTCTCCATTTGCCGATCTTTCATGCAACGCGAGGAGTTCGCAGTCAAGCCTTCTTCACCGGAGCTGGGTCGAGGGTGATTACTTTAGATTAGAGGCGGGGACGCCCTGAAACCGCCCCACGACCCTCAGCTAACTCTCATGGCATCTGTCGTTTCCCGGTTGCGATGCAAACTCGGGGGAGATCCCGATAGCCTGTCCGTCCTTATTGATAGTCCGAAAGTGATACTCCCAGGACGATGAGCGTTGAGTAGGATAGGGCCAATCGAAGCCATATTGCCCGGAGCATTTCCGGGCGCCGCTCGATGAAGTTCAACCCACGGGAATGAGGTGTACTACTATGCGTTTTCTTCCGACATGTGCCCTGCTGTTGTCTCTCTCTGCCGTACCTGCTTTCTGCCAGAGCAACAGCGCCGCCAATACCGACACCAACACAGTGCTGCCTGCGAACGCGAACGATGCGTCCGTGGACTATTCGGCTCTGCGCTCACGCCTCGCTGAGCAGAACAAGGTGCTGACAGACCAGGTCAACACCCAGCGCACCATCGTCAAGAAGAACCAGGAATTACTGAAAGAAGCGCAGAAACTTGACGCCTCCAACAAGAAGCTGATGGAGGAGAAGAAGAAGCTCGAGACCGAAAATGTGGACCTCGAGAAGCAACGGATGGCTCTGAAGGCTTCACAGAGCCAGGTGCAAACCGCTCAGGTCTCGAACTAAGCGCCAGTCGACAGAGTAAGACAACGCACTGCAACGAGCTTCCCTGGTTGTGGGAAGCTCGGAGGATTCCAGTAGGACGCCCCCCGACCTCAGATCTGGCCACACCCCATTGGGACTGCTGACGGTATAAGCCGCAGCGGTCCCAATGTTATTTTGGGCCGGGAACCAAAGACTGGAGCGCGCGCTGCTCGCTTGTATCTCGCGTTTTTGTGCGATGCAGAATCGCTGGTCGATATAACAAAAAGCGATCGAGGGGCTGCGCCCATCTTTTTCGGCCCACGTATCCGGATTTCCTGCACGGGTCACCAACATCCGCGTGTGCGGCTTTCATTAAGGAAAGCCGCATGAAGTTCGACAACGCCAGCAAGCTAGACAGGAAATCCGGAGTACGCTGGGGCGAACGAGGGGCACCCGTCCGATTACCTCTCACGTATTCACAGACCGCCTGATTTCCCTCCCGTCCGATTCCCTGCCCGTCCGATTGCCTTCGGGGTATTCATAGCCCGCTTTTCACTCACGCAGGGGCGAGATCAACCCCTTCCACCTCGAAGCAGCCGAGCGCCATGAACTTTCGGAAAAAGTACCTCAGCATCTAAAGCCGTCAGCGGTTAGGTTCGAGCGCGGCACGGCTGAAGCCGTGCCCTTCGTCCAGAGACTCTTGCCCAATCCCCGCCTTGTTCCCTGCCGGGTTCTGCTTTGACGCAAGACTCTGCGGGGCTGTTCGATGTTGAGATTGTGTTGGTATTCTTCTGCTGGATCAAAAGTCCAGGTGGATAGCCAATGAATCGAAGATCGTTACTCAAGCTTGGTGGACTTTTCGCCATTAGCCTTCCGGCCCTCGGGTTTCAGGAAGAAAAGAGCAAGCTCAAGATCACGGGTGTGCGGCTGGTTCGCATCCGGGCCAAGCGCCCTGTGCCTACTTACACTCCCGCACCAGGATCGTGGTCGACTGGCGGCGTGGAAGTGGCCAACCCCATGTCGATTTACCCGCAGTACAAGGCGACGCGGTCGCTATGGAACCCCGATCCGGGAAAGTTGGAAGGATTCTATGTCGAAATCTCAACCGACAAAGGGGTGAAGGGATATGGGTACGGCGGGGCGGGCGGGGGTGCGGTCGTGGAGCAGCACCTGGTGAAGTTGCTCCTGGGGGAGGATCCGTTCGATATCGAACGTCTTTGGGACATCATGTACCGGTCTACGCTGCCGTACGGACAGGCCGGCATCGCGATCAACGCTATCAGCGGAGTTGATCTGGCGCTTTGGGATCTGATTGGGAAAGCGCTCAATCTTCCTGTTTACGAATTACTCGGCGGCCAGACCAAGCCGCGAATTCCCGCCTATTGCACGGGTAATGACATTGAGCAGCACATCAAGTTTGGCTATAAACGGGTGAAGATCGCTATTCCCTACGGCCCGGCCGATGGCTTTGAAGGACAACAAAAAAACCTTGAGCTGGTAAAGAAGACGCGTGCCCAGCTGGGACCGGACGGGGACCTTATGCTCGATTGCTACATGGCCTGGAACGAACAGTACACGCTTGAAATGGCGGTGCTGGTCGAGCCCTATCGAGTGTACTGGATGGAAGAATGCCTGCAGCCAAGAGACTATGAAGGGTTCGGCAGGCTGAGCGCGGAGATAAAGTCCACGCGCATCGCCACAGGGGAGCATGAGTACACGCGGTACGCTTTCCGGCAACTGTTAGACCATCGCGGAGCGGCGATCTGGCAGCCCGACATACATTGGTGCGGCGGGATGACGGAACTGCGGCGCATTGGCGCGCTGGCGGCGGCCTATGACATTCCTGTGATCCCCCACGGAGGGGGAGCGTTCGATTCGATTCACTTCATTCTCGCTACGCCGAACAGTCCGTGGGCGGAGACGTTCATGCCTCCTCCGGGTGGGCCGGATGAAGTGTACCGGCGTTTCGAAGAGGATAACCACATTACCCGGGGGCCGGAGGGGATCTATGCGCGTCCGTCGGATGCTCCGGGGCTGGGCTGGGATATAGAAGTGGTTTAGGCAGGTGGAGGGTCTGCTCGCCGACTTGCAAGTTCCACTCCAAGACCGCGGGCAGCCCTGGAGGCAGGCTGATGAGGAAAGGTTTTTTTCACTGCACAGGAGTTTAGACTGTTTGCTCTCTGCGCGGGTGCAGCATAACAGAAGAGTGCAGACCGTTTGTGTCCGGCGCTTCCATCGGCGGTGGATGCTGGTGGAGAGAACTGCAGATCCCTCCACGGCTCGCCGGGTCGGCTTCGGTTCTCCGGCATGCCGGGGCAGGCGGGACGACAAAGGGGGGTGGGGTTTCCAGGTGGGATGGGTTCCAGGGATCCCAGGTCTCAAAAGCGAGACCTGGGGCACCCTTCGATTGTTACCGGCACAGCGAACTGGGTTATTGCTCTGCTTACTCGCCCACCATCCGGGGGTTCATCATGGTTCTGGTAGCAAATAGCCCTTCAGGGTCGTGGACTGAAGGGCTATCTCTTCCTGCGGCCTCAATGCCGTTTTGCAACGGTCCTGATCTGTGGGTTCCCCGCCGGCCGGAGAGCCTAAAATAGGGAACATATGGCGGAAATCAATAGCAAAGACCTACTGCAGCAATTTGCGAGCGACAACTATTCCGGCATTTGCCCGGAGGCATGGGCCGCGACGGAAGCGGCGAACCGCGGCCACGTCTCGGGCTATGGTGACGACCCATGGACCGCGGCGGCGGCCGATGCCTTCAGAGAATTGTTTGAGACCGATTGTGAGGTATTCTTTGCCTTCAATGGCACCGCGGCAAACTCGATGGCGCTTGCGTCGCTTTGCCAGTCTTATCATTCTGTTATCTGCTGTCAGTCGGCCCACGTAGAGACCGACGAATGCGGTGCGCCGGAGTTCTTTTCCAATGGCTCCAAGCTGGTGGTCGCCGAAAGCGAGGACGGGAAGTTGACGCCCGAGGCTCTGCACCAGATCGCAACCAATCGGTCGGACATTCATTTCCCTAAACCTCGCGCGGTCACTATTAGTCAATCTACTGAAACAGGGCGCGTTTATACGGTCGAGGAGCTGCGCGCTCTTTCGTCGGTCTGCGCAGAACTGGGATTGCGGTTCCACATGGACGGAGCGCGGTTCGCCAACGCCTGCGCCAGTCTAGGCTGCCCGCCGGCGGACCTTACCTGGAAGAGCGGCATCGACGTGCTTTGCTTTGGTGGCACCAAGAACGGGATGGCCGTTGGTGAAGCCATTCTTTTCTTCGACCTCAAACTCGCTGAGGACTTTGACTACCGATGCAAGCAGGCAGGACAACTTGCTTCAAAGATGCGGTTTCTTGCTGCCCCGTGGGTGGGTGTACTCGAAAGCGGTGCCTGGCTGCGCAACGCCGTTCACGCGAATGAGTGCGCACGGTATTTGGCCGATGGATTGTCGACTATTCCGGGCGTACATATTGTCACGCCGCCTGAAGCGAATGCGGTATTCGTCCACTCTTCCGATGAGATTCTGGAGGCTATGCGCCAACGGGGTTGGAAGTTCTATACGTTCATCGGAGGAGCTGCGCGGTTTATGTGCTCATGGGATACAGATCGCAAACGGATCGATGAATTCTGCCGTGATATGCGAGTTTGTGCGGACATGGCATTGGCTACCAGATCTCGAGGCTGAGGTTTTTTGCTGCCCTGTACGAGGCGATGAGTTCGAAATCCGCTCGGTCGGATCAATACTGGTGGTTCTTCTGCAAAGCTCGCAAGAAACTGCGCTCGTTAGTTTGGTGGCACCTCGCCACAACTCAGCCTGGACTACAGAAGACATTCTTAATAATCCAGTTAGCGAATCAATCCGATCCTGGTGCCGCCCACTTCGCAAGTAATCAACAAAGATCGGCAGGACTTTAGTGATGCAGTGCGCGCTGCAGGACCTCGGCTAGATGCATCGCTTTCCTTCCGGTCGCTTGCACTATCTGCTCGCGGCAACTGAATCCATCCGAGACGATGAGTGTGTCCGGCTCCGCTGCCCGCACCGCCGGCAAAAGCACTCTTTCGCCAATTGCCTGTGAGACTGCATATTTCTCTTTGGCAAAGCCGAAGGGGCCTGCCATTCCGCAGCAGCCGGCGTCGAGGGATTTCAGGTCTGAACCCATGCTGCGAAGCAAGGCTTCTTCGTCGGTCATCTTCATGATTGCTTTGTGATGACAATGCCCGTGGAGGAGCAGCTTTTGCTGCAGCCGTGGCGGCTGATAGCCGGGAACGTGATGTTGCAGGAACTCGCTGAGCAGGAAAGTCTGTCGCCGCAGGCGGTCAGCGCGCGGGTCCTCGGGAAACAGGTTTCGCAATTCGTCGCGAAATACCGAAGCGCAGCTTGGCTCCAGGACAACGATCGGCAGGCCGGCGTCGATCTCGGGCGCAAGCGTCTCCAGGATGCGGTGCAAATATAGCCTGGCCTTATCAAGCATGCCAAAGTCGTAGAGCGGCCGTCCGCAGCAAAGATGCTTTTGCGGGACCATTACGTTGAACCCTGCATGCGTAAGTACTTCCAAGGCAGCCTGGCTGGTTTCTGGTTTGTAATAGTTGTTGAACGTATCCGGCCATAGAATCACGCTGCCACCGGAAGCAAGAACCCGGTGCTTGCGTGCCCACTGCTGAAAGCTGAGTGTCGCGAGACGCGGCATCTGCCGCTGCGGAGCGAGGTCCAGGGCTTTTTGTATGAGGTGCTTCGGGACGGTGCTCATGAAATTGGCTAACCGCGGAGCGTGCGACCCCAGTTTTGCCCAGCGATCAATCATGCCGAAAGCATAGGCGTGCAGCGGGCGTCGCTTGTCTTCGTAGTAATGCGACAAAAATTCGGCCTTGTAGGTAGCGAGATCGACGTTGGCTGGGCATTCTGACTTACATGCCTTGCATGCGAGACATAGGTCGAGTGCCTGCTTGACCTGTTCATTTTTCCAACTACCGTCGATGACCTCGCCCTGGAGGACTTCGAAGAGCATGTGCGCCCTTCCGCGCGTACTATGCTCCTCTTCCAGGGTCACCATGTAGCTGGGACACATGGAACCGCTGTCGAGTTTGCGGCAGGCGCCGACGCCGATGCAGCGGGCGGCGGCGTTCGCGAAGGAGCCGCCATCCTCGATAAATTTGAAATGGGTCTCGGGTTGTAACGGTTTGTAGTCCGCACCGAGGCGCAGGTTTTCCGTCGGCAGATAGGCGTCCACCACTTTGTGAGGATTCAGTTTGTTTTGCGGATCCCAGACCGCTTTGAATTGGCGGAAGGCGTTCATGAGTTCGGGCCCGAACATTTTGGGTAGTAAAGCGCCGCGCGATTGCCCGTCGCCATGTTCTCCGGAGAGCGAGCCCCCATAACTAACCACGAGGTCCGCTGCCCTTTCGACAAACTCGCCATATTTACGGATGCCGGCTTCACTTTCGAAATCGAAGCTGACGCGCATGTGGATGCAGCCATGCCCGAAGTGCCCGTAGAACGCGCCTTGATAGCCATATTGGTCCATCAGGGCGCGAATATCGCGCAAGTAGCGGCCCAGTTTTTCAGGAGCTACCGCCGCATCATCCCACCCTTCCCATTGCGGGGCCGCTCCCGGCGCGAAGGCTGCCGCTCTCGGCCCGGACTCGCGCAGATGCCAGACATGTTTCGCCTCGGCCGGTGTGTACAGGCGGATGTTCGGTGCATCCGGCACTTGCTTCAGCCGGTTCACAAGCTGCTGCGCGAGAGCCCGCGCATGGTCCGGGTCATCAGCACCGAACTCTACCAGCACGATGCCCCGGCCCTGGGGTAGCAGATCAAGGTTGGGGGCACCCTTGCTCCGTAACCCATCCACGATGCTTCCCTCGAAGCCCTCAAAGCCAATCGGCTGAAAGCTGAGAATCTCAGGAACATGGTCCGCGGCGACAAAGGCATCCGGATATCCGATTCCGATCAGCGCGCGATGCTGGGGGCTGGGAATGAGCTTTACTTTGGCTTCGAGCACGGTGACGCATGTGCCCTCAGTGCCGACCAGCGCGCGCGCTACATTGAATTGCTCGGGCAACAGGTCGTCGAGGTTGTAGCCGGAGACACGCCGGGGAATTTTCGGAAAGCGCGCTCGTATCAGATCTGCATATTGGTCGCCGATGCCACGAAGCGCCCGATAGATCTCCGCCTGGCGCCCTCCCTGGCGCAGAATGCGATCGATATCATCGGGGGTCGTCGGACCGACCGTCATCTGTGTTCCGTCGTAGAGCAGAATGCGAAGTTCCTCGACATTGTCGACCGTCTTGCCGCCAAGCAAAGAGTGGGTGCCGCAGGAGTTGTTCCCGATCATGCCGCCAATGGTGCAGCGATTGTGAGTGGAAGGATCAGGCGCAAACGTGAGCTTATGGGCTTCTGCTTGATTGCGGAGGGTGTCGAGCACGACTCCGGGTTGCACCCGGGCAAATCTTTGCTGCGGGTCGAGCTCGAGGATCCGATTCATATACTTGGTGAAATCGAACACCACGGCGACATTGCAGCATTGGCCGGCGAGGCTAGTGCCGGCTCCCCGCGCCAAAACCGGGGCTCCGTATTTGCGGCAGGAAGCCATGGCAGCCACCACGTCGTCTGCATCGCGGGGAACAACTAACCCGATGGGAATCTGGCGGTAGTTTGAGCCGTCAGTCGAGTACAGGGCGCGACTGCCGCGATCGAAACGGACCTCACCCTTAATGTTTTGCTTTAACTCTTTTTCAAGTTCCGCCGCTTGCGGGAAGGTATCGACGGGCTTGGCATGGGAACTCAGCGGAAGCGGCGTGAGTGTATCCATGCTAATGACCAGCGGGCGCGAGGGATTGAAGCGCTGCCGTGACTCCGCCGGGTTGGTGAGGTACGCCGGCTAGTCTAAGGCCCATCTCCACTCCGCTGAGGGTTCCGGCGAGCATCAGATCGTTAAAGCTGCCGAGATGCCCGATGCGAAATACTTTGCCGGCGAGCTTGGAGAGGCCGGCTCCGAGAGACATGTCAAAATTTTCGAGGATAATGCTCCGCAATCGATCCGCGTCATGCCCTTCAGGCATGAAGACAGCGGTAAGCGCGCTCGAGTACTCCCGCGGATCTTCACAGACGATTTCCAAGCCCCAGGTTCGCACCGCGGTGCGCGTTGCCTCCGCGTGACGCTGATGACGGCGAAATACATTGGGCAGCCCTTCTTCCTGGAGCATAGCCAGGGCCTCCCGCAAACCATAAAGCAGCGTGGTTGCAGGGGTGGAGGGGAAGAATCCGGTGCGATTGGGGCCCAGCATCTCCTGCCAGTCCCAATAAGAACGGGGCAATTTTGCGCTCTTGTTCGCGGCCAGCGCTTTCTCGGAGATGGCGTTGAAACTCAAGCCGGGCGGCAGCATCAAGCCTTTCTGTGACCCGGCAACGGTTACGTCGACTCCCCACTCGTCGTGACGAAAATCGATGGAGCCCAGGGAAGAAATGGTATCCACCATCAGCAGCGCGGGATGATTGGATAGATTCATCTGCTGACGTATGTCTGGTATGGACGTAGTCACTCCGGTGGAAGTCTCGTTGTGGACGACCATCACGGCTTTGTAGGTATGGTTGTGGTCGGAGCTTAACCGGGAAGCCAGTTCCGCCGCAGAAGGACCCCTCCGCCAGTTGCCGGGCACGTAGTCCACCACGATGGCGAATCGCTCCGCGAGCTGCCGCCAAAGTTGGGAGAAATGCCCCGTCTCAAACATCAACACACGGTCACCCGCGGAGAGAGTGTTTACGATCGCGGCTTCCCAGGCGCCGGTGCCGGAGGACGGGTAGATGATTACCGGGCCATTGGTTTGGAAGATTGGGCGCAGATTCTCCAGCACCTCGGAGCCGAGCCGGGAAAACTCCTGGCTGCGGTGATCGATGACGGCGCGATGCATCGCACGCTGAACTCGATCGGGCACGTTGGTGGGCCCGGGGATTTGCAGGAAATGGCGGCCGGAATGGATCACTTAGAAATGATACAGAACAATTCCGGAAGTAAGGTAAGGATGATAAAGGCCGTTGCGGAAACCATTCGCTCCTGTACTTGACTGTCAACCTGTTTGGGCAGCTGTTGGCGGTCTTCGGTAGAGCCCGAGACGCTGCGGAAAAAGCCATCAACTCATGATGTGGTAGTCAGTCTTATCAACGCATTTTCTGAATACGCAGCTGCAGCCACGGACTGTAGGGAAAGCGGCGAAAACGCCCCGGGCAAAGGATGAAACCCTAGTCTGTGTAGGAGCCGGTTTCGTGCTTTCCTTTGCCGCTACGGTAGCCGAGCGAGGCAGAGATCCTGGCGGCAATTTTCATGACGGCCATGGAAAGGCTTTGCACCCTGTCATCTCCGATACGGAACACCGGTCCGGCGATGCTGATCGCTGCAATCACGTCTCCCGAGCTATCCCACAACGGCGCTCCAATGCAGCGGAGGCCCGGTTCGCGCTCCTCGTTATCGATCGCATAGCCTCGTGTACGAATGGCGCGCAGCTCCGCTTTGAATTTTGCGGCGGAAATGATCGTCTTTGGCGTGTAACGCAAAAGCTTCCGGCCACGCAGAAAGTCATCGATGTGCTCCTGGGGCGCAAAAGCGAGCATGGCTTTGCCCAGAGAGGTGCAGTGGGCGGGGGTTCGGGTGCCGACCGTAGCCGGCGTGCGCAATGTTTGACTACTCTCGAAGTTGACTAACGAGACTACCTGTCCATCGCGGAGTACGGCCAAATGGGCTGTTTCCCCAGTCTCTTTGACCAGGGTCCGCAGGTGGGGACCAGCGACCTCGTAGACGTCCAGGCGGGAGACGGCCGAAAGCCCCAGTTCCATCAGGCGTGAGCCGAGATGGTACTTGCCGCTGATTGTGTTCTTCTCCACAAAGCGGCTCGCCTCCAGCACCATGATCAAACGGTGGGCCGTACTCTTGTGTAGCTTGAGGCGTTGGGCAACCTCCATTGGTCCGACGCCGGATTTCTCGTCTGCCAACAGACTAAGGATCTGGAATGCTCTATCCAGCACCTGAACGCGATAGATTTTCTTAGCCGGTTTTCGGCGATTAGACGATGGTCGCAACTTCGTAGTCTCCGACTTCGGGAACGGTAAACTTGATGACGTTGCCGGAGCGGGTTACAGAGAGCTCCTTGTCGACTGCCAGAAGATGAACCGTTGAGGCGCTGGACCCGGGGGGTAATCGGATCTCAACTGTCTGTGGGCCAAGTGGGTAGGGTTCGGTGTACATACCCCTTAGCGTCTGCGGGTTTCCGTAGTTGAGGATGTGGATCGAGAAGCCAGGCTTAGTCTTCCAGGCGATCACTTCGGCCAAACCGTTACCTGTGACCGTAAGCGGCGCCTCAGGGCACATCCACCGAATTGCGTTGATGAGTAGACGGGAGAGGTCCGGATTCTGCGAATGCCAATAGCTTCGATCGATATCCCCAGCTACGTATACCAGGCGGCTCATGCCTCGCTCCGCCAGCACGACCGCGGGCTGGTCTGTTTGCGCCGTCGGCGGATAAACGAACTCCGGCGGGAACCCGGGGTAGGTTGGAACTACTGTGAGAACCGGATGAGAGATGGCTTGTAAGGGAACGTAATATTCCGAAAGCGGCAACAAAGTAGTCCTGTCGAAACCCTGCAAAATGGGATGGTTGCGTTCGACATTCATAGAAACCGCGTTGCTGTCATCCGGGCCGACGATGGGCGCCTTTTTGTGAAAGCCAAACAGATCCGCCAGGCCAGAATCCGGGCGAGGCTTACCGTTCCCGTCGTAGAAGCCGGTTTCAAAAGTTGCTAAAAGCGACCCACCACCGCTCACATAGTCGCGTAATTGCTGGCATTGTTTGTCGCTCAGCACAGCAGCGTTGGCAAGAATAAGCCCCTTGTATTTTGCAAGGATGTCCGGCGTGAGATCGTCTTCGTGAACAAAGTCGAAGAGGAATCTGCCCTCCAGCATGGCCTGATACATCCCCTGCAGATAATCCGTGTTTTCGCCACGCCCAGGGGCTTTATAGAAGGCGTTCGTGCTTTGCGACCATACAACTGCAAGGTTAGCCACCGAGGCCTCATTCACAAAGTGCTCCTGGTTCCTGGCTATCCATTGATAGAAGTTTCTGCCCGTTTCCATCCAACGGAAATCCTTCGGGTCTCCACCGAGCCAGTGCAACAAGGGAGCCATCCCGCTCGCGGTTCCCTGCCCCATCCACATCTTCGCCTCCAGGGGAGCCTTGCTCGTATGTCTCCACAGCGGACGGGTGGTGGAATAGGCGCCGCAGACGATGGTGGTGGTGCGGCCCTTCATGACACATCGAGAAACTCGCCCTTGCTGAGCGCAATCCCAAATGGGAGCGTCCTCAGCTCGTCCCTGGTGGTCGTTACTTATCCAGGCTGCAATCGACGCCATCTGGTGGAGATTAGTGACGGCGCCAATGCCCGAGCCCAGGTTACCGACGTAAAGGTTGTCCGGGTTCTTCATTTTCGCGGTCTGGTCCCAGAGCCGCCAAATCTCGAGTACTCGCGCTATGTGCTGCTGATAGGCCTGGGGCGAGTCAGGATCGTCGAGACTTTTAGAACCACACCCTTCGCAGTAGCACATTTTTGGACGGCCGGCGGCAGGAAACCCATTCGTAAAGAACCCGTCCACGTCGTACATGGAATTGATTTCGCGCATGATTGCGGGAATCTGCTCAGTAAAGTAGGTGGAGTAAATGCAGGTGGCGTAGAGCCCATGGGCGGGCTTAAGAGGATCGCCATTCTTGCTCCGCGCGATCCATTCAGGATGAGCTCTGGCCGCATCCTCGTACACTAGATTAGGGTCGAGGCGCGCCATAACGCGGATGCCTTTCGCCTTGGCGGCCTTCGTGAAGTCACCGAATAGATCGCGGTTTCCCAAAAACGAGCTTCGGTGATGATACGGAACCATAGTTGGATAGAACGCCATAATGCCGCCGGCATTCAATCGCAGGGCCTCGACTTTCAGGCTTGCCCAGTAGTCAATCCACCAGGAAACATCCATTTTTAATGGATCGCGTTCGTTGAACTGCACGGCACCACACCGCCGAATGGTTGAATACCATGGGGCTTGCGCGGAGTTCAGATCTTCGGCGGCGGCAGCGAGGATGCCTGGCGCCAACGCCGCCCCTGCCGCTGCACACATGACAGTAATTGCCTCTCGACGTGTGAGATCGATCATTTTGGGAATCTGTTCTCCATTCCGGCTTCACACTATAGACGGCAGCGACAGCGTTGCGCAATTGCTCGCGAACGAGGTCCGCGAGAATTTGAGGTAGGTTGCCCACTATCGAACCGATTGCGAGAAGCGCCGGCAACCGTTTATAGTGTAAAACCGTGTACTGCATTATGAGATTTGTTGGGGGATGCGAGTGACCATGGCTTCGAATCCTGTATCTACAGTGCAGCGCCGGGACTTCCTCAAGCTCACCGGCGCAGTGACAGCCTTAAGTCTTACGCATCGTGCCCTTGCGGGCCAAGACCGGCGGGTCTCAGTCGTCGTCGATGCTGGGGAACCATGCGCATCCGGTGATCCAGTGAATTGGGCCGCTGGCCAACTTCGGAAAGCTCTCCTTGCCAAGGGCGTGATCTGCGAAGTAGTCCAGTCTGTGGACCAAGCTGCAGGGTGCGCTTTTACCGTATTGGTTGCGGGTCCTGACTCGCCTTTGGCACGAAACTTCCCACAAGCAGGCGCAGCGCCCAGCAGCCCTGAGAGCATCCGCCTCACTCCCGGCCGACTTGTCGCAACTCCGGCAGTATGGGTCTCCGCGACTGGCGAGCGGGGCTTTGTGTATGGTCTGCTCGAGTTGGCAGAGCGGGTCCAATTTCTTCCTGACCCCCTGGCCGCATTGCATCTGACCGCGGCGGTCGAAGAAAAGCCAGCAAATGAAGTCCGCAGTATCTGCCGTCTGTTTTGTAGCGAGACGGAAGACCTGCCCTGGTATAACGACAAGGACTTCTGGCGCGGCTATCTTGATGTGCTGGCGGCAAGCCGATTCAATCGCTTCAACTTTAGCTACGGCCTAGCTTACGACTTTCCTCGCGGAGTTACTGGCGACTACTTCCATTTCCCGTACCCTTACCTGGTCGATGTTCCCGGATACGATGTGCGGGTTGTCCGGCTTGCCAATGAAGCAGGCGAGAAGAACCTTGCTCCGTTTACTGCGGAAGAACGGGAAAAGAATCTGCAGATGTTACAGTTTATTGTCTCCGAGACGGCCGCTCGGGGTTTGCAATTTCAATTAGGGATCTGGACCCACGCTTACGAGTGGACAGACAGCCCGAACGCGCATCACCGTATCGAGGGTCTCACACCGCAGACGCACGCTGCGTATTGCCGTGACGCGCTGGGTATGATTTTGAAGGCGTGCCCAAAGATTCAGGGGCTAACGCTTCGGGTGCATGGCGAGAGCGGAATCCCGGAAGGGAGCTATCCGTTCTGGAAGACGGTGTTTGAAGCTATTTCCGGCAGCGGCCGCAAAATTGAAATCGACATGCATGCCAAGGGAGTCAATCAGACGATGATCGACATGGCGGCGGATACGGGCATGCCGGTCAAGCTGGGAGCCAAGTATTCCGCAGAGCACGAAAGTCTCGGGTACAACCAGGCGGACATCCGTGAACTGGAGATACCGCAGCCTGACCGCATGGAAACTGGCCTCTTTAGCGTTAGCAACGGCGCGCGCCGGTTTACCCGGTATGGCTATGCCGACTTCCTGCAGCAAGGGAGCCGCTATCAGTTGCTCTTTCGCCTATGGCCTGGTACGCAGCGGCATTTGCTTTCGGGCGATCCGGAACTGGCCGCGGCTTTCGGCCGAACTTCCAGCTTCTGCGGCGCGGCCGGCCTCGACATCATGGAACCGCTCACCTTCAAGGGCCGTGAAGGTTCAGGATTGCCGGGCGGCCGCTGTGCCTACGCGGACGCATCCCTTAATCCGAAAAGCGACTGGAAGAAGTTTGAATACTACTATCGTGTCTGGGGGCGGAGGCTCTACGACCCAGAGGCTGATCCGGAGACCTGGCGCAGATACCTGAGGAGCGATTTCGGTTCGGGAGCGAACTCAGTCGAAACGGCGTTGGCAAATTCCAGCCGCGTTTTGCCCCTGGTGACATCGGCTCATCTCGCTTCGGCTTCCAATCACGCCTTTTGGCCGGAAATATACGACAACATGCCGATTGTCCTTGGGAGCGAGCGTTCACCCTATGGCGACACCCCAACTCCCAAGTGCTTCGGAACGGTGAGCCCTCTCGATCCACAGCTCTTTTCCACGATCGTCGACTACAGTGGGGATTTACTTGCTGGACGGTGCAATCCCAAATATTCACCGATCGAGGTTGCTCAATGGCTGGAGGACTACACGACAGCGTCCACCCAAGCCCTGACGAATGCGCGCCTTCAGGCAACCTCGCACACTTCGCCGGAGTTCCGACGCATGGAAGAGGACGTTCTCATCCAGAACGGGTTAGGCCGCTTCTTCGCGGCCAAACTGCGGAGCGGGGTGTTGTATGAAATCTACTCGAAGACCGGGAATGCGGAGGCCGGCAAACTAGCGTTGGTCCAATATCAGACGGCGCGCGAGGCATGGGCGACCATGGCGGCGCGGGCCAATAGTGTCTACCGTGCAGACATTACTTACGGAGACGTTCCTATGCGCCGCGGGCACTGGAGTGACAGACTGGGCGGCATCGATAAGGACCTCGCGGCCATGCAGACCAAGCTGCAAACTCCGTCCACTCCGGGGGCGTCCGCGCAGAATATTGAAGGTGCAATTCGAGCTGCTACCGGCAAACCCAACCGGCCATCGGTCCATTGCGCCCACGTGCCGCCCGCGAGCTTTCATCCCGGTCAACCACTCTCGTTATCCCTGGTTGTCCCCGCCGTGCCTGATGCGCCCACTGCAGTCCATCTTTACTACCGTCACGTCAATCAGGCAGAACGCTGGCTCTCCCTGGAGATGCAACCCGGCACCGACGGATATAGTGCTTCTATTCCCGGCGATTACACCCAGTCCGTCTACCCGTTGCAGTACTACTTCGCGCTGCAGCGAGGAGCGGATGCCGCGTGGCTGTATCCGGCTTTCAACTCCACTCTTTCCAACCAGCCTTACTATGCGGTGGCGAAAAGGAGTTAGACAGGTTGAGAAAAAGGAAGGTTTTTGAGAGATGAAAGGAAGAGCTTACCTCAGGGCCTGTTGTTGGGTTGAGGTAGGGGCTTTTTAGCCACCTGTTTGTTGGTTTTGTATCAGAGCGGTGACTCCCAAAAACTCGCGCATTCCGCAGATTCGAATCTATTCATCCTCTCTCAAATGTGGAAGCTCCGGACCCAGGACTAACGCCCTAGAAAATGAGGTTCTCACACATCCTCTAAAGCCCTGGTCTGCTGAAGCCGTACCCTTCATCATTTTAGGCCGGACTCGATTGGCCTTTGCTAGGAGGATCCCAGGTCTCAAAGGCGAGA
>Ga0182024_10006607_pt1 | contig 25385 bp, 23 predicted proteins | sample P32metaG_FD_120480 | JGI IMG/M metagenome (GOLD analysis project Ga0182024, IMG submission 120480) | Permafrost microbial communities from Stordalen Mire, Sweden - P3-2 metaG (Illumina Assembly) | ecosystem: Environmental > Terrestrial > Soil > Wetlands > Permafrost | place: Sweden: Stordalen...
CCCAGGTCTGAGGCACTGTGCCGTCCATGTGATTTCGCGCCATGGGCGTCTGCGGTCAGGCGAGCCGCTGGGGGTGTGGGTTGGTGGCGATACTCCGCTCCAAGCCTGGCTCGGTAGGCCGGCTCCGATATTCGCCCGGCGTCGTTGAGGTCTCGTCCAGCGTGTGGGGGTTTGCGAGGTCGCTGGCGAGCCCGCCGATTTGCCGCGCGACACACCCCTACTCGGCCGGCGGCGCGTACGTCAACTTCATGATGGACGAGGGCCAGGAGCGGGTGCGGGCGACGTACCGCGAGAACTACGACCGGCTCGCGCGTCAAGGCGCAATACGACCCGGACAACGTGTTCCGCGTCAACCAGAACATCCAGCCCGCGGACACCGCGTAGGCGATCACGAACGCGGCGTGCGCACCGGAGCGCACGTCGCGTTTGCTTTCGCAGCGCCCATGCGAGAGGATCGTCTCCTTCATGGGCACCCCGTGGACCGGGTATCGGGGGCGGCTGGGGAGTCGCTCGGTCACACACGCACGTCGGGCGCTGGGTCCTGTTGCGCTGAGCGCCCTCATCGCAGCCCTGTTCTCGGCGGCGCCCGCCCAGGCTCTGTCCCCGCCCGAGGTGTTCCTCAAAGAGGTGGATGAGAGCAACATGCCGATCGGTGACTGGACCGCGCTCGCCGGCGCCAAGATGCACTCGGTGAACGGCTACGAGGTCGGGGTCAAGCTCCAGGACACCGGCCAGCCTGGCAACCGTCAGCGGATTCTCGTGCAGATGACCTCGGTTCCCGACGGCCATCCCGATCAGGCCAACATCTTCTCGCTGTGCTTCCCCCAGTCCGGGACGGCGGGCCAGATCGCCGATACCACCGAGCGCGTCAGCTACGAGGGTGAGGGCGCGTACTCGCTCTCGGTCACGGTTTCGACCGGCACCGACGCCTCGACGAACTGCACCGCCGGCGCGACCACGAGCGGCTCGTTCACGGCGTCGGCACCGACGACGGTGGCCTTCCTCGGTCACCTGCTGATCCACGACCCCAGCGAGCACCCCCGGTTCGGCGGACTCCAGATCTTCCCGCCGTTGGGTGCCGGCGGCACCGACGTGCTCTGCGCCCGCGACCCGTTGACCCAGCCCGACGGCTCGCTGACCGGGAGTCTCGTGACCAGTGAACGCGCTACCGGCGCGCAGGAATCGCCATCGCGGCTCGGCGCCGAGGGCCTCTTGACGCAGACCGGGCGCTGGGCCTGCGTGGCTCGGGGGGTGGGCGGCGGGGTGATCCCGGGTCCGTGGAGCGCTCCTACCGCGACCGAGGTTGTCCAGACCGGCTTCTACGCGGCTTTCGGCAATATGCGCCTGACGGATGTCCGGGGGCCGAAGTACCGGTTTACCGACCACGTGATCCCCCCGCAGGCCGCGGGCGGCATCTTCCACGTCGTGATCCGGCGCTTTGGCAGACGCTCGAAACCGATCCGGTTGAGGACCCGGATTGGACGGGGCGGGAAGCTGTCGCTCGGCTTCCGCCTGCCGCCGATCACGGCCACTGGGCCGCCGGTCAGGTTCCTTGGCAGCATCTCGTTCGACGGGACGCAGTTCGCCGCCGCTCGGTCGTCGTTCTTCGCGTTCGTGATCGTGGCAACCCCCACCGGGCACGGTCGGGCATCGATTCAGTTTCCACCGCCATGCCAGCCCCGGAGGTGCTGACGGCGGTCTGATCCGGGCCCGGCGCGCCCGATTACAGTGATGCGAACTCTTCGAACAGCGCGCGAGCGGCGGCGATCTCGAGCGGCACGTACTCCGTGAGCATCCGTTCGTTGGGCGAGTGGATGTTCGCGTCCGGCAGCGAGAACCCGGTGATGATCGTGGCGATCCCCTTTTCGGAGAGCGCCGGGACCACCGGCAACGCCTAATCGCCAGCCGATGAGCCGTGGACGAAATGTCGGTCGGTCGGGGGGCCGTCGCCCAACCCCGAAATGCTGGGTATGCTGGGGGATGCGCCTGTTCGCGGCGGAGGCCACTAATCCGGAATCGCCTGCCACACATCGGCGCACGACGCCACTGCATGTGGCTGGGTCCACGCCACGTCCGCAGACTTCCAGATCTGGCCCGCGCACGAGCGCCGGCTCCATCGGATCTCGGGAGCCCAAGCCCCCCGAGGCCATCGGTGCCGACGGAAGTGGCGGCGCTTCCCCGTCCAGTGAACTTCCGCCCAGTCGGCCGGACTGCAGGCTCAGGCCGCGGCTTGCGAGCGACGAGCTGGGGAGGGCAGCTCATAATCGCCGTGTAGTAGCTCCGGTGCAGGGTCGAGACCGTTGGGCCAGACGATCGTCCTGGCGTCGTTGTCGACGCGAACTCGGCGGAAGTAGTCGTGGTCGCGTAGCGGCTCGCCGAGGGCGCCGTGCAGCAGGAACGCGCAATCGATCTCGCGCGTCAGACCGTCACTGAAGGACACCCTGAGGTGGTAGCCGCCGAGGGGTTCGACGTCGGTGACTCGCAACATGACTGAGATGCTACGCCAGCGGCTCGATCGCGAGCAACGGTTCGAGTGCCCGGGCCAGTTCCCAGTCTTCGGCGAGCTCGGGTTCGTGGAGACGCGCCCACTCGCGGACGAGGCGTAGCGCCCGTGCCGGCAAGGATCCGTTGATAACTCGCAGGGTTACGAGCTCGATCTGCGCGACGTGCTCGCGGTATTGCGCATGGAAATGCGGCGGTGGATGGTCGGGGCGGTACATCCAGATGACAATTCCGTAGAACGTGGCCAAGCGAGGCATCAATCCCTTCTCGGCGATCGCCCGGCGAACGAGCCGGGAGGCGGTGGAGGCCGATCGGCGTGACTCCCGGTGTGCGCCACAGTTGCGCCACAGCCGAGCCCAAATCACGGGCGGTTACGTGCCCGTCGAGAGCGGTTCTACTCAGGCCGTAACCAGGGAATCTGTAGGGAGATCAGGTCCTTCTCAGTCTTCCTCGGTCGGCTTCGAATCCCGGTGGCGGTACTTCAGAACCCCCGAGTTTTCGGGGGTTTCGTCGTTCTGGGGGTCCTGCGGCCGTGACTCAGGCCGCTGCCGACGCGCGTCCACGGCGCTTGCTGCGTCGAGACCGAGGAACGATCACGACGTCGGCATCGAGCGCATCGGCCATCGCGACGATCGTTCGAAGCTCCGGGTTCGCGGGCGCCGTGAACAGGCGTCGGACGCTCGCCGGGTTTTTCCCGATCTCCCGCGCCAGCTCGGCCTTCGTCATGCCGTGAGTGGTTCGCAGCGAATCGAGCTCGTTCACGATCGCGTCGATCGCATTGATCTCACGACTCGCCCGCTCGAATTCGGCGCGGAACTCGGGATCCTTCATCCGATCAGCAAGGAGGCGATCGTGGAAGCTCGGGGCGGGGGAGGTCTCCGTGTTCTTCACAACGCTGAACAGCGTAACACAGGTGATACGTGAGCCATAACCTCAATGTTACGGCCCATGCCGCGGAGTTCTAAGGGCTCGGTGGGAGCCGTCGATAACAGTAGTGTTATCATGCGCCGCATGACGCTGAGTGAGATGAGGACCAACGACGAGCTGATCGCCGAGCAAGTCCGCACCGAGCCGGAGTTCCGCGCCGAGTGGGAGCGGACCGCTCTCGGACGTGCCGTTGCAGTCGCGATCGTCCGCTTCCGCGCCGAGCATGACCTGTCGCAGCGCGAGCTCGCCGAGCGCCTCGGTATGAAGCAACCGCAGGTCGCTCGTCTGGAGCTCGGCGAGGTCAATCCGAGCATGGAGACGCTCATGCGCGTCTCAGCCCAGCTGGGCATCGAGTTCACGATCGACGTGCGCCCGGCTGGGACCCCGGTCTGCAACATCACGAAGCGGGCGCAGGCCAACCGCCTCGTCGGCTCGCTTCGCACCGACGAGGCCGAGATTCTCGTCGCCGCGCGATAGGAAGCACACTTCTGCTTGACGCCTACAGGGGTCACGGCAGTCTGATGACCGCTTCGCAGGAAGTTCGGTAACGCAGGCGCCGGCGGCAGGTGGCCACTCAGCCGCTTGCAGCTCGCACGAGAACCCGTTAGCACCGGGCGCCTCGGGCCGGCTCGATTCGACCGTCGACCCGGACCCCGGGGCCAAGCGTCGAGATGCGCGCTTGTGGCGAATTGCGCGTCTCTCGTGGATCCGCCGGTCGAGACCTGCCTTCGTGTCGGCGCGGGCATCAACCGCCTTCTCGTGTTAGACCTCCCAGGCTCGGTTCAGGCCGACTGCATTGCAATCGGCGGTGCCGGCGATTAGAGTCGCGGCTGCGAGGGTTCCGGGTTTGCGGGGGCAGGCTTGTTGGCTTTTCGCTATGCCGACAATGACGCCTTGGCACCACTCCAAGCTGGGTACAGCCTTAGTCCTGACCGTGGTCGTTGCGTGCCTGACGGCTCTGTACGTGACCCCGGCGCTGGGTGCGGATCAGATCTTCTGGACCGACAACAGCAGTGTCTCGTACCCGATCTCCTACGCCAATCTCGACGGGTCCGGCGGCGGTGGCCAACTCAACATCACCGGTGCGACGTTCGAGAATGCCTCTGGGATGGCGCTCGACCCTGCGACCAACAAGGTCTATTGGGCGAACAGCAATAACGGCACGATCTCCTACGCCAATCTCGACGGATCCGGCGGCGGCGGCGAGCTCAACATCACCGGCGCAACGGCGGCCGATCCAACCGGCCTTGCGATCGATCCCGCCACCAACAGGGTCTACTGGGCCAACCCAGCCTACGAGACGATCGCCTACGCCAACCTCGACGGATCCGGCGGCGGCTACCTTGCCACCACGGGCGCGACTATGCAGTACCCGAACGGCGTCGCGGTTGACCCGGCCAACAACAAGATCTACTGGGCAAATACGAACGGGAACACGATCGGCTACGCGAACCTCGACGGATCGGGCGGCGGCGGCCAGCTCGACATCAGCGGCGCCACACCGGACTATCCGGAAGCTGTGGCGGTCGATGTGGCCAGCAACCAGATCTATTGGACCAACGAAGGCGGGACGATCTCCTACGCGAGCCTCAACGGCGGTAACGGTGGCGAACTCAACATCACCGGCACCTCGGCAATAACGCCGTTCGGCTTGGCGATCGACCCGGTGGCAGGCAAGGTCTACTGGGCCGATCAGGATGGCTCTAGCGACACGACCAGCATCTATTACGCCCACATCAACGGATCTGGCGGCGGCGTCCTTGACACCGCTGGCGCGACTCCGGTGGCGCCAATCTTCCCCGTTCTGCTGGAGGTTCCGAGCGGCACCGGTGCGCCGCTGGTCACCGGCGGCTCTACCGTCGGATCCACCCTGTCGTGCTCAGCGGGAACTTGGGCATCTGATCTGGTTGGCTCGTTCCTTTACCAGGCCCCGAGGAGCTTCGCGTATAGCTGGACGCTGAACGGAGTCCAGATCTCCGGGGCCACGTCAGCGACGATCACAGCCAATGCGCCCGGTCAGTACGCGTGCGTGGAGACAGCCGAAAACGCGGCCGGACCGACGTCTCAGACCAGTCTCGCCACGCCGACGGTGGTCGTGCCCCCGCCGACGGTGCCCAAGCCAGCGGTCTCGAAGCTGAGTGTGTCGCCGCACAGGTTCTCGGCTGCGGGGCGCAAGGTGCATGGCAAGTGCGTGAAGCTCTCAAAGAAGAACAAGGGCGATAAGGCGTGTCAGCTGTCGATCAGGCTAAAGGCGACCTACACGCTCAACGCGGCGGTCAAGGTGAGCTTCAAGCTCGCGCTTCAGACGACCGGGCGGAAGGTCAGCGGAAAGTGCGTGAAGGCGACCCGCAAGAACAAGCATCATTCCAAGTGCACGCTGCCGGTCAGCGTCCACAAGACGATCACCCGCTCCGGCGTGGTCGGCTCGAACACATTCAGCTTCACCGGCAAGCTCGCAGCCGGGACCTATAAGCTGACCGTGACCCCGGCGGGCGGGACGTCCCAGACGGTCACCTTCCGCGTCACCGGCTGAGCGGGGCCGGACAGGCAACGGGTGCCGCGTAGCACTTGACAACTAGCGTCTGGTCGGGGCGCGACCGGTCGTGGGGATTGCCAGTGTCGACGCTCTGCTTGATCGGCTCGGCGATCCGGTCGGCGAGCCTCTCGACGTCCGGCGCGCTGCGGTGCTGGCCGCGGCAGGGCGATATGACGAAGCGAGTCGCGCCCTCGACCGCGTGAAGCCGAGCCCAGACGCCTTTACCCGGCCCCGCAAGGATCGAACCGCGAGGCAGCTGCGGCGCTGGGTCGACAGTCTGCGAGCTTCCAGACGGGCGACGAACGCTACGCGTGGCTCACCGAGGCCCAAGTCGTCGGGCGCGACAAGCTAACGCCGGGTCGACGCACACTGAACACGAGTTCTACGAGCTACGCTGAGGGACGCTCCCGGTACGCTCGCGAGAGCGGCAGCGCACGAGAATCCACGACCCGCTCTCGCAGAAGACTTGCTGCAGCGGTCTCGTCTCAGCAGACGCCGAGTGTCGCATTCGCATGGGCAGCGGTCCCCGCACGTCGCGTCGTCGCTGCTGGACGTCGTCCTGAGCGCAACCGCGGTCCGCGCCGACAAATACGCTCGCTCTGCCGACAAGAACGACAGTGTTCGGACGGTCTGGCCGCCGCAGCTGCCCTGCGCCGTGCCTACCTCGCCGGTATCGCTCCCTGCTGGCGCAAGCGCCCGGCCTCGCGTGGCGCAAGACCGGCGTCGGTGTCAGCCAGCACCTCGCCGTGCCCCACCCCGAGGGTCTTCAGAAACCCCTGCTGCCCGAGGGTCAGCGCGATGAAATGGCCGAGCTCCACCAGCTGTGGCTCGCTGAAGTGCTCGTGCAGTCGCTCCCAGAGGTCGTCGGCCGCCAGGGTGGGATCCCAGGCGATGGCCATCGCCCACTCGAGTGCTGCGCGCTCGCGGGCGTTGAAGCGGTCCGACCGCTCGAAGTTGAGGATCTCGTCGACCTGACCCTCGGTCGTGCCGTCCTGCTGGGCGACCAGTGACCGCTGGGCGCCGCAGTACTCGCACTCGACCGACTTGGAGACGTACAGCCGGCACAGCTCCTTGATCGAATGATCGGTGACTCCCTGGCGGAAGAACACTTCCCAGGCGTGGTTGAACGCCTTCATGACATCGGGATGATGCAGCCGGATCGCCTGGCTCTCTGGCCGTGGGGTGCCCTGCGATCGCGCACGCTCCATGATCGCCAGGAGCTCAGGGTCCTCGACGGTCGCGGGGTCGACGTAGCTTATGTTCGGCATTCGGTCTCCTCGGCTGCGTCTTGGACGGCTCGCGCCACTCCAGAGGTGTCCGTCGTGGCCCTGGCTCGGAAGAACTCGGCCGCGTAGCGACCTCGCCGCTTGATTCGGCCAGAGGCTTGCCCATCTCGAGCGTCATCAACAGCGCGAGCTCATCTTGGCAGGCGATGATCTCCTCGTAGGCCCGCCGTAGGATCTCTCCGCGCTCCCGCGGCGGATGTGCCGCCCAGTTGCGAGCGCCATCAGCTCACGACGACTCCGGCTCGGGAGCGGATGCTGGCGAGGATCGCCTCCGTACTCGGGATGAAGGCGTCCTCCAACGTCGGGCTGTAGGGAATCGGCGTCTCGTCGGTGGCCAGGATCCAGGCGTCGTCCAGATCGTGGAGTCCGCGCGCCGCCACGGCGCCGAGCAGGCCCGCCGCCCAGCCGCCGGTCATGGGACCCTCTTCGACGGCCAGCAGGCGATTGGTGCGGCTCACGGATTCAAGTACCGTGTCGACATCGAGCGGTCGCAGGGTCCGTAGATCGACGACCTCGGTCGAGATCCCGTCCTCCGCCATCGCGTCAGCCGCTGCCAGCGCGTCGTTCACCGACTTGCCGATCGAGACGATCGTCAAGTCATCGCCCCGCCTCGGGATTCCCGCTTGCCCGATCGGGATGACCTCCTCTTCAGGAGGCGGTCCCTTGACTGAGTAGAGCCGCTTGTGCTCCAGGAAGACCACCGGGTTGTCGTCGCGGATCGAGGCCTTGAGCAGGCCCTTGGCCTCGGCCGGCGAGGAGGGGAAGACGATCTTCAATCCTGGGATTCCCTGATACCAAGTGCCGTGAGTCTGGGAGTGGACCGCGCCGAAGCGACCGCCGCCGCCTACGGCTGAGCGCACCACGAGTGGCACGGTGCCCTGCTCGTTGCTGATGTACCAGAACTTCGCCGCCTGGTTCACAAGACTGTCCATCGGGAGCGCCATGAAGTCGCCGAACATGACCTCGAACACCGGGCGCAAGCCGGTCACCGCGGCGCCGTAGGCCATTCCCGCCAGCGCCAGCTCGGAGATCGGTGTATCGAACACGCGCGCGGGCCCGAAGCGCTCGAACAGCCCCGGCGTGGCGTTGAACACGCCGCCGGCGACGGCCACGTCCTCGCCGAAGAAGATCACCGAAGGGTCTCGGTCCAGCTCCTCGGCGATGGCATCGCGGATAGCGGTCCGGAACTCGAGCGTGCTCATGAACGGAACTCCGTGGCCGCGTCGGTCTCAGGGTCCGGATAGGACGCGTCCCGGGCGGTCTGAACCGCCTCCTCCATCAGAGCGCCGATCGCTTCTTCGATCGCGACGATCCGCTCCTCGGCCATGCCCTCGTCCAGCAGACGCGAGCGGGCGAGTTTCAGGGGGTCGCGCTTCAGCCATTGCTCAACCTCGTCCTTTGGCCGGTAGGGCGCCGGGTCGCCCTTGGAGTGTCCGTAGTGTCGATAGGTCTGACACTCGAGCAGCGTTGGACCGCCCCCGTCGCGAGCTCGCTTCACCGCTTCGTCGGCGGCCGCGTACACGGCCCACAGGTCGTTGCCGTCCACCACAGCCGACGGGACTTCGTACGCCCGTGCGCGACCGGCGATGTTCGCCCCGGCCGTCGCCGCGGCTAGAGGCGTGAACTCGGCGTAGAGGTTGTTCTCGCATACGAACACAAACGGGAGCATCGCGACCTTGGCCATGTTCAGGCACTCGTGAAAGTAGCCCTGGTTGGCCGCGCCATCGCCGAAGAAAGCAACCGACACCCGCCCCTGACGCTTCGCCGAAAGCGCAGCGCCCAGCCCGGCTGCGATCGATCCGCCGACTATGCCGTAGCAGCCCACCAGCCCGTGCTCGAGATCGATGACGTTCATCGACCCCGCCCGACCACCGCAGACACCGCTGGCGCGTCCGAGCATCTCGGCGATCAGAGCGCCCGGAGCCGTGCCCTTAGCCAATGCGTGGCCGTGACCGCGGTAGGTCCCCGTGGCGTAATCCTCGGGCGTCAGGGCAAGGCACGTTCCGACCGCGACCGCCTCCTGCCCGGCGTACAGATGCGTGGTGCCGTGAACCTCGCCCTCTAAGAACAGCCGGTGCATCGCGGTTTCGAACAATCTGATCAGCAGCATGCGCCCGTAGGCGTCGAGAAAGACGGTTTCCGTCCCGGTTTGCTGCGCGCTCTGAACGTTGGCCACTCGCCGCCTCCTGATTCGCCGCGTTAGTGTTACGATCGTATCGCAAACGTTTGCAGTCATCGTTTGGAGGCAACGTGGCCCGCGAGATAATCATGCCCCGCCTGTCGGATTCGATGGAGGAGGGCACCATCCTGAAGTGGCTCGTCGCCGAGGGCGACGAGGTCCAAGAGGGCCAGCCAATCGTGGAGGTCGAGACCGACAAGGCCGTCGTGATCCACGAGGCCGACGCTGGCGGAACTGTCCTCACGCTGATAGTCAGCGAGGGAGCGAACGTTCCAGTGGGTGCCCCGATCGCTGTTTTCGGCGCCGCCGGGGAGTCGCTACCGGCCAGAAGCTCTCCCGAAGCCCTCGCCGCCGTCGCGGCGACGCCGTCCCCCCCGACTCCCCTGACCACCCAGCCCCCGCGCCCCTCGCGCCCCGGGCCTTCCTACCGAGAGCCCGGGTCCAACCCCGGTCGGGGGAGCGCATCCTCCTCGGAGCGCTCCCACGCGCACAGAGGTCGAGTCAAGGCGTCTCCTCTGGCCCGTCGGATCGCCGCCGAGTTGCACGTCGACATCGCCTCGCTCACCGGCTCAGGGCCGCAGGGTCGCGTGATCCGGCTCGACGTCGAGCGGGCGGCCACCACCGCAAATGACAACGGGACCGCTGATGTGACGTCGCCGGCGGTCCCGAGGCCGTCATCGTCAGGCTCGCCCGCGTCCGCGGAGATAACCCCCGCCAAGGGCGAGTCCGCCCGGCAGGACCTGACTCGCCTGCAACGCACGGTCGCCCGGCGGATGGCCGAGTCGCGGGCGACCGTCCCGGACATCGAACTGCGCAGCGAGGTCGACATGACCGAGGCGGTGGCGCTCCGCGAGCAGCTCCGCGACGTCTCCGAAGACCTCTTCCCGTCCCTCAACGACCTCATCGTCAAGGCGGCAGCCCTCGCCCTGCGTGAGTTCCCTCGCGTGAACGGCGCCTACCGCGACTCCCAATTCGAGACGTACTCGCGCATCAATGTGGGGATTGCCGTCGCCGCCGATGACGCGCTGGTTGTCCCCACGATCTTCGACGCCGACTTGAAGTCATTGGGGGAGATCGCCACGACTACGCGTACGCTGGCGGCGCAAGTTCGAGACGGCTCGATCGCCCCGAGCAAGCTCGCGGGGGGAACGTTCAGCATCTCGAACCTCGGCATGTACGGCGTCGACAGCTTCTCGGCCGTGATCAACCCGCCGCAGGCGGCAATCCTGGCGGTCGGTTCGTTGCGCCGCCGGCCGGTCGTCGACGAATCAGGTGAGATCGTCGCGCGCCAGACCATTCAGCTCAGCCTGGCCTGCGACCATCGGATCGTATATGGGGTGTATGGCGCGCGCTTTCTGTCGCGCTTGCGCGAGCTCCTGGAGCGCCCGCTCTCGTTGGTCCTGTAAGGGCCGTAAGCGTCCGCGCCTGCTCAGGGATCCAGCTCAGCGGGCTGCCTTCTGGGCGCGGGCGCCCCGCCGTTGACACGCGGATCCAGCAGACTGAGGCCGTCGTCTACCTCCACGTTCTCGGGCTCGAGCTCCAGCCCCGATGCACGCGCCGTGAGTTCGATCAGGGCAGCAAAGTCGACTTCGTTGCCGCTGATCCCGACCATGCCCTGCACGATCTGCTCAGTTGCGGCGGCGAGCGGCATCGATACGGCCAGCTCGCGCGCCGCGTCGAAGCCGAGCTGGAAGTCCTTCAACAGCAGAGCCGGCGTGAACGTCGGCTTGAAGTCGAGGTTGACGTAGGCAGGGGTCTTGTACCGGGTGAACGTCGAGCCCATCACGCTGTCGTTGAGGAACTCCAGGAAGTCGGCCCGGGAGACGCCGCCCTTCTCCGCGAGTACGGTGACTTCGGCCATGCACTGGGCGACGACCCCGAGCATCAGGTTGTGACATATCTTCACCAGCCTCGCCCGGTCGCCGTCGCCCACGTAGGTGACGCTCCTACCGAGCAACTCGAGATACGGCCGCGCTCGCAGCCAAGCCTCCTCCGGACCCGAGGTCACGATCGTGAGCCGACCGCTCTCGACGACCTTTGGATTTCCGCTCACCGGCGCGGCCAGCATCGGTGTGCCGCGCTGCTCGGCGGCCGCGCGAACCTCGGCCGCCGCCGTCGGGGAGATCGTGGTCGAGTCGATGATCAGGCCTGGCGCCACGTCAGGGCGCGAGAGCAGACCCTGCGGCCCGCTGACCACCTCCGCGACATCGGCGGAGCCGGCGACCATCGTGAACACGATGTCGCGATCGGCGAGATCGGCCGGGGAATCCACGATCGTCGCGCCGAGCTCGGCCAGCGGTTCGCACTTTGCCCGGGTCCGGTTGTAGACGCCGACATCGTGGCCCGCCTCGATTAGCCGGGTGGCCAGGGCCTGACCCATGCGGCCGACGCCGATCCAGCCGAGCCGCAGCCCTTGGTCGCCGCTCATAGTGCTCAACTCCTTCATTGCAATCGTTTGCAGCAATCTAACTGACGGCTTGTGGGCCGTCAAGGCCGCGGCTATGCTCTTGCAAACGTTTGCACAAGGAGGCGCTGACCGATGGGATTGCACAGCTACGGCATCATGGGTGTGGACTGGGAGGAGCGGGTTCGCTACGACCGGCTGCGTGAGGAGCGCCTGGCCCGCATCAGCGAGCTGCTCGCCGGCTCCGAGCTCGGGTCGCTGCTGTGCTTCGACATGACCAACATCCGTTACATCACTGCCACCCACATCGGAACCTGGGCCGCCGACAAGCTCAATCGGTTCTGCTTGCTACCGCAGGGCGATGAACCGATCATGTGGGACTTCGGCTCGGCGGCCCGCCACCATCAGCTGTACAACCCGTGGCTGGGCGACGGCCGCTCGCGCGCCGGGATCTCGACTCTGCGCGGCGCGATGTCACCGGAGTCCGGCCGGGCCGAGGACGTCGCCCGCAAGATCCGGATCGAGCTCGAGCAGCGCGGCCTGCTCGGCGAACCGGTGGGCATCGATGCGATCGAGCCCGCGGTCCTATTCGCACTTCAACGCGAAGGGATCCAGGTCGCCGACGGCCAGCAGCTGATGCAGCAGGCCCGCGTGATCAAGACCCGCGACGAGATCACGCTGTTGAACATGGCGTGTTCGATGGTCGACGCCGCTTACGAGGAGCTCTACCGCACGATGCGGGCCGGCATCCGCGAGAACGATTGCGTCGCGCTCGTCAACAAGGTGCTGTATGAGATGGGCTCGGAGTTCGTCGAGGGCGTGAACGCCATCTCCGGCGAACGCTGCAGCCCTCACCCTCACGTGTTCACCGATCGGGCGCTGCGGCCAGGCGACCCGGCTTACTTCGACATCCTGCACAGTTACATGGGTTACCGCACCTGCTACTACCGCACGTTTGCGGTAGGCAGCGCTTCGCGGCCGCTGATCGACGCCTACAAGCGCTGCCGTTACTACTTGGACGCGGCGATCGCCCTGATCCGTCCCGGAGCCACCACTGGCGAGGTCGTCTCGCTCTGGCCCACGGCGCAGGAGTTCGGCTTCCCCGACGAGGAGGCCGCGTTCGCGCTGCAGTTCGGCCACGGCGTCGGCCTCTCGATCTGGGAGAAGCCCATCTTCAGCCGCCTGGTCTCGCTCGAGCATCCGGAGGAGATCAAGGAGGGCATGGTGTTCGCGCTGGAGACGTTCTGGCCGGCCACCGACGGCTGGTCGGCGGCGCGGATCGAGGAGCAGCTGGTCGTCACCGGCGACGGATGCGAGGTCATCACACGCTTCCCGGCCGAGGACCTGGTGATCGCCGGCAAGCCGTACTTCACCGCCGGTGGGAGCCTGGCGCTCGAGCGTGACCCTCAGTCCAACCGCAACACTGACCTCGACGCCGATGCGCAGGAGGCGACCCCCAAAAACCCCAGCTCGGCGACCCCGTCGTTACCGGGCTGACCGGCTCAGGTCGACCGCCGCCCCGGCTCGGTCAAGCGTCGTCGGGCGTCGTCGCGACCGCGCGGACAGCCGCCACGATCCCCTCGTACCCGGTGCAGCGGCAGAGGTTGCCGGCCATCTCCTCGCGGATCTCGGCTTCGCTGAGCACCGGGCGCCGGCGCAGCAGCGCGTCGGCGGAGATGAGAAAGCCGGCCGTGCAGAAGCCGCACTGCAGCGCATGATGTTCCGTGAAGGCGCGCTGCAGCGGCGTCAGCTTGCCGTCGGCCCCGGCCAGGCCCTCGACCGTCAGCAGCGCGCGCCCGTGCGCCTGTACGGCGAGCATCAGGCACGAGCGAACCGGCTCGCCGTCCAGCTGGACAGTGCATGCCCCGCAGACTCCGTGCTCGCAGCCGACGTGCGTACCGGTCAGTCCGGCCTCGTGACGGATGAAGTCCGACAGCAGTGTCCGCGGCTCGACGTCGCCCTCGTAAGCGGCGCCGTTGATGTCGACCGAGATCCTCATCGGCGCGCGCGCTCCAGCGCTCGCGTGACGAGTGCGGTGACGAGCGCCCTGCGGTACTCGTCGCACAGTTCGCCGCCGGCGAGTGTCGCGGCCTCGCCATCGGTGGCTCCCGCGAGTAGCGCGCGCTCGGCGGCGACGGCGCGAACTGGAGTCGCTCCGGCACCAAGCAGGGCGATCGCCGCGTGCTCGGGCGCTAGCACCACCGCAGCGCCGGCGAGGGCGAAGTCCCCGTGCGTGCGCGCGTGCTCAACGAACGCCATCTGGGCGCCCTGAGGCGCCGGCGGAACCTCGATCTCGGTCAGCAGCTCATCCGGGGCGATCGACGTGCTCATCGGACCGCGGAACAGCTCGTCCGCGCCGACCGTGCGCTGTCCGCGAGCGGAGCGCAGGATGAAGGTTGCGCCCAGAGCCGTCAGGGCGACCGGCAGCTCAGCGCTCGGATCGGCGTGGGCCACCGAGCCGCCGACCGTGCCACGGTTGCGAATCGCCGGATGTCCGACCATCCGCACCGCTTGCCGCAGCAGCGGCCAGCCGTGTTGGACGACCGCCGAGCGCTCAAGCGTGGCCTGCCGGGTGAGCGCGCCGATCCGGAGAACCCCGTCTGACCGGCGCAGGTAGCTCAACTCTGCGATCGGGTTGAGGTCAACGAGCAGAGCCGGCCGCGCAAGGCGGAAGTTCAGCAGCGGCACCAGGCTCTGCCCGCCGGCCAGGGCCTGCGCATCCCCGTCGCCGAGCAGCCGCAGCGCGCCTGGAAGCGAGCGCGCTGCCTCATAGGCGAAGGGCGCCGGCTTCATCGCCGCCAGACCAAGCGCCCCAACCCGAGTCCCGCGGCCATCCCCGCGAGCAGGATCGCCGCGCGCTCCAGCAGCGGCCGGTAGACCGCGGCGCCGGCGTCGAAGAAGTCCTCTACGCCGGCCCCTGCTCCGCTCCCGGTTCCGTCCGCCTGGCCGGCGAGTGCGAGCTCCAAGCGAGAGGCGAACTCGCGCAGCATGCCGGCCGCGACCTCCTCCATGATCCCGCGGCCGAGCTGCGCCTGGCGGCCGGTGATGCCGAGCTCGGTCTCGACCTGCACTCGCGTGGTGCCCGCGTCCGCGCGGGCGTTGATCGTGATCGTCGCCTCGGCGGTCCCCTGGCCACGCGCTTCGCGGCCGAGAACGCGGAAGCTGGCCACATGGTCGTCATCGTCGACGTCCTGGAGCCGGGCCACGCCGCTGTACTCAGCGGTCACGGGTCCCAGTTTGACCTTCATCTGGCCGCGGTACTCGCCCTGCACGGGCTCGGCCTCGATCGACGCCCCCGGCAGAGCCTGCGCGACGGTGGGAACGTCGAGCAGCATCGGCCAGGTCTGCACAAGCGGGGCATCGATGGACAGCTCGTCGGTAAGCCTCATGTGTCCTCCCGTGTCGGGTTTACGCGGCGGCGTCCTGCAGCGCGCGCCACAGCTTCTCGTCGCTGTAGGGGGGGTCGAGATGGAGTCCGCCGAGCGCATTGGCGACGGCATTGGCGACCGCGGGCAGCGTACCGACCGTCCCGCCTTCACCGGCGCCCTTGGCACCGAGCGGGTTCAGCGGCGATGGGCTGGGGACTTCGGCAGTCACGATCACCGGGATCTCGGCCGCGGTCAGGAGGCTGTAGTCCATGAACGAGCCACTGCGGTTCTGGCCGCTGTCGTCGTAGATCGCCTCCTCGACCAGACACTCACCGAGCGCCTGGACCACTCCGCCAACCACCTGCCCGCGGGCCAGCAGGGGATTGATCACCGTGCCCGCGTCGTCGACCGCGGCGACCCGCACCACCCGTAGCTTTCCGGTGTCACGCTCGATCTCCACCACCGCTGCATGCGCACCCGAGGAGAACACCGGCGGGGAATGAAACCGGGCCGCCGCGCGCAGGCCGATCTCCATCCCGGGTGGCAGGCCCACAGCCTCATAGGCCACCCGCGCCAGGTCAGTCCAGGAGAGTGCGCGTTCACCTCTGGACGACGTGAAGCACCCGCCAGCTAGCTGCACCTGACCGGGCTCGGAGGCCAGCAGGTGCGCGGCGAGCGCACGTGCGCGCTCGATGAGCTTCTCGGTCGCGATCACGATCGCCGACCCCGCCATCGCCACCGACCGACTGCCGAACGTGCCCACCCCCCGGGGGACCGTGGCGCTGTCACCAAAGCGCATCACGATCTGGTCGAGCTCGGCGCCGAGCCGATCGGCGGCGATCTGTGCGAACGTGGTCTCGTGACCTTGGCCGTGCGGGCAGGCGCTGCTGGCGACCACGAACCGGCCGCTGGGCCCGAGCTCGATCTCGGCGCTCTCCCACTGGCCACCGGCGCGCTCCACGTACATTGCGACGCCGGTGCCGGTCACGGTGTCACCTGCGCTGGGTGTAGCCTGATCGCCGGCTTGCCGACTGGTCCGCAGCCCGCCGAGCTCGACGGCCAGGTCAAGGCAGCGCTCGTAGTCGCCGGAGTCGTACTCGTGGCCCATCGGCGTGCGGTGCGGGAAGCGGCGAATCAGGTTTCGCCGCCGCAGCTCGATCCGGTCGATGCCCAGCTCGAGCGCCGCGTGATCGACCAGCCGTTCGAGCATGTAGGCGGCGTCGGGCCGGCCGGCGCCGCGGTAGGGGCCGGTCGGGACCTTGTGGGTGCGGGCCCCGACCAGCTTGACCTCGGCCGCGGGGATCGCGTAGCAGCCGGTCATCAGCATCGCCGCCGTGTGGGGCGGGATCGCCGTGGTGCTGAGCAGGTAGGCCCCGAGGTCGGCCCAAAGCCGAGCGCGAAGCCCGAGCATGCGCCCATCGGCGTCCAGCGCCAGCTCAACATCGCCTTCGATCCCCCGCCCCTGGTAGGCGGCGAGGAAGTTCTCCAGGCGATCCTCGGCCCACTTCAGCGGCATCCCGAGCTTGATCGCCGCCGCTGCGACGGCCGCGACCTCAGGCGCGATCACGCCCTTGCTGCCGAACGCGCCCCCGACATCGGGCACGATCACGCGCACGCTGTCATCCGGCCGACCGAGGATGTGGGCGAGCTGGGCGCGCGGCCGATGTGGGTCCTGAGCCGAGCACCAGACGGTGATCAGGTCGCGGCCCGGGTCGTGCTCGGCGATGGCGCCGCGGGTCTCGATCGGCGCCGCAACCAGACGCGGTAGCGCGTAGCTTCCGTGGACTATGTGCCGGGCGGCGGCGAACGCGCCGTCGACGTCCCCGCCTCGGCGCTCCCACCGCATCAACGCAACGTCGGAGTTGCGGACGTCGACGACCGCTTCGTGGGGCGCGTAGAAGACCCGCACGAGCTCGGCGGCGTCCTCGGCCAGCGCCCGCGTCCGCGCGATTACGGCCGCGACGGTTTGCCCCGCATAGCGGACCTCGTCGCGCGCGAGCACCGGGTGCGGCTCGTCGGCCAGCTCGGCGCCGTCGAGCGGCGGCACCGGGAACGGCGCCACTAGGCCGTCGAGATCGGTGGCCGTAAGCACCGCCACCAGCCCGTCGGCTTCCTTGGGAACGTCGATCCCCGTGATCGAAGCGCGGGCGTGGGGGCTGCGGACAAAGGCGACGTGAGCGAGCCCGGCGTGCTCCAGGTCGTCCAGATATCGCGTCTGGCCGAGCAGAACACGGGCGTCCTCTCGCCGCGTAACGGAGGCTCCGATCATGTATCGAGCCGGGCGCGAATCCAGTCCGAGACGAGCGGGCGGTACTTGAACGGAATGTTGTTGCAGACGTGAGTGCCGTCTTCGTAGAGGACCCATTCGCAGTGAGGAACCGCATCGGCGATGCGCTTGGTCTCCTGCCAGGCGATCACCCGGTCGAGCTTGCCGGTGACCACGAGGCAGGGCTGGCGCACACGCTCGGCTACCCCCTCGAGGTTCAGCTCGTGGGCCCGCCGGCGCGCGTCGGATTCGCCTTCGGCGCCGGTGTGGTACGTAACCGCCGCCCGCGTCAGCTCGGGCATCGACTCCCAGTTAGCGGCCAAGTCGTACGGACCGCTGATGCCCGCGATCGCCTTCAGCCGGGGCTCGAACGCCGCCGCGCGGACGACGTAGTGACCGCCGAGGCTCACGCCCACGGCGGCGATCCGGTCGAAGTCAAGCGCTGGTCGATCCGCGATCGCATCGAGGATCGCCGTGACGGCCACGTCGTAGTCGGGACTGATGTTCAGGTGAAAACCGGTTTCCCCCTGTCCCGGGCCGTCGAGCGAAAGCGTCGCCATGCCGCGGTTGAGAAACACAGACTCCCAGCGGAAGAACTCCTCCTTGGTCGAGTCGAGCCCGGGGATCAGGACGACGAGCGGACTGGACCCGCCCGCCGTCCCACCCGCGGGCCGGCGCAGGTTGGCCACCACGGCGCCGCCGTCGAGCTCGGCCTCGATCCGCTCGGCGCTCGGATCCAACAGCTCGTGGGCGGCGTACATCGAGCGCACCGCCGCCTTCGTATTGCGGCGGTTGCGCTCCGGTTCAAGTACCCAGACGAACTTTGAAAAGTGGTAGCTGACCGCGGCGCGCAGATACGCCTCGCCGGCACTGCGGCGGTTGCCCTGGGCCAGTGAACGCTCGGCCAAGCCAACGTGCCCGTCGGCGGTGGTGGTCCAGGCATTCAGCCACTCCTCCCAGCGGGAGATCGAGGCCGTGGTGCGCACAAAGTCGTTGTAGTCGATGCCGTTGGCGATGAACCGACCCGCCCAATGCCGGATCGCGGCCTCGACGCGTTCGTCGGCCATCTCGTCACCCGCTCGCTTCGATCGGGAGCCTTAACTCGCGGGCGGCATTGCCGGAAAGCAGAGCGCGCTCTGCCTCCGCGCCCAGACCGGCGGCCTTGACCGTTTGCACCGGGTGCGGGTCGGCCATGTCGAACGGATAGTCGGAGCCCAGCAGCACCCGTTCGGCGCCGACCGTCTCGACGAGCGCGTGCAGCAGCTTCGGGTCATGAGTGACCGTGTCGAACAGAAAGCTCCGGATCACCGCATCGGCGGCGAGGTCCGGACTCGCCGGCGCCGGTCCGGCCGCAGCGACCAACCGCTGGCCGTGCCGGAGACGACCGCTCAGAGCGACGATCGCGCCCCCTCCGTGGGCGAGCAAGACACGCAGGCCCGGGTGACGCGCGATCGTGCCGCTCAGCACCATGTGCGCGGCGGCCAGGGTCGTCTCCATCGGGTGGCCGATGAGGTTCCACAGGTAGTGCTCTGCGAACACGGGCGCTGGAAACCCGCGCGTGGTGGGGTGGATGAACACGAGCGCATCGCACTCGTCCGCTGCGGTCCAGAAGGGCTCGAAGCGCGCAGCGCCGAGGTATTCGCCGTTGACGCTGGCGGTGACCTCCACGCCGGCGAAGTTCCCGCTGCCCATCAGCTCGGCCAGCTCGGCGGCGGCGAGCTCCGGATCCTGAAGGGGCACCGCGCCCAGCACGCTGACCCGATCTCCTCGCCGCTCGCGCAGACGAGCCAGGCCGAGGTTCTGCAGGCGGCAACGCTCCAGCCCGTCCTGGGGTTCGACGTCATAGAACAGCAGCGGCACCCACGGACAGAGGACGGCGCCACCAATCCCGACGGCGTCCAAAGTCGCCAGGATCTCGTCGAGGTCGACGAACTCATGCACCGCCGAGGTGATCCGGCGGCCGGACAGTTCGACGACCTGTTGTCCGTCCTCCCGGCCAACGCTCGGACGCCACGTTTCGCGCGCAGCGCAGTCGCGCAGTAGCTCGGGCACGATCACGTGGGCATGAGCGTCGATGGCGATCACGGAACTCAGTTGAGATCTTACTGCAAACGTTTGCAGGTTCCCGGCTGGATGCAGCTAGGCGCCAGGTCTCACCGCCGGCTTCACCCAGCGGGCGGCGCGGTCGATTCCCTCACTACAAGCGTCGGCTCGAGCAAGATCTCTCGGGAGGACAGGGAACCGTTGCTGAGCTGCTGGAGCAATAGGTCGGCAGCGACCGTGCCGATCTCCCGCTGGGGCACGCGCACCGAGGTCAGCGGCGGCCGGAACCGGTCGACGAACGGCATGTCGTTGAAGCCGACGATCGAGATGTCCTGCGGGCAGCTCAGCCCGCGGGCCTCGAGCACGTCGTAGCACCCAATGGCCAGCCGGTCGTTGGCGGCGACGATCGCGCTGAGCTGGGGGGCGTGGTCGAGTAGATCGGCGCAGGCGCGGGCGCCCTCGGCTTCGGTGAACGCCCGAGAGAAGGTGATGTGCTCGGCGGGCGCGGGCAGCCCATGCCGCCGCATCGCCTCGAGGAAGCCGAGGTGGCGCCGGTGGCCGGTGGAGAAGTTCTGAGGCCCGGCGACGTGCCCGATGCGCTCGTGCCCGAGCCGGGCCACGTGCTCGACCGCCATCTCGATGCCCCGGCGATCGTTGACCGTCACCGCCGGGACGGATCCGTCCTCCAGGCTTCGGTTGACGAGCACCAGCGGCGCGCCACCGGCGCCCGCCTCGGCGAGGAGCTCGATATCCAGCCGGGCCGTAGCGGAGATGAAGCCGTCGACCTGCCGGGCGCGCATCGCCTCGATCTGGCTGCGCTCACGCTCGACGTCGTTGTCCGTGTTGACGATCAGCGACGTGTACCCAGCGTCGCCGAGGCGGTCCTCGATGCCGCGCATGATCGGCGGGAACAGCGGGTTGGTGAGATCGGGGATCAGGACGCCGACCGTGTAGGACCGATTGGTCTTCAGTCCGCGGGCGATCGGATTGGGTTGGTAGCCGAGCTGCTTAGCCGCGCGGAGCACACGCTCGGCCGTCTCCTGGTTGACCAGGTCGCGGGTCTGCTCATTGAGCGCACGGGAGACCGTGCCGGGGTGTACCTTTGCCAGCCTGGCAACTTCCCTGATCGTCACCGATGCACGCACGCGCAAATTATGCAGTCACCTGACCGCTCGGACGCTCTCGGTCGCCGAAGCGCCGCCCCGGCTGGCGGCCATCGCCTCTCTCGGGTCCTCGCCCAGGTCGGTCAGCATCACGATGGCGGCGTTGCGTCCGGGGCCGCCCGTGACCGAGCCGCCCGGATGCGTGGTGCCGCCGGTCTGATAAAGGCCGGGGATCGGCATTCGATGCTGCGCCCAGCCCGGCGCCGGACGCAGGGCGCCACTGTTGGCCACCGACCGGTCGCCTCCGTGGAACGTTCCGTGCCACATGTGCGGATTGGAGCGCTCGAGATCGACGGGAGAGACGATCAGCTCGGCCAGGATCGTCTCATCGACGAGGTTCGGCGCGGCGCGGCGCAGGTGGCCCAGATGCACGGCGGCGATCTCGTCTCGCAGCCGTGTCCATTGCTCGGCCCCCTCTCCGGGGTCATAGGGCTGCATCCCCAGGATCTTGACCGTGTGCTGACCGGCGGGCGCTCGGGTCGGATCGGCGACGGTCGGAGTCGGGAACAGCAGCCAAGCGCCGTCGCGGATCACCCGCCCCTCTTTGACGTCGCGTCCCATCCGCAGGATGTCCTCGGGCCAGCCTGAGACCCCGGCCGAAACGACCTCGAGCTCGCCACCGTCGCGCGTGGGGTAGCGCGGCGGTTCGGTGGTGGCGTAGTGCGCAGCGAACGCGCTCACGCCGGCGTCGTAGGTGTCGATCGCGTAGCGAAAGTCATCGCCCCAGACCTCCGGTGGGGCCATCTTGACCAGATCCTTGACGTGGATCGTTGACAGCACGGCCTCGCGGGCCAGGTGGCGCTCGCCGTCCTCGGTGACGACGCCGATGCAGCGCCCGTCGTCGATCACCAACTCGACCACCCGGCGGTCGCACCGCACCTCGCCGCCGCCGTGCTCGATCACCTCCACCAGGGCCCGGGCGAGCTCGCCGGAGCCGCCGCGCGGGATCGTCCAGCTGCGCCGCTGGCGACCGAACACGATCGAGTAGGCCAGCGGAGCGGAGCCCGCCGATCCGACCGGCTGCCCGGTCTGAAACGCCATCCAGAGCATGAACGCCCGCACATGGCGGCTTTCGAACTCGTGGCGCACGACGTCCCAAGCGCTCATCGCAGCGCGGCGTCGCCAACGCGCCGCCCCGTCGCGTCCTTCGAGCAGCTGATCGAAGCTAGGGCCGAAGCCGACCGGGGTGAAGCGCTGGCGGTTGAAGACGTCCTTGACCGCGTCGTATTCCGCCAACAGGAGCCGGTAGGCCCGCGCGTCGTGCTTCGAGAACCGGCCGATCTCCTCGCACGTGCGCTCGAGGTCCAGCCACATCGTCAGGGATTCGCCGTCAGGAAACACGACGTGGGCGACCGGGTCGGGCTCGATGTACGTCAGCCCGTGCTCTGCGATCAGGCCGAGGTCGTCCTCGGCCAGCACCGGATTTGTCTGGATCAGCGTGTGGCCCGTGGAGCATGAGTCCAGCCGGAAGCCAGGCAGCAGGAGCTCCTCTGAGGCCACGCCGCCGCCCGGCACCGGGCGCCCATCCAGCACGAGACAACGATGGCCGGCGCGGGTCAGGTAGGCCGCGGCGATAAGGCTGTTGTGGCCGGCGCCGGCCACAACCACGTCGGCGCTCGCTGAGCCCGCGGGGGTCATGCGCCGGTCGTCACCGCGCCCGTCGACACGGCGCCGCCCAGATATAGCGCGCCGATCTCCGGATGCTCGAGCACCTCGCGCCCGGAGCCGGTCAGGCGGACCATGCCGTTCTCCAGCACGACGCCATGGGAGCTCAGCTTCAGCCCGGCCCGGGCGTTCTGCTCGACGAGCAGGATCGTCTTACCCTGCTTGTGCATCAGCTCGATCATCTCGAACACCATCCGCCGGGTCTGCGGGTCAAGCCCCATCGAAGGTTCGTCGAGCATGATCAGGGTCGGGTCGAGCATCAGACAGCGAGCGAACTCGACCAGCCGCTGCTGGCCGCCGGACAGCCTCCCGGCCTTCTCGTCGGCGCGGTCGCGCACGATCGGATAGAGCTCCTCAACGGCTCTGAGGCGTTTTCGCACCAGCGACTGGTCCTTGACCGTAAACGCGCCCATCTCGACGTTCTCGCGCACGGTCATCTCGCCGAACAGACTATGCGCCTGCGGGATCTGGGCGATGCCTTTGGCGAGGATCTGCTTGGGCGTCAGGCCGGAGATCACCTGGTCGTCGAAGCGGATCTCGCCCAAGCGCGGACGCAGCAGGCCGCTTACCGTCGCCATCAGCGTCGATTTGCCGGCGCCGTTGGGGCCCACGACACACGTGATGTCGCCCTGCGGCACCTCGAGCGTGACCTGCTTGAGGATGTCACCGCCGCCGTAGCCGGCCGTGATGCCGCGTAGGCTGAGCAACGGCGAGGATTCGCCGAGCTTTTCCCGTGCCGGCGTCCGCACCGGCGTCACCGAAACGGCGGCGGCATGGGGGTGGGCCAGCTCGAGCTGGGTCGAGGGATCGTCCTCGCCGCCGAGGTAGGCATCGAGCACCGCCGGGTTGGTCCGCACTTCGTCGGGGGTTCCGGACACGAGGGTGCTGCCCTGGCTGAGGACCGTGACCCGAGCGCACAGGCTCATCACGAACTCCATGTTGTGCTCGACCACGAGAATCGTCTTGCCGGTCTTGTTGAGCTCCTTGATGCGGTCGCCGAGATGAGTGATCAGCGTCGGGTTGACCCCGCCGGCGGGCTCGTCGAGCAACAGGATCGCCGGATCGGCGACCAGCAGCGAGGCCAGCTCGAGCAGCTTGCGCTGGCCGTAGGAGAGGTTTCCCGCCGGCTCGTGCGCCAGCCGGGTGATCCCGACGAAGTCGAGCAGCTCGATCGCCCGGCGCTTCTCGCCGGCCGAGCCGGCCAAGCGCATCACTCCGCGCACCCAGCCCTCCTTGCGCTGCGTCGCCACGAGCATGTTCTCAAGCACGGTCAGACGCGTGAACAGCCGGGTGAGCTGGAAGGTGCGGCCGATTCCGAGCTTGAACACCCGGTCGGGCGGCGCGTTGGTGATCTCGGTGCCGTTGAAATGAACCTGGCCCTGCTGAATACGCTCGTAGCCGGTGACCACGTTGAAGAGCGTCGTCTTGCCTGAGCCGTTGGGTCCGATCAGGCCGTTGATCTCGCCTTCGCGGACCTCGAGGTTGCACTCCGACAGCGCGTTGACGCCGCCGTAGGACTTCGTGACGCCGTGGACGTCGATCAGGTTGCTCATCGGGCGGCTCCGGCCGCTCCGGTGGGGATCTGTGTCTCGCGCTCATCGGCGGAGCTGGTCGCGGCCCGGGTGCGACGGCGCTCCAGCAAGTCGGCGGCTCCCGGGACGACGCCGCGCGGCAGCACCAGGATCACGGCCAGGAACAGCACCCCGTAGGCGATCAGATAGACGCCGTTGCCCGAGAAGCTCTGCGTCAGGTACTGCTGCAGCGACTCGAGCACGAACGCCCCCAGCAGCGGACCGACGATCGTTCCCACACCGCCGAGGAAGGCCATCAGGGCCAGCGAGACGTCGAACAGCGGGTCAAATCCGAACTGCGGGAAGATCTGGCCCAGGAAGTAGAAGTAGAGGCCCCCGACCATGCCGACCGGGATCGCCGAGATGACAAAGGCGGTGAGCTTCACCCGCCGCGTCCTGACCCCGAGGCCGAGCGCGCGGTCCTCGTCGTCGCGGATGGCGAGCAGCTGCAGACCGAAGCGAGACCGGCGCACCGCCCAGGAGACCAGCACGGTGAGGATCAGGATCACCAGCGCCACGTAGTAGAACGGCTGGTTGTAGTTGGCCGCCGAGAACGGCGCGATCGGCAGCAGGATCCCGGAGGTTCCCCCCGTGAAGCCGAGGTTGATCGCGGCCAGCTGGAAGATGAAGAAGATCGCGATCGTGACCACCACGAAGGTGTGCCGGCGCGTGCGCAGGGCGACCAGTCCGACCGGGATTGCGACCAGCCCGGCGACAATGCCGCCGAACGGCAGCAGGGCGAACACCGGCCAGCCTCCGGCCACGTGCCAGTCGCGCGCCGCCAGCGCAACCGCATAGCCGCCACAGCCGAAGAACACCGCGTGACCGAGCGCGAGATACCCCGAGTAGCCGCTGAACATGTTCCACGACGAGGCCGCGACCATGAACACGAGCGTGAACACCGCGATCGACGTCGTCGAAGGATCTGTGATCACGAGCGGAAAGACCGCGAACACTGCCAGCACGACGACGATTGCCCCAGCGATCGCACCTCGCCGCGGCGGCGTCGGCTCAACGAGTCCGTCCGTCTCGACAAGGTCGGCATGGACGCCGGTCGAGCTCACTGGGCGCGCGCCGCCGTTCGGCCGAACAGCCCCTGCGGCCTGACCGACAGCACGATCACCAGCGCCGCGAAGTACACCAGCGGCGCCCACGTCGGCGACCAGGCCACCGCGACGACGTCGTTGATCACCAGCAGCAAGATCGCCGCCGCCATCGCCCCGCCGATGCTCCCCATCCCGCCCAGGATCACGATCGCCAGCAGCCGCGAGATCAGGTCATAACCGGTGTTGGGGTTGAACGAGTTCGTGGCACCGAACACCATGCCGCCGACCGCGGTGACCGACACGCCGATGCCCACCGAGATCGTTCGCACGCGGTTGACGTCGATACCGATCAGGTCGGCCGCGGTGCGATTCTGGAGCGAGGCCCGCACGGCGCGACCGAACTTGGTGCGGTAGAGCATGTAGTAGAGG
>Ga0182024_10006608_pt1 | contig 25385 bp, 31 predicted proteins | sample P32metaG_FD_120480 | JGI IMG/M metagenome (GOLD analysis project Ga0182024, IMG submission 120480) | Permafrost microbial communities from Stordalen Mire, Sweden - P3-2 metaG (Illumina Assembly) | ecosystem: Environmental > Terrestrial > Soil > Wetlands > Permafrost | place: Sweden: Stordalen...
GACGCTGGGCGGGCTGGCGCTGGCGGTCGGCATCCTGGTCGACGACGCCACGGTGACGATCGAGAACATCAATTACCATCTCGAACAGGGCAAGGAGGTCGAGACCGCCATCCTGGACGGCGCCGCGCAGATCGTCACCCCGGCGTTCGTGTCGCTGTTGTGCATCTGCATCGTGTTCGTGCCGATGTTCTTTCTGCCCGGCGTGGCGCGCTTTCTGTTCGTGCCGATGGCCGAAGCGGTGATGTCGGCGATGGTCTGCTCGTTCATTCTGTCGCGCACGCTGGTGCCGACGATGGCGAATTATCTGCTGCGCAAGCACGCGCCGCACACCGACATGCACGGCCGCGACGGCCCGCTGCCGGCCTCGCGCAATCCCCTGGTGCGGCTGCAGCGCGGCTTCGAGCGGCGTTTCGAGCGCACCCGCCTCGGTTATCGCGAACTGCTGGCGATGGCGCTGCGCCACCGCGCCGTGTTCGTGACCTGCTTTCTCGGCGCCGTGATCGGTTCGTTCGCGCTGGCGCCCTTCCTCGGCCGCGACGTTTTCCCGACCGTCGGCGCCGGACAAATTCTCATGCATGCCCGGACCCGCGTCGGCACCCGTATCGAGGACAGCGCCCAGCAATTTGCCGAAATCCAAAAGGCGGTTCGGCAGCTCATCCCGCCCGGCGAGCTGGCGACCCTGGTCGACAACGTCGGCATGCCGGCCAGCGGCATCAACATGACCTACAACAACAGCGGCACCATCGGCACCCAGGACGGCGACGTCCAGATCAAGCTCGCCGAGGGCCATCGCCCGACCGCCGACTACGTCCGCCTGCTGCGCGAAGAATTGCCGGGGCGCTTTCCCGGGGTCACCTTTTCGTTCCTGCCGGCCGACATCATCAGCCAAATTCTCAATTTCGGCGCGCCGGCGCCGATCGACCTGCAGATCCGCGGCCCCGACTTGAACAACGACATCGCCTTCGCGCAGGCGCTCTTACACGGGATTCGCCACGTTCCGGGCCTGGTCGATGCCCGCATTCAGCAGTCGCTCAGCGCCCCCGGCTTCAACGTCGACGTCGACCGCACCCGCGCCCAATATGTCGGCATCACCGAACGCGACGTGACCAACAGCCTGGTCGTCAACCTGGCGGGCAGCAGCCAGGTGGCGCCGACCTACTGGCTCAATCCCGACAACGGCGTGAACTACGCGATCGTGATGCAGACCCCGCAATATCAGATCGATTCGTTGAGCGCGCTCAAAAATCTGGCGATCACCGCGCCCGGCGCGCCGTCGCAAACCCTCGGCGCCATTGCCGACATCAAGCGGGTGGCCGAGCCCGCCGTCTATTCGCAGTACAACATCATGCCGATGGTGCAGATCTACGGCACCACGCAGGGCCGCGATCTCGGCGCCGTGGCGGCCGACGTTCAGAAAGTCGTCGACGACGGCGCCAAGGACGCGCCCAAGGGCGTGCAGGTCGCGCTGCTCGGCCAGGTTCGGACCATGAACAGCGCCTTCTCCGGCCTGCTGTTCGGGCTCCTTGGCGCCATCGTGCTGATCTATCTCCTGATCGTGGTCAACTTCCAATCGTGGAGCGATCCGTTCGTGATCGTCACCGCGCTGCCGGCGGCGCTTGCCGGCATCGTCTGGACGCTGTTCGCCACCGGCACGACGCTGTCGGTTCCGGCCCTGACCGGCGCCATCATGTGCATGGGCGTTGCGACGGCAAACAGCGTTCTGGTCATCAGCTTCGCCCGCGAGCGGCTCGAAGCGCTCGGCGATCCGGTCGCCGCGGCGCTGGAGGCCGGCTTCGTCCGCTTCCGCCCGGTATTGATGACGGCGCTCGCCATGATCATCGGCATGGCGCCGATGGCGCTCGGGCTCGGCGAAGGCGGCGAGCAAAACGCACCACTTGGCCGTGCGGTGGTCGGCGGTCTGATCTGTGCTACGTTGGCGACGCTGATGTTCGTGCCTGTGGTCTTCAGCATCTTTCACGAACGACGCGGTGGAGCGCCGGTCGCCGCGACTGGAGAAGCTCATGCCGTCTGATTCAACTCCCGCCGTCATCACGCGTCGCGGCCTGTGGCTGACCGCGGTCCTGGCGGCGAGCGTCGCGGTCATCGTCGTCGTCATGGGGCTGACGACCCGGCGGATGGCCGACGCCAAATTAAGCGAATGGACCGAAACCCAGGCGGTGCCGGTCGTCGCCATCGCCGCGCCCGACAGCCGCGGCCTGACCGCGACGTTTGGCCTTCCCGGCCGGCTCGAAGCCTATTCGCAGGCGCAGATCTACGCGCGCGTCAGCGGCTACTTGAAGGCGTGGAACGCCGATATCGGTACGCCCGTCAAAGCCGGCGACGTGCTTGCCGAAATCGACGCGCCGGACCTCGACCAGCAAATCATGGAGGCCGAGGCCGGACTTGCCAGCGCCCAGGCCAATTCCAAGCTTTCCGACGCGACGCTGCAGCGGGGCCAGCAATTGATCACCTCCGGCGCGGTGTCGAAACAGGATCTCGACCAGCGCGCCGCCGACGGAGCCAACAAGCAGGGCCTGGTCAGATCAGCCCAGGCCAATCTCGATCGGCTGCGCGTGCTTGAAAAATACAAGCGCATCAGTGCGCCGTTCGACGGGCTGGTGACCGCCCGCAATACCGACCTCGGGGCGCTGATCAACGCCGGCGGCGGCAGCGGGCCGCCGCTGTTCGTGGTGTCGGAGACGAGCAAGCTGCGCGTGTACGTCAACGTTCCGCAAAGCTATGTGCCAAGCATCCGCATCGGCACCAAAGCGCAGATCGCGGTGCCGGAATATCCGGGCGAGAATTTTGCCGCGACCGTCGAGGCGTCGGCGCAATCCGTCGACGTTGCCTCGGGCACGACCCGGATGCTGCTGGTCGTCGACAATGCAGCCGGCCGGCTCATGACCGGCGCTTTCGCCAACGTGAATTTCGATCTGCCGCACCCCGAGGTCGCCATCAACGTGCCGGCGAGCGCGCTGATCTTCGACCGCAGCGGGCTTCGCATCGCCACGGTGAACAGCGGCAATCGGGTCGTCCTCAAGCCGGTCACGATCGCGCGCGACCTCGGCCGGACGATCGAGATCGGATCCGGTCTCACTGCGGAGGACCGCGTTATCGAAAGCCCGCCCGACGGCATAGCCTCAGGCGACCTGGTCCGCGTCGCCGGTACGCCCGGAGCCCCGGGCGAGCCGCAATCCGCCGCGGCGGCCGAGCGCCGGTGAGTTAAACGAGGCCACAGCTTCGGACGCCGCCCCGCCCCATCCGCAACCCCGGGTCGCAGGCGGCTGCTGCTTCGCCGCACCTTGAAGAAGCGTGACTTAACCTTTTGTGTAAGTTAGCTTTTTCAACCCGCTCGATGTCATTCTTCGCGGCCAACGCCCTGGCGAAATTTTTACCGGAACAAATCAATACATTTGTCGTTATCGATGCGTCTTTTGACATGTGGCGGGGCAATGGCGTCGAGGGCGTCGAGTGGGGCGGCAATGTTCTACCGGCTGTATGCGGCGCGTTGCGTCGAAATCGCTCATCACATCTCAGACCCCGAGTCCAAGGCGACCTTGCTCAACATGGCGCAATCCTGGCTGGTGCTCGCCGACCAGGCGGACAAGAACCGCGAAGTCACCTTGGTCTATGAGACGCCGGAGCCACGTCAGCGCGTCGCCCAACAACAGCAGCAACCCCAGCCGACACCGACCGCAGCCCGTCCGCGGGAAGATACCTAGACCGCACCGTACTGTTCCAGTCCAGCGCCGGCGGCGTTGCACGGCGCGGCGCTGGACTGGATCGGATCTGGGATCGCGGTGGCGTGTCGACTGTCGCCGCCGGCGATCATCCGACCGGCTTGAGGCCCTTCGCGTATTGCTTGAAGCGCCGGACGTAAATGTCGGCGCCACTGGCGATCATCTTGATTGCGGCCTCATCCAGCGCGCGCACGGCCCGCGCCGGCGATCCGACGATGAGCGAGCCGTCGGGGAAGGTCTTGCCCTCGGTGACGAGCGCGCCGGCGCCCACCAGGCAGTTGGCCCCGATCCGGGCGCCGTTGAGCATGATCGCGCCCATTCCGACAAGACTGTTCGGGCCGATGGTGCAGCCGTGCAGGATGACATTGTGGCCGATCACGCAATCCGGGCCGATGGTCAACGGATAGCCCGGGTCGGTGTGCAGCGTCGCATTGTCCTGGATCTGCGAGCGTTCGCCGAGCTCGATCCATTCGTTGTCGCCGCGCAGCACGGCGCCGAACCAGACGCTGGCGTCGACCTTCAGCCTGACCTTGCCGATCACGGACGCATTCGGCGCGACCCAATAGCGGCCCAGCTCCGGCAATTCCGGCCGGTCTCCGTCCAGATCGTAGATCATGGTCTGACGACTATCAGACGCTGAGCAGCGCTTGAAGGGCGAGCACGACGACCGTTCCGGACATCAGGCTCCACAGCCCGGCGATGACCGTCGCCACCATGACGACTTCGGCACGGCGGCGCTCGATGCGGCGGCCGCGCAGCGTGTTGCGCATGATGATGTATGGCGCCGAGAACATCAGCAGCGGAATGGCCGCAAAACGCGCCGCCATCGGCCCCATTTCGAGTTGGCGGAAGCTCGGAAAACGCGCCGAGGCCAACCGGTAGGCGCTCGCGCACAGACCGGCGATGGCAAAGCCCCAGGCGAGAGCGAAAAAGGAATCCATGGTCTGCGGCGCTATCGCCTGATGCATGGCCTCAAACATGCGCGGCATCTCCTTGGTTCCTCAAAGCCATCGCAGAGGACGCCGCGCGCCGCCACGGCTTGCTTAAGAAAGGGTTAACGACCCTGGTCTACTCATGGGCTTGAGTCTGACAAAGCGACGGAATTCCATGACGGCTCACGCACTGTCCCAAGCCAATATGCGGCGCCGGGCCCGCACCGTGCTGATGGCCTTGCCGTTTTCCCTGCTGGCCGGCATCGCCGCGGCGATCGGCTGTGTGATCTACCTATTGTGGCCGACATGGCCGGGCGCGCCGGTGCTGCTCGAAGCCCCGGAGATCCCGGTTACCGTTGCGGGCGTCCTGTTCGAGGTGCCACCGGCGGCGATCCGCGCCGCCATTCAGCGCCATCCCGGTCCGGCCGAGCGCATCGACCTCGCCTTCGCCTGGCCGTTACTGGCGCCGGCGCAGCGCGACGCCCGGGCCGGCGACAAGGCCGGCGACAACATCGGCGCTGAAGGGCCCGACGGCAGCGAACGGGTGTTCGTTACCATTGCCGCCCTTGGCGCCGTGGTGCCGCCTGCGGAGCGGGTGCGCACCATCTATCCGCGTTATGTCGAGGTCGAGGCCAATGCCGGCCCGGATGGGCTAGCCATCCTGCCGTTCCGCGCCGGCACCCCTTACGAGGGCGAGGATCTGGTCTATCTCGCCGGCAATCCCGAACAATTCTTCGCCCGCTGCACCCGGCAAGTCCGCGGGCTGCGCGGCAGCTGCCTGCACGAGCGCCTGATCGATGCCGCCGCGATCACGCTGCGGTTTCCGCGCGCCTGGCTGGACGACTGGCGCAACGTCGCCGCCGGGTTCGACCGGCTTCTGAAAACACTTCATCCGCAGAGCGGCTGAAGCGAAGGACAGACGTCGCACGACAGACGACGGATCAGACCGGACCGATGCGCTTTATCCGTCGTCCGTCCTCGGTCATCCGTTCTCCGCTATTCCAGGTCGGTGGCAAGGATCGCCATCTGGAAATTGTAGGAGCGCTCGTTGTCCTCGTCGTCGACGAACATCACGCCGATGAATTCCTCGCCGACATAGACTTCGGCCGAATCGTCCTTCTTCGGCCGCGGCACCACGCGGATGCGGGCGTTGCCGAACAGCTTCTTGAGATAAGCGTCGAGCTTCCTGACTTCTTGAACGTCCACCACGTGCCTCCTCGAGCATGATCCGCGCTGCGGAAAAACATGCTCACGCCAACAGGGTAATGCCCATAGCACGCAGCCGCGGCGCCAACAATCAGGTCGGCCACGCTGCGGTTGCCGTCAAATCCCGTCGTGAAACATCTGGTCCATGGAGCGCGCCGGCTCCGGGCAGCCGGCCTGGCCGACCACCTTGGCCGGCACACCGGCCACCGTGACATTGTTGGGTACCGGCTTGATCACGACCGAGCCCGCGGCAATGCGCGCGCAATGCCCGACTTCGATATTGCCCAGCACTTTGGCGCCGGCGCCGATCATGACGCCATAGCGGATTTTCGGATGGCGATCTTCCCATTCCTTGCCGGTGCCGCCGAGCGTTACGTCGTGCAGTATCGACACGTCGTCGCCGATTTCCGCGGTCTCGCCGACTACAAGGCCGGTGGCGTGATCGAGGAAAATGCCGCGGCCGATCTTCGCCGCCGGATGGATGTCGCATTGGAATACGGACGAGGCGCGGCTTTGCAGATAAAGCGCGAAATCGCGGCGGTTCTGGTGCCAAAGCCAATGCATCAGCCGGTGCGTCTGGATGGCATGAAAACCCTTGTAGTAGAGCACCGGCTCGATCAGGCGGTGGGTCGCCGGATCGCGATCGACGGTCGCCATGATGTCGGCGCGGAAGTTCTCGGCGATCGCCGGGACATCGCGCAGCGCATCGGCATAGGCTTGCCGGATCAGCTCGCCGGGCACCGCGGGGTGGTCGAGCCGCTCCGCCAGCCGATAGATGATGGCGGTTTCCAGCCGGTCGTGGTGCAGAATGCTCGCGTAGATGAAGCCCGCCAGTTCCGGCTCGCGCCGGACCACGTCCTCCGCCTCATAGCGGACGCGCTTCCAGACCGGATCGACCGTATCGAGGGCCGAAACTACCTGATGTTGCGACATCGGAACTGTCTCCCGGAATAACGCCCGACAAGGGCGCCGCTTTCTATCATATTGTGGGCCGCAAGCGCGAAATCCAAGTGACGACCTCAGGCACGCGTCAAGGCGCCAAACAGGCGGGCCGCTGGCTGACCGACTGGGCCAAAGGCCTGTCCGCCGCGGACTTAAGGCCGCTGCTCCAGGAACTGCAGCACGCCGGCTTTGAAGACCCGATCGCCGACCGCCACCATGTGATCACGCTCGGGAATGGCAAGCGCCTTGGCGCCCGGCACCAGCGCGGCGAGCTCTTGCGGCGAGCCGGCGATCTGATCTTTCGTCCCCGCCGCAACCAGGACCGGCACCGCGATCCGCGCCAGCTCGGCCCGGGTCAAGGGCTGCCGCGAGCCGCGCAGGCAGGCGGCCAGCGCCCGCAGGTCGGACCTGGTCTGCTCGGCGAAGGCGCGAAACATGTGGCCCAAGGGATCGGACAAGGGATCGGACACATCGGCGAGCGACGGCGCTTCGAGCGCCTCGGCAATGGTCTCGGGCAGTCCGGCACGATCGACCAGGCGAATGCCGATGCCGCCGAGAACCGCCGAGCGCGCCCGTTGCGGATTTGCCATCGCCAGAAAGACGGTGTTGCGCGCGCCCATCGAATAACCCATGACATCGGCGCGCGGCAGGCCGAGATGATCGATCAACGCGCGCACGTCGTCGGCCATGATAGCGGTGTGGTAGGCGGCCGGATCGTAAAGCTTGGTCGAGGCGCCGTGACCGCGATTATCGAGCGCAATGACCCGGCGCCCGGCGCGCCTCAGCGTCGTCACCCATCCGGGCGCGACCCAATTGACCTCCTTGTTGGACGCGAAGCCGTGCACCAGCACGATCGGCTCGCCCTCGCCCTCATCGAGAAAAGCGATGTCCACGCCGTCATGGGAGAAGCTCGGCATCACCGGACCATAACGCTGCGGCGCCGGCCGCGGTCAAGCGACGCGTCTCAGACCGCCGCGGCGCCCGCGAGCAATCGCAGCTCCGCGTCGCGCAAGCGGCGCGCCTTGCGCCAACGGAGGTAGCGCAGCGTCATGCGCTCGACGGCGGTTTTGCAGGAGGAGCAGAAGCCGAGCAGCATGAAGGCCGCCCAGAACACCCACAGCGCGAGATCCAAGGCGCTCGCGGTCAGCACGATGGCGGCGCGGCCAAGGAGCTTGATGATGGCGCGGGTCTTGCCGCCTTTGGCGGCGGCGAGCCGCGCCAGGCGCGCCATGTCTTGCGGCCGTTCGGCGACGGCGAGGCTATCGAGCGCAGCTTGCGTGCCGGCCTTGGTCTCGACGCGCCCGGTATTTTCCGCAAGCGCGACAAGACCGCCGGCTTCGTCGACCTTGACCACCTCGCGGGCGGCCCGGACCGCGAGCACCGGATTGAGGCGGCCGGTGCGTTTGGCGGCCTTGACGAGGCTCAGCCCAATTCGCTCCGGCGCGCCGAGCCCGAACGACGCATAGGTGCCCGCGGTGATCGCGATGCCGACTCCGGCGAGGCCGAGAATCCACGGGTCGAACTTCTGGCCGCTCAGATAGCGGGTGCCTTCGCGCGCGGCATCGCGGATGTCGCCAAAAACGAAAAGGTCGCCGACGGCGGTGCCGGCCAGGCTTGCGGCATCGGTCGGTTCGCCGGTCCACAGCCCGCGCACGAAACGTCCGGCGGTATTGGACACCGACGCTTGATTGGCGCTCGCCGCTTTGACGGTGTCCGCCAGCGCCGGATCGATGGCAACGCTGCGGTCGGCCGCCAGCTCGACAAAGCTTTGCGCAAGCTCGGCATCTCCGGCGGCGAGCGCGGCGCCGATCTCGCGCTCCGCGACGTCACGGCTGAAAACGCGATCGAGGGCCTGGTCGGCGATCTTGACCGGGTCGGCCGCCGTCGCGTCAAGCCGGGCCTGCGCGTCAACCCCGGCGCGAATCAGCGCCAGCGCGGCCACGGCGAACGCGACGGCGCCGAACAGCGCCAATGCCGGATGTCCTAAGATGCGCAGCGCTCGGTCTCGGCTCATGGCCTCTTCATACAAGCTCCCGGAGTCGCTTTGCATTGCCGGGGATTTACGGCTTTTTGACAACGGATGGCGCCGCAAGGCAACGCTAGAAATCGGCCGGTCGAGCCGCTAAGGTGCCGCCTGCGCGAAATCCGCAAAACAATCCATCGAGATCATGACGGACGCGATCGTTCCTCACTTTCATAACAATCCTGGCGTCGCCGTCATCGAGATCGGCGCCAGGGAATTCATGTGCATCGGCGCCAAACCGCCGTTCGACCATCCCCATGTGTATTGCGACATGGGCCACGACGCCGAATATGTCTGCCCCTATTGCTCGACGCTCTATCGCTACGATCCGACGCTGGCGCCCGGCGCCGCGCGGCCGCCGGAATGTGCCCTGGTCGACAGCCCCGCCTGAGCGTTGCCGGGAGCGCGCCCTGACATCGTCGCGTACCGTGATTGTCGCCGGCGCCGGCATCGGCGGGCTGACCGCGGCGCTGGCGCTGGCGCGCAACGGCTTTCGCGTCATCGTGCTGGAGCAAGCCGCGCGGCTTGAGGAGACCGGCGCCGGCATCCAGCTGTCGCCCAATGCGACCCGCACCCTGATCGATCTCGGCCTTGGCGAAAGGTTGCAGCCGCATGTCACCGGGCCCGAAGGATTGCAGGTGCACAGCGCCCGCAGCGGACGGGACATCGTGCGCATGCCGCTCGGCGTCACCGCCAGCCAGCGCTACGGCGCGCCTTACTGGTCGATCCACCGCGGCGATCTGCAAGCCGCGCTCGCCGCCGCGGTCGGCGAAAATTCCGCCATCAGCCTGAAACTGGGCATGCGGCTGGAAGACTTCGTGGCGCACGATTACGGCGTGACGGTCGCGGCGCGTGGCCGCAGCGGCATCTGGCACGACCGCGGTGACGCGTTGATCGCGGCCGACGGGCTGTGGTCCTCGACGCGGGCCCGCATGGGCTTTCTGGCGCCGCCCCGCTTTGCCCGGCGCACGGCGTGGCGCGCGCTCGTTCCTGCCAGCCAGGTTGCGCCGGAATTTCGCGAGCCGCTGATCCATCTGTGGCTCGGGCCCCACGCCCACCTCGTGCATTATCCGGTCAAGGGCGGCCAGGTCATCAATATCGTCGCCATCATCGAGGATCGTTGGCAGGCCCCGGGCTGGAGCGAGCCGGCGAGCCGCGACGAATTGTTGCCGCGCCTCACGCGGGATCGCTGGGCGCCGCAGATCCTCGGCTTGGTCAATCTGCCGGACGCGTGGTTGAAGTGGGCGCTTTACGACCGCCGGCCGTTGTTGAACTGGTCGCAGGGCCCGGTGGCTTTGATCGGGGATGCCGCTCATCCCATGCTGCCGTTTCTCGCCCAGGGCGCCGCCATGGCGATCGAAGATGCCGCCGTCGCGGCACAGTGCCTGACGCGCATGCCGGACGATGCGGCGGAGGCGCTGCGCGCCTATTGCGCCATCCGGCGGGCGCGGACCTGGAAGGTCCAGCGCCTGGCGGCGCGCAACGGCGCGCGCTATCACCACGCCGGCGTCCTGGGCTTCGGCCGCAACATGGCGATGCGGGTCATGGGCGGCGCACGGCTGTTGCAGCATTACGATTGGCTTTATGATTGGCGGCCGCCGGCGGCTCTGTCGATCGCTTGAGTTCGAGCTGCGCGAAGCGGCAAATCTCGGGCCGAGTTCCAACACATGTTGTTTCCCACTACCATCGCCGGCAGCCTGCCCAAGCCGTCCTGGCTCGCCGAGCCGAACCGGTTGTGGGCGCCGTGGCGCCTGCAAGGCGAAGAACTGGCGGCGGCCAAGGACGACGCCACGCTATTGGCGATCAAATTGCAGGAAGACGCCGGCATCGACATCGTCGGCGACGGCGAGCAGTCGCGGCAGCATTTCGTGCACGGCTTTCTCGAGGCCGTCGATGGCATCGACTTCAACCAGCGCGTCGAGATGGGCATCCGCAACGATCGCTACAAGGCGATGTGCCCGACCGTGGTCGGCGATCTGCGTCTGCGTCATCGCGTGCATGCACGCGAGGCGCGGCTGGCGCGCGCCCATACGTCGCGCCCATTGAAATTCACCTTGCCCGGGCCGATGACCATCGTCGACACCATCGCCGATGCGCATTACGGCGACCGCGAAAAGATGGCTTTTGCCTTTGCGGGCCTGCTCAACGAGGAAGCCCGCGGGCTCGCCGCCGACGGCGTCGACGTCATCCAGTTCGACGAGCCGGCATTCAATGTCTACATGGACGCCGCCGCGGGTTGGGGTATCGCGGCGTTGCATCGCGCGATTGAAGGCCTGACCTGCCAGAGCGCCGTGCATATCTGCTATGGCTACGGTATTCCCGCCAACATCGCGTGGAAAGCGACGCTTGGCTCGGAATGGCGGCAGTACGAAAAGTTTTTCCCGGCCCTGGCAAAAAGCCGCATCGATCAGGTGTCGCTCGAATGCATCAATTCGCAGGTGCCGATGAGCGTGCTCAAACTGCTCGGCGGCAAGGATGTGTTGATCGGCGTCATCGATGTGGCCACCGATCACATCGAATCGCCCGAAGAGGTTGCCGATGTGATCGGCAAAGCGGCAGAATACGTGCCTGCGCAAAAGATCATCGCCGGCACGAATTGCGGAATGGCGCCGATGCGCCGCGAAATCGCCGCAATGAAACTCGAAGCACTCGGCCGCGGCGCCGCCTTGGCGCGCAAGACCTTCGGCTGAGAGTCCAATAGCAAACCTGCAGGGTCCGATTGCTCCGGGCGTCGCCGCGGCAGCCGGTAGGATTTTGTTAAAGTTTTGCCGATTGGATGCAATGCAATGGAGAGGACAGTGGAAATGCAGGTGCCTTTCGTAACGACCGTATCGTTCGCCGATCGCGAGGGGACCGTGCATCTGCAGTACGCCGTATCCGCCGGAAACGAGCGCGAAGCGCGCAGCGAGATCGAGCGCCGCCTCATCAACCAAGAGCTTTACAATTATTCGATCGCGGAAATCAGGCCGGCGACGTCGCGTGAAGCAGCCGAGCTCAATCTGTCGGCCGGCTCGATCAAGCTGTTGAACTGACCGAAACCGGCGCGGTCATGCGACCGCGCAATTATTGCTTTTCGGCTTTTCCCGCCAGCACGTCGCGCAATACCGCGGCGTGACTTAATGCGAGCTCGCGCGTCGCGGTCAGCAGCGTCGCCGTGCGGCCCTTGATGGTTGCGCGAAGCGCGGCCAGTTCATCGCGGTGCGCCTCGAGTTCGCCGAGATAGCGGCGACGAAATTCCGCGGCGCGCTGCGGATCGTGGCCGTACCATTGCCGCAGCGCGTTGGACGGCGAAAGCTCGCGCGGCCAAGCTGCGAATCGCAGCGATGCCTTGGACACGCCGCGCGGCCATAGCCGGTCGACCAGGATACGCACGCCGTCGGCAGCCGACGCCGGCTCGTAGACCCGCTTGATCGCGATTGATGCCGGTGTCGAACCGGCCCGCTTCGCCGGCGCCTTACGCTCCGCCGGCGCCTTGCGCGCCGCTGGCGCCTTGCGCTTGGCCGGCGGCGAGCGCCCGGCCGTCATCGGTCGCTCCGCGACAGCACCGCGATCAGCTCGCCGACCTTGCGCCGCTGCTCGGCCTTGTTGCCGGACGCGATGGCGTGCTCGACGCAATGCGCCGTGTGATCGGCGAGGATCTCCTCCTCGGCGCGGCGCAGCGCCGCCCGCACCGCCGACAGCTGCGTCACGATGTCGATGCAATAGCGATCGTCCTCGACCATGCGCGACAGCCCGCGCACCTGGCCCTCGATCCGCCTCAGCCGTTTCAGCACCGATGTCTTGGCAACCGCCTGCATGCCCGCTATATACCCCTACCGGGTACCGGTTTCAAGGACTTTGGCAGGGATGGCGATCGTGCAGCATTCTCACCATGACGCCGAGGTCGGCACCGCCACCGATCCGGTCTGCGGCATGACGGTCGACCCGGCCAAGACCCCGCATCGCCTCGATCATCGCCATCATGCATTGTTCTTTTGTTCGGCCGCCTGCCGCGGCAAGTTCGCGGCCGATCCGGAAAAATATCTGCCTGGGGCCGCCGCGCCGCCGGCCACGGTTACGCCGGGCGACGACGCGATCTACACCTGCCCGATGCACCCGCAGGTGCGGCAGGTCGGCCCCGGCTCCTGCCCGATATGCGGCATGGCGCTCGAGCCCGAGCTTGGCGGCAGCGAAGACGGCGGCGGCGAACTCGCCGCCATGACACGCCGGTTCTGGATCTCGCTGGCGCTCGCCGTGCCGGTGGTCGCGCTCGATATGGGCGCGCATGTCGCGCTGTTTCACCTGGCCATGGATGTCTCGAACTTTGCCCAACTGGCGTTGGCGACGCCGGTCGTGGTCTGGGGCGGCTGGCCGTTCTTCGTGCGCGGCGCGCAATCGCTGCGTACGCGCAATCTCAACATGTTCACGCTGATCGCGCTCGGCACCGGCGTCGCTTACGGCTACAGCATCGTCGCGGTGCTGGCGCCCGATCTGTTCCCGGCGGCGTTCCACGACAGCCATGGCGACATCGCGCTTTATTTCGAGGCCGCCGCCGTCATCACCGTGCTAGTGCTGCTCGGCCAGGTGCTGGAGTTGCGCGCCCGTGCCAGCACGTCGGGGGCGATCCGGGCGCTGATCGGCCTCACCCCCAAGACCGCGCGGCGGATCAGGGCCGACGACAGCGACGAGGACGTGCCGCTCGCCGCCGTCGCGGTCGGCGACCGGCTGCGCGTTCGTCCCGGTGAAAAGATCCCCACCGACGGGCTGATCGTCACCGGCCATTCGACGATCGACGAAGCGCTGGTGACGGGGGAATCCATGCCGGTGGAGAAGCGCGAAGGCGCCCGCGTCATCGGCGGCACGCTCAACGGCAGTGGCGGCTTCGTCATGCGCGCCGAGAAGGTCGGTGGCGACACCATGCTGGCGCACATCGTCCACATGGTCGCCCAGGCGCAGCGCTCGCGGGCGCCGATCCAGCGGCTCGCCGATGCGGTTGCGGCGTGGTTCGTGCCGACGGTGATCGCGGTCGCGCTGATCGCCTTCGCGGCCTGGGCGGTCTTCGGCCCGCAGCCGCGGCTGGCCTATGCGCTGGTTGCCGCCGTGACCGTCCTGATCATCGCCTGCCCGTGCGCGCTGGGCCTGGCAACGCCGATGTCGATCATGGTCGGCGTCGGCCGCGCCGCCCAGGCCGGCATTTTGATCAAGAATGCCGAAGCGCTGGAACGCATGGAGAAGGTCGACACGCTCGTCGTCGACAAGACCGGCACGCTGACCCTCGGCAAGCCCACAGTGGTCGCGGTGCTGCCGACGCAGCATTTCGACGACACCACCCTGCTGCGCTATGCGGCCAGCGTCGAACGAGGCAGCGAGCATCCGCTTGCCGCGGCAATCGTTGCGGCGGCAGCCGAGCGCAACATCGCGCCGTTCGGCGTCACCGGCTTCGCGGCGCCCTCCGGCAAGGGCGTAGTCGGAATGGCCGAACAGCGCCGTGTGGCGCTCGGCAATGGCGACTTCCTCGCCGAGCTCGGCATCGCGACGAGCGAATTGCACGCCGACGCCGAGCGGCATCGCGGCGACGGCGCGACGGTGGTTTTCGTCGCCGTCGACGGTGCCCTGGCCGGGCTCATCGCCATTGCCGATCCGCTCAAGCCGACCACGCCGCAAGCGCTTGACGCCTTGAGGGCGCAAGGCATCGGCATCGTGATGGTGACCGGCGACAGCCGCACCACGGCGCTCGCGATCGCCAAGCGCCTCGGCATCACCGAAGTCGAGGCCGACGTGCTGCCGGAGCGCAAGAGCGCCGTCGTCGACACGCTGCGTCGCGCCGGCCGCATCGTCGCCATGGCGGGCGACGGCATCAACGATGCCCCCGCGCTGGCCGCAGCCGACGTCGGTATCGCCATGGGCACCGGTACCGACGTCGCCATGGCCAGCGCCGGGTTGACGTTGGTGAAGGGCGATCTCACCGGCATCGTGCGCGCGCGAAAGCTCTCGGGCGCCGTCATGGGCAATATCCGGCAGAACTTGTTCTTCGCCTTTCTCTATAACGCGCTCGGCGTGCCGGTCGCGGCCGGCGCGCTCTATCCGGCTTTCGGCCTGCTGCTGTCGCCGGCCTTCGGCGCGGCGGCGATGGCGCTGTCCTCGGTCAGCGTCGTGGCCAACGCGCTGCGACTGCGCCGCGCGCAGTTTTAGTCGCCGTCCGCCGCGGCGCCTCGTTATTCGGCCGCGACGTGACTCTGGCTGAACTGTTCGATGATCGTCTTGTTGAAGGCCGGAAGGTCATCGGGCTTGCGCGACGTCACCAGATAACCATCGGTGACCACCTGCTCGTCGACCCATTTGGCGCCGGCGTTCTTGAGATCGGTCTTCAGCGAGGGCCACGACGTCATCTTCTTGCCCTTGACGCCTCCGGCCTCGATCAGGGTCCAGGGGCCGTGGCAAATCGCGGCAATCGGCTTGTTCTCCTCGACGAAATGGCGGACGAAATCGACCGCTTCGGGAATGAGGCGCAACGCGTCGGGATTGATGACCCCGCCGGGCAGCACCAGGCCGTCGAAGTCGTCCGGGTCCGTCTCGCTCAGAGGCGCGTCGACCGGGATCTTGCTGCCCTTGTCGTGATGCTTGAATGCCTGGATTTCGCGTTCCTTGTCCGAAACCACCATGACCTCGGCGCCCGCCGCCTTCAAAGCCTTCATCGGTTCGGTCAATTCGACCTGCTCGACGCCGTCGGTGGCGAGAAACGCAATGGTGCAGCCGCTGAGTTCTTGAGCCATGGTGCTTTCTCCTTGTGGAATCGCCGCTGTACCGGGCGACAGACGGACAACGATGTGGGGCTTACTCGGTTGCAACGTCGCGCTGGGCGAGCGGTTCCTTAAAGACGCGACCGGAACCCGCCGCCGCGCTGCCAATTGTGCAAACAAGATGTCATGGCCAACAATGCATCTGCCGGTGCGCCCGCCGTTCGAGCCGATGGAGGCGCTCGCGGTCGATGAGATTCCTGACGGACCCGCGTGGCGCTACGAGCCCAAATGGGACGGCTTCCGCTGCCTGGTGTTCCGCGACGGCGACACGATCGCGCTGCAGTCGAAATCCGGCCGGCCGCTGACGCGGTATTTTCCCGAGCTGGTGGCCGCGCTCGGCGCGCTCGAGGCGGACCGATTCGTCCTCGACGGCGAGATCGTCGTCCCCGCAGGCGAGGCCTTCTCGTTCGATGCCCTGTTGCAGCGGATTCATCCAGCCGCCAGCCGGATCGGCAAGCTCGCCGTCGAAACCCCCGCGCTCCTGATCGTGTTCGACCTGCTGGTGGACGCGGACGGCCGCTCGCTGACCGCAAACCCGCTCGACCAGCGGCGCCAGCGGCTCGAGATTTTCTTTGCAGGATTGTGCCGCAACACCCCGAGCATTCGCCTGTCGCCGTCGAGCGTGAAGCGCGGTGACGCCGAAGGCTGGCTGCGCCGCACCGGCCAAACCCTCGACGGCGTCATCGCCAAGCGCCGCGATGTCGACTATCGCAGCGGCGACCGCACCGGCATGGAAAAGATCAAAAATTTTCGCAGCGCCGACTGCGTGGTCGGCGGCTTTCGCTACAACGAAGGCACCTCCATGGTCGGCTCCCTGCTGCTGGGCCTTTACGACCACGACGGCCTCCTGCACCATGTCGGCTTCACCTCGACCATCAAGAACGTGGACAAGCCGGCGCTGACCAGGAAGCTGAAATCGCTGATCGGGCCGCCCGGCTTCACCGGCAACGCACCAGGCGGCCCGAGCCGCTGGTCGACCAGGCGGTCGGCCGAATGGGTTGCGCTGCGCCCGGAGCTTGTGGTCGAGGTCTCTTACGATCACTTCACCGGTGACCGCTTCCGCCACGGCACGCGCCTGCTGCGCTGGCGACCCGACAAGGCGCCGCGGCAATGCACGATCGATCAGGTCAGGCAGGACAAGGCGAACCTGCTGGCGCTGCTGCGCTAGGCTGCCGCAGCTTGCGCCGCCGCCGCCGCGGTCGTATCGCTGTCCTATCGTTGCCGGACCTCTGGCCGCTCCATGATCGCAGCCCCCGCGCCGACAAGCATAGCCTTGCTGCTTGGCTTGAGCTTTTTCCTCGGCCTGGCGTTCGAGGATTTTTTTGCTCACGGTGAGCAGAAACGCCCGGGCGGCGTCCGCACCTTTCCGATGCTGGCGCTGGCCGGCGGCGTGCTTTATTTGTTCGACTCGACGCATTTCCTGCCGTTTACCGGCGGCCTCCTGGTGCTCGGCGCCTGGCTGGTCGTCTACTACCGCACCCATCTCGGGTTGCCCGATGAGACCGGCGAAGCCAACGTCGGCATCGTCGTGCCTTTGCTCAACGTCCACGCCTATTTGCTTGGCGCGGTCGCGCTGGCCTTGCCGCCCTGGGTCGCGGTGGCGACCACGGTGACCGCCGTCCTGCTGTTGACCGGCCGTACCCAGCTGCACGACCTGGCGCGGCGCATCGACGTCAAGGAAATCGTCACCGCGGGGCAGTTTCTGATCCTGACGGGAATCATTCTGCCGCTGCTGCCGAACGAGCCGGTGACGACGCTCACCAGCATCACGCCGCGGCAGGTCTGGCTGGCGCTCGTGGTGGTGGCGACGTTTTCCTACCTGAGCTATCTGGTGCAGCACTACTGGGCCGCCGCGGCCGGCGGCTTGTGGATGGCGGCGCTGGGCGGCCTGTACTCCTCGACCGCGACCACGGTGGTGCTGGCGCGCCAGGCGGTCGCCCAGCCCGCGGTCCGGCGCCACGCCCAGGCCGGCATCACGCTCGCCACCGCCATCATGTATCTTCGAATTCTCGCCATCACCGCCATCTTCAACATTGACTTGGCGCGCCGGCTGGCGCTGCCGATGGCCGGGCTGTCATTGGCCGGATTCGCGATCTGCGCGCTGCAATATTGGGTGTTGGCCGCCAAGCCCACGGATCAAGCGAGCAAGCCGGCGGCGGAGATGAAGCTCGCGGCCAGCGGCAATCCGCTGGAGCTCGGCGCGGCGGCCATTTTCTCGGCTCTGTTCATCGCGACCTCCCTGGTTTCGACCTGGGCCACCAAGCAATTCGGCGTGACCGGCATCTATTCGCTGGCTGCCATTGTGGGGATTTCCGATATCGACCCGTTCGTGCTCAATCTGGCGCAAGGCGGACTGACGGGCGTGCCGACGGCCGCGATCGTCGCCGCGATTTTGATCGCCGCTTCATCCAACAATGTCCTCAAGGCGCTCTACGCCGCTTGCTTTGCGGGCGGACGCGCCACCGCAGGCAGCGCGGCCGCGCTTATCCTGCTCGCCGCAGCGGGCGTCGCGATCGCGTTTTTCATATCGTGAGCCGATTTTCGGCGCGCGGCTTCAGCGGATGGTCTGGTCGCTCTGAAAGCTCGGCGCCAGCTCGCATTTCTTCTCCGCCGCTTGGCGCTGCACGAGATTTTTCTCGGTCAGCACGCTGTCGTAATCGACGCCGTAGGCGAGCGAGCCGATCACGCTGCCGCCGCTGCCGCCGCTTGCTTTGTCCATGAGGTTGCGCAGCGTCTTCTCGCGATCCAGCAGATATTTCCATCGCGCCGCGAGATCGTTGCAATGATAGGCGTCGTAGCGTCCCGGATCGACGAACAAGGCGCCGGGACCGTTGCCGAGACCGCAACCGGCGAGCGTGACTGCGGCAAGCACGACGCCGGCAAGCGCGAACACGGCGGCGCCCAGCCCGGCGCGGCGGCGACTGGTCGAACGCGGCACCCGCGCAAAATCCTTGGCGCGCCGTAGGCCGCGACAATCCATCCAGGGATGCATCCCACTGCCCCAACCAGCAACCCGACCGCGTTCCGGCGGTGATGTCGCCTCATCAGCTTCCGGTTTGCAGGCTGGTGCGCCGCAAATAAGGCGAGCACCATCGTCCGCGGTTTACGACAGCGCGTTCGGAAATTCGACGCCGACCGTCAAGCCGCTTCGCCAGACCAGCCGGCAGATCCGGCGCGCCTCGCCGTTCCGGCTCAGCAGCAGCATGAAGCGTTCCGGCAGGTCACACTCGGTTTCGAGCACCAGGCGCGCGCCGGATTCCGAAATGTCGGCGATGACACACGCGCACAGGCGTTCCTCGCTGATCAGGACGCGGGTGTTGTAATGGAACTGGCGGCGCGGCCTTCTGCGCAATTCGGCTCGATTGCCCGCCATGACCATCGCCCAACCCTCGGTGCCGGAAATTCCTCAAAAAATGGCCCGACTGTAGAACATTGGAAAAAACCCATTAAGGACCCGTAAATGAAGCTGTGCCCCGGCGGATCGCGCACGCGCATCATGCCGCCGACCGCAACCGGAACGCGGTCCGCCCGGCGGTTGCCGCCCGTTCCGCCGCTTGAGGCGGCGTTCGATGGCTGGCGCGTCGGAACCAGGGACTGACCCCGGCCTTATGTGTCAGTATTATAACACTTTCTTGAGCGTTTGGTAACGCCTATGGAGTGAACCGATGAGCATGGCGTGGCTCGATTGGTCGAATCCGGTTGCGATCTGGTGGGGCGCCCTGCTCGTCGTCAGCACCGTCAATGTCGCGATATTGCTCTGGCTGCTGGCCCGTGTTCGCCACCGACCGGGCAACCATCCAGCCAACGCCTTTGTGGTGGATACCCTGCTGCTGCTGTGCGCCGGCTATGTGCTCTGCTGCGCCTTCCGCTCCGTGCTGCCGCGGGCCGACGTGCAAAGAATTTGTCTGTTCAACACCTGGCTGTCGAGCGTGATGGTCGGACGCTCGGTCGCGACCGTGGCCGAGCTTTGCTTCGCCATGCAATGGGCCATCGTGCTGCGCGCGCTCGGCAAGGCCGCCGACTCCGATACCGCAAGGACCGTCGCCAAGGCCATCGTGCCGCTGATCGCGCTGGCGGAATGTTGCTCCTGGTATGCGGTGATCACGACCGACTTTTTGGGCAATGCACTGGAAAATTCGATCTGGACCGCCGCCTTCGCGCTCGTCGGTCTGGCGCTGCTGCGTTTCCTCGGCGCGTTTCGCGGCGTGGTCCGAATCGCACTCGCCGCCGCGATCGCCGGCATTGCCGGTTACGTGGTCTTCATGTGCACCGTCGACGTGCCGATGTATCTCGGGCGGTGGCAGGCGGACCTGATAAGCGGCAAACAGCTTCTCGGGCTATTTTCCGGTTTGCATGACGTGACGACGCACTGGGTGGTCACCTACAGTTTCGCGCGCTGGAGGCACGAAATCCCGTGGATGTCGCTGTATTTCAGCACCGCGGTCTGGGCCAGCCTGGCGCTCGGCAGCTTCGGCTTGGTGCGACACAGCTTGCCGCGCTACTGCGTGCGCACGCCGATCGCGCGCGCGGTCGCAGCCGCTCGGCATCGCGGCGCGATCGCCGCAGGCAATCGCGTAGAGTCCGGGCGGCTGTTCCGATAACGATTCCTCGACATTTCCGCCATTGCCGGATAAGAATCCGGCAACGCAAGAGGAATCCGATGTCATTTAAGTTTTTTGTTGGGCAAGCGGTTGAGTACACACCTATCGGCGAGAAGGCAGCCGGCCTTTATCGGATCACCAGGCAGATGCCGGCAGAAGAGCAGGCCATCGATCTGAAATATCGCATCAAGAGCGAATCCGAGGCGTACGAGCGCAATGTGCTCGAATGCCAACTCAGCTCCGATGTGCGTCCGGCAAACGAATATGCCACGACCAAGCCGCGCCAGTCGCAGGGCTCGCACCGAACGTAGATGCGAAAGAGTTTCGACACCGCACCAGTGTCCCCGACGACACGGCACCAGCGCCCCCGATCGAACCCGGAATAGACGCGAGCTGCGTTCAGGAGCGTCGCCGGCCGAGCATCCGGGACTGTGGGCGCCGCGCATCTGGCTTGCGGGGTGACTGGAAAGGCGCCCATAGTGACGGCCGCCTGGGATCGGCTTGAAGAGCCCCGGCTCGAGCACGGGGGGGTTGAGATGTCCTTATTCAAATCGGCGCTTCGAATTGGCGGCCTGGCTTTGCTGGCGGCCGTGCTGGCGGTCTTGGCGACGGTCGCGCTATCGGGCGCCGCGAGCGCCGGGGAATACGGCGCGCTGGCCGCCGGGATCGATGGCGGCACCGTGGGCGTCGGATACTCGACCAACTACGCCAATCAGGGTGCGGCCGACGCCAGGGCCGTCGAGGAGTGCTCCCAACGCAGCCGAAACTGCTCGGTTGTCAGTCGATTTTGGAATGGCGGCTGCGGCTACATCACGACCGCGACGGGCAGCGGAACGTGCTATGGCTTCGGCGCTACCCCCGCGACGGCGCTTTCGCAATGCGAGGCCAGGGGCTGCAGCTGCAATGCGCCGGTCGGCGGCTGCACGGCACGCTGACTGGCGTCGGCGACGGCAGCCTTCGGTACAATCCACAGCCTGATTTCGCGCAAAAAATCGGCGCTTTAAACCAAATCGGCGCCTCGAGAGAGGTCCTCGCGCTTGGGTATTGTCAGCCCGACCGCGCAAGTTTATCGTAATGCGTCAACAGCGGAGATCGAGATGTCGCGCGGCACGGTGAAGTGGTTCAACTCGCAAAAAGGCTACGGATTCATCCAGCCGCAGGGCGGTGGCAAGGATGTGTTTGTTCATATCTCGGCGGTCGAGAGAGCCGGGCTGAGCGGCCTCAACGAGGGACAGGTCGTCGAGTACGAGGAAGTCGCCAACAAGGGCAAGACGTCGGCGGAGAACCTGAAGGTTCAACGCTGATCTGATCGAACAAGCCGCTCGGCAATCAGGACGTCGTTTTAGCACGATCGTCCTGGCGGCGTACCGATCGAACACCAAGACTGCTCGAACACCAAGACTGTCAGTTGATTACTTGGTGCGGACGGAGGGACTCGAACCCTCACAGCCTTGCGGCCAAGCGATTTTAAGTCCCAGAGGGCCGCGTCGGCTGACGGGGCCCTTTCGGCTGCGGTAGAGGCGCTCATTGAGCGCCACCTTTGGCCTGCTCGTCGCCAGCGATGCGGACGACGATCTCGGCGTCGTTGAGCGGCAGGTAGTCGATCCGCAGGTTGAAGCCGTTGGCGTGGGCGTGAGCCCACATGGCTCCGATCGGCCGCCAGAACTTCTTCTCGCTGTCGGGCGGGATTTGGCGGTTTGTTTCGTCATAGCTTGGCCCTTTCGCTTATGAGCCCGCCCCAATGGCGGCCTCGGCTGAGAATATCGCTGGGGCACGCGAGACGGATCGTCAGCGGACGACCGCGAGCCAAGACATCGCTTAAATCCGCCTTAGAAGGGGCCCAGGCACGCAGACGAATATCGCTAACTCATTGATTTTATTGTGTCAGCGACGCCTAAGGACGATCCTTCTAGCTGTATTCCTCGGAATCTGACAACTATCGGTCATGCGCCGGGACTATCGCCTTTACGAGTTGAATGACGAGGAGTTCGAGAGCCTCGTCGTCCAAGTTTGCGTGCGCTGGCTCGGGCCAGGCGTAACGCCGTTCGCGCCCGGCCGAGACGGCGGCCGAGACGGCAAATTTCACGGTAAAGCCAATTGCTTTCCCAGCGCGGCGGAACCGCTCGTCGGACATTGCGTTTTGCAAGCGAAGCATGTCGCTGCGCCGAATAAGTCTTGCTCGGATCAAGATTTTGAACGGTTGCTGAAAAAAGAACACCCGAAGATCGTAGCGTTGGTCGAAGCACAAATCTGCGATCACTATATCGTCTTCACCAATCGCAAACTTACGGGTGGCGCCGACAAAAAGCTCATAAAGGAATTAATGAAGCTTGGCTTAAAGAGCGCCTACATCATCGGGACAGAGCGCCTGCATCTCGCTTTGAACGACCACGCCGGCATCCGCGATGGCTTACCTAACCGCAATGATACAGCGCCATTTCGCTTTATCCCGGATGATCTCGTAGAGGTTGTCGGCGCTCTGCACGATTACGCTGACTCATCCGACACGCCGGCATTCGATAGTGCCCATGATTTTGACACGATAAAACTCCGAGAACAGAAAAACAAAGTGAACGGGCTTAGTGCGGATTACTATCAGGAAATAATCATCAACGGTTCTATGCCACATTTCCCACGAATCGAGGATTTCTTAAAAAACCCGCGCAACAAACCGTTTGCAAGTCTCTATCACGACGCGGCAGACGAACTGAAGCGCAAGATCCTCGCGAATCGATCAAAGTTTCCAACATTCGACGATGTGTTCGCCTTCATGTGCGAGGAGATACAAACCAAGCGTGCAGCGCTAAGGGGGAAAAGGCGACTCGTCAGCATCCTTCTCCATTACATGTACTGCAACTGTGACATCGGTTCAAAGGATGCAAGTGCAGCACTGGACATATCCGATGCTCACGCCTAGGAAGCATTTAAACCTCGAAGTTTCTGTAGTCCGTATATCGGCGCTGATGCTCAAAGAGCTGCGCCGACGTGGAGTCGTTGAATTTGAACCGTTGAGGAAACTGGTAGTCCGTCGGGTTGGCCCGGACGGCGAGTTCTCGTTTCTTCCGGCACTAAGTTTTCTCTTCTTGCTGGGCAAGGTTGAATACCACGCCAAAAACGACACTATCGAATACAAAGCAGGCTGACATGCAAATCAGCCGCATTTATTCCAACAAGCCTCTCGTATTCAGCCCTATTGATTTTAATTGCGGCGACGAAGCGAATAAGCTCAATGTAATCTACGGTGAAGTGCGCCACCCAAAGGACCAAAAGAAGGACTCGCATAACCTCGGAAAAACTACCCTTAGCCATTTAATCGATTTTCTGCTCTTAAAGGGCACATCGCCGGACCAATTTCTTGTCAAGCATCAGGATCGCTTCAAAGATTTTGTATTCTTCATCGAAATATTATTGAACGCGGGCGATTTTGCGACCATTCGGCGTAGCGCAGAGGACCCGAATAAAATTGCATTGAAGCGCCACCCTCTCAAGCGCCAAGACTTCACACAAGCCAGCGACGACATGTGGGATCATGTCGACATGTCTCGCGAAAGCGCCGGCCAACTACTGGACGGCTGGCTCGATCTTAGAATTTTGAAGCCGTATGATTACCGTAAGGCGATTACCTACTTCTTGAGAGCGCAGGGCGACTATCGTGATGAACTTCAACTTCAAAAATTTGCCTCGGGTAAGGATCGTGACTGGAAGCCCTTCGTCGCTCATCTTTTCGGATTCAATGAAACGCCTGTTCAGCGAAAATATGAACTCGACGATGAAATTGACCGTTTGAAAAAACGCGAGGCTGAACAACAAACCACTGTTCAATTCACTGAAGGCCAACTTTCGGAAGTGACAGCACGCATCGGAGTGCTTCAGCAACAGGTGAACGAGACAGAAGGCGCGTTAGACGCATTTAGCTTCGATGCCGAAGAACGGAATATTATGCGCGACTTGGTCGACTCCATTGAAGGGCAAATTTCGGAGACGAATGATCGGCTTTATAATATTCAATACGATATCCGGCAAATAGACGCTGCGCTGGATCACAAGGATAAGTTCGATCTTGCTGAAGTCACGGAGGTATTCACCGAAACAGGAGTTAATTTCCCGAACGTTTTGAAGAAGAGCTATGAGGAACTCGTTGCTTTTAACAAAAAGGTAACGCAGGAACGCAATGCCGCGCTACGCGGACGGCGCAAGGCGCTTGCCCAGGAGGAGACGGAGCTTCACCAAAAAAAAGCGGAATTAGATGGACGACGGCATGCCGAGCTAAGATTACTGCGCAACACTGATACATTCGAGAAATTTAAAGAGCTACAAAAGCAGCTTAGCAAGCAACGAGCCGACCTCGTGTATTTGGACGAACAGCGTAAAAAGCTAGAACTACTGGCCGAGACTGCTCAAAAAGTGCGCGAAGCCGAGCGCGACCGTGGTCGCGTGATCGACGAAATCAGAACGATGGTTGCAAGGCCAACGCCAGTTTTTGAACGGTTTAGCGCTATTTTCAATTCTTATTGTCAGCGCGTGCTGAATCACGATGGCATGTTCTTTTTTCGCGTAAATGCGAGCAACAATTTTGATTATCAGGTAGGTCTATCGCTTGTGGGCCAGGCTGCGGCGACATCGAGCCTTTCCGAAGGAACAAGTTATAAGAAACTCGTTTGCGCGTTATTCGATCTCGCCCTACTCAAGGTGTATGAAGACGCGCCTTTCTTTCATTTTGTCTATCACGACGGAATTTTCGAAGCTCTAGACGACCGAAAGAAAATTGCCCTCCTGACTGTAATACGAGAGCAAATAGAGAACAAAAGGACGCAGTATATTCTCACTTTAATCGATTCCGATATGCCGAGGGACGCCGAAGGACGAAAGTTAGAGTTCAACGACGATGAAATCGTGTTGCGTCTGCATGACGATGGAAACGATGGCCGTCTTTTCAAAATGTCCGAATTCTAACGCTTCAATTCAAATCTGCTCCTCACACCCGCAAATCGGAGAATGCAGAAAGAATTGGTGCGGGCGGCCGGAATCGAACCGGCACGGGGTTACCCCCAACGGATTTTCGTACCAGCTACGGCTTGCGCCGCCTCGTCTACGCGTTCGCGTCGTGACGAGTTCGTGGTCTGGACTATACCTTCACCGTAGCGCGTTCGCGCCTTAGGTGC
>Ga0182024_10006609_pt1 | contig 25384 bp, 23 predicted proteins | sample P32metaG_FD_120480 | JGI IMG/M metagenome (GOLD analysis project Ga0182024, IMG submission 120480) | Permafrost microbial communities from Stordalen Mire, Sweden - P3-2 metaG (Illumina Assembly) | ecosystem: Environmental > Terrestrial > Soil > Wetlands > Permafrost | place: Sweden: Stordalen...
CGCGCCTCCAGGTTCGCTGGCCGTCAGAACAGCCCGAAGTCGCGATCCAATCCGGTCACCGATGCGGCCCAATTCGCATCGCGCCCCTCCCGCGAACCGGTGATATTTTTGCAAAAAAAGCCCCCATTGGCGAGCCTAAATAACGAAACCGGCACGATTTGCTACGGCCGCCGCGACGCCTTGCAGATGACCACCGCACGGCGGCCGTTTTCGTAGCCGGCTATCCCGACCGACCCCGACCGAACGCAGCCGGCTGTGGGGGTTAGAAGCTCAAGTGCTCGGTTTCCAGGCAAGCCTTTCGACAACAATCCTGTCGCGTGTTTCTGCGGAGCGCTCACGGCCAAGCGCCAGCTCTCGCAACGGTCCGCTTTTGTAATCGGAACTTTGCCGCGTCCATAAAGAGGCAAGCACCAAGCTTGGCGAGCGAACGGTCCCTATACCAATGTATAGGATTCGCCGTCATTTCGATAACTAAACATTAACCAACGTGCAATGGAGCGGCACGACGCAACCATCTTACTCTCCCCAACAACAAAGAAGGTACGACGGGGAGTCGGAGATGAATACGAACGTTACAAACGGTGCGATCTTGAGCACCAACCGTGTCGTCCGCTGCGGCGGAATGACGTTGGTGATGGTCGGGGCCGCGCTGTGGACCGCTGACGTAAAGGCGCAAGTTCTCGCCATGACGTCTGAGTCGAGCGTTCGATCGACCGCTCAAGGCGTCATGCCCAATCAGGACTCGGCGGCTCCGGCTGACGTCACGACCGACATTCCGGCCCGTCTACGCCGCCAGCAGGTCAGTTACTCGACCACGGAAGCCCCGGGCACGATTATCGTCGATACGCCGAACACGTATCTTTATTTCGTGCTCGGCGGCGGCAAGGCAATCCGCTACGGCATCGGCGTCGGCCGCGACGGCTTCACCTGGTCGGGTTCAAAGACGGTAGAGCGCAAGTCGGAATGGCCGGACTGGTTGCCGCCGGCGGATATGCTGCAGCGCCAGCCCTATCTTCCGCGCTTCATGGCCGGCGGCCCGGGCAATCCGCTCGGCGCGCGCGCGATGTATCTGAGCGGAACCGTGTACCGCATTCACGGCACCAACAAGCCGTCCAGCATCGGCAAGCATGTGTCGAGCGGCTGTATCCGCATGCTGAACGAGGACGTGATCGATCTCTACACGCGCACCCGCATCGGTACAAAGGTCGTGGTGCTGGCGATGGATCATCGTCACGTCGCCCTGGCGGATTTGGCGCCGAAGCCGGTCGCGCCGGTACGTGAAGAGATTTTCGCGCCGAGCCTGCGCTGAACTCGCTCGGCGCGAAGACTTGAAAGCGACATTTCGGGGGAGAAGTCGAAATGATCAAGAAGATACTGGCCGTCGTCGCGGCCGCAGTCTGCGCCGGAGCGATCGTAGGGTTTGTTCCCGAGCCGGCCCCCGCCGTTGCCGCCGGAGCGTCGCAAGCCGCTCGGTCCCAGGGGACGAGCATGCTCGAAAGCAACAAGGCCGCGGTCGTGGCTGCGGCGCGCGTTCCCGAGATCCGCAAGGCCGTCTGCACGCAGGGTTGGCCGTATTACGAACAGTCCTGCCTGCACGATGGTCGACGGTCCGACGGCAAGGCGCGCGTTGTGCGCGTCGTCACCGCCAGCCATTCAGTTGCCGGCCGCACCTCGCAGTCGCGACGCTAGAGCAAGTCGGAGTAGATCAATGCGCGTTGTATTTGCATACGCTTTCAAGGAAACGGTTGCGATAGCGGTGTTGGGCTGCTTGATCGGCGGGGGCTGCGGCGCAGTCACTGCCCTAGATGACGCTAAGAGTGAACAGACTCTCTTAGTGTCCGTCAATCGGGCCAACAAGGGCGACCAATTGCGCGCCGCCTCGACGTCGACGATGCATCTGAACAGCTCATCGTCAACGGCGATATCACCGATCTCGCCTAAGCGGCCTCCGCTCGGGTGCGACCCGGCGTTCAGCTCAATCGCGGACCCTATCCATGCACAAATTTACAAGCGTTGCGCGGCTTGAACTGAAAGGACGGTATCAAGATCGCGATCGTAGAGCCTGAAAGTCGCGTCATACCCAGACGAGAAGGCAGCCGGAGCACGCCATGAATCATTCACTATACAGTGCCGACCGCAGAACCCATTTGAAGGTTGTGGCCGTCGGTCTCTTTTGCGCGATCTTGGTCATGGTCATCGGCACATTCGCGCATGTCAGCGACATTGATCTCGGCACCGCGCCGCTGGTGAAGGCCGGCCAATCTACAACCCTGAGCGGGCGCTTACCCGCCATTCGATAACATCAGTAGTCGCTTGAAATCCCGCGGTTGGAACAGCGATCAATGAAGACGCCAAAGGAAGAAAAACTAGCGTTTGTTGCATATGGAAGGCACCCGGTTATGCCCAGTGAAATCACACAACGTCCGAACAAACACGCTCCGCGCTATGACTTCGTCGAGATTCTGATGTTTGCGGCTGGCGTCCTGTTTGTCGTGGCCATCGCATTCGTGTTCTGACGTCGGCGTAATAGCGATAGGCTTTTCCGCGATCGGTTCGTTACGAAAAGCGGGTGGCGGAAAATTTGAACCGAAGCTAACGAGTCGAGTTGCGTGCGCCCCCACTGTGACCTAGCTTTGAGGTGTTGCCATGGCACGTTGGTGTCGCAATAAGCACTTGAAATGGCGCACGGCAATCTTCGTCGGGGCGCTGTCGGCTGTCTCAATTGCGGCCGTGCCGGGACTTGCTCGCGCCGAGGGCTTTATGGATCTCCTGTTTGGTGGAAACCAGCAGCGGCGGGTGCTGCCGCCCGAAGTCAATTCGTATGCCCAGCCGTCTGTGCCGCTGGCGCCGACTGTGCCTCACTCTCCACCCCGCGTCGTCGGCCGCTCCCTTGCTTTTTGCGTGCGGCTTTGCGATGGGCGGCACTTCCCGCTCGACCACGTAACCAACGCGACGCCGGTCGAGACCTGCCGGGCGATGTGCCCGGCGAGCAAGACCAAGGTTTTCTTCGGCAATGAAATCGGCCACGCCGTCACCCGCGACGGCGCGCGTTACGCAGAGCTCGACAATGCCTATGTCTATCGCGACCACTTGGTGCCCAGCTGCACCTGCAACGGCAAGGATGCGTTCGGGCTCACGCGAATTGACGTGAAGAGCGATTCGACGCTGCGGCCCGGCGACATCGTCTCGACCAAAGACGGGCTTATGGCTTACGGCGGCGGACGCGGGCAGACCAACGCGTTCACGCCGGTGAATGCTTCCGCCGTCGCACCCAGCCCCGGATCCTCGCGGGTGCGACTCTTAAGGCACGCTGAGGCGCCTCCGGTCGATAACGCGGCGGGCACAATCGTTCAGCCACCAGGCGGCCAGACCCGGAATGTGCCACGTGTTGCCGACTTGTCCCTTCAGATCGACAGGTAAGCGACCGCCCTTCCGCAAACGACGCGAAGAGGTCGGAGCACACATTGGCAAATCGTTCGTCGCCCTATTTTGATTTATGAGTATACCGCCTCGATCCCGGCGCGGCGGAGTCACACCTGCAGATATCGTTGCCGCACGGTCGGATCGTTGACGAGTGCCGCCGAGGCGCCGGTCCAAACCACATGGCCCTTCTCGATCACGACGTGGCGGTCGGCGAGCTTGAGCAACGCATCGATGTGCTTGTCGACGAGCAGAATGGCCTGGCCCTCGGCCTTTAGCCGCTTCAGACTGGCCCAGATCTCGTTGCGAATGAGCGGCGCCAGCCCCTCGGTCGCCTCGTCGAGGATGAGGAGTTTCGGATTCGTCATCAGGCTGCGGCCGATCGCCAGCATTTGTTGCTCGCCGCCCGAAAGCTGGTTGCCCATGTTGCGGCGGCGCTCGGCGAGACTGGGAAACATCTGGTAGACGTCCTTGAGCCGCCAGCGCGGCGGCCCGAAGCGCGCGGCCGCGGTCGCGATCAGGTTCTCGTCGACGTTGAGCGTCGGAAAAATCTGGCGGCCTTCGGGCACTAGACCGAGCCCAGCCTGGGCAACACGGTACGGCGGCAAGCCGCCGAGTTGCAAACCGTCGAACGCGACCCGCCCGCCGGCGGCCGGTATCAACCCCATGATGGTCGAGATCGTCGTGGTCTTGCCCATGCCGTTGCGGCCAAGGAGCGTGACCGTTTCACCCTCGCCGACGGTGAAACTCACGTCGAACAGCACTTGTGCGGCGCCGTAGGCGGCCTTGAGCGTCTCGACCGTCAACACTGTTCGCTCACTCTATTTGTTCGCCGAGATACGCCGCCACGACCTGCGGATCGGCGCGCACTTTATCCGGCATACCGGTGATGAGGACGCGGCCGCGGATCAGTACCGAGATGCGATCGGCCAGTGCGAACACCGCCGCCATGTCGTGTTCGACGAGGATCATCGTCAATTGGCCCTTGAGCCGAAGCAGCAATTCGACCTGCAGCTCGGTCTCCTCGCGCCCGATTCCGGCCATTGGTTCATCGAGCAGAAGGACGGTCGGCTTCATGGCAAGCGCGATGGCAAGCTCGAGCGCCCGTTTCTCGCCGTGGGAAAGTTCGCCGGCGCGCACATGCGCCCGGTCGGCGATGCCGGCCTGTTCGAGCGCCGCCATGGCCGGAGCGTTGAGCGCCGCCTCGTCGGCGGCGCGGCCGAAGAATCGCAGGCTCGAGCCGTCGCGCGCCTGCACGGCGAGCGCGACGTTTTCCAGCACCGCAAATCCCGGAAGGATCGAGGAAATTTGAAAGCTGCGCGATAGCCCGCGCAGCGCGCGCGCTTCCGGCGGCAAAGCAGTCACGTCGGCACCGGCGAACAGGATTCTACCCTCGTCCGGCACTATCAGCCCGGATATTTGATTGATCAGCGTAGTCTTTCCGGCCCCGTTCGGCCCGATAATGGCATGCATCTCGCCGGGCATGACGTCGAGTGTCACGTCGTCGGTCACGACCAGGCTGCCGAAGTTCTTGCGCAGGCCTTCGAGGCGAAGCACCGGCTCAGGCATGGCCAGACCGCCGCCAAAGCCGGGAGGCGAGGCCGATCAGTCCGCCGCGCGCGAACAGCACGACCAGCACGAGTATCGGCCCGAAGATCACCTTCCAGTTTTCGGTAAATCCGGACAGCCACTCTTCGGCGATCAAATAAGCGGCGCTGCCGATGATGGCGCCGTCGAGCGTGCCGACCCCGCCGAGGATCACCATGACGATCAACTCGCCGGATTGCTGCCAGGACATGTAAGCGGGGCTCACGAATTCGGTCAGATTCGCCAGCAGGAATCCGGAGAACCCGCCGAGACCACCGGCGATGACATAAGCAACGAGCTGGAATCGCCGGGTGTCGAACCCGATCGTCGCCATGCGGGTCGCATTCTCCTTGGTGCCGCGCAGGACGCGCCCGAAGCGCGACACGACGAGAACGCGGCAGAACAGGTAGGTCGCCAGCAGGCAGAGGAGGGTGAAATAGTAGAAGGCGCGGTCGCTCTTGAGCAGCGGCCAACCGGCGATGGTGTTGCGCGCCGCAACGGTCAGGCCGTTGTCGCCGCCGTAGGGCGCCAGCGACGTCGCGATGAAGTACACCATCTGGCCGAAGGCAAGCGTGATCATGATGAAATACGCGCCTTTGGTTCGCAGACACACGATGCCGGTCAGCCACGCGAACAGCATCGAAACCGCGATGGCGACCGGCAGCGAGATCAGCGCGTCATCGATGCCGTGAGCGGACAGGATGCCGACGGCATAGGCGCCGAGCCCAACGAACGCGGCATGGCCGAACGAAATCAAGCCGGCGTAGCCGACCAGGAGATCGAGCGCGACCGCCGCAACCGCAAAGACCATCATGCGGGCACCGATGTCGAGCAGGTATTGCTTCGCCGCCAGCGAAGCGAAAAGCGGCAGCAGCGCGAAAACGAGAAACATCAGTGTGGCAAGCACGACATCGCGCGTCGGACGAAGCGCGCGTACTCCGCCTTCAGCGGCAAGTAAGGCGCCCGTCATTTCAACCGCCCCTCGTCGGAAACAGGCCTGCGGGCCGTATGTAAAGCACGATCGCCATCAGTACATAGATCAGCATCGAGGCAATTGCCGGACCAACCATGCGGGCGGGCGAGGGGCCCATGATCAAGCGGAGAATATCGATCGAGAACGAGCGGCCTAGCGTATCGACCAGGCCGATCAACAGCGCCGCGACGAACGCTCCGCGGATCGAGCCGATGCCGCCGATCACGATCACCACGAAAGCCAGGATCAGGATGTTGTCGCCCATCCCGGGTTCGACCGAAATGATCGGTGCGATCATGATCCCGGCGAAGGCTGCCAGCATCGTGCCAAAGCCGAACACGACCATGAACAGGCGCTCGATATTGACGCCGAGCGCCGACACCATGCGGGCGTTGGTAGCGCCCGCGCGCACCAGCATGCCGATCCGGGTAAACGACACCAGCCCATAAAGACCCGCCGCAATCACGACGCCGGATGCAATGATGACGAGACGCCAGACCGGGTAGAGCTGGCCGTCCATCAGAACGACCGTACCGGTGAAAAACTCCGGGACAGGCAGCGTCAATGGCGCTGCCCCCCAAATCACCCTCACGGCATGATTGAGGAACAGAATGATGCCGAACGTGGCGATGACCTGATCGAGATGGTCGCGCTCATAAAGGTGCCGAAAAACTAGGAATTCAAGCAACAGACCGAAGCCCAGCGCCGCAAGCAGCGCCAGCACCAGCGCCGCCAGGAAGTTGCCGACGATGCCGTAGAACGCCACGGCGAGATACGCCCCGAGCATATACTGGACGCCGTGAGCGAGATTGATGAAATCCATCACGCCGAAGACCAGCGTGAGGCCCGCCGCGATCAGAAACAGGAGAACGCCGAGCTGCAATCCGTTCAGGACTTGGACCAGGAAGAGAGTGCCTGACATGAAACCGGAGCCGTATCGGGACCAAGTCCCGCGGTTGCGCCACCGCAACGGGAGGCGTGGGCGTCTTCCGTCAGCCGGATCGGCCGCGCCGCATTTTGTGGTTGCGGCGCGGCTGAAGGCCTACTTCATCGCGCAATCCTTCGCATACGAATCGCCGTAGTTGGAGAACACGGTCTTGACGATCTCGGTCTCGTACTTGCCGTCCGGGCGCTTGGCGACCTTCGTCAGATAGAAGTTCTGGATCGGATAGTGGTTGTTGTTGAACGCGAAGCCGCCACGCAGCGACTTGAAATCGGCCTTTTTGAGCGCCGCGCGCAACGCGTCCTTGTCGGTGAGATTACCCTTGACCGCGCGCACCGCGCTGTCGATCAACAAGGCCGCGTCGTAGGCCTGGAAGGCATAGCTCGCCGGCACGGCGTTGTACTCTTTCAAATACGCGTCGACGAACGCCTTGTTCTGCGGGTTGTCGAGGTTGGGCGCCCAATTGGCGCCGGCATACATGCCAAGCGCGGCGTCCTGCTGCGCCGGAAGCGTCGATTCGTCGACGGTGAATGCGGACAGGAAGGTGATCTTGTCGGCGAGGCCGGCCTGGCTGAATTGTTTGACGAAATTCACGCCCATGCCGCCGGGAATAAAGGCAAAGATGGCGTCGGGCTTCGCGGCCGCGATCCGCGACAGTTCCGCCGAATAGTCGAGCTGGCCGAGCGGTACGTAGATCTCGTCGAGAATCTCGCCCGAGAATTTGTGCTTGAACCCGGCGGCGGCATCTTTGCCGGCCTGATAGTTGGGCACGATGATGATGACCTTCTTGGCGCCGGAATCCTGCGCGTACTGGCCCAGGACTTCGTGCACCTGGTCGTTCTGGTAGGAGGTGACAAAGAAGTTCGGATTGCAGTCCTTGCCGGCGAAGCTCGACGACCCTGCATTCGGACTGATGAGGATTACGTTCGCCTCGGTAACGGGCTTCATGATCGCGCCGAGGATGTTGGAGAATATGGGGCCGACCACGAAATCCACCTTGTCGCGGTCGATGAGCGACTTGACCTTGGTTACGGCGACGTCCGGCTTGAGTTCGTCGTCGGCGACGACAATATCGACGTCGCGGCCGCCGAGCTTGCCGCCCAGCTCCTTGACCGCAAGCGTGAAGCCGTTGCGCAATTGACCGCCGAGCACGGCAGGCGGACCGGACAGAGTGGCGATCAGGCCGACCTTGAGATTGTCCTCGGCGTATGCGGCGGACGTCCACAATCCGAGTGCCGCCGCGATGGCAACAAGCAACTTAAGCTTGATCATATCCAGTCTCCTGACAGGGTCCGGCAACGATGAAGTGCCCGCGGCCCGGGCGGCCATTTGTCGAGCGGGTCCGGCCGGATACTTTAAGTTTAAATTAGTAGGCTTGTGAAGTCGCCTGGGCGGAATTAATAATGACGGCGGCTGAGGCAAATTTACGCTGTTAGATGATTGCGCTGGCTCGCACATTGGCGAGCCGCAGCGCGCGTGCTTGAATGCTACGAGCTACGGTTGGAACGGGAGTATCGGTCCGATGACTTTGATGACGCCAGGCATCACCAAGGCTGGGACGGGCATAGACGGTATCGTCTGGAATATTCTTGGCCAGACCTACGTGCCGAAACAGGTCTCGGAGAACTCGCTTTCCTGGCATGCCACGTTCCCGCCGGGCACGTTCGTTCCGCCTCACATTCATCCGACCCAGGACGAATTCATCTACATGCTCGACGGCAAGTTCGACCTCGTGCTCGAAGGCCGCGAATTTACCGCGACCACCGGCGATCTGATCCGGCTGCCGATGCAAATTCCTCACGGCATCTTCAACAAAACTGACCAGACCGTGAAATGTTTTTTCTGGGTGACGCCGACGCGCAAGCTCTACGATCTGTTCTGGGCTATCCACAGCATGAAAGAGCAGACGCCGCCCGAAGTCGTCGCGCTGTCGGCCAAGCACGAAGTCATGTTCCTGCCGCCGCCGGCATAGCCGCCGATAAATCTTGCCGTCATCCTGAGGCGGCCGCGAAGCGGCCCTCGAAGGATGCGGCCGAGGCGTCCGGGCCGTCGCCCTGTCGTCGAGCCGACCACTTCGGGCCGGACCCGTTGGCTCGCGCCTCAGGGTGACGGAAAGCGCCTCGTGCGAGTCGCTGAGACAGTGACTCGCGATCAGATGGTGATTACGCTCTCCGCTCAACGTCCGCTTTGCATATGCGACCGGAATGCGGACATCGTGGGAGGTCCGGGTCGCGCCATATCCGGGCTCATGCACTTCGACAAATAGAAAAACCGCCTCGCGGCATTTACTTGGTTCTCGTTATGTTCTATATGGACATTATGACCCAGAACACAAGGATCGAGTGGACCGACGCCACGTGGAATCCCACGACCGGCTGTACCAAGATTAGCCCCGGTTGCGACAATTGTTACGCAGAGCGCATTGCCGAGCGCTTCCGTGGCGTGGTTGGCCATCCATACGAAGGGGGCTTCGACCTGACACTGAGGCCAGAACGGCTGTCTCAACCATTGAAGTGGAAATCGTCGAAAATGATTTTCGTCAACTCAATGAGTGATCTCTTCATAAGGCGGTGCCCCAGAATTTTATCGATAAGATTTTTGAAATAATGGAGCAAGCCGACTGGCACGTCTTCCAAATCCTGACCAAGAGAAGCTCTAAGTTGCAGAGCTACGTGAACCGACGTTATAGTGAGGGCGGGGCACCGGCGCACATTTGGATGGGCGTTTCAATCGAAGACGGAAACAGACTTTCGAGGCTCCAGCATCTCAGGCGCACAAATGCGCCCATCAAATTCCTTTCGTTAGAGCCATTGATCGGTCGAATTGGACGTCTTGATCTGCGCGGCATCTCGTGGGTGATCGCGGGCGGCGAGAGCGGCTCGGGACATCGACCCGTTGACCCAGAATGGGTTAGAAATCGCGCAGGCGCCGCATGTTTTCCGCCACGTAATAGTGCGCCCATTTCTTCTGACCATGTGCAAGCAGGTATTTCTGTTTCGAGGCTATGTGCTTAAAGCCCTCGAACGTGCCGCGCGTGTGTAGGCCCTGGTCGGTCCAACTCGCCACCACAAAAGCGGGCGTCTTGATTTTTGAGAAATCCGCGGCCTTCGAGCGCCAGAAATCGTCGTAGAGCGGATGTTCCTTGGTCTCCGCCTCAAGATCTTCGATCTGGCCCCTGGCGGCACCCCATCGATTCCATAGAGTCGGCCAAAAATGCGTATCTGGAATACCACCATGTGTCGCCGTCTCCCGATAGGTATCGGTCCAGCCCTCCCAGGGGTTGATGGCGGCAAGATGCGGCGGATTGAGCTCGGCGACCCGCCACTGCATTTGTGCGAGGTATGAGACTCCCGATAACCCGACTTTTCCGGTGCTCCAGGGCTGCGTACCCGCCCATTCAATGGCGTCATAGAAATCCTGCGCCTCTTCCGGAGCCAAATAATGCGCGACGCCCTCGGAATACCAGGTGCCCCGGATATCGATAACAATGACGGAATATCCGCTCGGAACCCAAAACACCGGATCGGGTGCCTCAAACGCAGTGTATTCGGAAGTATCACCTACCTTCACACCGGCATTGAGAAACCGTCGCGGGTCGAATGGAACGTGCTTGCCATAAGGCGTCCAGGCGATGATCGGCGGAACCGGATGCTCGTCGGCGGGGCGAAAGACATCCGCGTAAAGGGTGATGCCGTCGCGCATCCGAATTGCGACGTCGCGTTCGATAATCATCGCGTGCTCGTTCTCGAGGATGCGGCGATAGACTGGCGGTTTCCCGCCGCGCTCCTCGGGCGCATTGCGCGGTTTGCGATAGCGATATTGAAAGTTTTTCGTCGTCATTTTCACCGTCCTGCAGCGAGCCGGCACCGACAGGTTCTATTTCTTGCGCGGCGTCAGCACGGTTGGCAACGCACGTCGCGGCCTCATAAGAGGCCATGTCCGGATCGGGGTCAGTTTCGTTGTTTTTGCCATGTCCGCAATGCCCAAGTCGGCAACAGCCGACTTGGATGGCTCGCTTCGCTCGCGCCTCAGGGTGACGGAAAGCGCTTCACGCCGCCTTGTTGACCTGCTCGCGCGCAAACCCGGCCGCGGAAGCATAGCCGCGCACGATGGCCTTGCGTTGTTCGAACGACAAGACGTCGTCGATATTGCTGAACCCCTCCGGCGCCCGCGCTTCGACTGCGTCGATGACGCCTTCCGGTCCGCCGCGGCGGTTCATCTGCACGATTTCAGCCGTCATCGGCAGCCGCGTTTGCTCATAGCTCCACAACGCGTGGACCGGATGGTCGGAATCATTCAGCCGGTCGGCGAGGCACCGCGCATCGAGGATAGCTTGCGAGGCGCCGTTCGATCCAACCGGGTACATCGGGTGCGCGGCATCGCCCAACAACGTGACCCGGCCGTGGCTCCAGCGCGGCAGCGGATCGCGGTCGCACATCGGATATTCCCAGAACTCGTTGGTCGCCTCGATCAAAGCCCGCGCATCGACATACGGAATACGGAAGCGCTGCACATGCGGCATCAGGTCCTCGAAGCGGCCCGGCCGCGACCAATCCTGTTTCTGCGGCACCGGCATCGATGCATCGCCGACGCCGCCAACAACAGCCCAGTTCGTCAGCCGCTTATCCGGCCGCGATCCTTCTGCAATCGGATAAACGACGAGCTTTGCCGCGAGCCCTCCGGCAACGACCATTGAGCGTCCGGTCAGGAAGGCGGGCCAATCGATCGCGCCGCGCCACAGCATGAGACCGTTCCAACGCGGCGGCCCCTCATCGGGGAACAGCTTTTCACGCACCACCGAATGGATGCCGTCGGCGCCAATGAGCACGTCGCCGCGCGCGGTGTGCCGATGCGTGCCGCTGCGATCGAAGAAGTAGGCGGTGACGCCGCCATCATCCTGGGTAAACGATCCGAGCCGGCAATTGAGATGAATGCGCGACTCGCCGAGCCGTGCGCGCACCGCCTGATAAATTACGGTCTGAAGCCGGCCGCGATGGATCGAGAATTGAGGAATATCGTAGCCGGCGTCGAGCCCGCGCGGCTCGCGCCAGATCTCCTGCCCGAAGCGGTTGGTATAGAACAGCTCGTAAGTCCGGATCGCGACGGCATCCAGGCGATCGAGCAGCCCGAGGTCGGCCAATTCCTTGATGGCGTGCGGCAGCGTATTGATGCCGACGCCGAGTTCGCGGATGCCGTCCGCCTGCTCAAAGACTTCGCAGTCGATCCCGCGGGCGTGCAGCATCAGCGCCGTCACCAGGCCGCCGACGCCGCCACCTGCGATGATCACCTTCATGACGAGACTCCCCGCAACGCGCGCACTTTAACCAGGGTGCCAGTCTGCCGCTAACGGCAAAAAATGCAATGATTTGCCGTCGGCATGGTTATGAGGTTCGGTAGCGTGCCGACATTGACCTCGGAACGACGGGGAGGAGAGCCATCATGAGCCGGACCGCGCACCTGCGCCTGCCGTTTTTCGACGCGCAGCACCGCGCCTTCGCCGAGGAGCTAGACCAATGGGCCTATCAGGCGGTCGCCGACGTGGAAGGAAGCGACGCGGCACATGGCGACGTCGATGCAACATGCGTGGCCTGGGTTCGCGCGCTCGGCGCTGCCGGATGGCTCCGGCACTGCGTCCCGGCGGGTTACGGCGGCGCGCACGATCCGCTGCGTTCGCTTTATCTGGTGATCGCCCGGGAAACACTGGCGCGGCATAGCGGCCTCGCCGACTTCGCTTTCGTGATGCAGGGCCTGGGCAGCGGACCGATCGGGCTTGCCGGGTCGGAAGAGCTCAAGAAGCGGTATCTGCCACGGGTTGGAAGCGGCGAAGCCATTGCCGCGTTCGCGCTCACTGAGCCCGAGGCCGGCTCTGACGTCGCCGCGATGGCGCTGTCGGCGCGACATGCGGGCGATCACTATGTGCTGGATGGCGAGAAAATCTGGATTTCAAACGGCGGCATCGCCGATGTGTACGTGGTCTTTGCGCGAACCGGCGAGGCGCCAGGCGCGCGCGGTATCTCGGCTTTCGCAGTCGATGCCGGAACGCCGGGTTTTGAGATCGCCGAGCGGCTCGAAGTCAGCGCGCCGCACCCATTGGCGCGGTTGCGATTTCAAGCTTGCCGCGTTCCGGCCGCGAATCTCATCGGATCGTCCGGCGAAGGTTTTAAGATCGCCATGCGCAATCTTGATATCTTCCGCTCTTCGGTGGCGGCCGCCGCGCTTGGTTTCGCGCGCCGCGCGCTCGACGAGGCGCTGGGGCGCGCGAAGACGCGAAAGATGTTCGGCCAGACGCTCGGCGACTTTCAGTTGACCCAGGCCGCGTTGGCCGACATGGCAACCGAGATCGACGGCGCGGCGCTGCTCACCTACCGCGCGGCCTGGCTCCGAGACGTAGAGGGCGTTGCGACGACCCGAGAGGCGGCCATGGCCAAGATGGCCGCGACGGAGGGCGCGCAGCGCGTGATCGATCGCGCAGTGCAGATGTTCGGCGGCCTCGGCGTCGGTGTCGGCTCGGTTGTCGAGCGCCTCTACCGGGAAATTCGGCCTTTGCGCATCTACGAGGGGGCGACCGAAGTGCAGAAGCTCATCATCGGCCGCGACCTGCTCAAGCCTCGGAACTAACCGCGAGCAGCGCTGCGAATAGTCCGGTCAGCCGCCCGCGAGGCTTTTCGCCAGCATGAAACCCGAACCGGCGCCGGTGCCGGCGCCCGGCCAGGTCGAGGCGCCGACCATGTACAAGCGATCAATCGGCGTGCGGTAGCGCGACCAGCCGAAGGCCGGGCGGAACAGAAAGTTCTGATCGAGGTGGTGACTGCCGCCGAGGCTGTCGCCGTCGACGAGGTTCGGATTGTCGCGTTCCAGATCGGCGGGGGAGAGCACTGCACGGGCGAGAATGTTGGCGGTGAAGCCCGGCGCGTAACGCTCGATGATGCCAATGACGCGGTCGGCGAAGGCTTCTTTCACGGCATCCCACTCGGTCCCGGTGATGCGGCCGGCCGCGTCGCCGCGGATGCGCGCGGGCAAAACCCGCACCTGGACCCAAAGCACGTGTTGTCCCGCTGGAGCGCGGGAGGGATCGATCGCGGTCGGTTGCCCGACCACCAGCGCGGGCTCAACCGGCAGGAGACCGTCGAGCGCTTCGGTGTAGGTTTTGGCCATCGCGGCAAGCGAGGGTGCAAGATGCACGTAAGCGAACCGCCGAAGCTCGGGGCCCACGCTCCAGGCCGGCAGATCGCTGAGCGCGAGATGGATCATCATCGTGGCCGGCCCGGGCCGCAGCTTGGCAAGCCGCTGCGCCGTCGCCGGGAAATTCGCAATCAAATCTCCAAACAACACCCGGGGATGAAGATTGGCGATGACGGCGCGAATCGCGTCGACGCGTTCGCCGCTCGCGAGCACCACGCCTTTCGCCGCGCCGCTTTCGATGGCGATATTTTGCACCGGCGCACCAAGCCGCACCTCGCCGCCCGCTGCTTCGATGGCGCGGACCAGCGCGGATACGATCGAGTCGGCTCCGCCTTGTCCCAACGCCATGCCAAAACTCTGGTTCGCCATCGACTCCAAATACGGAAACAGCGCGCCGCCGGCGCAATCGGGCGAGAAATCAAGATGCATGCCCCAGACCGCCATCATGGCCTTGAGCTTTGTGTTGTCGAAATTCTCGTCGAGCCATTCCCGCGGCGACGCGACCAGGAGGCGCGCCGTTTCGGCCAACCATGCGGTGCCACGCGCCCGCCACGCCGCAAAGATTGCGCGCAAAGCCAGCCATGACGGCATCGGCGAGCCGAGCAGCGCGAAGATGTGCGGTGCGTCCTGGCCGAAGGCCGTGACCATCGCGCGCCAGCGTTCGGCGTCCGCCGGACTTAACGCGGCAATCCGTGTCGCGGTGGCCTCGAGATTTTTTTCAACCCCGAGCCAGCTGCCGTCCGGAAACGCCGTCGCAAAACAGTGTTCGGCGCCTACGAACGCGAGACCGTGCGCCAGGAGGCGGTCCTTGTGGGCGGCGAAAAACGGCGAGCCGGCGAACAAGCTCAAATTCATGGCATAGAGGTCGTGGCGAAAGCCCGGCCGCGTGATCTCGCCGGTCTTGACCGCGCCGCCGGGAATTTCGGCGCGCTCGACGACGACAACCTTCCAGCCCTTGGCGGCAAGATGCAGAGCGGCCGCCAGCCCGTTGATGCCGGCGCCGACCACGACCGCATCATGGGTCATTCGCGCGCTCCTGCGTTAAGCTATACCAACCCGTATGAGGGTCCAGCAGATCGCTTGCCAGCGCAGATATTTCATATCTAAAATGTTTGCGCTAGGCTTCCGGCCGGGCTGAACCGCCTCATTCAGAACCCCTAATCGCGCGCGACGGAGAGACCGCATGACCAGTACTCAAGTTCTCAGTGACTTTGCATCGGCGCTCGTGTCCGGCGCCGTCGAGGTGGTGGACCTCACTGCGCCGCTCGGTCCCGAGACGCCGCTGATCAAGCTGCCGCCCGAGATCGGCAAGAACACGCCGCCAATCGAGATTCATGCCATCTCGCACTACGACAAGGATGGGCCGTTCTGGGCCTGGAACTGGCTCAAAATCGGCGAGCATTCAGGCACCCATTTCGACGCGCCGAACCACTGGATCAGCGGCAAGGACTACAAGGACGGCGGTACCGACACTATCCCGGTGAAGAATTTCGTCGCTCCGGTCTGCGTGATCGACTGCTCGGCGGAAACCGCGAAGAACAGCGATTTCCTGCTGACCGTCGACGGCGTCAAAGCCTGGGAGAAGACGCATGGCGATATTCCGGCCGGCTCGTGGGTCGTGATGCGCACCGACTGGTACAAGCGCAACGACAGCGAAGCAAAATTCCTCAATGCCGACGACAAGGGGCCGCATTCACCCGGCCCGACCGCCGAGACGATCCATTATCTGATTTCGAAGGGCGTGATCGGCTGGGGCTCCGAGACCGTAGGCACCGACGCGGGCTCGGCTGGCGGCATGGATCCGCCGTTCCCGGCTCACACCTTCATGCACAAGAGCAACCGCTACGGCCTTGCCAGCCTCTGTCATCTCGACAAGCTGCCGCCGAAGGGCGCGATCCTGATCGCGGCGCCGTTGAAGATCGTCAACGGCACCGGCAGCCCGCTGCGCGTGCTCGCGCTCGTGCCGAAGAAGTAGGGCGGGCATGCAGCAATGGCGGCCGCCGACTTCGTTATCGTCGGAAGCGGAATCAACGCGCTCGTAGCGGCGGCCATGCTGGGCCGTAAAGGCCACAAGGTCTTGTTGCTCGAGCGCAGCGACCGCATCGGCGGTTGCATTCGCACCGAGGAGATCACAGCGCCCGGCTTCGTCCACGACGTGATGGCGACGACCTTCGTGTTGTTCATCACCTCGCCGGCCTATGCCGAGCTTGGCCCCGAGTTGGAAAAGCGCGGCCTCGCCTTCGCGCATACGCCGACACCTACGGCGGTGGTGTTGCCCGACGGCCGGCATGCAATTCTCTCGATGGATCGCAAGACGAATGTCGCCGCGTTCGATCAACTCGCGGCCGGCGACGGCGCGCGCTTTGCCGCCGACGTCGATCGCGTCGGAGCCGACGCGCCGTTCCTCTTCACGCTCCTCGGCGGCTCGCTCTGGTCACGCGCGATGCTCAAGATCGTTGCGCGCGAGGCCTGGCGCCGAGGCATTCGCGGGCTGGCGACTTTTTTCGGCGAGGCGCTGGGCACGGCGCGCGGCTGGCTTGAGACGCGCTACCAGTCGGAACTCGTGCGCGCGCTGTTCGCGCCGTGGGTGCTGCACACCGGCCTCGGTCCTGAAGCGGCCTATTCGGGACAGATGGCGAAAGTCATCGCGTTTGCGCTCGAAGTCGCGGGCGCGCCGATCGTGAAGGGCGGTGCGCGCAATGCGCTCACCGCGTTCGAGCGTCTGATCCGCGACCACGGCGGCGAAATCATTCTTGGCGCCGATGTCGAGCGGATCCTGGTCGATGGCAGCGGCGGCGCGCGCGGTGTGCGGCTCGCCGGCGGCAAGGTGATAGACGCCACCAAAGGCGTTATCTGTTCGGTGACCCCCAATCAACTCTACGGGCGATTGCTTGCGGATGTCGCGCCGCCTGTCGATGTCACCGAGGCCGTCGCGCAGTATCGCTACGGCAAGGGCAACATGCAGATCCACTATGCGCTCAAGACGTCGCCGAAATGGAAAGCTCCTTCGCTTAGCACGGTGGCCCTCACGCATCTCACACCGGGACTCGATGGCGTATCCAAAGCCGCCAACGAAGCGGAGCGCGGCATGCTGCCCGCCGTACCGACCATCTGCGTCGGCCAGCCGGCGGCGCTCGATCCGGGCCGATGTCCCGAAGGCAAATCGATCTTGTGGCTGCAACTCCCTGAGGCGCCTCGTTTCATCAAAGGCGACGCGGCTGGCGAGATCGCAGCGCCTGCGGACGGCCGCTGGACCGAAGCGATACGGGAAAAATACGCCGATCGGATCGAGGCGATCCTCGCTTCGCACATCGACGGCTTCCGCGACAACGTCATTGCGCGAAAGGCTTATTCGCCGGCGGATCTTGAGGCGCTCAACATGAATCTGGTCGGCGGCGATCCCTACGGGGGCTTCTGCGGCATCGACCAGTTTTTCCTGTGGCGGCCCTTTCACAACTCGGTCAATCACCGCACTCCGATCGCGCGGCTCCACCTCATCGGCGCTTCGACCCATCCGGGCCCGGGACTCGGCGGCGGCTCGGGCTTTCTGGTTGCGAAGGCGTTAGGCTGAGCACCTTCGAGCGCGGCAGCTGAAACCGGCGGCGATTTGGAATGTCGGCCAAGATGACGATGGCGATACTCGACCAGAAAACCAGCCTGTCAATCTTCGATCGCATGCTTATGATTCGCCACTTCGAGGAGGCTGTCATCCGCCTCCACAACGAAGGGCACTTCGTCAGCCATTACCACATTTACATTGGTCAGGAGGCGACCGGCGGCGGCGTGCTCGAAGCTCTGAGCGAAGGCGATCTCATCTGCACAACCCATCGAAATCACGGCCACATCATCGGCCGTGGCTGCGATCCCGGACGTGCGATGGCTGAGATACTTGGGCGCTCGACCGGGTTCAACGGCGGTCGCGGCGGAACATTGCACATCTCGGATCGCGCGCGCGGCTTTCTTTCGACGTCCGGAATTGTCGGCGGCTGCGCCGGTCTCGCGACGGGAGCGGCTTACGGCATCAAGGTGAAGCGCGAACCGCATGTATCTGTGGGGTTCTTCGGCGACGGTTCGCTCGAAGAAGGTCTCGTGCTTGAGTCGTTCAACCTCGCCGCGCTGTGGAAGCAGCCCGTCGTCTATGTCTGCGAGAACAATTCGGCCGGCGCCATTGGAGCGCAACAAGGCGGTTACTCGACTGCCACCACTGCGGTCGAGAGCTTTACCCGGCTTCCGGCTGCTTACGGCATTCACACGATGAAGGTCGACGGTACCGATATGGCGGCTGTCTATTCCGCTGCGTGCGAAGCGGTGCAACGATGCCGTGCCGGGATCGGCCCCGTGTTTGTCGAAGCGGTCACGCTGAGGTGGCCCGGCAGCGGCCCGTTGTGGCCGGAATTGGCGACGACATTCGATCTCGATCAGGCTTGGGACTCCGCGTTGATTGCCGGAGTTCATGAGGATTGGATCCGTAATCACGACCCACTGTTGCTGGCGGCGCGAGAAATCATCGCGCAGGAATTCGCCCCTCCCGAGCAATTGAAAGCGCGCGATCGCGCCGCACGCGAGCGCATTGCCGCGGCGGCATCGTTCGCGATCGAAAGTCCGATGCCGGCGCCGGAAACTGCCTTGACCGGCGTCTTCGCCTGAGGAACGCCACGTGAGACAAACGAGTTACGCGGCCGCGATGGTCGAGGCGCTCCGCACCAGCCTCGCCACCGATCCTCATGTGACGCTGGTCGGCAGCTATGTGCTCGGACTAGGGCCGAAACGTGTGCTGATGGACGCGATCCGCGTCGAGTTTCCGGGTCGTCTGCACGACCCGCCGATATCGGAGGCTGCAATTGTCAGTCTCGGCGCTGGCGCGGCGATGGCAGGCGCGCGGCCGTTCGTCGACATCGGGACCGGGAGTTTCAGCTATGTCGGCTGGTCCCCCATCGTCAACGAGGCTGCCGTCGCGCGTTACATGTCGGGCGGGCAACTGCGCGTGCCGGTCGTCTATCACATGCTTCACGGCCTGCGCGGTGGCGGCGCCGCGCAACACAGCCACAGCCCGCAGGCGATGTTGTGGAACGCGGCCGGGCTTGAGATCGTGCTGCCGTCGAGCCCCTACGACGTGAAGGGTTTGCTGCGCACCGCCATCAAAAGCGACAATCCGACCGTGTTCATCAACCATGCGCGGCTGATGGATATCGAGGGCGACGTGCCCGAGGAGGATTACGCGATCCCATTCGGCCGTGCCGACATCAAACGACCGGGCCGCGACGCGACCATCGTTGCTACTTCCTTTGTCGTTCACGCCGCATTGGCGGCGGCGAAGCAACTCGCGGCTGAGGGGATCGAAGCGGAAGTCGTCGATCCCCGCACCTTGGTGCCGTTCGACCGGGCCACGTTGCTCGATTCGGTGCGGCGGACCGGGCGATTGGTCGTCGTCGATGAAACGAACCTGAGCTGCGGCGTTGCTGCGGAAGTCGCCGCGATCGTCGCCGAAGAGGGATTCGCGTTTCTGCGGGCGCCGATCGTGCGCGTCAGCCGGCCGGACGTACCGACGCCGTTCTCAAAGCCGCTTGAAGATGCGATTACGCCGACGGCCGACAAGGTCGCGGCTGCGGTACGGCGAGTGCTTGGGCGCGAATGATTCTTCGCTTCCTGTCGCGCAATTGATCGGCGCGATTCCTTTGGGGTTTTTGCGGCATCGACGCCTATTTATAATAGCTTTTCATAAATTATTAGACAGTACACGGGTGCATTACTTAATTCCTATTCCACAATACTTACCACGTTCAGTCGGCTTGATTGGCGCTTGCGTAGCCGGGCATACGGCAGGACGGCTGTGCGCAATGGCATCCGTGGACCTTATGCGCAACGAAGCCCCTCATCGCGACGCTACTCCTCCGAACCAGCTGGAGTTCCAGACGGCGGTCCACGCCGCGCAGATCAAGACGCTTTATCGCGCGCCCGCGACCATGCTGGTCCACCCGATCGCCGCAGCGCTCCTTGCCGCGGTGCTGTGGCCCGCCTATCCGGCGTGGGTTCTGCTGCTTTGGGTCGGGCTGTTCTGTGTTGTCGTGAGCCTGCGTTTCGTCGATCGAGCGCGCTACCTTCGGCAACCGCACGAGAGCGGGCGCGAGGCTGCCTGGGCCAGGCGTTTTACCGTCGGTGCCGCGGCGACGGGTTTGCTTTGGGGCCTCTCCGCATCAGTCGTTTTCGTATCGCCGGATCCGGTCGTTCACGTTGTCGTCACGTTCGTGCTTGGCGGCATGACGGTCAGCGCGGTTTTTCAGCAATCGGCTTATCTGCCCGTCTTTTTCAGCTTCACGCTACCCGCCACCGTTCCACAAATCGTTGTTTATTTGGCGAAGGGGGACCGAGTCTCGGTCGCGATGAGCCTGATGCTGGCGGTCTACGTCGTGGTTGTCGCCTTGATGGGATGCTACATCAACCGCCGGATCGTGGAGACCGTGCGGCTGAGACTCGACCAAGTCGCCGACAATAGCAAACTGCAGGCATCGGTGGCCGAGAGCAAGGCCGTCCTCAACGAAATCGAGCAGATCTACCGGTATTCGCCGGTCGGTCTCTGTTTCATGGATATCAACTATCGCTACGTCCGGATCAATGAGCATATGGCGGAGATCAACGGACTCCCCGTCAGCGCTCATATCGGTCGCACTTTGCGCGAGGTCCTCCCCGGACTCGCAGACGGGATCATGGAACTCTTCCGGCCGATCTACGAGCGCGGCGAACCGGTCTTGAACGCGGAGCTTCACGGCGTAGCTCCCACGGCTCCTGGCGTCCAGCGTCATTGGCTTGCGAATTTCTTCCCGTTCCGTTCCGAATCGGGGGAGGTGACCGGCCTGATCGGGGCGGTGACGGACATCACCGATCTCAAGCACGCGCAATTGGCATTGCTGCAAAGCGAGGAACGCTTCCGTACCATCTTCGACTCCGTCAACGACCTCATATTCGTGCATGACTTCGAAACCGGGGCCTTCGTCGAGGCCAATCAGCGCGCTTGTGAGATGCTCGGCTATACGCGTGACGAGCTGCTTAAGCTGAAAATCGGCGATCTCTCCGAGAACAAGCCGCCTTACACCGGCCAGAACCTATTGTCCGAGATGCACAAGGCGCGATCCGGGACGCCGCAAACGTTCGATTGGCGCAGCAAGGCGAAGGATGGTCGGCTATTTTGGGTTGAAGTCTCGATTCGCCGGGCCACCTTCGGCGGACGGGATTTCCTGCTTTCGACAGCCCGCGAAATTTCACGACGCAAAGAGGCCGAAGGTCAGCTCAAGAGGATGGCACAGTTCGATCTCCTCACCGGATTGGCCAATCGCGGCGTATTCGTCGCCGAGGTAGCTCGCGCGATCGAGCGCGCGCGTCGAGGCGAACGCAGCTTCGCTGTTCTTTATCTCGATCTGGATCATTTCAAAGACGTCAACGATACGCTGGGACACCCCATCGGGGACCGGCTGCTTCAGTCGGTTGCCGAACGGCTGCAAGCGAATGTGAGAATGATCGATATGCTCGCCCGATTTGGCGGTGACGAATTCGCCTTGCTGATGGCGGACATCGGCGATCCGACGGATGCCGGAGTACTGGCGGACAAGCTTCTTCAAATCATGCTCAAGCCGTTCCTGCTCGATGATAACAAAATCCAATCCGGGGTCAGCATCGGCATCGCGACCTACGAGCCGGACGCCCCGGGAGCCGAGGCGCTTCTCGCGCACGCGGACGTCGCGCTTTATCGGGCAAAATCAGAGGGCCGGCATACTTATCGGTTCTTCACCGCCGCGATGGATGCGGAAGTGCACGAACGCGTGGCCCTGACGTCCGAGTTGCATGCGGGGATCGCGGCGGGCCAGCTGTTCCTGGCATATCAGCCCCAGGTGGATATGGAGACCAGTCGTCTCATCGGGCTGGAGGCGCTGGTCCGCTGGAATCATCCGACGCGGGGCGTGTTCTTGCCCGGTGAATTCCTGCCGGTGGCAGAGCGCAGCGGCCTCATCGTCATGCTCGGAAACTGGGTTTTGCGCGCGGCTTGCCGGCAGGCCCAGCAATGGCTGGAAACCGGCGTCCCGCTGCCTCCGGTGGCGATCAATGTTTCGGCGCTCCAGTTCAAGGCACCCCGCGAGCTGGAGAACGAGATCGAATCGGTGCTCGCGGAGACCGGGCTCCCGCCCGGTTTGCTGGAAATCGAAATGACGGAAACCGCGTTGATGGGGACTTCGAGCGGGCACGACAACGTCATCGAGCGGTTGCGCGCACGCGGGCTGAGGATTGCGATCGACGACTTCGGCACGGGCTATTCCTCGCTGCTTTACCTTCGGAGCTTTCCGGTCGATCGGATCAAAATCGCGCAGGAATTCGTCAAGAATATCGGCATCGAAACCAACGACACGGCGATCGTCAAGGCGTCGATCGGTCTAGCCCGGGAGTTGGGAATCGGAGTCATGGCCGAGGGCGTGGAAACGGTGGAACAGCTGCGGTTGCTCCACGCGTGGGGATGCCGACAGGCACAGGGATTCTACTTTGCCGCGCCAATGCCGGCGGAAGATGTTCTGCCGCTCCTGCGCAGCGGCAATGTCATGCGCTGGATTGCAACGGCGTCGCTCGCTCCCGGCCGGCCACAGCGTTCGCGGGCCGTCAAGCCACACCGCGTCCATACCGCTCCCAAAAGGGGCGCGTCGCATTGAACGCAAATCCGAAGTCTAATCCGAATACAGCCGATGTGCCATCTTTGCAAAGCGGCGCAGTCCAGGGCATCTTGCCCTCGTTATCACCGCGACGAAACGAAACGTTCGGGTGCCAGCAATAAACAGTTCATCGACCCACGACGAGGTTTGATGATGAGAAGGCCCCCTACGATTGCATTCGCATTTCTTTTGGCCTGTTGCGCGCTGGAATCTGCGTCCGCCGGCGAAGTGCAAAAACGTTTGACGCCCGATGAGATTGCCGCGTTGCCGTTTCTGGAGGCCGGAACCGGCAAGGCTTTCGCGGCCAACGGCAAGTTGAGCATGCTGGCGCTCGGCGCCGATCATTCGTTCGGGACACAAATGGCCGACGACGCGCGTTTTGTGGCTGGCGATGTAACTGGCGGCATCATTACCGACTCGGGCGATTGGGTTATGGAAGAACAGCGCGAGCAGACGACCGCCGCAATTGTCAAATTCATCGGCAAAAACTGATCGGGGTCGGCTTACAGCGTCGCGATGGTCTTGAGCGCCCCGTCGAGCGCGATACCATTCTCGTCCATGAGCGCAGCGTCGCGCAGCCGGCGCATCCAGTCGGCGCCATCGGTGCGCGGTGCGAGCAGCGGCACGGCGGCGATGATGCGGTCGAATTTCGATTCGCCCCGCGCGTGCGTATCGGAATAGCCTTTGACCAACCGGCGCGCGTTGAGAACCTCGACGGCGAGGTCGTAATTCTCGGCGACGCGCGCGCTGGCAACCGAAAGCCACCTTTCGAGATGCGCTATCTCGCGCTTATGGCGCAAAGTCGTGCGGCGGATCGGTTTGAACGCCGCCAGCACGTAGAGCATCAGAAACCAGTGAATCGTGCCCGAGCGCACGCGGCGGCCCTTGCGGAACGCCCAACCGAACAGAGTTGGATTCGCCTCGAACCAGCGGCCGAGCGGTGCTGGCATCGTGCCAGCCACTTCCTCAAGGCGCGGGTGCATGTATTCGGTGGTGTAGACGATCTGCCCTTCGCCTACGCTGTTCTCGCGCTTGACGCGCTCGAAGCGATTGCTCCGGGTTTTTAGATCGGCGACACGGATCACGTCGTCATAGGTCATCGCCACGGCGATGTATTTCGCCGCCGCGGCTGTTAGCGCGTAGGCTTTCGCCGCGCCGCCATGCGCGCGGTCAAGCTCGTAAATCTTCGCCACGCGATCGAGATATTCACCCGCATAGGCCGGATCCTGAAAATCGGTAAGATGCTTGACGCCGGCGAACGTGATGTTGTGCAGCGGTTCCGGAAATTCGCGGATGCGCGTCAGCAGCGTGTCGAGGTCGGGGCGGCCGGCGGAAGCCGGCAACGGGGCGAAGCGCTTGGTGGGGCGGGTGAGGGTGGGAGGCGGCGCTGCCGGCTGTTTGGCCTGGTCGTAGGCGGCGCGGAAGGCGTTGAGGCTCGGCTCGATGCCTCTGCCGCCGGCTTTGATGATGGCCTCGAAGGTCTCGCGGCCGAATGGCAAAGCGCCGGATGCGGCCAGCGTCCCGAACAGGCAGGCGGAGATGTGGCTGTTGTTCTTGTTGGCCAGCGCTTCCATGTCGAAAGCGATGGTGCGCTTTGCCGCGACGCCCGCCGCGTCGACCACCACAGCCGGATCGGCGGTAGCGTCGCCGGGTTTTTCCTTCTCGGCGACCGAGTACATGCGGTGGGTCGAGGCGATCAGTGTGGTGCGGTCCGGCGTCACGAGGCCGCGCAGAATGGAGCGTCCGGCCTCCATCAATTCGGATGCGAGCACCACGTCAACTTCGCCTTGGGCCGGCATCAGCGACAGGATTGGCGCGCGGCCGCCCTTCGGCGGCAGCATCTCGACGTAATAGATGGTCGCGCCGGTGCGCTGGGCGACGCCAGGAACCGAAGTCGACTGGGCGTGCCAGCCCTGCGACTCGGCCAGTTCCACGATCCAGTCGGACAGGACGCCGCCGCCCTGGCCGCCCATGGCCATGACGGCGACGCAGATCGGCCGCTCTGTCGTGTACCGCGTCGGCGTCGGAGTTCCCGATAGATCGTTCATATGCCGTGCTTCCGCGTCAGTCCGCGAAGACGATGCGGTTCGCTTCGCGCCGGCGTTGCAGAAAGCCGATTACCGAGCGGCGCAGCCCGGAGAAGAAGCGGTCGAGCCAGGTCGGGTTGTGGATGATGTCGGCGCGATAGAACGACGGGCAGAGCACGGCAGCCTCCGACACCTCGCCGCAATTGCCGCAACCGACGCAGTTATTGTCGATGGCCGCGACCGGATCGTCCTTGAGCGGATCGTCGGTGTGTTTGACCGAGAGCGACGGACAGCCGGAGAGCCTGATGCAGGCGTGATCGCCGGTACAGACATCTTCGTCGACGCCGAAGCGCTCGCGTACCCTGCGTTGCCCGTCGCGCACCGATTTCTGGAATAGCGGCCTCTCCCGGCGCTGCTTGTTGAGCATGCATTCCGAGGAGGCGACAATCACTTTCGGCCCGGCCTCTTTCGAAGTAAGCGCTTCGCGCAACGTGTCGCGCATCCGCGTGACGTCGTAGGTGCGGTCGAGGTGCCGCACCCATTTGACGCCGACGCCTTTCAC
>Ga0182024_10006610_pt1 | contig 25381 bp, 17 predicted proteins | sample P32metaG_FD_120480 | JGI IMG/M metagenome (GOLD analysis project Ga0182024, IMG submission 120480) | Permafrost microbial communities from Stordalen Mire, Sweden - P3-2 metaG (Illumina Assembly) | ecosystem: Environmental > Terrestrial > Soil > Wetlands > Permafrost | place: Sweden: Stordalen...
ATGCACAAAGGCAAGGTGCGAGAGATGGGATCGCACCAGCAACTGCTGGCCCAGCGCGGTATTTATTACAAGCTTTACCAGTTGCAGTATAAGGACCAGGAAATTGGTGTGGAGCGGGCGCCCTCGCCCGCTAATGCCTCACAAGTGGCTGTCCGCGGCGATGACTAACTTGTACAGATCGTGAAAGCGTCAGCCTCTCCCTAAATACTTGGTTCGAAGTCCCGCAGCTGCCAGACAGAGGTCAGAAAACGCTCGGGCGGTAAATAAAGACCTTGCCCCGGCGTTGTGCAGTATTTTCGGAACGCTACGCCGCAGGTCGCGATACATCGTCATCATTTGCGGGACGGTCGGCTGGTTGGGCCTTACGAAGGCATTGCACACTTCGCGCATTACCCCGCGCACCGTGCCATCGTGGATGTAGGGATCTGTACCGTCCAAATCGCTCATCGATTTTGCCAAGCGACGATTGAGAGACTCGAAGACAAACCACTTGTGTTGCGGATTGGCACGAGCCCACGCCACAGCGAGGCCAAGTTCGAACGGCATGTTGAAACGGGGCGTGCGTGGAGCGCTGCGATTGAGTTGGACTCGAGAGAGATCATGAATCGAATACGAGCAGCTCTCGATCAGTGTGGCAATACGGTCCAGCCGGCGGTTACCTCCAATGCCAAGCGTCGCCCGCGGAAGAAAGCCCATCGCGCTCAAGGCGGTAACGTAGGCAAGATAAGTACGCTCGAACTGCTCGTCGTAGGGGATATTGAGGAATACGCGTTGCTGTTTGGGCTTGGGCATGGCAACGAAAGGATGCGGCCAGCGGGATCCAAAATCCTAATCGAAAATCTAGGGAGTACGAGGGGACTTACGAGTCAGCTTGTAGCGGACAATTCGTGGCTTGCCGGCGCGACGGCCGCGTGAGCCAGGCACGACGTCAGCACCAATTAGGCTAAGAATTCGCTGAGCCCTCTGCTGCGGAATGCCCAACTGCTTCGCCGTTTCTTCCAGCGAGAGAGGTTCAAACTCGAGCTTGGTGCGACGAGACATCGGGCCTTCTCCTCTTCCACTGTTTCTTATTTTATCATGGCTGTTCTACGCTCTCCTGTCTCTTCTCCAGTGTGTTTCGGTATCAAATGCGACACGACAATGCGTCAAGCAAGTGCGTTAACCACAAAAGACACGAAGGAATCACGAAGTAAAAGGCACAACCACTAAGGGGCACTAAGGAAAGCCTCGCAAGAGGAGCCGAGTTTACAATGGCCGCGTGCAGATTCTTATTTCCGCGGGCGAAGCTTCGGGCGAAATGTATGGCGCACAGTTGATGGAAGCTATTCGCCGGAAGGTAGCGTCGCTGCGCTCCGTTGGGCGGACGAATGCGTCCGCCCCTACGCAAGCGGTGGAATTTTTTGGGGCGGGCGGGGAGCGCATGCGGGCTGCCGGATGCGACATTGTTGTCGATGCTAAAGATTTGGCTGTTGTCGGCATCACTGAGATTCTTAGCCGTCTTCCGGCGATTCTTGGACTGTATCGAAAATTGATTCGTGCAGCGGATGCAAAGCGGCCGGCGCTGGCCATCGTTATCGACTCGCCTGCTTTCAATTGGCGAGTGGCCCGGCAGATGCGGAAGCGCGGCATTCCGGTTGTTTATTATGTGTGCCCGCAATTTTGGGCGTGGCGGCAGGGGCGCGTGAAGCTTCTGCGAAAGTATGTCGACAAGGCGCTGGTAATTTTCCCGTTCGAAGAAAAGTTTTATTGCGATCGCGGAGTGGACGCGAAGTTTGTCGGGCATCCTCTGGCTGATTTGCCTTTGCCAACAATTTCACGCAACGATTATGCGGCCGAAAACCAGCTCGACCCAGCTAAGCAATGGATTACGTTGATGCCGGGCAGCCGCCGAAAAGAAGTGCGGATGAATCTTCCGACGATTCTCGAGGCGGCGGAACGTTTGGGCGGCTACGAATTTATTATTCCGGTCGCTCGCACGCTTGACGATTCGTTTCTGCGGCAATTGATCTTAGGGACGGCGGCGGGGGAGACGCGGCGAGCCGCGTCTCTACAGAGGAATATTCATTTGGTTCCTGATGCATTGCCCGCGCTTTATCACTCGCGGGCCGGCATTGTTGCCAGCGGAACGGCTACGGTGGAAGCGGCGCTCATGGGTACTCCGTTTGTCATGGTGTACCGCGTCTCTCCTCTTACGTACTTTATGGGCAAGCCGCGGGTGAAGGTTCCTTACTTCGCGATGGTCAATTTAATTGCGGAGGAGGAGATTGTGCCAGAACTGGTGCAGCACAAATTCACGGCGGAAAATATCGTAGCGGAGATGAGCAAGCTCATCCCCGATGGTGAGCCGAGGACGGTCATGATTGAGCGCCTGGCGGCGGTGAAGACGCGCTTAAAAGAAGGGAGCGGCGGGGTTCATCCTGCAGACACAGCAGCGGATATCATTTTAAAAATGATCGGTTAGCCGCAGCTGCGCGCCCTCGAGAACAGCGGGTCGGCGAACTTTAGGGAGCCTGACACTGATCAACCGGGCATGACGGAGGCTGAGTACGAATGCTGCGGACTCCGTTCTTGATGTCGATCGGGATCATGGTCATGGGATACGCCATCCAGAATTTTTTTATGACTTTATCTCCGGGAAGCCAGGAGTGGGGTTTCTTTAGTTCGGACGCCACCAGTACCTCGGCTGCATAAATGGCCGCGTATTTGGTGAAAAGCTGTTGGGTAGAAGGGACGCTCGTGACCCATGGAGCGCCCGCAGAAAATTCGTGATCGAGCACCAACTGGTGGGCGGTGAACCGGAGAGTTTCAGCGCCAGCCAGCGCGGCCATGACGGCAAAGAATTTTTTGTCAGCTACCTTGACATTGACCTTGGCCTTTTGTTGTTGCGGAGTTGGCGCATTGTGAAAGGTCGAGGGCGCCACGGCGATGTACGCGATCGTCGCGTTGGACCTGTTCTCGCTCCTTTCGGTAGCGTCGACATGCGCGCCAACATCACCCTCGATATGGATCTCGCGTAGCATTGCGTTTGGGTTGTTTTGCGCCCACAAAGCGGTGACTTGAAGGACTAGCAGAAGAGTAAAGGCGAGCAACCGAGCGGGTAGCAGATAGAATCTCCTCTGTGATGTGGCTGCGGGATTCGCGAGACAGCTTGCCAGAGGGGGAGCGCGGCCAACCGCTTAATGGATTGTGCTGATTCGAGATGTCTCCTTGCAAAGTGCATCTGCTCCGCCATTATGATTTCAATTTTGGGAAGATTGTTTTGAATGACCTAAGCATTTTCTTCCCGAATCGGGAGGGCCTTGCTAGCGCGGTGCGCAGTGATTTTGAGTAATTGACCCTCGTTTTTCTGTCCAGGAAAGGTGTCTGCGCCTTTGAGTACGCTGTAATGATCTCCGCTGTAATGAACTTCGCTGCAAGATCAGCGTTGATTCTGCGGGCCATCGAATGGCGGCTTAAGCTCAGGTAGCTTTTGACAAACAAATTACGCTAACCCTTGTGGGTTCAGCATCTTTTGCGGGAAAATTAACATCTTACGGTTTGTAAGCCTGCCAGGAGAATCTGATTGAAAGTTTGCCACACTCGACGAGCGCGCCGGGCGCTCGGTTTCGTCACAGCCATGTTTTTAACCCTGGTCGCCGCCGCCATGCCGGCCTGGGGTGTCGAGAAAGCGCGCTTCCGCGCCGAAGACTACAAGATCGACGTCGAATTGCTGCCGCAAAGTCACAAGCTCATGGGACGCGCCACGGTAAAGATCACTGCTCTGGACGCTGTTAATGCGGTCACGTTTCAGTTGAATAATGGGCTGCGGATTACGAAACTTACGGACGCTAGTAATAAGCCCCTCACTCCGGAACGTAATACACAAGATTCGACGGTGCGCTTCGAACTCAACAGCGAGCTCAAAAAGGATGCCAGCACAACTTTTAATTTCGAATACGAAGGAACTCTGGAGAGCGCTGACGATAGCCCCGTCCAAGGGGTAAAGCTCGCGTACATCGGCCCGGATACAAGCTATTTGCTGTATTCAGGATTGTGGTTCCCGGTCGCTGGGTATGGTGTAAACCGTTTCACGTCGACGATCAACGTTACGGTTCCGGCGCACATGGTGGTGATTGGAAGCGGCAAGGAACAGAAGGGCGCTCCGGCGACTCCGTCTAAGAAGACTACGGCCACCATAGCAAATTCAAAGACATTTACTTTCACTTCAGACAAGGCAAGTTTTCCCGGAACCATCGTCGCCGGAACTTTCCAGGAGTTTAAGAGCGATGAGGCCGGCATCGACATGCATGTATTCTTCAAGCCCAATCATCAGAATCTGGGCGCGGAGTACGCTTTGACTGCGGTGAAGGCCTTCACTTTTTTTGTGACTCAGTATGGCAACGCGCCCTCGACTCGGCTCAAGCTCATTGAAATTCCTGATGACACGGTGCCGACGGCGTGGGCGCCAGAAATGGCCATTCTTTCCAGCCGCGCGATCACAGAAAAAACGAATTACCGCCTGCTCGCTAATACCATCGCGCATCAGTGGTGGGGAGTCTCGGTAAGTCCGGCGTCGAAGGACGATTGGTGGATCAGCGACGGCTTCGCGCGCTACTCTGAGGCTCGTTACGTGGAGAGCGCTGCCGGTGAAGCGGGTCTGGAAGAAATGGTAAAAGACATGTCGGTAGGTGCGCTTGCCTACGATAGCGTTCCGCTTTCAAGTGCCGCTAAGCTGGATTATTTTTCTCCTGAATTTCAGTCGCTGGTGACTGATAAAGGAGCGATGATCCTGCATATGCTGCGCTGGGTCGTCGGCGAGAGAGAGTTCCTTAAAATTATGCGCGAGTTCGCAACTAAATATGCCGGCAAGTCGGCGAGCACCGACGATTTTCGCGAACTGAGCGAAGAGGTCTATGGGCAGAAGTTGACTTGGTTTTACTCGCAGTGGATGGACTCGACAAGCGCTCCAGAATTTAAAGCGAAGTACACGGTCTATCGACTCGGCAACAACAAGGGCTTCCGGGTGGTTGGCGCCATCGCGCAGGACCTTGATCTATTCCGAATGCCAGTAGATTTGCGGATCGATACCGATGGAAAAACCGAAGAGAAGCGAATCGACGTGGTTGGAACTGACTCGCCCTTTTCGGTCGAAACTTTCGGACGCCCGCGCCGGATCACCATCGATCCGCAAAACCGGGTGCTGACGAACTCCAAAGACATCAAATTGAGGGCCTCCATTCTCCGCGGCCAGGGTTTGACGCAGCAGGGGGATTTAGCGGGAGCTTTAAGCGAATTCAACAAGGCGCTTGAGGCAAATAAGAACAGTTCGCTCGCGCACTACCGCATAGCCGAAGTTTTTTACCTTCAGAAAAACTATCAGGCCTCGGCAAATGCCTACCGCGAATCGTTGAATGGAGATGGTGAACCGCGCTGGACTGAGGTTTGGAGCCACTTGCAGTTGGGCAAGATTTTCGACGTGACCGGGCAGCGCGAGCGCGCGGTCAACGAATACCGGCAGGCGATCCAGACCAATGACAATACTCAAGGCGCGCTTGAGGAATCCCGCCGCTACATGCAAAAGCCGTTTGAGCGCGAAAAAGGCAGCTAACGTAAAAAAAGCCCGCGTCGCGAGGCGAGTCGCGCTACGGGCAAAGAAGGATCGATTTCTAGTCTAGCAAGATTGCCTAGCTAATGTCAAGTAAGTCCATAGACTTTATTGTAGTCTCGCTTTGGAGTAATTTTGCAGCCGAAGCTCAGCCCTTCAGCCCGTCGAATCCCTTTCTTCGCTGCTCGCTGTATCGGTGCAAAGCATCCAGAATAATTGGATATGCCATGGTCGCGGGCTGAATTTCATCCACTTCGACCGACTTACCCTCCAACTGTTTGTAATCCTGGAAAAAGCGACGCAACATAATCAGGCGGTGGGGCGGCATCTCTGCCGCTTCGCGGTAGGCGTTAAATTCAGGATCTTCGGTGGCGATGGCAATGATTTTGTGGTCTTTTTTCCCCGAGTCAATCATGGTCATGAGACCGATCGCCCGCGCGTGAATAATCGTCAGCGGAACGACCGTTTCCTGGCACAGCACCAGTACATCGAGGGGATCGTCATCCTCGGCAAGCGTCTGCGGAACAAAGCCGTAATTCGCAGGGTAGTAAACCGCCGAATAAAGAATGCGGTCAAGCTTGATTAGCCCGCTGGTCTTATCCAGTTCGTACTTAACGCTTGAACCAAAGGGAATTTCGATGACGGTATTGAACTCCTGCGGCAACTCGCTACCCGGAGTTACGTCATGCCAAGGGTGGATCATGAATCAAGGCCTGCTTTCGATATTGCGATTCGTCTCGGAAACTATTGTAAATGTAGCCACAGTCTTCCAGGCAACGACGCTTAACGTATCGAGTAAGCGTCCCCCAAAGCCTCCGAGTAACGTTACGATCGTGCTGGGGTCTAGGCTCTTGCTGATCACAACTGGCTGAACGACGCTTTCTGCGACGATGGTGGAACATTCCTTTCCGCCTTTCCCGCTAGTGTATGCAATCTGCTTCACACCACATCGGCGGACTTCCGGGTTTTAGGTTAAAATTGTGCTTCGCTATTGTTTTTAGGCGTTTACACGTGGGAAATGGAACCGGCTTCGGAAGGCCAATTGCTCCCTCCTCTTGTACAAATGTGCAAAGGACAACAGACCGGTAATTAAAGACGCATACGGTTTGGCTCCGCTGGCGTTCCAGTGGAGGCCTGCGCCCCCAGCAGGCAGTTGGAGCAACAGAAAAGAGAAAGTTTTGGATAAAGATTATCCCCCAAGTGATTCGTGTAATCCGCATTAATTTTTCGCTAAGACAACCGGGAGGAATACTGCATTGAGCGCAACAACTAGTCACCTTATCGCCCCACACGGGGGAGAACTTATTCAGCTGCAAGTTCCGGACGCGCGGGTCGCGGAACTAAAAGCGCACTCGAAGGATTGGCCTTCATGGGACCTGACGGCGCGCCAGCTCTGCGATCTGGAGCTGTTAATGACCGGCGGATTTTCACCGTTGCGCGGCTTTTTGAATCGCGCCGATTACGAAGGCGTCTGCAAAGACATGCGGCTGGCGAATGGCACTCTGTGGCCGATGCCGATTACGCTCGACGTGAGCGAGGATTTCGCGAAGAAATTAACGCCAAGCAGCAGCAAGATTGCGCTGCGCGATCCCGAAGGCGTGATGCTCGCGGTGCTGAACGTAGAAGATGTTTGGCAACCCGATCGCACCGCCGAAGCCAAGTCGGTATTCGGTACCACCAGCGCCGCGCATCCGGGCGCCGATTATGCCATCAACAAATCGAACCCGTGGTATGTCGGCGGGAAAGTCGAAGGGATACAGGCGCCAGCCCACTATGATTTCCGCTCGCTGCGCCTGACTCCGGCCGATCTGCGGGCTGAATTCGCTCGTTTGGGCTGGACCACCGTCGTAGCATTTCAGACGCGCAATCCAATGCACCGCGCGCACGTTGAACTGACCATGCGCGCTGCCAAGCAGGTCGAGGCGAATTTGCTCATTCATCCTTCGGTTGGGATGACCAAGCCCGGCGACGTGGATTATTTCGTCCGCACCCGTTGCTATCAATTGTTGCTGTCGAAATATCCGAAGGGCACGGTGGAACTCGCCATGTTGCCGCTGGCCATGCGTATGGGCGGACCGCGCGAGGCCGTCTGGCACGGCTTGATTCGCAAGAATCACGGCTGCACTCACTTCATCGTGGGCCGCGATCATGCCGGCCCGGGAAAAGATACTGACGGAAAGAATTTCTACGGTCCGTACGACGCCCAGGAGCTCTTCAAAAAGCACGAAGAGGAGATGGGCGTAACCATGGTTCCCTTCCAGATGATGGTGTATCTGGAGAATGAAGACCGTTATATTCCATCCGACGAAGTGCCAAAGGGCGCGAAAGTGCTTGATATTTCGGGAACCGAGCTACGCCAACGGCTGAACGAAGGCCGCGATATTCCAGCGTGGTTCACATATCCGGAGGTCGTGCAGGAATTGCGCCGCAGCTATCCGCCACGCCACAAACAAGGCGTCACAATCTTCTTCACCGGACTTTCGGGATCGGGAAAATCGACCATCGCCAACGCTCTGATCACGAAGTTCCTGGAGATGGGCGGGCGTCCCGTAACCTTGCTGGATGGAGACCTGGTACGTAAGAATTTATCGAGCGAACTTGGTTTCTCGAAAGAGCATCGCGACATCAACATCCGCCGGATCGGCTACGTTGCCTCGGAAATTACGAAAAATGGCGGCATTGCCGTGTGCGCTCCGATTGCTCCCTATGAAGCGACTCGCAAGGCGGTGCGGCAGATGATTGAGCCGTTCGGCGGATTTATTCTGGTGCACGCCGCCACTTCGATCGATGTCTGTGAGCAGCGCGATCGAAAGGGGCTTTACGCCAAGGCCCGCGCCGGCATCGTGAAAGAGTTCACCGGCATCTCCGATCCTTACGAAGCTCCAACCAATGCCGAAGTAGTGATCGACACTGCGAAGCTGAGCCCTGAAGAAGCGGCGCAGACCATCATTCTCCACCTCGAACGGGAAGGGTTCGTGGGAGCGAATGGCAACGGGTAGATAAACTTTTCAAGCACTTGTTCTAAATTTCTTAGTTCCTTAACTTAGTTTTGTTGTACTGGGAACTCGGCAATCTGGAACTAAATATTGATCGGGACGAAAATCGTCATGGAATTATTACTCATCAAGGTTCTGATTGGCTTCATCGTTGGAACGCTGATTGGGTTGACGGGACTGGGCGGCGGCGTACTGCTGCTGCCCATGCTCATCTTTGGATTGCGCATTCCCCCGATCATTGCCGTGGGTTCGGACGCGCTCTTCAACTTTTTCACCAAGATCCCTGCCAGCATCATGCATTTGTGGAAGGGCACGGTGCGAAGGAAAGTCGTCTTGGCTATGGCGGTCGGAAGCATTCCTGGCTCTTACCTCGGAGTGACTCTTCTGGTGCACCTGCGCCAAGTCTATGGCAGTCACGTCAATGACTTCATCAAGTCTGCCGTCGGACTGCTGCTTGTATTGATTCCCACTCTGCTCATGTTCCAGGGGCGGATTGAGGACCACCTCGCGAAACGCCAGCCAACAATGAAGTCGTTTGCCGGCATGAGCGTTATCGGACTCGTCGGCGGATTCCTGGTCGGCATCACATCGGTGGGATCGGGGAGCATCATCATGATGATGCTGCTTTTGTTTTATTCCTTCGCGCCCAAAGTCATGGTGGGCACTGACATTGTCCATGCCGTGATTCTGACTGGAGTCACCAGCCTCTTGCACTGGCGCGCGGGCAACGTCGATCCCCATCTCGTCGGTTCCCTGCTCATCGGTTCGATTCCCGGTGGGATCCTGGGCTCCCACTTAAGCACGCGTGTTCCCGTGCTTTGGTTGCGCCGAATCCTGTGTACGGTTTTACTGATGACGGGAGCAAGAATGCTGTGGGCATAAATTTCCTGTAGAGACGGAGCTTGCCCCGTCTCTTTTTACGCGCGGCAAGAGATTTAGTGTAGAGATGGGGCTGGCCCCGTCTTTTGCAGGCAAGGTTAGCAACGGAGCATTAGCAAAGATGTCTTCTTCCCACAATTCGAAAGAAACTCTAGAACGAATTCACGCCGCCCTCGAGGCCGCTCGGACGGTCCTCAACCGCTTCACTCCGGGCGCAATTGAGGCGGAATACAAAGTTGGCCACGATCCTGTCACCGAAGCTGACCGCGCCGTCGACGACGTCCTCCGCAAGACACTTCTCCGCGCCGGTGAAGGCTGGCTCTCCGAAGAAACCGTGGACGACTTCACTCGCCTCGACAAAAAGCGCGTTTGGGTCGTCGATCCTTTGGACGGCACGCGCGAATTTGTCCAGGGCATTCCTGAGTTTTGCGTTTCCATTGCCATGGTTGAGGATGGAATTCCCGTCGCTGGAGGAATCTGCAATCCCGCCACCGACGAACTGATTCTCGGATCGCGCGATACGGGCGTGACCTACAACGGCAAGCCCGCCGAACCGAGCCAGCGAAAAGACCTCCACGGCGCTCTCGTCCTCGCCAGCCGCAGCGAGGTCAAGCGCGGCGAGTGGAAGCAGTTCGAATCGGCCGAGTTCAACGTGCGCGCCATGGGATCGGTCGCGTATAAACTTGGCTTGGTCGCCGCGGGCCGCGCCGACCTGACTTTTACGCTCGTTCCGAAAAATGAGTGGGACGTTGCCGCTGGTGCTGCGCTCGTCGAAAGTGCCGGAGGATGGGTACTGAAGCTGGATAATTCACCTCTGCGCTGTAATCAGAAAAATCCGCTGATCACCGGCCTGTTAGCCGGAGCGCCTTACTTACGCGATCCGCTGCTTGCCTTGCTGGACCGGCATTCGCAAGCCCTTGCCGGAGAGAAGCGCTCGTAAAAACTTGAGTCGCTTTCCTCTGATTTTTTGCATCGGAAAATCGATGGAAAAGCGATTTGAACCCGCTGCAGGCTGCAGGCGAGATCCCGAATTCTGGATTGCGCGAACACATTTCGCCATAGCCTTAGCTGCGAACTAGCTGCAAACTTCGAAAATACATGGATCTACCAAGCATCGTCTTCCTGATGTACCACGAGCTCGAACTGGCTGGACGAAAGCTCTGCCAGTCGGACCCGGGCTACGTCCGCTATATTCTTCCGGTCGCAGAGTTTCGCCAGCAGATGGATTCGCTAAAGAAATCCGGCTGGAACGGATTAAATGTCACCGACGCGCTGCGTTATCCGGCCGGTCGCAACGTCTGCATCACCTTCGACGATGGCTGCGAAACCGATTTAATTGCGGCTGCTCCTGTGCTGCGCGAGTTCGGCTTCAGCGCGACTTTTTATCTTACCGCCGGCTTCCTCGGAACTCCCGGCTTTCTGAACGCCACTCAGGTGCGCGAACTTGATGCCCATGGCTTTGAGATTGGCTGTCACTCCATGACCCATCCTTACCTCCCAGATCTGCCCGATCAGGAATTGAAGCGCGAAATCGTTGACGCCAAACTTCAAATCGAAAACATTGTCGGCCATCGCATCGATCATTTCTCCTGTCCCGGAGGACGCTACGATCAGCGCACCCTGAAAATGGCCCAGCAAGCCGGATTCGTCTCCGTTGCCAACAGCGAGTTTTATGCGAACAGCCCCGCCACCAGCCCCTACGAACTCGGACGCATAGCCATGCTCCGCGACCTCCCGATCGAAAAATTCACGTCCGCCTGCCAGGGCCAAGGACTATGGAAGAAGCGCCTCGAATACCAAGCCCGACGCGGAGCCCAGAACGTATTAGGGAATCACGCCTACGATCAACTGCGCGCGGTTTTGCTGGGCAAACATCGCGAGTAGTGGGAAGCCGATTCTTGCTAGGAGTGCAGGCACCTGCCCGATTCTTGGTACTGATCTAATTCCGTGTTGCTGGTTGCGTGCCCGGCCACACGTCACCCCTGTGCTTCGTTTCTCTATACAGTCTGACCGACCGTTCCAAGGCTCGAATCCTTAGCGTGGCATCGTGGATCGCTTCGTCCCATTTAGAAGAAAAATCGCCTTTCGCCTTTTTTACGCTTGACGCCTTATGAGTAGACGAGTCTATAATCATGCCTATTATGACCTCCAATGAATATCGCCCGGTTCTCGACCGAGCGATGGCGCGATACTCGGAACTTCAAAAGCAAAAGTTGGATCTTGAGGCCGAGGAAGAAAAGACCATTCAATTCATCTTTGCGACAATCAACATGCTCACAGACGATGAGCGACTGGAATACCTCGGTTATCTCCAAGAATGGTCGAAGAGCTACCAAAAAGGCCAAGAAAGTCTTGCCGATGCGATTCGTGAAACTATCTACAGCGCACCCAAGCAGTGGTTTACCGTCGCGCAGGTAAGAGACCGCCTGATTAACAGTGGATTCGATTTTAGCAAGTACCAATCCAACCCGTTGGCATCGGTCTCGACCACCCTGAAGAGACTTCTCCCGAAGGACGCAGAGACGCATACGGTTGATGGTGTCACTGTCTACCGAGCACGAAACACGAAGGCAGCCAGAGAGCGGGAAGCAAGGAGAAGTATGCTCCGCTTGTACAGGAGTGTTTTCGGAGAAAACTTTACCGAGGAAGAACTGCAAGGACTCTTGACAGCTACGCCGATTCCGGAGTTTACCGCAGAAGAAGTCCAAGTCGCTCGAACCGACCAAACCCCAGCACTGCCAGAGCCCGGTATGTACGGTCTTGGAACCAGCGCCGTTGAAGAACCGATTTCTGATGCCGGTGCTGGACTGGATGACAACCGAGGTAAGGAATGAATTTAGGAGTTCAATCCACGCGAAAGGAGAGCCAGTATGTACGGAATGAGAGGACCACCAGAGGTTGCATAGAGCAAGGGCATTCAAGGGCGCTAACCCTTGAATGCCCCCACGGTGACGGTAGCTCAAGAGGCAGAGCGCCGGATTTGTAATCCGGCGGTTGTGGGTTCGAGGCCCACCCGTCACCCCACTTTCAGCATAAAACGCCCCGCCGTCAGCGCTAACTGACAAACGGGAATGTTCAGCACGCGGGACTAGCCGCAATGCCGACGCAAAATCATTATCGGCCTGCCCCGCGAGAAAGACAAGGCCGATGTGACCTGCACACGTTGTAACCACGATGCCTGCAAGCGCTTTGGGTACTTTGGTAAGAAGCACATACAGCGCTGGCGCTGCACTTCCTGCAAAACTACGTTCTCTGAGCCTGTTCCGAGGCTGGATTCCCACTACACTGACTTGGACACCGCCGCCCGTGTCCTCGAACTGATGATGGAAGGCACATCGGTGCGGGCGATATCCCACCTTACAGGTCTGGACATCAGTACGATTCTCGATCTGATGGTGACCGCTGGAAACAAATGCCAGCGCTTGCTCGACGCGCTGATCCGCAATGTGCGCCCGAATCTGGTACAGGCGGATGAACTCCATTCGTTCGCTGCCACGAGAAACGGTTGCGTTCCGACGCTCCGAAGGAATGGGGGGGGTGTGGACTTGGCTGGCGCTTGACAGCGAAACCAAGCCCATCATCTCGTATTACGTCGGCCAACGGGACGCGCGTGGTATAACTTCGTGCGAGTCAACTCCGCGATCCGATGCACGCCTGCGATGGCAGCCGGTATTGCCGGAACCATCTGGACGATGCGGGATTTATTAGCAACACACATTTAGATCAGTACCCGATTCTTGGATCACTTGACACCAAGGCCTATAATAAGAACTAGCAAGCGGCCCAAAGTGGCCGTAGCCGCACTTTCACCACAAGTTATTTGAAATCAGGACTTTACGCGGCTCGCAAAACGCAAATCATTGATTCTAAAGGGAAAACCTCGAGGCCTTAAATCCTAAGTCCAATGTTATCAGGACTTTGCATTTTAAGTCTTTCGAATCAGGACTTTGGCGGGAATTTTCGCCTAAGTTGATGATTCTAATATACCGGCGAAATAGGGGTGGGGGTGGGTGATACCCAGTCGAGTTTCCAACAAGATCCTCGGTGCAAAAAAAAACCTCCCGAGCATCCCAGAGGGTTTTACAGACAAGAACTCAGTTTTATTTGTCGATCAAAATATCGGAGTAACTCACCATCCAACGCGATAGAGGCGTGTTTACCTTCGCCCACTGTTTGAAGTCGTAAAAATTGTTGTACTCAAGGCGCAACATGCGAACCGCCAGAGGGCGCTGCGAAATGGCGGCCGGATTCGAAAGAGTGTATCCCAGCTCCATCAAATATTTCCCGACCAGCCTCTCGAACCAGCGCAATTGCTCTTCGCGAAATTTGGTTTTCCAGCGGCCCACCGGAGAAAAATGCCCTTCTTTCAATTCGTCCTTGAACGCCGTGAGCGGAGTCCGAACCGAACCCACGCTATCGCGCTGGATGCGCGCGTAATCCAAATCATGCCCAAGAAAATTTCCAATTTTAGTTAGCGATGGTTGCGGATTCTCGGCCAGATCTTCGTAGCGCACTTCCATATACTTTGGCCCGAGCGCAGCTCCAAAACGACGACCTTTGCGGACGATACCTTCCCAATAAATCCCAGCTGCAAGCAGACTGCGATTTTTATCCCAAGGCAGAGGACGACTCCAATGCCGCTGATCGAGAGAAAGCGCAACGTCGCGTCCATCGCGAATGATATGAATAAATTTCGCGTCCGGAAAATCGCGGCTGATGCGAGGCATGTGAGGAATGTTCGTTGGAGTCGAATCGATCCAGCGATCCACTCCCTGGCTGCGAGCGACTTCATCCATGACGATGCGAATGAAGTCACTGCCATTGTTGCATTCGGCCATTACCTTGGCTTCGAGGTCAGCCGCATTCAGACCGGAAACGCGAAAAGCCTTGCTGCCAAGCCATTCCCGCATCATCTTTTGCTTGTTCTTCAAGACACTCAAATCGCCAAAGATGGGCTCGAGGACGTCGAACACATTCATCTGCGTGTGGAATTTGGCGAAGCCTCCCGCAGAAAGCAGAAGGTGATACAGGAAACTGGTTCCCGACCGTGGACAGCCCACGATGAAGACTGGAGGTTTCATCGGCCCAGAGGTCATCAATTCACACTACCACTACCATCGAAGGCTTCATCGGAGACTTCATGGGAGACTTCATGAAAGAGAAAAGCGGCATTCGCTTCGTCAAGTGCAATTCTCTACGCAGTCTATTTCTATTGGTTTCTGCATTGCAAACGATTTCTATACTGGAACTGCCGTCTTGCGCTTTGGATTGAAGAACGGCAACGAGACTACCGTCGCAGTGGTCTTCATCCTCTGCGCTTCGATGGTCAATTCCATTTGCAGCTTCGTTCCGGGCTTTGAATGCTCAGTCCCAACGCTAGCCAGTGCAATCAACTTCTTCAGCAGCGGAGAGAATGCAGTAGTTGTAGCCTTGCCGATGTGCCTATCACCCGCGTAAACAGGAACTGCTGCTCGGGAAGCCTGGCTTGGCGCCGCGGGAGATAATCCAAACTTGTCGAACTGATCTTCCACTTCCACCCAATCTACTTCGAGACCAACCAGCTGCCGCGAAACCCCCTGCTTGTTATCACGCGCCAGCGCTCGCTTGCCGATGAAATTCTCTTTGTCGAGATGCACCATCTTGCCGAAACCTAATTCATACGGAGAATATTTCTGGGAAGGAATCAGCGCCTTCTTCGAACTGATGTAATCGACCTCGATCAGCAGCAGTCCCGCCTCCACGCGCGATACATCGAGCGCCAGCATTCCAGCAGCGTGGATATCGAACTGCTTTCCCTTTTCCATCAGTGCGTCCCAGACTTTGACTGCTTCGTTCCCATTCTTAAGAACGTCAAGAAGTGGAATCCATATTTCGTAGCCGAGATCGCCCGTATATCCAGTGCGCGAAATGTCGACCGGAACACCAGCAATCTTGCCGCTCGTCTTCCGGAAATACTTCAAGTTGGTAATATCGGCCTCAGCCACGGCCTTTAGAAGTTTCGCCGACATCGGACCTTGCAGCGCCAAAGCCGCAGTCTGCTCGGAGATGTCTTCGATCTGAACGTCCATGTTGAGGCCGTTCTGCCGGAACCAGCGCAGGCTTGGATCAGCGGCCGTCCAGCGATATTTGTTTTCTTCGAGGCGAGTGATTGTGCCATCGTCAATAACTTTGCCGTCCTCGTCGCACCAACACGCATAAATCACTTGCCCGACTGCTACTTTGTTCACGTCGCGGGTGATCACGCGGTTCACGAGTTTAGTCGCATCCTTGCCTGTAATCAGATATTTGTAGAGCGGAGAAATATCGATGAGCGCGCAGGCGTTGCGGATGGCGTTGTACTCATGCTCATGGTGAACTTCATACACGCTAACCGTGTAGTATCCGGACCATTCGCGGTAATTCAGACTCTGGCAAAGGGCGAAAGTTCTATCGTGAAAGGCAGTTCCAATAGGCAAAGGCGGCCTCGCGTAGGATTCCTTTATGCGCCTCGTGTCTGTCGTGGCTGCAAAAGCGTCAACCACAAAGGACGCTAAGGTTCACGAAGGAAATTCGTACCGTCGGATTATATGCACGGGCGGGCGTCCGGGCAAGCGGCGAAGCGGATTGACCATGGGTCATTAATTGCGCGTAAGTAGAGACAAAACTACAGTTTCTCGATAGAATGACGAGTCATTTTCTGTCCGGATTCGGGGTCTATCTGCAGTGGAACTGGATCAATCTTTTTAAGTTAAAAACTATCTTCTCAGGTTCTTGGGTCAAATATGCCTGTTGGTTCTAGCGGTACCAAGTACGACGTAATCGTGATCGGCGGAGGCCACAACGGCCTCACCAACGCCGCTTATCTGGCCAAAGCGGGGAAAAAAGTGTTGGTGCTGGAACGACGCCACATTCTCGGCGGCGCTGCCTGCACGGAAGAAGTTTTCCCTGGATTTAAATTTTCCGTCTGCTCGTACGTTGTTTCGCTGTTGCGTCCAGAGATTATTCGCGACCTTGATCTGCCACGTCATGGGCTTGAGATCCTGCCGCTGGACGGCACTTTCACGCCGATGCCGAATGGCGATCATCTTTGGCGCGTGAACGATCACGGCAAGACGCATCGCGAAATTGCGCGACACTCTCGCGTCGACGCCGAAGCTTACGACGAATTTGGCAAGGCGATGCAGGCGATGTGCCGGTTCGTTAAGCCGATACTCAGCATGATTCCTCCTGATCCAGCGACGCTGAATCCGAAAGAATTGATGAAGCTGCTTTTCATCGGCCGCCGCTTCCAGGGCATGTCGAGCGAGGATAAATACAACCAGGTCCAGCTCATGACCATGAGCGCCATCGACTTTCTCGATCAGTGGTTCGAGACCGATGTGCTCAAGGCCACGATGTCGGCTTCAGGAATTATCGGAACTTTTCTAGGAGTGCGGTCACCGGGTACTGCATACGTTTTGCTCCATCACTATATGGGGGAAATTGATGGCGCTTTCCGCGCGTGGGGCTTCGCGCGCGGCGGCACGGGCGCAATTTCCAATGCGATTGCTGATGCCGCACGCGAGGCGGGAGCGGAAATTCGAACCCAAGCTCCAATTGCCAAAATCTTGATAAAGAACGGACGTGCTTCGGGAGTTGTACTCGCCAATGGGGACGAGATTTATGCTGACGTTGTTTCCTCCAGCGTTGATCCACGACTCACGTACACCAGGATGATCGAGCCCGGTAATTTGCCCGATGATTTTCTTGAGGGCGTGAACCGCTATAAGTTTCGCGGCTCATCCGGCAAGGTGAATATGGCGCTCGACGGCCTGCCGAATTTCAAATGCATGCCGGGAGCCGGCGCCCACTTGCGTGGCGCCATGTCGATTTCGCCGAGTGTTGAGTACATGGAAAAAGCGTACGACGAAGCGAAGTATGGACACTGGTCGTCGCATCCGTATATCGACATGGTGATTCCGACGCTGACCGATACTTCTTTAGCGCCTCCGGGTAAACACATTCTCTCGTGCTTTGTGCAATACGCGCCCTACAAGCTTGCGCCGGGGCTTGATTGGGACACGGAGAAAGAAAAATTTGGCGATAACGTGGTTAACACCATTGCGGAATATGCGCCGAATATAAAGGACATTATTCTGCATCGGCAGGTGGTGACGCCACTCGATCTGGAACGGGAGTGGGGATTGAGCGAGGGCAATATCTTCCAAGGCGAACTTTCGCTTGAGCAGTTATTTTTTCTGCGTCCGGTTGCGGGATGGGCGCAGTTCCGCTCGCCGATAAAAAATCTCTACATGTGCGGATCGGCCACCCATCCGGGGGGCGGCATCATGGGCGCGCCCGGACGCCTCGCGGCACTCGAAATTCTGAAAGACGGGGGCGCATAGAGAATGTCCGAGACACGCGATGTGATTATCGTCGGTGGCGGACACAATGGATTGGTCGCCGCCTTCTATCTCGCCAAAGCCGGATTCAAACCGCTAGTGCTCGAACGCCGGGCCCATGTGGGCGGCGCGGCCATCACCGAAGAGTTTCATCCCGGTTTCCGTTGCTCTACGCTAGCCCACAATGCTGGTCCGCTACGCGCCGACATCGTGCGCGATATGCAACTTGAAAAGCACGGCTTAAAGTTCACGACTCCGGATGTAAACACCGTGTCGTTAACGCCTGACGGCAGGGCGTTGATTCTTTACTCCGATACTAAAAAGGCGGCGCAGGAAATCGCGCAGTGGTCGCAGAAAGACGCGGCTTCTTACTCGGACTTCGGCGCGGCTCTCGGAAAGATCGGCAAAGTCATTGGCGAAGCCCTTTTGCTCACGCCGCCGAATATCGACAGCCCTGACCGCGGCGATCTCTGGGGAATGTTGAAGACCGGCCGATCGATTCGAAGACTCGGCAAGAAAGATATGTATCGGGTCCTGCGTTGGGGACCGATGGCTGCTGCCGATTTGGTGGCTGAATTCTTTGACACTGAACCGTTGCGCGCGACGATCGCTGCGCGCGGTATTTTTGGAACATTTCTGGGGCCGTGGTCTGCGGGCAGCGCATTAGTGCTGATGTTGCGCGCGGCCGGCGATCCTAGTCCCGCGGGCAGCGTACAGTTCCCTGCCGGCGGTGCGGGAGCCATCACTCAAGCCATGGCAGCGGCGGCGAAACAAGTGGGCGCCGAAATTCGCACCGGTGCTGAGATTGCTGAGATTCGGGTAAAAGACGGCGTTGCCACTGGCGTGGTGCTCGCCTCAGGGGAAGAGATTGCGGCGCGCGCTGTCGTCTCGAATGCTGACCCAAAGAGAACGCTGATGCGGTTGGTCGATCCCGCGCATCTGACTCCGGATTTCGTTCAGAAAATAAAGAACTACCGTTGCACGGGAACGGTAGCAAAGATCAATCTCGCGCTTTCAGCGCTTCCTGAATTCACTGCGCTGAACGCTAAGGGAAACGGCAACTTACTTCGGGGACGAATTCAGATCAGTCCTGAGATCGATTACCTGGAGCGGGCTTTCGACGAATCGAAGTATGGGAATTTCTCACGTAGTCCGTATATTGAGATTACGATTCCGTCGCTTTCGGATCCGTCGCTGGCGCCTGCTGGTGAGCACGTCATGTCGGTCTACATGCAATATGCGCCCTATAAATTGAAGGATGGCAACTGGGACAGTCAGCGCGAAATGCTGGGCGAAGCGGTGGTGAAAACGATCTCGCAGTATGCACCGAATTTTCCTCAGACGATTCTCAGCGGCCAGATCATTACTCCCAAAGACCTCGAGGAGACTTACGGTCTCACGGGAGGACATATCTTCCACGGCGAGCTTGCGCTTGACCAGTTCTTCACCATGCGTCCGCTGCTTGATTGGGCACGCTACCAGACTCCCGTCGAACGCCTGTATTTATGCGGCAACGGTACACATCCGGGTACGGGACTTACTGGCGGCTCGGGTGCGAATGCGGCGCGCGAGATTGCAAAGACGCTGAGGAAGTAGCCGGCCTTCTCGTGCTGCGAGAACAAAAGCACTCTTTCAATAAACACTCCATTCCTTAGATATGAGGTACAGAGTGAGACGGGGCAAGCCCAGTCTCTACACAGATGTGGGGGACCGAGGAGAGACGGGAATCCCCGTTTCTACCGCAGATGATGACGCAGCGAGCAAGACGGGCGAGCCCCGTCTCTACCATCCGTAATAGCGCAGACACTTCCGTAACCAGGTAACCAATTGCGTCGCGAGTCCGTTTCGGTTTTACTTACCAGAGACCCATTTGGGAAACATTCGTGCGCAATTTCGGAGGAGCTGATTTTGGTTGAGGATCCCAAATGGGAACTGGCGTTGCTGGCCACGGTACAAAGTTTTTACCAGCGGATACTAAGCGAGCAATTGGGCGGCAAGTTGCCCGCGCCTGCGGAACTCGCGCCGGACGTCATAAGCCATGCCGAGGACGTCCGCTCTACGCTCGATCAGATGCAGCTCTGGATACAGCTTTTGGATATGGCAATTACTCCCGCCATGCTGCGACTTGGAGTGCAATCGGATCTCGATCCTGAGGTGGCGGAAGCGTTGTTGCGTTACTTCGCGCGCCATCGCGACGATTCGGGAGCCAATCGCGATAAGACTGACTTAGTTGCAACCTTTTTATTCCGGCATCCGCGCGTGCCCGGGCAATGGGAGCAACGCGGCTATGGCCTTGATGGCTCTATTCCGCTGTCTCCGTTTGAAATTGCGCTGCTGGAGATTCTGTCAGAGTCTGACGTGCCCGTGCTGTCAGAGGGCGATGTGCAACTGCTGCGGGAATTCGGGCCTTTACTTGATCAGGCAAATCGCTTTCAGGATTTCAGCGCGCTTATGGATTCAGGAATCATTCCGCGAGTGCGGCAATTAAAAGCCTCATTGGGCGAATCTATTTATCACCCTGGGGTGTTAGCCACACTTGCGCCTTACAACGCTGCGTTCGGCGATCGGTTCCATATGTTGTTCGAAGCAGCCACTCAGGAAATCAAAGATTTTGCCAACCAGTTGGAAGAACTGGGGGGCAGCATATTAAGTACGGTGGACGGGGTAGAAGTGACGGTTGAGCATGTCGCGGCAATGAATCAAGAAGCCTTGCTGAAGATCGACTACACCACGGCCCTGGAAAAATTTCGTCGCGTGTCGAGCCTAAAAAAGGAGCTCGAGCGCAGGCCGCCAATCCGGCGCAGCCAGCATGATTCCCCGCATAGTAAAAAGACTGCAACCGCGGTGGCGGCTGCTCCAGCGCTGGCTCCAAAGTATGTACCCGTTGCGATTACCGCGCAGGCACAGTCGTTGGAAGAAGCGAAACTGCGTAGGGTGGAAGAATCAATCAGAGTTTTTGTTCGCGTAGCTGATCCGAAGTTTCGGCAGATTGTGCCGATGCGCTACTTCAACCTAATGCTGACTCCTGACGAGGTTGAAGCTTACACGGCCGACTATTTGGAACAGAAGACGCCGAAGGCGGACGCTGCGCGAATGTTGTTTCGCCTAGTTGCTGTGACTGCTCGATTAACCACCGAGATCGAAGAGTTGAAGCGTTCGCGCAATTCGCCGTCGGTGTGGAAGTTGCATGCGGATTCTTTGGTCGTGCTCGTCGATCTCGCGAAAACTTTGGCCGAAGCGGTAGAGAGGCTGGCAGTAATTCCTGCCGAGCAGAAAGATGGACAATCGAACCGCGAGTCTCTTCGCGCGTCGCTCGATAAACTGCGCCAATGTACGGCTGAGGCGGCACGGTTGATCGAGCAAGCCTAATAAATAATATGAAGGACGGGCGAGGACGCCCGTCGCTCCATTTATGAATTAGTGAATGTCGAACTGCTCCTGGTGGAGAGCGGGGTCTGACTTCACAATGATGGTCTTTTTTGTCAGCTCTTCCATCTCGTTCAGAAGTTTCGCGTTGTTGACTTTCAGCGCTTTCGCGACCTCAGGATTCACGCGCAACATCACGTCGCTGTGTTCAAGATGGCTAGAAATCTTGCGCATCTCGACATAGACCTCGTTGCAGACAGTGCTCACCGATTTCACAAAGCCTGTGGATTGACAGTAGGGACACGGCGTTCCAATCGTCCGTTCGAGTGACTGCTTGACTCGTTTGCGAGTGATTGCAACCAGACCGAAATCATTGAACTGGAGCACTTTTGAGGGGGCGCGATCAAAGCGCAAAGCCTCTTCCAGCGCTTGCATAACTTTTTGCCGGTTGCGGCGCTCGTCCATGTCGATGAAGTCGATGATGATGATGCCACCCAGGTCGCGCAGCCGAATCTGGCGCACAATCTCTTTGATCGCATCGACGTTGGTCTTCACGATGGTGTCTTCGAGGCGAGCTGTCTTGCCGACGTACTTGCCGGTGTTTACATCGATCGCGACCAGCGCTTCGGTTTGATTGATGACGATGTAGCCGCCGCTCTTCAGCCAGACTTTCGACTTTAGCGCTTTGTTGATTTCCTCGTTGAGTCCGAACTGATCGTAGAGCGGAGTTTCTTTGGTGTAGAGCTTGACGCGCTTCACGAGACCCGGCTGGAAGCGATTCGCAAATCGGACAATGCGCTCGTATTCCTGCTCGGTATCGACCCAGATGACGGAGAAGTCGGAGCTCACCTGATCGCGCAGTACGCGCTCGACTACATTGAGATCGTGATAAATCAGGGCAGGAGCCTTGCTGCTGTCGGAGCGCGTTTTGATTTCGTTCCAGAGGTTTTTCAAAAAGCGGATGTCCGCCCGAAGTTCTTCATCGGATGCTCCGGCCGCAGCGGTTCGAACAATGAAACCGCCGCCGCCATTTTCGCGTTCGCTTTGGATGATTCGCTTTAAGCGCTGACGTTCTTCCTCCGATGAAATCTTGCGCGATACACCCGTATGATTCACGGTGGGCATAAAGACGAGGAAGCGGCCCGGCAACGCGATGTGACTGGTAATGCGCGCGCCCTTCTTGGCGATTGGCTCTTTTGCAATCTGGATTAGAACCTCCTGGCCCTCTTTGAGCAGTTCGCTGATTTGCGGGACCACGCTGTTCTCACGGCTGCGGAAACGGCGTCCGCCGCGCCGTCCGCGGCCTCGATCAAAGCCGCGTTCAGGTGCGCGACGTTGAGTCCTTTGCGTGAGCATCGCTTCGGGAGCGGGGCCGCGTACTTCTGCGCTGGCGTCCATGGTTCCCTCGCCGATGGCCTCAGCCTCAAGCAGCGCCTCGGCTTCGGCTTGCGCTTCTTCCACTTCCATTTCCTCGGCTTCGCGTTCTTCAGCTTCTAAAACTGCCTCTGGAACCGCCTCGCCACTTGCTACGGTTTCGCTGGCGGCAGCGGATTCGAGCACAAACTCGGCAGAAGATGTTACTTCCGACGCGGACTGCGGCATTTCATCACTGGCGGCTCGCGTCTCTTCTTCGAGTTCTTCAAAACCTTCGTCGTCTCCCGGCTCTTCTCCGTAAGACGTCAGTTCAGCTTCTTCTTCCTCAATCTCTTGCTCCTCAACATGGCCGTGCGCACTTTGGCCCGCACTTTGACCCGCACCTCGGCCAGTGATATCGCGCGCTGATTCAATGGCCGCCTGGGACTCTTGCGGTGCAGTCTCACTCGTCATTAAGGCGTGCTTCACACGCTCGCGAGCCGCGGCTTCTTCCGCCAATTCCGACGCTTCGCTGCGCTGGTAGCTGGAAGCGCGATAAACATCGCCGCGCACATCATCTTCAAGTGCCGCGTCCGTTACGTGCTCATGTTGTTCGTGGAGTGGCTCGGCAAGTTTTGAGGCGAAGATAGGTTCATCATCAGGAAAGCTTGCAACGATGGAGGCTGAACCCGGTCGCTCGGCCGCTGCTGTGTTATCTGTGGGCGGAGACTGAGTTCGAGACTGACTTTCCGATTGCTTCTGGTATTTGGAGATTGATTCTCCTGGAAGCAGAATGGGTTGATAACCCGGAGGAGGACCGTAATCGTAATCTCGACCGATGCGAGGGGCAACGGGCGCGGGGCGCTGGAAGCGGGAATCGGAACGGCCACGTCCCGAACGATCACCACGGCTAAAGCGGTCGCTGCGCGGCTCATTCCGTGGTTCATTCCGTGGCTCGGTTCGGGATTCGGGCTGAAGTTCGTTATGAGTTTCGCTGATGGTCTCGCTGGGTGTTTCGCCGGCCGATTCGGTTCGTACATCGACGCGCTCTGGCCGCTCGCCACGCCCGGTTTCTCCTCTGCGGCCACGACGACGGCGGCGGCCACGGAAATCACGCGATGCGGATCCATTTCCTGGCGATGCTGATGAAGGTGGCAGTGCTTCTCCCCCACCTGCACCGACTAGACCTTCATCGCCGTGTGCATCAGGGGCGAGTGCCGAGGATTCCTGACCGTTATGAGGCCGCGACTCCGCCACGGGACGATTTGCTGGAATAGCTTCGTCCAGATCCTCATCCTGCTGTTCCAAATCCATGAAATCGGAAACGTAGAGAAAAGCGTCGCGTTCGAGGCCGATATCAACAAAGGCTGATTGCATGCCTGGCAGCACACGCGTTACACGGCCCTTGTAAATGGATCCCGCTAGCGTATATTCGTTTTCCCGTTCGAGGTAAATTTCTGCTAGCTGATCATCTTCCGTTATCCCCACTTTGGTTTCGTGAGGCGTGGTTGATACGTACAATTCCTTGTTCATTTCTACTCCGGTTCTTCACCGAAACAGAAGCGCAAGGCGGATCAGATTGATAGCGTTCAGCGCCGCTCCGGGTAGGAGCGGGCGCGGTCCCGGAGTTGTAGACCGGGTCTGCACTGCAGTGAATTGTTAGTACTCGTCTGCACTGATCGCGTTGAGCCTTTCGCCAGGTCTGTGGCCACTCTCTCGCATTCCGCTGAGGGGGCCGTTCCCCGCCTGACTGGCTTCAATCCTGTCCGGCTTCGACTTCTGCCGGCATTCTGCCCTCCTTTTTCGCGAGGGCCCTCGTAATCTTGTTTCGTACCTAATATTTTTTTGTAGCTAATGCTGTTAAGGCTAATATTTGCGCGGCGCCGTTCTCAAGGGCGCCCAAACTTCTGCCGACCGTGTCAATTCACGAAGCGGCGCATCCGGACGTTCATAACCATCCCCAGCGCCAAGAACATGAAAAGAACGGAAGACCCGCCGTAACTCATGAGCGGCAGAGGTATTCCCGTGACTGGCATAAAACCAACCACCATGCCAACGTTGACCAGGATGTGAAAGCTAAGCACAGCCACCACACCCATCACCAGGAATGCGCCGGCGCGGTCGGGCGCCGTCTGTGCATTCTGGGTCAACCGCATCAACACTATGAAGTATAGCAGTAGAAGCCCTAGAGCTCCTACAAACCCATGTTCTTCGGCAAAGGCCGCGAAAATGAAGTCCGTTTGGGGAACTGGCAAGAACGCGAGATGGGTTTGCGATCCCTGGCTACTACCAAAGATTCCGCCCGACCCAACCGCGATCAGCGACTGATTAACTTGGTACCCGGATCCCTGGCGATCAGCATCCGGGCTCATAAAACTAGTGAGACGTTCTTTTTGATACGGTTTTAAGACCTTTATCCAGGCAACAGGAACCAGCAACCCTGCTATCGCGAGGACGATCAGTGCCTGCTTCCAGCGCAGTCCGCCCAAAAATAGTCCCATGATGGCGACGGGCAAATAGGTTAGCGCCGTGCCCAAATCAGGCTGCGCCAGAACCAGCAGCATGGGAAAACCCACGATCGCCCCGGCTTTCATGAAGTCTGCCCAAGACAATTCTCGCTCATGCAGATCGGCGAAGTATTTCGCCACCGCCAAAATCAGAATTAGCTTCACCCACTCCGAAGGCTGAAAGTGTCCGCCCCCTGGCATCTTGATCCAGCGACGAGCTCCAAGGTATTTCTGGCCAAAGAGTCGCACCGCAATGAGGGACGCGAGCGAGACAAAATACATCCAGTGGATTTGTTCAAGCAAGGCTTGATAGTTGAGCAGGCTGACGAGAAACAT
>Ga0182024_10006611_pt1 | contig 25381 bp, 17 predicted proteins | sample P32metaG_FD_120480 | JGI IMG/M metagenome (GOLD analysis project Ga0182024, IMG submission 120480) | Permafrost microbial communities from Stordalen Mire, Sweden - P3-2 metaG (Illumina Assembly) | ecosystem: Environmental > Terrestrial > Soil > Wetlands > Permafrost | place: Sweden: Stordalen...
GTGCGGCACTGCTGGTCGGTAGCAAATCGCCCTTCCAATTCTAACAGTGTCCTCGGGTAATCCTCAGCCACGCCTTTCTACTACAGCTTGAGGTCGGTGGAGTCAATAGGATAGCCCTGCAAGCAAAATTCCTTCTTTCAACGGATGATCTTTCTCTCCCGTTACATCGGCTGGCTGAATCTCCTATGGCTAATCCCACTTTTAGGATGGTGGCGTCTCTTCTCTAAACGACGGTAAAAAAACTCTCCGAGCTGACCTGAGGACATGGCGCACATCATAAACAGACCATCGCGGGCCAGGGCGGTATGCCTATTTCTTACGATCCGCCAGGGGGATATGAATACATGTGGTTTGGAAAACAGGCGGCCAACAACTCTCTTCCACTTTCAACAATTCCCGTCTTGCTTGCTATCGCGCTGGCCCTGAAATGGACCAAGCCTAAACAATTCTTACTCTTACTTCGCGTTCTTCGCGTTCGTGGTGAATCCGATTCCATCTTAATCATTTGTGCTTGCAGTCCCAATTACATATGGTATTGTAGCGTTTGTGAAGGCGCTTCGGCGCTGTTCTTTGAAATAAGGAAATCAGGGAAGCACAAAACGACCGGGCGAAACCTGAGGTCCGAAGTCGAGGCAAGGCTTCGCTCCGTTAGTGATAAATCGCGGATAAACGCGGATGGTAGCAGATAATAAGTATTGGCGTGGCGGGCGCAGGTGGTCAAAAAGAGCCAAAACCAGGTTCTCTGTTGCATCGGGAGCGCGGGCGTCCTCGCCCGCAGCCTTCGGCGTCCCGCCGAAGGCATCAGAGCCTGGACAAATTCCAAAGCATCAATCGTTTTGAGGCCGAAATCCGAAGGCCAGTCGCCGGGACGCCGACTGGAAGCGACCGAGACGGTCGCGCTCCCCCTGAAAAATCGCGTAAGTTGCTGATTTCCATGATAATCTGGGATAATTCCACAGCTTTTCTAGGCCGCATCGGCCCGATCCGGTCGCACCGAGTCCAAGTCAGTCAAACCATTCAGCCTCGGTTTGGTCGATCAAGGCGGATTTTACGTAAGTTGTTGATTTCCATGATAATTTCACATAAGTCCGGGCAATTTTGGCCCCCCGCAGAGTCCGAGTCAGTCCGGGTCGGTCAAACCATAAACAACGTCGGGGTCTTGTCACTCTCTGCGGCCCCTGCGTGAGGCTGTTCGTGCAAGAGGCCCGCCCGGCAAGGCCGCAACAGAAGCGAGAATGTGCAGGGGAGAAGGGAAGCCATGACACTGATGCGCAAGGGTATGTTGGCCGCGGGAATAATCCCTGAAATGTCATGTCTCATTTTCCGGTCAATTATTCCTGTTGCATTACGGATTCAACCATGTTCCTTTTTTCCCGTGCTTGGCCGCTTCTGCAAATACTGGCTCCCACTGATTCTCTGGATGACGGTCATATTCAGTGCGTCCACCAGCCTCGGGGCGCCAGCCAGGACTTCGCATTTTCTTCGTCCGGTTCTGCACTGGCTGTTTCCGCGCATGTCGGAGCAAATGTTCGCGCAAGTTCATTATTTCGTGCGCAAGACGGCTCATTTTGTCGAATACGCGATGCTTGGGGTTCTGGCTTGGCGTCTGGTCCATTTCGATTCCGCCTTCGCCGAGTATTCTTTCCACAGGCAAATCTGGTTCACCTTGCTGTTCTGCATGTTTTATGCCTCGACGGATGAATTTCATCAAAAATTTGTCGCCACTCGGGAGCCGGCAATTCACGATGTGCTGATCGATACTTGCGGCGCGAGTTTTGGTTTGCTGACGGCCCTGGGCGCAGGCAAGCTCTTTGGGACGAGAAAGAATTCTTCGCGATACAATGGGAACCAACCAATTTAATTCGCCAGGATCGATGTCTTACGAGTCAGGCCGAATCACGGGGCAGATCCTGGTCTACGTCATATTTTTTTGGGCGGCTTTAAAATGTTTTTCAATCGCGCGCCGTCCAACCACCAACGGCAAGTGCGCCGTATCGCTCGGGTTGTTCTTCTGCTCATTCACGGTGGCCGGTTTGTGCGGGACCGCGGGGCAAAATTCTCCCAACCTTAAGGTCATAATTGTCGTGGGCACATTGATGGCCTTTGCCGGATTTATTTCCTCGATAGTGCTGGCGATCGTGGGATTGGTTGAATACTCAGGCCATGACGGTAAATACGTTCAAGGGCGCGCGCAGGCGATTTGGACGCTCAGCCTGAGTTTCATTTTTTTATGCATAGGTGGCGTTAACTTTTTCCACGGATTTACGCAGGGCCTGCATAACAAGCAAAATTTGGCGGCGAACCAGCCGGGAGCCAATCAGTCGCTGACTTTCGAAGATTTTAATTTCAAATTCCGCGCGCCGGGAAAACCGTGGGTGCAATTGGACGCCAAAAAGTTCAACAAGAACGCCACCGCCGCTTTTGCACAAATGCAGCCCGAGGTCTATTTCATGATCATAGCCGAAAAAGGCTCGATCGGGCCCAGTCTGACTACCGAATCGGTCGTGGAAATTGCCAAAGCGAATCTGCGCAGCAAGATGGATTCTCTGCAAATCCTGGAAGAACGTCCCATGCAGCGCCAGGGTCTCGACGGCATGCAGTTGGATACAACGTCCCAGACCCAGTCCACGCACTTGTTTTATCGCGACTGGGTTTGCGTCACGAACGGATACATTTACCAGCTCATTGCCTGGGGCAAGTTGGATGATGAGGGTATCGTGCGCACCAAGAGTGATGAATTGTATGCCGCATTTTCAGTCATGGATCCCAACCGTCATGCGGCCAAATCCGGCGCTACGGTGAGCGATTTTAATTCCGATCTTTTTCATTATACCGTGAAAATCGCAGGATTGAACTGGCGGCCGTCGTCTATCATAGCTAAGAGTGTTCCCACAGCGGATTCCACCTTCTGGAACGGAGACGAGAATGTCGGACTCTTCGTCGTCCCAGTTTATTTAACGGATCAAGACCCTCTTGATGACGCATGGATGCAAGCGATGGTGGCCACCGTCCTCGGAGTCAGTTTTCCAGGCACAGATATCCACGACAAGAAAGCGGTTTCACAGTCTGGACTGGCCGGCGTGGAATTTGGCGTCGAGCGAGAAGGCAACGACGGCAAGCTGATTTACCGAGTCAAGCTATTCAAGGGAAGTCAGGACCTCTACTTGGTTGCCGCCTATTACCTCCAGCAGCAAAAGGACGAAAGCAAAACCTTGGAAGAAGCGTTGGATCGCGTCGAATTTGATAACCAAGGCAAATCCGCATCCAACGTGGTGCAACAATTCAGCGAACGGGACAGGCGCCGCCATGGGCTGGTGTTCAACGAAATGGGCATTTTTTACTATAATGCCCGGCAGTTTGAAAAAAGCGCCGTTTACTTTCAAACCGCCTTCCAGTTTGAGCAAAAGTCGCCCATATTCCTCGCGAATGTCGCCAACGCCTATTCAAGCGCCGGCAAGAAGCAGGAAGCCCTGAATTTTCTTGAAGACAACCCAGCGCTGCTGGCCACGAATCAATCGGTGCGGGCGACCCAGGCGTACTTGCAGTTGCAACTCGAACGGGCGGACGATGCGTTGGCGAACTTCAGGACCTTGTTCGACGAAGGATACCGCAATGATAATTATTTTGTCGAATACATCAAACTGTTGGAAAAAGTCCGGGAACAACAAATGGCGCTAACGGCCGTGGAGAATTATTTGAAAGGAGGCGATTCGGCGGCTGTCCGTATTTTGGAGGCCCGTTTGTACACGCAGAAAAAGGACTATCCCAAAGCCATCGCGTTGCTCAAAGAGCAGTGCCTCAAATATCCGTACAATTCAGAAGTAAGCTTCGCTTTGGCTGATGCCTATACCCACGCTGGATCATACGCGGAAGCGGTGGCGGTGTGCCAGCAACTCATTGACGCACAAAATGACTCCGCGGGCGTTTATTATTTAAAGGGATCCGGCGAGTTTGGGCTGAAACGTTATCGGGAAGCCAAGGCGTCTTTTGAGGCGGCACTGAAAAAGGATCCGGCCAGTGCCAGCACCAAAAGCTATCTCGACCTGGTTTCGGGAATGCTGGGCGAAGGAAGCAATAGCGCAGTCAAGGATACCATTGCGCCTGTGCCTATCCCGGAAAACTTGATCAACACCCCAGCGCCCGAGGCGTCAGCGTCTTACACAAAAGATTTTGGAGCGCGATATCTGAAGGACATCACCGCGATCTCTTTCGTCAAAAAGGCGGAGTTAAAGCACACTGATTTCGTCGCCATCAAAGTGCTCGATTCCAGCGGCCTCGCGGCTTTTACCACCATTCAGTGTGGATTCGATCCTTTGATCGAGGCCATTTTCGTCAACGACCTTAAGGTGAAGAATGAGAACGGCGAAGTCGTGGCGACGGGCAAGGTGGATGATTATTATGTCGTGGACGCCGCTTCCAAGACTGCGGCCAACCAGAAAAAAGTCTTAAATATCCCCGTTAGTGGGCTTCGTTCCGGTTACACGATTGAATTGATGGTGACGCGCAAGGACCTGGCACCTCCCGCTGAATTTCCGTTCACGGCCCACACATGCTTAAATTCCTTTCCCATGCTCGAGGACATTTTTCTGATCAGGGGCGACACCAATGCGCTGAAGTTCGCGGGCGTCGGCGCGGAGAACGGCATCAAAAACGAAGATGGCCTTTACTGGGTGCGCCAGCAGCCTGACGTGTACAAATGGGAACCGATGGAAGAATCACCGCTGGATTTTGAACCAACGCTCTACATTGGCGACAGCACGGCGACCTGGAATGGCGAGGCCAAAAAGTATCTGGAACAAATCAGTGATTATTTGCAAGTGGACCCTGGAGTTCGAGAGTTGGCGGACAAGTTAACGGCCACTTCGCGCGGCAAAACCGAAAAAATTCTGTCGCTCGCGCGTTACGCGCAAACCAATTACACCTACAAGGCCATAGAATTTGGCCGTCGAGCGCGTGTGCCGCACAAGACCTCGCAAATTCTTCATAATCAATACGGCGACTGCAAGGACCATTCGCTTCTCTTGCAACAAATGCTTGAGGCGTGCGGGGTCCGCGCCCAACTGGCATTAGTCAAATCAATCGGAAAGATCTGCAAGGAACTGCCTTCTCTGGACCAATTTGATCACATGATCGTTTATCTCCCTGAGTTCAGGAATGGCTTCTTTATCGATTGCACGGACAAAGGCTCTGATCTTGCCCAGACAACGCCCTATGGTTTGGCGGGCAAAGAGGCGTTCATTTTGGATGCGACCAACCCGCGTTTTATCACGATGCCAGAATATCCGGATGACGGCAATACGGTTGACTCACGCCGCGAAGTGCAGATCACGAATGGAACCGATGTGGTCGTCCATGAAACACTGAGCCTTCGGGGCTGCAATGCGACTGCTTTGCGAAGCTACTTCAAGCAATTACAACCGTCGGCCCGGCGCAGTTTCGTCGATCTTCAACTGAACCGACAGTCAGGGGAAGTGACCAGCTTCAAATTGGAGAACCTCGAAGACACACAAGCGCCATTAGTGCTCGACCTGGATTACTTCTTCAAAGGACAATTCCACCCGACGGGTAACAAATTGGTGGGAAAACTGCCAGATGTGTGGGAGCAACTATACGCATCGGCCGATCCGGTGGAAAAAAGAACCAAACCGTTTGAGCTTGACGTTCCCGTAAATGTGGACTCCGCCATCACTCTGGATATTCCACGCGGCTACCGAGAGCCTCAGCTTAAGGATTTTCATCAAGACCTCCAACTGGACTTCGCCAGCACTCACAGCGATGCCAAAAGACAGGGTACGGAAGTGAAAATTGACTACCGCTTGCACCGCCGTTCCGGCAAGTTCGCGGCAGCCGACTATCCCCCCTACCGTGAAAACATGTTAAAGGCCCTTCGACCGCTGGAGCAGACCATAGCATTCACGAAATCCCCTTGAGCTTATGAGGCGTCCGCTGCTTCCGGTGGCGTGTCTGTTGATCGGCGGCATTCTCTGCGGCGAGCTGGCCAAACCTTCCCTTCTGCTGTTATTTGGGATCTCTTTTGCCGTCGCCGCCGTGACGCTGGCATGGGAGCAGGGACGTCCCTGGCTATTGGCGTTGCTTTTATTTCTGACTGGATGGACCGGCGCTTCCTGGCATTCGGCCATCTTTTCGCAGCGTGATTTGCGGATGCAGCTTGACGACGGCCCGCAACTGGCAACGTTGCGCGGCATCGTCATTGCGCCGCCTTCCCAACGTATTTTCCAGCGTGATCTGCGCGAACTCTGGCATTCCTCCGCGCTCATAGAGGTCGAGGGAATTTTGTTAAACGATGCCTGGCGACCCGCCACTGGCAAGGTGATGGCTGGAGTTCCCGGCATTTTGCCAACCAATGTGTTTGAAGGACAAAAAGTGGAGGTAGCAGGTACGATCCAGCCACCGCATGGACCAGTGGCTCAAGGAATGTTCAATCCGCGGGCGTTCTACAATCGGGAGGGTGTTTTTTTTCAATTGCAAACCGGCGGGCCGGCGGACTGGAAGACGCTTGACGAAAAGCTGCCGATTTCGGAGAGATTTCGTCGATGGGCCCGACGCACCCTGGCTGTAGGTTTGCCTGGCGAGGACGAACCATTGCGCCTGACCTGGACGTTGTTGCTCGATTGGAAAGCGCCTTTGACCGACTCAGTTGAGGAACCGTTCCTGCGCGCAGGCACTTACCACATTTTTGCCGTGGATGGCCTGCGCATCGGGTTGCTGGCGACGATCGGCATCAGTTTTCTTCGCCTGCTCCGATTACCCCGCGCACTTTGCGGGGCATTGGTCTTGCCCACGCTCTGGTTCTACGCCGGCTTGACCGGCTGGCCGGCATCCGCCGTGCGCGCGGCCATCATGGCCAGCGTCATCATTCTCGGTTGGGCGTGCCAACGTCCCGTTGATTTGATCAATTCTCTTTTCGCGGCGGCCATTATCGTCTTGTTGTGGGACCCGGCCCAACTTTTTCAGCCTGGTTTCCAGCTTTCATTCCTGGTTGTCCTTTGCATTGGAATCATACTGCCGCGAGTGCAAAGGACATTGCGCGGCTGGGTTTTCAAGGGCGATCCATTTTTGCCGGATACCTTGCAGACGCGATGGCCGCCTATTCTTTACACGACCGCTGCCTACGGCGTGGATGTCTTTGCCATGTCCTTGGCCGCATGGATTGGTTCCATTCCGCTGGCAGCGTATTACTTTCATCTCTTTACGCCAGTGAGCGTCCTGGCCAATTGCGTTGTCGTGCCGCTGACGGCTTTGGCCCTGATGAGCGGCATGGGCAGTCTTTTCGCGGGCGCGTGGTTCCCGGGACTGGCCGGTCTCTTCAACAATGCGACATGGGCCTTGATGAAATTCATTATCTGGTTCAGCGGCTGCGCCGCGCAGTGGCCGGGCAGCAATTGCAATGTCGCTGCTCCACCGGTGGGCATGTGCCTTTTCTATTACGTGATCCTATTATTGGCGATGACCGGCTGGATTTTCCGCGCTCGATATAAATGGGTGCTGGCGGCCTCCCTGTTGGCCGTTGGCATAGGCGGCACTGTTCAATGGTTCTGGCCCTTGCGGAACGCGCGCCTGGACATCCTGCCCGCCGACGGCGGTCCGGTCATTTTAGCGGCCAGTCCGGGCTGGAATGGCGAACTTCTCGTTGACTGCGGCAATGAGGATTCCGCGCGCGACCTCATCAAGCCATTTCTGTGCGCGCAAGGTGTCAATCGACTCGCCGGAATTTGCCTCGCCGTGGGCCGGATGGAGTATTTTGGTGGGACCAGGGTGATCCTGACCAATTTTGCCGTCGAAGAAATTTCCACTGGCGCAGCCCAGGAACGTTCGACGGCCTATCGTTCCCTGGTATCGGAACTGCGACAAAATCATGTCGTTCGATCCGTGAAAGATGGCGATTCGGTCGCCGGCTGGACGGTGCTTCATCCCGGCCCGACCGATCAATTTGACCAAGCCGATGACAACGCCGTGGTATTGCGGCGGGAGTTCAAAGGCCATTCCATCTTACTCCTGCCGGCTTTGGGACGCGACGGCCAGGAAGCGCTGATGCGACGGCATCCAGAACTGCGTGCGGAAATCGTCGTCGCTGGTTTGCCCGCGCGCGATGAGCCTCTGTGCGATCCGATGCTCGAGCTGTTGCGCCCGAGGCTCATTCTCCTGGCAGACTCAAAGTTCCCCGCAACCCGGCGCGCTTCGGAAAAATTACGGCAGAGACTGGCCGGCCGCGGTTTGCGTGTGGCTTATGGCCGCGATATTGGCGCCATGACGTTGGAAATTACTCCGGCTGGCTGGATGCTGCGCGCCGCCGATGGCGGACTCGTCGCAGAAAGTGACAGAACGCGATAGCGAGAGTTCGAAGTCTGAAAGCCGCACCATAGTCACACTGACAGTGCGCTCAGCAAATTATCAAGTTGCCTCCGAGAATGTTCGCTCGAAATGACGAAACGGAAATAGCCGCCCTTCGGCCCGCCCGGATAACGAATCAAGGAAGAGAACACGTTGTGTGAAAGTAATTGTTTGCGCATTCTCCCGATGTCCGCAGCACTACGCGGAACAATGGCAATGATAGGAGCGGGTGTGTGCGGCACAGACAAACCTCGCGACCACAAGGCGGTTTTAACGTAACTGACGTTGTGGCTTAATCGGCGGCGCAATCCGGGATCAGCGCGGAGCAATTCCATCCCTTTGAGCGCGGCGTTGACCAGGGGCAGCGGCACAGGCGTGGCGCCGGCAAACATCGTACTGGCCTTCATGATTTTCTCCCGCAATCGGGTCGCACATAGGATGGCTCCCCCATAACAGCCAAAAGCTTTGCTCAACGTGATCGTTTGGATAATGCGGCGGCGTGGCACATCGGCATATTCCACAGTGCCTTTTCCCGTCGCGCCAATCATACCCGCGGCGTGGGCATCATCCAAAAGAATCATGCCGGATGCGGGCAGCGCTTTTAGATATTCCGCCAGTGGAGCCAATTCTCCGTCACGCGAAAACAATCCATCGGTCAGCACGAGCGGAGTTGATTGGCCGCGCAAGCGACGCAACTTGCGTGCGAAGTCGGTCGCATCGCGATGTTTGAATTCCACCACGAGCCCGTCAAAGAAGCGGGTGGCATCGCGAAGGCTAACATGTGCTCGTTCATCTATCAGAATATGAGAGACCTCGTTCCGTAAGGCCTGCACGACCATGGAGTTCGTGGCGTAGCCGTTGCCAGCCAGCAACGCCGCCGACGCGTCGAAAAATTTGGCCAATGCCGTCTCCAACCGTGAGTAGAGAGGATGATTGCCTGTCGTCACTCGCGAAGCCGCAACGGTCAAGCCGTAACGGTCCAATCCTTCCTTGACCGATTGCAGAACGGCGGGATGGCTCGAAAGCCGAAAATAATCGCAACCTGCAAAATAAGAGAGGCGGCGATTTCTCCAAATCACATAGGTGCGATCCACTTGGCATATCTCGTCGTTCATGCCTGCTTTTAACGAATTGGAATCATTTTTGACAGCCTTTAGTTCCTCAAAAACAGTCGTCATCAGCCAAATCTTCTGGTAATCATGGCTGATGGCAGTGAAACGAATCAAAAACCGCTCGACCTCGGGAACGTTTTCCGATTCGACTGAGGATCATCTGGAGCGCATCGCGGATTTTGTCGAACGCAAAGGTTACGCGCGGGTGACGGATGTGGCGGAGGAGTTGGGACTCACTGCCTCGACCGTCTCCAATATGGTGCGGAGGCTCGCCGCGCGCGGCCTGCTGAGTTACGAGAGGTATCGTGGATTCAATCTAACATCCGAGGGCCGGGCGGTGGCCGCGCGCATCAAAGAGCGGCACCAGACGCTGACCGAATTATTGGAGCTGCTCGGATTGGAAGACCGGACCGTCGCGGCAGAGGTGGAAGACATCGAGCATCATCTTCGACCACAGACACTTGCTGTGCTGGAAAAACTCGTCGGATTTTGGAAAAGCCATCCAGAGCAACTGCAGCTTTTCCGGCAATTCGCCCGGCAGAAGTAACAGTTCTGGCAGTCAACTCGAAGACAAAACGCAATGCTGTCCCTTGAGCAATTGGCCGGAATATTGGAACGTCATCGCGAAGCCGCGAGCGCCAAGGTGCGGGAATTCTCCATTGGCGGGCAATTCTTTGCCTTTAATTCCGCTCCCGCCATCATGGGTGTGGTTAATCTATCCCCGGATTCCTGGTACCGCGAAAGCGTCTGCCTATCCGTGGAAAGGGCTGTCGAGCGTGGCCGAGTTCTTCACGCTCAGGGAGCACATATAGTTGACGTCGGAGCGGAATCGACCCTGGCGCAAGCCGCAAGACTGGATGAGTCTTCGCAACGAAGCAAGCTATTGCCCGTGGTCAAGGCTCTGGCCGCTGAGAACATTATCGTCTCGGTCGAAACATATCAGACCCAGGTGGCGCGAAGCTGTCTTGAAGCAGGCGCCAAAGTGATCAATCTAACCGGAACGCAAGATACCGCTGAAATTTTTCGCATAGCCGCAACTCACGAAGCGGCAGTCATCCTTTGCTTCGTGCAAGGGACCAATGTTCGTGAAGCCAGGGACTTCGATCTCAGCGGCGACGTCATCGGAAGAATGAAGGATTATTTTTCGAGTCTTGCGGACCTAGCCGCAAAAAATGGCGCGAAAAAAATCCTGCTCGATCCAGGGTTGGGCTTCTATTATCGCAATTTGCAGGACGGTGCTGTGCGGGTGCGGCACCAGATGATGACATTTCTGCAAACATTTCGTTTGCGCGAATTGGGATTTCCGATCTGCCACGCGTTGCCCCATGCATTTGAATATTTCGGCGAAGAAGTCCGTTGTGCCGAGCCTTTCTTCGCCGTGCTGGCGGCTCTGGGCAAGACCGATTTATTTCGCACGCATGAAGTGCCGCGTGTGTGCGCGGTCTTAGACACGCTGCGAGTGCTCTAACAGTCACGTTCAAATTGAGTCGGTGCGTTTTCCGGGGAAATCCCAACTGTCGGCTTTAGAATAATTGCATTTGACTGGTAGAATCGAGAGCCGAGCTAGGCGCCTGCCGTGATGCAGATCGATCCAATGCCACCGGAACGTAGGCTAGTCCGTTTTGGTTGCTCTTCCGCGCGACGCCGCGATGGATTCGTGAATTGAACTGGAGTGGCAACTTATGGCGCGTGCACCATGTCATTGCTGATTTTTGCCAGGCTTCGACTGCGATCTCACATAAATGGCCTACTAAGGCCGGATTGAGCGCATCTCTTTCAACCGCAAGTTCCAAAGAAAAAGCTTCTCCCAAAGAAAACTTATGGCTGCTCCATTCGAGAGAAACCAGGGGATCGAGCAGATTGTCTCGATTCCATTCGCGCCGTTTATCGGGCAAGGTCAAATTGGCCCGGACAAAGTTTAGCTTCAAAAGCATGAACTGAAAATCCGACCAAAGATTTTCCACCGAATCACATTTCCTGGCTTCTATTTCGAACCACTTTGCCGCGGCCAGCGCGTAATGGATGGCTTGACGCATTTCAATGGAGTTTCCCAAAACGCGCCCGACAGCGAACCATTCCCGGCTAAAACTAAACGAACGGGCGGAGATGATGCAGGCGAGGCACCCGACGCCAAATAAGATGGGAGCCCATCGCCCGTTGGACCAAAGGACAACTGCGGCAAACAAAAGAAAAACCAGTGATACAATATATAACGCCAAGACCGTCTTTCGCGGTGAGTAGCCGCTGTCTATCAACCGATGATGTATATGCCGCCTGTCGGGCCGAAAGATAGGCAATCCTTTTAGGCCGCGCCGGCTGATGGCGAGCGCGACATCGAGGATTGGCAGCCCCAAAACAAACAACGGCGCCAGCAAGCCCGCCACAATCGTTTCCTTATGCGAGTTCACAATCGATAGTTCTGCCACCAAAAAGCCAAGGAAATACGCGCCACCGTCTCCCATGTAGATTTTGGCTGGCGGGAAGTTGTAACGCAGGAATGCGATCATGGCGCCCCCCATGCCCGCTGCGCATAATGAAGGGTAAAAGCTGGCGCGCGACAAACCCACGTATGCGAGAAGGGCCATTAACATGAGAGAAATCCCGCCGGCCAGACCGTCAATGCCGTCGATAAGATTGATCAAATTTGGCAAGGCAACCAGCCAGATTACGGTTAAACCGCAACCGTATCCCCCCAATTGGTAAATGTGCCCGCTGAACGGATTCTTTAGAGTTTCGATCTGAATTCCGCCGCACCAGGCAAATAGAGCTATGATGATTTGCCCGAATAGTTTCTTCTTGGCTCCAAGAGGCTGGACATCGTCCCAAAACCCGAGCAGGAACATCGTCAAGGCGCTGCAAAAGATGGTCCGAGCCAGCGGCCCTTGGACTTCGTCGAACGGATACAGCAACTGGGCCGAAACAGAAAGTGTGACAAACGAGCCAATGAAGGCCAAGCCACCGAAACGTGATGTTTCTGTCGTGTGACTATGATGAAATTGAAAGTTTCCACCACGTTTACATTCGGCGGTGCCGAACCGGATCTGAATGAGTGGAATCAGGAGAAAAGCAACTGCCGCTCCCATGACCCCAAACAGTATTAAGCTCAAAATCATCGCTGCAATTGGGTTCTTCTGCCTCGACCGGAAGTAACAGAGGCTTAAAACGAACCAGCCCTATTTGGCCATCCTTGTCAAATATGCTGGAACAATCGCGAATTTGCAGCAGTCGAGGTGCCATTTCTTGGATCGCCGATCGCATAATCTGTAAAATACACAGAAAGAACGATTTGCACTAATATGGCCTTCTGACGGAGGCTTCCTCTTGCAAACAAAAAACGTAAACAATTCCGACACAATGTCACCAAAAGTCTGCATATGTGATTATCAATGAAGGATTTGCGAATACGACGGCCAAAATGTCAATGTTTCTGAATTTCTGACTTGATTTTGATTGGGATTTTGGTCTTGATAGCGACTTACATGTGAAGCATTTGACCCGTTGCCATAATTCTTGGAATTTGGCGGGGTTGAAGCGCACCGTTCAGCGTCCAATTACCCTGTGGTTTGGCATGTTCGTTGTTATGTTGTCAGCCAGAATTCACGGTCAGGAAGCCACTCGCAATTCTCTTGCTAGCGAGCAGGCGTCTGACATGCAGACTCCCAGTATCACCGGCGACTACTACAACGTTCAGGCCGGTCCTCTTTATCTTCGTTTCCAGGGGGAGATGGGATTGGAGTTGAATGATAATGTCAATTACACGGAGACAAATCGCCGGGCCGACCTGATCTTGCGGCCAATCCTGGACACGGACCTTCTATGGCCGCTGAACGGGCGCAACAGTTTTTTTCTTTCGTCCGGGATCGGCTATGTCCATTATATCCGCACGGGCAACCTTGATCATCCATATGTTTCCCCTGACTCAAAATTAGCTCTCAAGATCTATTCCGGTGACTTCGTTTTTGACCTGCATGACAGGTTTTCCGCTCAGGACAATGTTTTGCTGACGCCTTCACTGAGCGGTACTGGAAATTACTTCCAGATCGAGAACATATCTGGATTGGAGGCAACGTGGGACCTTAATAAATTGATTCTTTCAGCGAGTTACGATTACGACGCGGTGAGCGTGTTGAGCGGTCCCTTTACGTCCTTTACTCATGGGTCCGATGTTTTCAAGCAACGATCCTCGCTTCTTGTGAACTCTATTGACCAGATAGGCTTGGAAACCGAGGGCGGTTTGACTGATTATGCCCGGACCCACTTGGAAAATAACACTGACTTTGCCGCGGGACCATTTTACGAAATTCGCTTCAGTCCGTATGTCCACGCAAAACTGTCGGGTGGCTTTGTCACATATTTCTTTAATCCGACCTCTTACAGCTTCCTTCGAGGCTTCGATTCATATTACTTCAGCCTGACTGTGAATCACGAACTCAACAAATGGTTCAATCATTGGCTTTCTGCCGGTCGTCGAATTGATGGAGGAACGCCCAACGCCAGCCTCTACGTCCACGATTATCTATATTACCAAGCTAACTTCTGCGCGATTAAGGATACGCGTCTTGGCGTTCATCTCTCTTATGACCGTGGTGACACTGAGGGCGGCTTTGATGAAGTTTTTGATCGCTTTGGGGCCGGCTTCTTCCTCAGCCGCACTGTCACCAAGAACCTGACGGCGAACATGACTTACGAGTTTTGGCACAAGGTTTCCGACTTTTACAATTATGGCTACGTGCAAAATAGGCTGATTTTGGACGCGACGTATAAATTTTGAATCCCATTCCATGCGCGCTATTTTTCAACTTTTAGTCCTTCTTGCCGGGGCGGCGACTGTTCCAGCCCAGCCGATAAAAAACGCGGGGAAGACGGCGAATAGCCTCACCCATGTGACCGACAACTACGCCCTCGACGATAAGCACATTCTGGCGCCCGGCGATAAGCTAAGCTTTAGGATCATCGAGGACAGAGATCCGGCAAAGTCGCTCATGGTCGCTGATTCGTCCGAACTGGATGTCCCCTATATTGGCCGCGTATCGGTTGCGAATCAGACATGCAAGCAAGTGGCCGGGCAGTTAAAAGAGTTGCTGGAGCAAAAATATTACTACCATGCGACGGTCATTGTCGGTTTGGATTCGGTTAATAAATTGCGTGGGAAGGTTTATGTGGAGGGACAGGTTCGCGCTCAAGGCCCGGTGGACCTTTTGTTTGAACAGAAGCTGACAGCGGGCAAAGCCATCCTTATGGCCGGTGGATTCGCGGACTTTGCCAATAAAACAAAAGTGAAAGTTGTTCGAGCTTCGGACACCGCGGGCGCGCCCGCCAAGACGTTTGAAATTAATATGGCGGACGTTCTGGAGAACGGCCGCACAGACAAAGATATACTGCTGGAACCTAATGATTACATTATTGTTCCAGCAAAGTCGGTAAACTTTTAGAAGCTGTGAACTCAGAGCCAACCTCGATATCGACCCGCAGCGTCCTATTGGCACGCTTTTTCAGCGAATTGTTCCGTTACAAAAGCCTTGTGCAAACGCGAGGGTGGCTATTGTTGCTGACTGCAGTTTTGGCGGTCGGTCTGAGATACTGCCTGTTTATCATTATTCCGCCGTCATATAAGTCGGAAGCATCCATGATCGTTAGTGTCAAATTGTCTCTTCCCACTGGGAACGTTTATTCCGAAGAACTTAATAATTTCGTGGGGACTCAGGCCGCTCTTTTGCAGAGCGATACGGTGTCTAACCGCGCGCTGCTCCGCCTGCAATCGGAAAAACCAAATCTGCCCCCCGTTCCGGTTAAGCTTCATGCAACTGTCTCACCAAAAACAAGCATCTTCGAATTACGGGCCACAGGCGCCAGCGCTCCTTATGTGCAGGCGTGGCTTCAAACGGTGATGGAAGAATTCATCAAAGTGAAAAAGGAGTTAGTGCAGCGTACTTCCACAAGCACAAGGAATGTCCTGGAAGAGGCAATTACATCTGTCGGGCAAGAATTGCAGCAAGGGAAAAATGAATTGGTCGCATACGGCTCGACTAATAGCGTGGTGTTTCTCCAGGAACAGGGAAATAGCGCCGCTAGTCGACTGGCGGAACTAACCAGGCAGCGGGACGAGCTTCAGGCAGAACTGCGATTGCTCAAGATGCTTACTTTGGACGAAAACGTTGACCTCCGGCAAGCCACGATCCAACAGAGTTTAGTGGCAAGACCTTTCACTAAACCAGAACCGACTCAACCCCCCGCTTCACCCGTTGCAAACTCCGACTCGGATGCGTCAACGCTGCATCAAGACGCGGAGAACATTAACCAAGAGCAGACGCAATCCAGTTTGGTCGGATCCGAAGGAGAATACCTCAAAGCCAAGCAGCATGTCGCGATTTTGGAGCAGCAACGGAAGGAACTGGGAATAAACTTGCGGCCGGAACATCCAAAGATGATCGTCTTACAGGAAGAGATAGACCGGCAGAAGAGTTTGCTGGAGATATTCCGGTCTCAAACGCAGGAACAACTGGCTAGCCGGCAGCACGCACTGGATCTGGAGATTCAAAATATCAATAGCCAGATCGACCAATGGACCGCCAGCGCCCTCGAAATCAGCAAGAAAATGTCCGACTATACCGCGATTAAAGAGAGAATTCAGCGGCTTCAGACGATGTATGATGGATTGCTCACGAGCGAGCGCACCGTGGACGTTGAAAAGGAAATCAATCCAGAGAGCGTGACGATCCTCCAGCCGGCCACTGCGGCGGCGCCTATTCCGCGGGATATGTTCAAACAGCTTCTTCTTGCCGGTTTGCTAGGGTTGATGTTGGGGGGAATCATGCTGGTCGTTTTGCGCCGATTGGACGACCGGCCTTATTCTGTGATCGAACTGCAAGATCTGTTTGAGGAAACGGTGCTAGGACAAATCCCGCAGGTCGGCGTCAATAAGAGCAACGCCGGACTATCCATTCTTAGAGAAGACGATGATCGCCATGCGTTGGCGGAAGCCTTTCGAAATCTCCGTTCGTCAATCATGTTTCTCTCACCTGCCGAAAAGCAATTGCGAATGATTCTAGTCACAAGTGCTGTGCCAAAGGACGGCAAATCAATAACCGCGGTGAATCTTGCCGTTATGCTGGCGCGCTCAGGAGCGCGCGTGTTGCTCGTGGACGCGGATCTGCGCCAGGGCCGAATCCACAAGGAATTCGGGTTGCCCGCCCATCCTGGGCTCGCCGAAGTATTGAGTGGGAAATTGGACTGGGCTGCTGTCGTCGCGCAGGATTCTGTGCCTAATCTTTCCATTGTTCCTCGCGGGAATGTGCCAAGCCATCCAGGCGAGCTGTTCGCAAAGCCCATCAAACAACAATTTTTACAAGAGACTGGAGGCAAGTACGACTACGTCGTAATAGATAGTCCCCCGGTTATGGCGGCCGACGACGTTTCCAACCTGGTGCCCTATGTCGATATTGTTCTCATGGTAATCAGGGCAAATCATACCTCTGGCCGCGTAGCGCGGGCTGCGTTGGATTTATTGTATCTTCGCCAGGCTAAGTCCGTCGGAATCGTATTTAACGGAGTGAGCCCTAGCAGCGATTACTATTACTACAAATATACAGATTACTATCCTGCATCCCAGCCGCCTGCTGTTAAAATGTAGTTAACCGTCTTTTATGCAATCCACAGAATCCCAGGAAAAAACAGCTTGGTTTTGTCTTATCTCGCGGCGAAAGCATGAATACATAGCTGCCGCGCGATTGGCCGAGTTGCAAAAAGTTAAAGTTCTTGCTCCACGGATACGATTCCGCCGGCCAACGCGCAAGGGTCCCCAGTGGACGACCGAGGCCTTATTCCCGAGTTACTTTTGTGCGAGGCTCGGTCCGTCCTTGCTTCGACGCACGCATTACGCCACGCATGTCCGCGGTATCGTGCATTTCGGGAATTCCTGGCCCACGATTCCCGATCAGACCGTTGAAGAATTAGAGAAAAGACTTGGCGGTGGACAAGTCCACGTTATCGTGACGTCCGTTTCGGCCGGCGATGAGGTCGAGATCATCGATGGAACCTTTCGAGGATTTGAGGCCGTGGTCACGCAGGTCATGCCCGCTCGGAAACGAGTCGCAATTCTTTTGGATTTTCTGGGACGGCAGACGGTCGTTGAAATGAAGAGTGACGCTATTTTCAAAAACGTGGAACAGCGCGAGTCGGTTTTCAAGGCCGCCTAATGTTGCGCAACACTACTTCTGCCTCCGATGAACGGCGATGCTGGGTTTAGCAACTTGAAAAAACACCTTTTACCAGCACTGGTCCTTGTGCTTTCCCTGCTTTTATTCATGATCAAAGCCGTCACCAGCATGGTCCAGGAATCGTCAACCTGGGACGAGACATGTTATTTTGGACTAGGTAAATATATTCTGCAAAACCATAGGTGGGACGTGCCCGCATCCATCCGGCACCCGCCTCTTTCTTATTACATTCACAGCATTCCATTGCTGTTCTTTCCGACTGATCCAAATCTTTGGAAAAACGACCCATTGCGGGCAAAAGAGCGCGAATACCTTGGAAGCAGCGATGTTTTCCGAGGGCAGGCGCTGCTTTCGAGTCCACAGAACAAAGGGGATCGATTGCTGGATTTGTCGCGTTTCATGATGGTGCTGACGGCTGTGTTGATGGGATGCTTTGTGTATTTTTGGAGTTACTCACTTTACGGAAAGTGGAGTGCCAGCCTGGCGGTTGTGCTGTTCTCATTCTCGCCTAATATCCTGGCCCATGCCCGCCTGATTACACCTGATATTACAGTCACCACATTCTCATTCATGACCTTGTATTACTTTTGGCGTCTTTTACGGAACGAACGCCTGGCCGATTCTGTTCTCGGTGGCATTTGTTTGGGGTTCGCCCTGCTTGCAAAGTTTACCAGCGTACTGTTGTTGCCCATTTGTTTCACGTTAGTGATCTTATGGAAGATAAAACGGGAAAGGCTGAATATGCTTTGTATACTTATCTTTGTGGCCGCGGGAATCGCGGTTTTATGTTTAGGATATGGAATGCACCTGGGCCCCTACGCTGCCGGGATATTGTATCAACGGGAAGCAGCACACATAGATTATAGGCGCTTTCTCATGGGACATTACTCGACTGGCGGATGGTGGTATTATTATATCATTGTGTTTCTAATCAAAACACCGATCGTGACAATAGTGTTTCTTGCGATTTCAACGGTTCTGCTTATTGGAAAGATGGCAAAAAGCGAATGGATCGACGAGGCATTTCTTCTGACGCCGCCGGCCTTCATTTTTTGCTTTTTTTGCCTGAATAATCACGACATGGGCCTGCGTTACATATTGCCAATTTATCCTTTTTTATTCGTGTTTGCGAGCAAAGCAGCTCAAGTATTCTCACCCGGTAAAATGCTCACAGGCCTATATATCGTGATGCTCACATGGTATGTCGGTGCTTCATGCTACATTCACCCACACTATCTTGCCTATTTCAACGAACTGGTGGGAGGGCCAAACAACGGCTACAAATGCCTGGTGGATTCCAATCTGGATTGGGGCCAGGATCTAAAGGGTTTAAAATCCTATATGGAGGAGCATTCGATTTCAAGAATTGGTTTGAGCTACTTCGGTTCCGATTCTCCGGACCGTTATGGTATTGCCTACGATTGGCTCCCTAGCTATGTACTGCGGTATCACGATCCCATTGATCCTAAAACCACGCGCAAGGGATGGATCGCGATAAGTGCTACGAATCTTCAAGGTGTTTATTTTGATGATGTGAAGATATTTGCATGGCTGAAATGGCGAAAACCCATCGCGAAAATCGGCTATAGCATTTTTATTTACAAGATAGACGACTAATACTCATTGCAGTTTTTCCAACTCGCTAATCATTCTTGGCAGTAAAACGCTCTTAGAAAAAGCCGCCGTCACCTCGATTGGAACTTGCCGCGGTCGGTTTCGTAGGGCATTCATCAGCCGGAGCACTTGATTGGTCGTATTCTCCACGTCTCCATGCGCACAATATCCCCAAAAATGTCTCTGACCGAGCCGGGTGAGAATCTCTATCAAGTGACCCGACCGTGGCCCGATGTATAACACAGGCGCGCCGACAGTTAAAATGTTATATATTTTGCAAGGATGAACTAATCCGACGAATAGGTCTCCCATGATCACGACGTGAAGATCGGCCGCAGATAAAGACGCTGAAAGATAATTCAGCGGCTGATACGGGAGGCACAATGCGTTGCTGCCGCTTTCTGTGGCCCATTTCTTAACGCGCTCAAATTCGCTGCCGCCACCCACAAAACAAAACATAATTTCAGGATTAGCACGCAAGTTCTCAGCCGCCTTCAATAGAGTATCCAAGGGATGCACTGGGCTATGATTTCCCGAATACATGACCACAAACCTATCTTCGAAGTCGTGAATTTTTCGAAATTGCTTTCGTCCTGACGCATTAAACTCGACTGCATCATCGTGAGACCATGGAGGAATAACGGCAATTTTCTCTGCTGCAATTCCTTTGGCTACCATTCGAGTTTTCATGAAATCATCCACTGCAATGATTGAGTCAGCTTGATGAAGACTAAATCGGGACATTCTTTCGAGAATGCGCGAGGGGGCCGAATTCGCTCGCAACAATCCTGCGGCAATGGCTTCGTCTGGATTAAAGTCCATCACCCAATAGCAAAACCGCGACCGCCACAATCGGGCGCGCCACGCCCCGAAAAACGAAATCAACGGGGGCGTCGTCAAAGCAACGACGATATCGTGCCTTGGCAGTGATGCCATCCGAAGGCAGCAGGATAGCATGAAACTTACGAAATCCATTGCTCGCGGCCACTTTGATTTCCTCCGATAGCCAGTGGAATAAACACGATGGATTTCAATTCCGCTCCAATTCTCCCGTCGAGCAAACGTGACCTGGCGATTGTCATAGGCTTGGCGGCCGGCCACAACTGTCACAGCATGGCCATGCTCGATTAATCCCAATGCCAGGTCAGTCAGGTGCTGACTCGTCGATACGACGTCAGGATAAAATGTCTGATTTAGAAGAAGAAACCGCATCTGATTTCTGCTCAATTACAAACCGGCGCTTATTTAATAAACTAGGAGCGAAATTCACGTTGTTTGACAAGGACAGCAGGATTTCCACGATAAATTCCAAATGGCGCCAAATCTTTTGCTATTACCGAACCTGCGACAACAACTGCATGAGTTCCAACACAAACGCCTGGGCCAACCCATGCGCTCGCACCGATCCAAGCACCGTCTTCAATCCGTATCGGCTGCACAATTAGGTCGAAAGTGGGGGATTTGTAGTCGTGATTTCCAGCGCACAGAAAGGCACGTTGCGAAATACAAACATTATTCCCGATGGTGATATAATCCAGGTTCAGCAGCCAGCATTCTTCGCCAAGCCAGACGTTGTCGCCCAATCTTAGTTTCCAAGGAAAAGTAATAGTAACGCGCGGCTTAATCACGACTCCTCGACCTACCTTCGCTCCGAAGGCTTTCAGCACCCACCTCTTCGCCGCCGAAAGCTTGAATGGACATAGTCGAAATAATATCATGCTACTAATGATCCAAAGTCCCTCTCGCACGGTTCCCGCGCCTCGATCAAAATTTTCGGCGCGAAATCTTGAAAGATCAACTGCGCCGCCTTTAAAATTGACATTCAAAGGAATTCCACCGTGCTCGGTTTGACTCCACCGTGAGTTACCCAAGTGAATAAGTCCAGCATTTGCGACGCAACTTTTTGCCAAATAAAACTCTGAGAGACCAGCTTGAGGCCGCGCTGGCCCATCGCCTGCCGATCAGCATCTGACATTTCAAATAAGGTTCCAAGCCCTTGGCTAATACTTTCCGGAGTTGTTTCAATGCGAATGCCGGCTCCCGCGGCGAATCCCTCCGGCACATTGCACTGAGGAGTCATCAATACAGGTTTACCATAGGACCACGCTTCCAAGACAACCATTGGGGTTCCCTCACTGAACGAAGGAAGGATCACAGCGTCACAGCCTCGATAACAAGCGGCCTTTTCCTCCTTGAATTGCGGCCCCAAAAATGAGACCGATTCCTCAATTCCGCGTTCCGCGACCTGGCGGCGCAGTTCCTTTTCATAGTGTCCTTGATTCCAACCCGCAATGGCAAGTGACCACTGAGACGGCCGAGAGGAATTCGCCGACCGAATTACGCCCCACGACTTCAGGAGATTTTCGATTCCTTTCTTTGGGTGAAGACGCCCAAGATAAAGAAGAACCTTTTCGCCGTTCTTCTTGACTAAATGTAACCGGAATTTGTTTGTCACAGTGGATTCATATCGCAGATCCGGTAAAGAAACGCCATTCGGAATGATGCAAACAGGATTCCGGAGTCCGTAGGCACGAACAGATTCGGCTTCGCTGCGGCAAAGTGCGCGAAGACAGCGGGATCTTCTTAACTGAGCATTTTGGTAAACCCATCCGGCGACCGTTTTCTTTAGTTTCGCATTGCTCAACGCCCAAGCATCCAGCATACCGTGCGGAGCCACAACCATCGGACGTCCAGTTGCTTTAGCCCACTGGAGCGATGCCAACGAATGAAATTTCCACAACCCTGCGCAGTAGGCCAGGTCCCCCTTCGATTCCAGAAGAAGTCTTGTCATTTCGGGTGAATATCCAAAGGCGCGCGGTCCGCGCACAACACAAGTCACCGGAACCAGTGGTGCCCAATCGGGCAACTCAGCTTCGCTAAATTCATCGTGTAAGCCAACGACTTGAATTTGACAGTCAGGGAGCCTGGCCAGTTCTTTTTGCAAATTTCTCTCAGCTTCGAAAATTCCCCCGTTCAGCCGTGATACTGAATCCATGACGCACAGAATTCTCATTGAAGTTCAACTTTACGGCTCCCCGAAACATTTGCCGAGATGCCGTGTCGTCCAGTTCGCGGCTGCTTTTGCCTAATAAGTGTGTTTCGATTAGGCCAAATGCCGGCAGCCATCGACGCTAACATCCAAAAAGCCCAGAAAGTCTTATAATGGACGAAAGAAAGACTCATCCAAAATATGAACATCGCAAAATGCGTACCTAGAAAAGGTATGTAAGAAATCCATTGGTCACCACGGGCCATTTTTAACGCGGGGAAAAGGAAAAAGAATGCCGCTAATACCATTCCCAATATTCCGCTGTAGCGGCCAAAATCGAGAAACACATTATGAGATACATAGCCTTCAGGATTATCGCTGTATTCAGGAGGAATGTCTTCAGGCTCATGGCTATCTACCACGCCGAAAACGGGGTGCTCTAATATTGTTCTAATTGAATATCGCCAGACAGCATTGCGAGACGTAAACATACCCGCTTCAAGCGACTCATGTTTATAATATTCAGCCATGGCCGCGATTTTCGTACGCATGCCAAAAACATCATCTGCATAAGATACGGAAGCCAGCGCCGCCATCATCACTATAAAAACGACACTATGACGTATAAATTGTGGAGTAAACGCTCCAAGAAATAGAACCCGCGCACACAGCGCCACTATTCCGAGTAACAGCAAACCAAAGGCCACGATAGCTCCCAAAGTCATAGTGGAAACCAACACCGGGAGTGATAACACGCCAAGAGTTGCAGTCAGCCATGTAAGCCACCTCGGCGATGGCTCGGGACTGCGGGACGACCCCAAAACAAACTGAAGTCCTAGAAGGCCCGTGATGCCAATTAGCAATGCCGGCCATACCATAACTGAATCCGCACGCGTTCCACCTGTCCGCGCAATCCCCTCGCGGATGTCGCCCCAATCACTTAATTCAACGGGAAGACCTGCATGATCAGCCCAATAAGCACACATGATAAGCATTGCTCCAAGGCAAAGCCCGAACAAGCATTTCAAATACTGGCCACGCGCTTCATTGGTCAATTGGCACGCGACCACGGCGTAACACAATGCTCTCAAGTAGTTGTTTCCAGGCAAATACAGTTTCTCGCCCGTCATTAGCACATACCAACTCAAACAAAGCAGAACCGGCCATAATCTCCAAAGGCCACCGAGCCGGATACCAGAATAGCGAACTAAAACTACGGGCAACCAGACAAGAAAGCCGATTTGAGAGGGATTCAGCAATGCTTCTTCAGGAAAGGGCAGATACTGAGAGCACGCGATGAAAAGGAAACCGGTCACTGGTGATAAATAACACATCGCTGCCAGGGAGACGATAAGAGGGAGGGCAAATCTGGACTCAAGTATCGGCTCCAAATGAAGGATGAAAATCAAAGTAACAGCAGAAGTTAAAAGAAGTATTTCGACCCATGTTAAATCGAGATCCCAATACGGGGATGCCCGAGAATCGTCTGGCATTTTAGAACTCATTTTGAGACATACGTTGGTTTTTGACAAAGACTGAATCGTGGTGAGTGGAAGACGCCCTCGAGTCTTGCAAAGACTTCAAGTAAAGATTGTGATAACCCTGCAAAACTTGACTCAATTCAAAACATTCTAAAAAGATCCGGCGGCCTTCGTTGCCAAGCCGGAGATGTTCATTCGGTCGCTCGAAAAGCGTCCAGATCGCCTTCATAAGCGACTTGGAATCGCGAGGAATGAGCAAAGCGGGTGTGCCGGGGAGGCTGTTGATCCAGTCGGCCATGACTTGCACGGCGTTGGTGTCAATAAGATTGCGCGCTAACGGCGGCATTTGCGTGGCCAGGTTAACTTCATCCATCCGCAGATAAATGCTCGAACGCCACACGTCGTCGGGCGTGACAATGTCCATGTTGTCGTAACCCAGGCTGCCCTTGACCGCGGGCACATTGATGATGTTTTGATTGGCCAGGGGCGTGTCGTATCGGGCGTCGAAGGTCGGCCCCGTCCCGCCCGGTTGATGGCATTGCGCGCAATTGGCGTCGAGGTAGGATCGGGCCCGTTGCACGTAGGACGCCGAGAGATTGGTCAGCGCAGACAACTGTTCGACGTTGGTGATCTGCGCTTCGTCGAGGGCGGGATACAACAACCCCGTGCGATTGAGCGCCCGCAATTGATTGTCGGTCACGCCGTTGGAATAGGTCAGCTCGCCGTTTAACTGGCGGGCATTGACGCCCAGCACGTAATTGGCCACGGCCGTGTGGCACTGCAAACAATCGCTGGGGCTGGGATAATACCACAGATTCGTGTAAAAACCGTTGGTCGTCTGAATGGGAATGGGCTCGGTCTGGCTGGTGGGGAGCAAATCGGCGTCGCTGTAATCGGAACGCCACTTGTAAGTCACGCCATAGACCGCTCCGTTGGTGTCGCGCACCAAAAGCCGTGTCTCCAGTCGCAGCAACGAGTTGGGATCACTCAAATTGGTCTGCAGTTCAAAAGTCTTGACGAAGACTGTGCCCGACGGGAACGACCAGGTATTGGTCGGGGCGTAGAGGATTTGCTCGTTGGGTGTCAGAGGAGCGCCAGTGTTGGGGATGGAAAAATAGCGCACTTTCTGGGCGTTGTCGGAGAACAACTGCACGTTGGGCGCATAGGGAATGAGCGTGGCCGCCGGCGTCATGGCCGAAGTGTCGGTAAAGACACCCGTTTGTGACAACAAGGCCGGAATGGTTCCACTGGTGTAAGTGGCGGGCATGTTGTAGAAGGCCGGAGCCGCGATGTAATTGCTCATGCCATAAGGCAAACCGGTGCCGGGATTGACAATGATATTGACCGGAGCCGACGTCGCGCTCAAGCCGCTGCCATCGACGGCCACAGCGGTCAGCATATAACTGCCCGCCCCCAGGCCGGTCGTGGTCAAGCTGTAGGGCGCGTTGCTGACGCTGCCCAGGAGCGTGTGGCCGAGGTAGAAAGAAACGTCAACAAGAGGATTATATTGGGCGGCGGCATTGGCAGAGATGGTCACGCTGGCGCTGGCGGTGTAGGTGGCATTGTTACTGGGCGCAATCAGGGCCACCGAGGGCGCCGGGTTGGTGTAAGGATAGA
>Ga0182024_10006612_pt1 | contig 25379 bp, 26 predicted proteins | sample P32metaG_FD_120480 | JGI IMG/M metagenome (GOLD analysis project Ga0182024, IMG submission 120480) | Permafrost microbial communities from Stordalen Mire, Sweden - P3-2 metaG (Illumina Assembly) | ecosystem: Environmental > Terrestrial > Soil > Wetlands > Permafrost | place: Sweden: Stordalen...
AGGCTGTGCACGACCCTCGCATAGCCGCGCGGGATGACGCTGAGCCGTCCCGGGAAATACGTCTCGAAAACGGCTGAGTTCTCGAGATGGCGTACCTCGAGAGCGGTAAATCCGGCTGTCTCGGCCGCCAGCCCGAGCGCCCGAACCGTGTTCATCTTGTAGGACATGGGGAAGTGAGCAGCGCGCCCAGCAGGGTCTCCCAGGTCGTGCTGGTGATGGGCGTGGTGCTGCCGGCCGGAGTGCCCGCGCTGCGCCTGTCGCCGCCGGAGCGCCTCGAGGAGCCGGTCGTCGATCCTGAGCGCCATCGCCGTCTTAGCGGCGGCACCGAAGTAGTGCGCCAGGTTCGGTGTGATGACAAAGAGCGACCCGCCCGATTTGAGGCATGAGCGAGCTGCGCGGAGGAACGCCACGGGGTCGTCTACGTGCTCGGCGACGTAGATGGCGAGAGCCAAGTCGAACGGCGCCGGCGCCTCGGAGCCGCCGGCGCCAGGGGCGCCAGTCCTGAGCTGCGTGGCGAAGGTCTCGATCGTCGTGGGGTGCCAGTCGTCGAGGGCGAGGTTTTGCTGAGAGCGGCTGTCGGGATCGACGCCAGCAAAGCGGGCGACAAGCGGCCGGATCAACGACGAGTACTCGTCATCGCCGTCACCGGCTCCGATGTCGAGCAGCTCATCGGTTGGTGATGCGACTTCCTTCACCCAGGCCGCCAGAACGGCGTACTGGTCCTCGCGGGGGCCGAGCGCCGACCGGACGACGGGGATCGTCGGCCCAGCCCTCCGCCGGCGCCCCGTCGAGACTCGAGCCATGGCCGAAGAAGCTAGTGGCGTCCTACAGTGCCGCACCCCGCCGTCATTCGAGGCGGGCGGGGCGCATCGTCGAGATCTGGTGAGGGGCGCGTAGGTTCGCAGAAGCAGCCTCAACCGTGTATGCACCCAGCCATGTGGGCCTGTCCTTGACCGCCTTACGACACCTAACAACCACAGTTTCGGCCTGAACCGTGTGCACCAAGTGCCGTAAGAGTGCGGTTTTACGACACCTAACAACCACAGTTTCCGCCCGAACCGTGTGCATCAAGTGCTGTAAGACGCCGGCGGTTTTACAGCACCACCGATCCACAGTTTCGGCACCTTCTGTGTGCACGGCGCGACGTAACCCTGCAGAAGGCCGCCGCCCGGCCGGCCTCAGCACAGGCGGCGGGAACCTGCACCGGGCGCCGGCTGAGCCGTGGCCCTATTCCTGCTTGCGCAGCACCAGGATCGACCGCTGCGGAAGCAGCACGGGGCCGGCCGGGCTCTTCAGGCCGCGCTCGCCCTCCGGCGCCGTTCGCAGGGATTCCTCCCAGGAGGACGCCCATTGTGCGGGCAGCGTCCACTCGAGAGTGTCGCCGGTGTTGAGAAGGACGACGAAGGAGTCGTCGGTGACGGGTTGGCCGCGCTGGTCCTTCTCGGCGATGGCGTCGCCATTCAGGTACAGCCCGATCGCCCTCGCAAAACCCGCCTCCCAATCCTCGTCACTCATCTCCTGCCCGTCAGGGCGGAACCAGGAGATGTCGACGGTGCCGCGGATGGGTCGGCCGTGGAACCACCGCCGGCGGTGAAAGACGGGATGCTGGCGACGGAAGGCGATCAGCCGGCGCGTGAACTCGAGCAGGTCGGAGTCGACCGACTCCCAGTGGAACCAGGAGATCTCGTTGTCCTGGCAGTATCCGTTGTTGTTCCCCTGCTGCGTGCGCCCGATCTCGTCCCCTCCGAGCAGCATCGGGACGCCCTGGGACAGCATCAAGGTCGCCAGCAGGTTCCGCTGCTGGCGCCTTCGGCATTCGAGGATGTCAGGATCCGTGGTCGGGCCTTCGACCCCGCAATTCCAGGACCGGTTGTGGTTCTCGCCGTCGTTGTTGTCCTCGCCGTTGGCTTCGTTGTGCTTCTCGTTGTACGAGACGAGATCGTGGAGCGTGAAGCCGTCGTGAGCTGTGACGAAGTTGACGCTGGCGAGAGGACGGCGGGTGTTGGCCCGGTAGAGATCCGAGCTTCCCGTGAGCCGCATCGCCATCTCGCCGATCTTCGCCGGCTCGCCCCGCCAGAAATCGCGCACGGTGTCCCGGTAACGGCCGTTCCATTCCGACCACAGTGGGGGGAAGTTGCCCACTTGATAGCCGCCCTCCCCGACATCCCACGGCTCGGCGATCAACTTGACCTGGCTGACGATCGGATCCTGCTGGATCAGCTCGAAGAAGGCTGCCAACCGGTCGACCTCGTGGAACTGTCGGGCGAGCGTGGCGGCCAGGTCGAAGCGGAACCCGTCCACGTGCATGTCGTGCACCCAGTACCGCAGCGAGTCCATTATGAGCTGCAGGGTGTGGGGATGGCGGACGTTGAGGCTGTTCCCTGTGCCTGTGGTGTCGAAGTAGAACTCGGGGTTGTCAGGGACGAGGCGGTAGTAAGCGCGGTTGTCGATTCCCTTGAACGACAGCGTCGGGCCGAGATGATTGCCCTCGGCGGTGTGGTTGTAGACGACATCGAGGATCACTTCGATGTTGGCTTCGTGGAGCGAGCGAACGAGAGTCTTGAACTCCTGCACCTGTTGGCCGACGTCGCCGCTGCTCGAGTACTCGTTGTGCGGGGCGAAGAAGCCGATCGAGTTGTACCCCCAGTAGTTGCGCAGGTGGCGATCGCGAAGGCTCGAGTCCTGCACGAACTGGTGGACCGGGAGGAGCTCGAGGGTCGTGATGCCGAGCGACTGGAGATAGTCGATGGCGGCCGGATGAGCCATGCCTGCATACGTGCCGCGGAGCGCCTCGGGCACATCAGGGTGCGTCTGCGTGAAACCCTTCAGGTGCGTCTCGTAGATGATGGTCTCGTGCAGAGCCACGTCAGGCGGACGGTCGTTGCCCCAGTCGAAGTACGGGTTGTGGACCACCGCCTTCGGGATGTGCGGGGCGCTGTCGTCGTCGTTCCGGGTGCTGGGATCGGAGAACCGGTACGTGAAGCATGCCTCAGCCCAATCGACGGCACCCTCGATGGCCTTCGCGTAAGGATCGATGAGCAGCTTGTTCGGGTTGCAGCGGTGGCCCTCGTGGGGCGCCCAGGGGCCGTGGACGCGGTAGCCGTACCGCTGCCCGGGAAGGGCTCCGGGGAGGTAGGCGTGCCAGCAGAAGGCGTCCACCTCCTCGAGCGTGACGCGCGTCTCCTCGCCCTCGTCGAACAGGCATAGCTCGACAGCTTCGGCTACCTCGGAGAAGAGGGAGAAGTTCGTCCCGGCTCCGTCGTAGCGAGCGCCGAGGGGGTAGGAGCGCCCCGGCCATGCCTCCGGTTGCTCGACGTCAGGCATGGGCGATTCGGTCCTCTTCAAACGACAGGTATTGGATGACGGCGACCGAGTCTGCCGGGAGCAGGACCCAGACCGGGTCGGAACGACAGGCGCCCGGCTCGGGAAGCTCCACCCCGCAGTGGGACGAGAGCACGAGCCGGCCTCCGTGCGGGACGGAGACGTGACGGTCGCCGTCGCCGACGTTGACGGCCGTCAAGATCGGCCTGCGCTCGACGACGAGCCATCCGGCGTCCTCGTCGAATCTCGTGCGGACGTGGCTCCGGTCTGCGTCCGAGAGGCTCGGGAGCGCCCGCCGCAGGCCGATGAGCTCCCGGTACCAACTGAGCATTTCGTCGTGCGGCGCCTGGTCCGGTTCGTCCCAGTCGAGGCGCGACCGGAGGAAGGTATCGGCCGCCTGCGGATCGGGCACGTCGCCCGGCTCCCACCCGAACGTAGCGAACTCGTGGCGGCGCCCTCCGCTGACCGAGGCGGCGACAGCGGGGTCTACGTGGTCGGTGAAGTACTGGAACGGACTGGAGGCGGCCCATTCCTCCCCCATGAACAGCATCGGCACGAAGGGGGACAACAAGACGATGGCGGCGCCGACCTTTGCCCGGTCGATCGAGATCTGCTGGCTGATCCGATCGCCGGCGGCCCGGTTGCCCACTTGATCATGATTCTGCAGGAAGACCACGAAGCGGTTCCCGTCGAGCCCATCGGGCGGTCTGCCGTGGGTTCGCTGGCGGTGCGGCGAGTACTCGCCGGCATACACCCAGGCCTGCCGGGCCGCCCGCCCGACCAGCCTGAGAGATCCGAAGTCCGAGTAGTAGCCGGCCGTCTCACCGGTGAGAGCGGCATGCAGCGCGTGGTGGAACTCGTCCGCCCAGGCTGAATCCAGCCCCAAGCCACCGGCTGCCGGCGAGCGCACGTACTTCGGGTCATTGCGGTCGCTCTCGGCGACGAGGAAGAGCGGTCGCCCGAGATGGGCCGCGAGCCGGCTCACCTGCCGGCCGAGCTGCTCGAGGATCGTGAGCGCCGAGTCGTCCCGGATCGCATGCACGGCGTCGAGGCGGAGGCCGTCGCAGTGATAGTCCCGCAGCCACATGACCGCATTGTCGATGACGAACTTGCGCACCTCGTCACTTCCCGGGCCGTCGAAGTTTACGGCGTCGCCCCAATTCGTCTTGTGGGTGTCCGTGAAGTACGGCCCGAACTCGCTCAGGTGGTTGCCCGTCGGGCCGAGGTGGTTGTACACGACGTCCATCACCACTCCGAGGCCGGCGTCGTGGCAGGCATCGACAAGTCGTTTCAGGCCCTCCGGCCCCCCGTAGGCGTGGTGGGGGGCGTAGAGATCGACGCCGTCGTAGCCCCAGCCGCGCTCACCGGAGAACTCGGCGACGGGCATGAGCTCGAGCGCCGTCACGCCGAGCTCTACGAGATGGCCGAGCCGGTCGATGGCGCCTTCGAACGTTCCTTGCGGGGTGAAGGTGCCGATATGAAGCTCGTACAGGATCGCCGAGGGTAGGTAGATCCCGCCCCAGCCACCGTCTGACCACTCGAAGGCCCCGTGGTCGACCACTCGGGAGGGTCCATCGATGCCCTCCGGCTGGTACGCCGAGCGCGGGTCGGGCCGGAGAGGGCCGCCGTCGAGGCTGAAGAAGTAGTCGGCTCTCGGGCCGGCGTCCTCGACCGTCGCCTCCCACCAGCCCCCCCAGCCTGGCGGACGGTCGTCCGGCGGGCTCTGACCGCCGTCGGGAGCGACCGCGGCCATGGGGAATCGGCGGGAGTCGCCCGCCGGCAGAACGACCGCGGCCATGGGGAATCGGCGGGAGCCCGCCGCCGGCAGAACGACCTCCGCCTGGGCCGCCGTAGGCGCCCAGACCCGGAAGGTGTGCATCGAGATCAACCGCGCCGAGCCGGCTGGCAGGCGCGCCACGTCACCGGCGAGAGGCGCATGAGACGTTCTACCCAGCCGACGTGGTCGGCCTACCAACCAGAGGTGCTGGGCGTGCCCGCCAGGTGGAAGGCCCGCCGATCGGTGGGCCAGTCGCCGTGGCCAATGAGCCGTGGCCGATCGGCCGTAGCCGGGGGTGAGGAACCTCCCCGACCGGCGGTCTCAGCGCCGGCGGTAGGTCAGCTGTGGTCCCACGTGACGGTGAAGTCGTTGCTCGTCGGGCTCAGAGCCGAGGAGGTCGCCATCCTGACCCCACGGTTGGACACCATCTCGAGCTGGTGCGGGCTTCTGTTGGACGATGAGATCGCCGTGGCAGACCCGTCGTTGGTGGCGGCCTCGCACTTCGAGAAACGAAACGAGGCGAAGTGGGTAAGGGCCGCCGTCGAGTTGCCGATCGCCGGCGCCTCGGCGATCCACTCGGCCGATGACTGCTTCAAGGCGGACCCGCCGGTCTTGACGGTCCTGAATCTCCAGCCTTCGCTGCTCGAGAGGCTGAGGGTGAAGCGGCCGTTCGCCACCGAGACGGAGGCGGTCAGGCTGTCGCCCGGCTTCACGGGGTACTGCGACGTCGAAAGGTTCATCGAACCCGCCGGGTACATCTCCCACCAGGCGTAATAGACCGGGGTCTTGCCGGAGCAGTCAGAGTCCGTTCCGAGCTGCTCGACCGAGGACGACGAGTAGCCGTCTATGCCGACCCAGAAAGAGGCGTAAGGGTGAGCCCCCGCTGTACTGCACGTGGCGCTCGGCTCCGTCCAGGTGCCGACGACGTCGGTGAACTTGCGGCCGGACGTCGTCTGATCGGCAAAGCCGGACCAGTTTGTCGATGTCTCCGTGTTGTTCCGCACGCCGGCGTGATGGCTCGTTCCGTGGAACGTGCCGGAGGCGGCCGGGGCGGCGGAGGCCACCGCAACGCCACTCAGGGAGAACGACGCCAGCGCCAGCGTGATCACTGCTGTGACGCTGGGTCTGCGGCGCATAGGAAGCTCCCCCTCTAGGTCCTGGCAAGCGAAGACCTTTTGGCCGGGCTGATTGGGGGAGCCCTATAGAAACGTTCCTCGCAATGTCATGGTAGCTAGTTCCATACCCACTCGCAGTGCTGTTGCAATCACAGTAAGTGGTCACTTCCCCCCGGGGCCATGCCCTAAAGATGCGTGGTCACCCATCCCAGCCGATCGAAGATCAACAGGACACCGAATGCACCCATGAGGACCACGGCCGCGGCCATGAGGGGTCGCGTGTGCGTACGCACGAAGCTGATGGCGCCGGCGAGGCGGCCGAAAGCCAGGGCGACAGCGAGGCACGGGAGCCCCAGCCCGATCGAGTAGATCGCCAGCAGGACGGCCGCCTTTGCGAGGTCGCTCCCGGAGGCGGCGACCGTTGCCACAGAAGCTAAGACCGGCGTGACGCACGGCGTCCATCCGAAGCCGAAGGCTGCGCCGGCAACGGGCGCCGCGAACGGGCCGAGGCGCGACAGATCGGGATGGAAACGCGTCTCCCTCTGCACACCGGGGATGGGGACGGCGAGGCTGGCGGCGAAGAGGAGGGCCATCGCAACCAGCACGAAGCCGGATATCCGAGTCAAAAGCAGCTTGTCGTGAGTCAGTGCCTGGCCGAGGGCGGTCGCCGACAGGCCCAGCAGCACGAAGACCAGAGAGAAACCCGCCACGAACAACGCCGTATCCCGCGCCACCCGTCCCAGTCGGCCCCGCGTCTCGGTGACGGTGGTGATGTCGGTCCCGGTGACGACCGAGAGGACGACCGGCACGATCGGCAAGACGCAGGGCGAGGCGAACGATAGGAGGCCGCCTCCGAACGCCGCCAGGTAGCCGACGTCGGCACCAGAGGTCTGCATGATGGCCATCATCCTGCCTGCTCGCCGCCGGCAGTACAAAGCAGGTAGCGTCCCCGGACCGATGGGCAACGACCGCAGGCCGACCACCCACCGCCTCCGCGTCATGATCGCCCTGGCCGTCGTCATCACCGCCGTTGCTGTCGTCAGTCTCGTGAAGGCCCTCGGGGTCTCACAGGGCGGGTACAGCCTTGGGCAGGAGCCCGAGGTGGGTTTCTTCGTGCCGCACCGGACCGAGCCCGTGTCGTTCCGCCTCCCGTCCCTCACCGGCGAAAGCACCGCCACCCTCTCCTCGGTCGAGGGCAAGCCGCTCGTCGTCAACCTGTGGGGGACGTTCTGCACGATCTGCCAACAGGAGACGCCGGCGATCTCGGCTGTCGCCGGCCGGACGAGGGGCCGGGTCACTTTCGTCGGCATCGACTCCAACGAGCCGGCCTCCGCCGGTGCGGGCTTCGTGAAGCGCTATCACGTCGGCTACCTCGAGCTGTCCGACCCGACGGCGACCGTGGCACAGAGCTACGGCCTCAACCTCCTGCCCGTGACGTTCTTCATATCCCCTGCGGGCAAGCTCGTCGGCGAGAACTTCGGTGCCCTCACCGAGACGTCGCTCGACCACGAGCTCACGAGATTGTTCGGGACCGCCGCCGGCGCCTGAGCCGAAGGCGCCTCAGCCGCCGGCCATGGCGCCGATGACGATGAACGGCTCGGCCCCCGACACAACGGCGTCGGGGAGGGGGGCGTCCGGAGGTTCGTGGGACAGGTCCTCCTCGCTGGCAAAGAAGCGGATGAAGGCCCGCCGCTTCTGGGTGACGGGGTCGCGCAGGGTTCCCTTGAGGGGCGGGTAGCGGGCCTCGAGGGCGTCGATGACCGACCGCTGGGTGGGCTGGCCGGTGATCTCGAGCTCCACCTCGCGGGTGACACACGCCAGCGTCCGCAGATGCGCCGGCAGCACGACTCGAATCATGCCAGCGTCTGGACCTCAACCGAGAGCACGGCTGGCAGATCCCGGACGATAGGGGCCCAGGTGTCGCCGGCGTCCGCCGAGGCGTAGACCTGACCACCGGTGGTCCCGAAGTAGATGCCGCAGGAATCGAGGGAGTCGACGGCCATGGCGTCGCGGAGCACGTTGACGTAGCAGTTGCTCTGCGGAAGGCCGTTCGTGAGTGCCTCCCACTCGTTGCCGCCGGTGCGGCTTCGGTAGACGCGCAGCCGCCCATCTGGCGGGAAATGCTCCGAGTCGCTCTTTATGGGCACGACGTAGACGGTCTCCGGCTCGTGGGCGTGGACGTCGATGGCGAAGCCGAAATCGGTCGGCAGGTCTCCGCTCACCTCGTTCCATGACTCGCCGGCGTCGTCGCTGCGCATGACGTCCCAATGCTTTTGCATGTACAGCACCTCAGGGCGCGACGGGTGCATGGCGAGGCGGTGCACGCAGTGGCCGACCTCGGCGTCCTCGTCCGGGATGCCCTCGGAGTGGAGCCCCTTGTTCACCGGGCGCCACGTCTCGCCACCGTCATCGCTCCGGAAGACGCCGGCCGCCGATATGGCGACGAAGATGCGTTCGGGATCGCTCGGGTCGACGATGATCGTGTGCAGGCACATCCCGCCTGCTCCCGGTTGCCAGGACGGTCCCGACCCGTGGCCGCGGAGCCCCGGCACCTCGCCCCAGCTCCTGCCGCCGTCGCTCGAGCGGAAGAGCGCCGCGTCCTCCACGCCGGCGAGGACGCTGTCCGGATCGGTCAACGAGGGTTCGAGATGCCAGACGCGGGCGAACTCCCACGGATGGGGCGTGCCGTCGTACCACTGGTGGGTGCCCGGGACGCCGTCGTAGCGGAACTCGTTCCCGACCGGCTCCCAGGTGACACCTCCATCGTCGGAGCGCTGGATGAGCTGCCCGAACCAGCCTGTGGACTGCGACGCGTAGACCCGGTTCGCATCGGCCGGCGAGCCCTTCATGTGGTAGATCTCCCAGCCCGCGAAGTACGGGCCGGCGACGTCCCAGTTGTCCCGGCGGCCGTCGGACGTCAGCGTGAAGGCGCCTTTCCTCGTGCCGACCAGCACTCGCACCTGACTCATCTGTGCTCCTCCTCGAGGGGTTCTGCGGGCCTCAGCCTCCCGGCGGGAGTACTGCGGGCGCCCGTCGTCATCGATGTAGTTGAACAGACGACACGAGGGGCGCGAGATCATCGGTACCCGGAAGGGAGCCGACGTCATCCACCAGCTCACGCGGTGCCGAGCCGGGTGGAACGCGTGCGCTTCCAGGCGGCCCAGGCTCGACCCAGGCCGTAGGACAGGGCGCTGAGCATGCCGACGAAGAACCCGATGGGCCAGTTCGACTCATACGAGCTGGCGATGGCGATCCAGACCGTGGCGAGGGCGAGGCCGACGGAGAGGAGCACCGCGAGCGACGGCCGGCTGGTGAAGGAGCGGGCGGCTGCCGGCGGTCCGATCATCAGGCTGAAGATGAGCAGCGCCCCTACCACTGGCAGCGTCATCGCGGTGGCCACGGCGAGAAGCACCAGGAAGGCGATTTCCATCTGCTGGCTTCTCACCCCTTTGCCCTCGGCGATCTCGGGAACGATGGTCGCGAGCATCAGTGGCCGGTAGAGGAACATCACCGCAGCGAGACAGGCCAGGCCGAGAACGGCGACGGGGAGGATCTCGGACGTGCTGACCCCGAGCACCTCACCGAAGAGGAGTGAGTAGATCTCCGGCTCGTACTGCCCGCTCACGCTGAGGAAGACGGCGCCGAGGGCGAGCAGCATGACGAGAGCCAGGGCGGTCGCCACGTCTCTTCTGCCTCCCCGCCCGAGCCAGCCGATCCCGAGGGCAGCGAGGACGGCGCAGACTCCGAGGCCGAGGAGGCCGTTGACTCCGATGACGTTGGCCGCCGCCGCGCCGGCGAAGGCCCCGTTCGGGATGGCGTGGGCCGGAAAAGCGGAGCCGCGGAGCACGACGAAGAACCCGACCACGCCGGCGATGACGGCCACGATCGTGGCGGTGAGCCAGGCGTTGGCCATGAAGGAGGAGAACATCAGGCCCGCCTGTTCGGCCGGCGCCTTGCCATCGGGCACGTCATCGCTCACCGGCATCAGGTGCTGCCGTGTCCGGACGTCTGTCGACAAGGGCGTGAAAGACGGGCAAGCCCGAAGCGACATAGGCGAGAAACGTCACCCCGACGATGAAGAAGCTCACCGGCAGCCCGCGGCGGCTCGAGCCCCAGTAATAGCTGTCGTAGGCGAGCAGCACTCCGAGCCACGTCGCGCCCACGCCTATGACGCAGGCCACGGCGATGGAAAGCCCCACTCGCCTCGTCACTCGCAGAGCGGCGGCGGCCGGGCCGATCAGGAGCGCCGTGGAGAGGATGGCGCCGATGGAGAGAGCCGACAACCCGACCGCGAGTGCCAGCGCCAGGATGAACAGCAGGCCCACGAGACGCACCGGCACTCCTCTCGCCGCGGCAACGTCGCTGCTCATCGAGCTCAACAGCAACGGCCGGTAGATGGCCGCCATGACGGCCAGTGACGCCGAGCCGAAGATCGCGACGATCGGGACAGTCGAGCTGTCGATTGTGAAGATCGACCCGAACAGGATTTGCTGCGTAGCACCCGTCTCTGCCCCGGCACTCGTGTCGAGGAAAAGGAAGAGAGCGGCGAGCCCGATCGACGCCCCGAGCACGATGCCGGTGGCGAGATCCCGCCCCCGCACCCGCTGTATTCCGAAGAGATCCATGGCGGCCGCCCCGATCAGCCCACCGCTGATGAACCCGGTGAGCGGGCTCATCCCGAGCAGGACGGCCCCGGAGCCTCCGGCTGTGGAGACGTCGGCGAGAGAGTGGCCGGCGAAGGACTGGCCGCGGAGCACGGTGAAGACGCCCGCCACGGCCGACACGACGGCAGTAATGCCGCCGACGATCAGGGCGACGTGCACGGGCTGACTGGAAAAGAAACCCGGCTCGAACACAAATCGCACCTCGGTCAACCCACCTCGCGCGGCGTCTCGACAGGAAGGCAGTGGTCCTCGTTGGTCCCGAGGCCCGCCACGACCAGCACGCGTCCGCCCACGTGCAGGACCTCGACGTGGTGACCGTAGAGCGCGCTCAGCACTTCGGTGCGTATCACCTCATCGGTCCGCCCGCTGGCGGCGCGGCCGCCTGCGATGTACACGACGCGGTCCATCACCGGGAGCAGCGGGTTCATGTCGTGAGCCGAGAGAAGAACCGCCACCTGCTGGTGGCTGGCGATCTCGTGGAGAAGTCCGATGATCTCTTGTGTGCTGCCGGGGTCGAGGTTGGCCAACGGCTCGTCAAGCAGCAGCAGCCGCGGACGGCTGATGAGAGCCTGCGCGATGAGCACCCGTTGCTGCTCCCCGCCGGAGAGGGTGCCGACACGGGCGTCGGCGAAGCGCTCAGCGCCGACGGCGTGCAGCATCTCGTCGACAGTCGCCCGGCGCGTCTTGGACGGCAATGGGACGCCGAAGCGATGGCCGTCGATGCCGAGCGCGACGAGATCTCTCGCCCGCACCGGCATGTCCGGATCGAGCTGGACTTTCTGGGGGACGTAGCCGATCGAACGTCCGAGGCGAGTGAGAGGCGCACCCTCGACGAGGACCCTGCCTCCATTTGGCCTCTGCAAGCCGAGAATGACCCGGAGCAGTGTGGTCTTGCCCGCCCCGTTGGCGCCGATGAGACCGGTGAGCTCGCCGGCCCCGATCTTGAACGAGACGCCGTCGAGTACGCGGCGTCCCGCGAACGTCACGCTTATCCCCTCGACGTCGAGGACCCCGTTCCCGGTCCCGTGGCGCCACCGGGCGTCGGTCACAAGTGCTCCGTGGAGACCCTCTTCGTCAGGGCCTTCACGATCGCCTGCAACTCGGCCATCATCCATGACTGGTAGTCGTAGCCGGGCGTGGGCATCGTCTCGTACACGCCGACCACCGGCACTCCCGCCTTCACGGCGGTCTGCCGGATCGAGGCCGTGAGGGCATCGACCACCTGCTGGTTGTAACAGAACACCTTCACCCGGTGCTTGGTGAAGAAGCCTTCCTCCAGCGCGATGTCCTCCGGAGAGGGGTCTACGCCGTTCATGATGTCCGCCTGGAACCCGAACGGCGTCAGGTTGTCCATCCCCATCGCCTGGAGCATGTAGTCGGCCACCGGCTCGGTCGTGGCCACCGGCGTGCCGGCGTACCTGGCCTTGAAGGACGCCAAGGCCGCTAGCCAGGGCCGCAACGAGCGGTCGAACTTCGTCAGATTGGCCTCGAAGTAAGCACCATGGGCCGGCTGCAGCGCGGTCAGCGCGGCAGCCATCGCCCTCGCCGCTGCCGGCATCGTCCTCGGGTTGTACCAAAGGTGCGGGTTGGGTGTGCTGTCGGGCAGCCCGAGGAGTTGCTGGACGACGATCACCCGGCGCTTCGAGTTCGGTGCCGCCGACTCGATCTTGTTCATGAAGGTGTCGTAGCCCACGCCGTTCTGCACGATCAGCTCCGCCGCGCTCACCTCGGCGGCCACGCTCGGGCTGGCCTCGTAGGTGTGCGGGTCCGTGTTGGGATTATTGAGGATCGACGACACGTGGACATAACGCCCACCTACCTGCGAGAGCACGTTGGCGTATTCGTTCTCAGCACCGACGGCTCTGATGACCCCGGCTCTGGGGGAGGGAGAGGCCGCCGTGGTTCCGCAGCCCGCCGCCACCCCGGCCAGCACAGCCAGTACGCCGGCTTCAGTCAACGCGCGGCGGCTCCTCGGACGCCGGAGCAGCGCGGCTGGCCTGAGCGCACGGCGGCTCCTCGGACGCCGGCGCACGCCGGAGTTTGAAGCCATGAGCATGATCGAAAACTAACATTAGACTGAGTCCCATTACAAGTGCGGAGCCATCGACAGACCGGGAGGTGGATTGCATAAACGAGTCTGCATATGTTTATATGTCCCGGGTGTCGGGGACTACCGGTGGGTACGTGGCGGCGGGCGAGCTGCTCAAGGTGCTGTCCGCTCCAGCGCGACTGGCGATAGTGACCGAGCTCGCCGAACAGCCCCGGCACGTCCACGAACTGGTCCGGGCGCTGGAGATGAGCCAGCCGCTCGTCTCGCAGCACCTTCGCGTGCTGCGCTCTGCTCGCCTCGTCGAGGTCGAGCGCCGCGGCCGGGAAGCCGTGTACTCCCTCGCCGACAATCACGTCGCCCACATCGTTGCTGACGCCGTCAATCACAGTAAGGAGGCACCATGACCACAGAGCACGCCGCCCACGACGAGCACACGCACGCCCACGGCCCTCGGTGCGGGCACGCCGCGGTCGAGCACGGGGATCACACCGACTACATCCATGACGGGCACGCGCACGCGATGCATGACGACCACTACGACGAGCATCCTCTGGCGCATGTGGCTCACGATGGCCACGAGCACGAGCATGGTGAGGGCTGCGGGCACGAGACAGTCGCCCACGGCGACCATGTCGACTACCTGCACGACGGGCACCGCCATGCCGGCCATAACGGCCATTTCGACGAGCACTAGCAGCGCGCTCGAAGGACGGCCTCAGACGAAGGACGATTGAGGACGATGTCAGCTCAGGGGACGGCCGATGCCCTGCACGACCTGGCGGAGGCTCGCCTCCGTCGAGTCGAGCAGCGCTACACCCGCGGGCGCCGTGCCGTCATCGAGGTACTCGCCAGCGCCGGCCACCCGGTCAGCATCGGCGACATCGCCGGGAGGCTCCCACAGCTGCCCCGTAGCTCCGCCTACCGTCATCTCGTTGACCTCCAGAGTGCCGGGCTGGTCCGCCGTGTCGCCGCCAGTGACGACTTCGCCCGCTTCGAGCTCGCCGAGGATCTCACCGAGCACCACCACCACCTCCTCTGCGTCAACTGCGGCAAGGTCATCGACGTCACCCCGACCGCCACCTTCGAGCAAAGCGTGACGAGCACGGTCGATCACCTGGCCAAGACTCAGGGCTTCCAACCTCACAGCCATCGTCTCGACGTGCTGGGCGTCTGTGCGGACTGCCACAGGTAGCAGGCCCGGCTGAGACGTGGTGGTCGGTCTGGCCCGTCAGATGTTCAGCTGAACCTGCTCCGGCCCCTCGTCCCCTGAGCTGCGAATCGGAAGGCTCTCGAACACAGGAGCTGGCTCACGCCAGGTCGGCCGCATCCGACCAGCCTGAGCGTCACGGATGGCCGTCCACACTCGCTCGGCCGTGAGCGGCATGTCTATGTGGCGGATGCCGAGGTAGCTCAACGCGTCGACGACGGCATTCTGCACCGCAGGCGTAGAGCCGACGGTGGCGGACTCACCGATGCCCTTGGCGCCGAGCGGGTTGAGCGGCGACGGCGTCTCCGTGTGGGCGAGCTCGAAAGAGGGCAGCTCTGCGGCAGACGGCATCGCATAGTCCGCCAATGTGGTCGTCAGCGGGATGCCATCGGCGTCGTAGACGTACTCCTCCCAGAGTGCCTGCGCGATGCCGGAAGCGAGCCCGCCGTGAACCTGGCCATCCACGAGCAAGGGGTTGAGGATCCGCCCGCAGTCGTCGACGGCTATGTGACGGATCGGCGTCACACGACCCGTGTCCATGTCGACCTCCACGACGGACACGTGGGCGCCGAACGGGAAAGTCGAGGCCGCCTGCTGCGAATCGTGTTCGACCACGAGCGGCTCGCCTTTGTCGGCAGCCTCCCCGGCGATGTCCGACCAGTCGAGCGTCGTCGTGGGCACGCCTGCGACCATGAACCTGCCCTCAGGCGTGAAGACGATGTCCTCCACCGCCGCCTCGAACTTGTCGGCCACGGCCTGTCGCGCACGGTCGAGCAGGAGACCTGCGCTCTCGAAGACGGCGCTCCCGGCTAGCTGCAGGGAGCGCGATCCGCCAGTCCCACCGCCACGGGGTACGACGGCTGTGTCCGACTGCACGAAGCGGATGCGGTCCATCGTGATGCGCAGGCGGTCGGCGACGATCGTCGAGAAGGCAGTCGCATGTCCTTGACCGTGGGCGGAGGTGCCTGCCTTCACAGTTGCAGTGCCGTCGTCGTGCACCTCAACCGACGCGAACTCGCCGCCGGCTTCGCCGGTCACTTCTACGTAGGAGGAGATGCCGATCCCGAGCAGGAGGCGGTCACCGCGCCGCCGTCTTTCGGCCTGTTCCTTTCGCAGGCCCTCGTAGTCAGCGAGCCTCAGCGCCTCGTCGAGCGTGGTCTCGTAGTCGCCGCTGTCGTACGTCGCGCCGGTCGGCGTCGTGTACGGAAAGTCCGAAGGCTTGAGGAAGTTGTGTTTCCGCAGCTCTGCCGGGTCCATGCCGAGCTCGGCAGCGGCCATGTCCATTATCCGCTCTACCAGCGCAGCCGCCTCGGGGCGGCCGGCGCCGCGGTAGGCGCCCATCGGAGTCGTGTTCGTGGCGGTGACGGCCACGTCGAAGGCGATGCGAGGGACGCGGTAGCAGCCCGACAGCATGGGCTTCGTGCACATCTCGGCCAGAGCCCCGCCGAAACCCGCATACGCGCCTGCGTCGGCCGCCACCCGGCAACGCAGCCCGGTGATCGTACCGTCCCGCTTCAGGCCGAGCTCGGCGTACTGCATCTGGGACCGCCCGTGCGGCATCGAAACGAGGTTCTCGGAGCGAGACTCCACCCAGCGAACCGGCCGGTGGTGCTCGAGGGCCACCTTGATCGCCACGAGCGTTTCGGGGGCAAGGTGCTTCGCCCCGAAGGCCCCCCCGACATCCGGCGCGATCACACGAACTCTCTCGGGGGGGAGGTCGAAGGCGGTGGCGATATCGTCGCGGGTGCCGTGCGGCATCTGGCAGGCAACGTAGGCCGTCACCGTGTAGTCCGAGTCCTCGGCGCCGGGCGAGATCACGACGGCCGAGCCCTCCATCGGGGAGACGGCGACGCGTTGGTTGACGAAACGGGCCCGCACCACCACCTCGGCGTCCTCGAGCACGCTGGCGGCGTCTTCGTCCCGAAGGCCCTGAAGGAGGTTGCCGTCCACGCCTTCGTGAGACTGAGGGGCGCCTGGCTCGAGCGCGGCTTCCAGGTCGGCCACCGCCGGCAGCGGCTCGTACTCCACCTCGACGGCCTCGGCGGCGTCAACCGCTTCTCCCTCTGACTCGGCCACGACGATGGCGACCACGTCGCCGACGAAGTGGACGGTCTCGGCGGCGAGAGACGGGCGGGTGACGTTCTCGTTCAGCTTTACCCAGCCCGGGAACGGCGGCACGTCCAGATCCGAAGCGCTGTAGACGGCGACGACGCCCGGCATCTCCCGAGCCCGGCCGGCGTCGAAAGAAACGATCCGGGCATGGGCGTAAGGCGATCGCACGAAGCTCACGGCGAGCATGCCGTCGAGCCGCAGGTTCCCGACGTACGTGCCACGGCCCGTCAGCAGGTGGTCGTCCTCGACGCGGCGTACGGGGGTTCCGGAGAGCGATCCAGCGACGAAAGTCATGGGCGCAACTCTGTCACGCAAGGCCGGGGTGCCCTCAAGCCCGCAGTGCCTTCGGTGCCGACTGTGTGTGGCCCCGGTGGGAACGCCGGACAGGAAGCTGACGATGAGGGCGCTGATCTCCTCGATCCAGCGCGGGAAGCTCGCATCACCCCCTCAGCTCACGACGACACGCCGCTAGTCGGAGAGGAGTTCGGTGACAAGGGCGGCCACGCGTCGCTCGATCTCATCCCGGATGGGGCGTACCATCTCGATCGACATCCCATCCGGATCGGGCAGCTCCCAATCCACGTACCGCTTGCCCGGGTAGACCGGGCAGCTGTCCCCGCAGCCCATCGTGACGATGACATCGGCGTGCCTCGCCATCTCGTCGAGAAGCAGTGTCGGGCGTTCGCTCGAAATGTCGAGGCCCACCTCGTTTAGAGCCGCCACGACAGACGGGTTGAGCTGTTTGGCCGGCTCGGAGCCGGCGGATCGGACCACGATCCGGCCTCCGCTCATCTGTCGGAGAAAGGCGGCGGCCATCTGGGAACGTCCTGCGTTGTGTATGCAAAGGAAGAGCACCTCTGGACTATGAGCGCTCACTGCCTCACCTTTCGTCTCGTTGGCCGCGGGTCGAAGCACTTGGGGGGAGTCCCGTCGCGCCACCCAGATGCGGCACCACCACTTCGGCGGCCTCCGCCGGGGTGATGCCTGGATAGAGAGTCTTGATGACGAGCCACCCGACGGCTCCGCCGACGACCTCCGCCACGACGTACAGCGGCACCGAGGAGGGGGCGATCCCGGCGAAGGTGTCCGAGAACATCCGGCCGATTGCAATCGCCGGGTTGGCGAAGCTCGTCGAGCTCGTGAAGAAGTAGGCGGCGCCGATGTAGGCCCCGACCGCGGCTGGGGCTGCTCTGCCCCGGCCCGTTCTGGCGAGGGAGAATATGACGACGAGGAGGCCGAGCGTGGCGACGACCTCGCCCAGAAAGTGCGGGCCGGATGCCCGGTGCTTGGTCGAGAAAGCGACCGCCACCTTCCCGAACATGATGTCGGCAACCAGGGCGCCGCCTATGCAGCCTGAGACCTGAGCCGGCAGGTAGGCGAGGGCGTCGCCCCAGGAGAGCCCCCCGAAGGCCGCATCGACGAACGAGACGACTGGGTTGAAGTGTCCACCGGACACCGGCCCGAACATCAAGATGATTGTGAACAGGCCTGCCGCGGTCGCCGCCGCGTTCTCGAACAGCTCGAGGCCGACGTTTCCCGGAGAGAGCTGCTGAGCGGCGATGCCAGAACCGACGACGACCGCTGCCAGGAAAGCACTTCCGAGGATCTCGGCGAACAACCGCCGCCAGAGGGGGATGCCCTCCACTCATGGCCTCGATGAGAGCAGGTTCGGCGCCTTCAGCAGCATCGGCTGGGTGAGGCGAAAGCCACGCCCGCGATTTTGGTCGTGTCTTCCCCTTCGGCCGGCTGGCAGCAGCGGCCGTCGCCGGCGAGGCCGGAGTCGAGGGGAGCGTCCTCGAGGACGGTATACACCTCCCAGGGGGCGCCGTCCGGATCGGACACCCAGACCTTGTCCTGTACGGCGTAGCAGCACGTTGTCTGCTCTTCGAAGTCGGTGGAAAGGCCTTTCGAGGACAGGCGCCCAGTCGCGGACCGGACGTCTTCAGGCGAGGGGACCTCGATGCCGAGGTGGTTGAGGGCACCGGTCACGCCCGTGCCGCGGGCTGAGGCGTGTTCGATGAGCACCAGCTTCAAGGGTGGCTCGGTAATGGCGAAGTTGGCATAACCCGGACGAACCTTCGCCGGCTCGGCGTCGAACAGCTTCGAGTAGAACTCGATCGCCTCGCTCAGGTCAGAGACGTTGAGTGCGAGCTGCACACGGGACATTGGTTCCTCCTGTTACATTGACGGCTGTCGATACTATGGACAACATATCGACAGATGTCAATAGGAGGTTCGAATTGTCGGCGCAGGTCGTCCACGAGCAGCACATCTCGAATGGCGGGCTGTGCTGTCCTCCGCTCACGGAAACGGCCCTGTCTATTGAGGGGGCCGCTGAGCTGGCAGGCGTGCTGGCGGCCCTGGCCGATCCGGTCCGCCTCCGTCTGCTGTCGCTCGTGGCTTCCGAGGGCGAAGTGTGCAGCTGCAATCTGGAGGCGCCGCTGGGAAAGAGCCAGCCCACGGTCTCGCATCACACCCGTGTGCTGGCGGAGGCCGGCCTCATCGTCGGCGAACGGCGTGGCAAGTGGATGTGGTGGAAGGTCGTCCCCGAGCGGCTCGCCCTCCTGCGGCGGGTGCTCGGCGGGCCTCGAGAGAAGGGCGCGAACAGACCGTGACAGGGATCGATCAGGAGACGGTGCGAGAGCAGACCCGCCGGCGCTACGCCGAGGCCGCCCGGGACGCCTCCGAGGGTCGTGCCGCCTGCGACTGCGGCGCCGATAACTGCGTCCATGTGGCGGGCGGACGCGGCTGGGCGGCAGTGATGTACCAGGACGGCGAGCTCGAACAGCTACCCGAGAAAGCAGTGCTCGCGAGCCTGGGCTGCGGCAACCCGATCGCCGTGGCCGATCTCCGCCCAGGTGAGACGGTCCTCGATCTTGGATCCGGCGGAGGCATCGACGTGATCCTGTCGGCCCGGCGGGTCGCGCCGGGAGGGTTTGCCTACGGGCTCGACATGACCGACGAGATGCTCGCCATCGCCGAAGCGAACGCGGCCGAGGCAGGCGTGCCGAACGTCAAGTTCCTGAAGGGCAACATCGAGTCGATCCCGTTGCCGTCCGACAGCATCGACGTCGTGATCTCCAACTGCGTGATCAATCTCTCCACCGACAAGCAGGCGGTATTGGCCGAGATGGCTCGGGTGCTCCGGCCTGGCGGGCGCATCGGCATCAGTGACATCGTCGCCGAGGACGGCCTCAGCAAAGAGGGGCGGAGAGAGGCGGGTCTCGTTCTCGGGTGTAGTGCGGGCGCTCTGAGCAAGAGCGAGTACGTCGCCGGGCTCGAGGAAGTGGGCTTGGGTTCGGTCAGCGTCGAGTTCACCTATGAGGCGGCAGAGGGGTTGCACGGGGCGATCGTGCGGGCGGAGAAGCCCTACTGACGCGAGATGTCGGCGCCGCCTCCTGCCGTAGCAGCCTGTCGATCAGCGCACCGGCTCCTCCTTGTTCGCGGGTGGCCCGCCGGATCAAGATCATCAGCGCCGGAAGCGCCCAGAAGTCGCCGCAGACCCACAGGATCGCCGCGCCGATCTGCTGATCGGCGAAGGGGGACAGACTGACCCCGGGCAGGTGGTCGTAGACCGAATACCACGAGCTGCTCGTAAGCAAGCTCATCGACATTGCAATGATGATCATGACGACGTTCGTGCCGAGGATCGCCGAGATCTGCCCGATCGTCGTCAGCTTGGGCTTGATCGGATGAGACGGGATGATCTGAAGCCAGAAGAACACTCCCGCCAAAAAGAAGCTGGCGTGCATGAGCCAGATGTGAACGTCCTGGTTCCTCTCGGCCAGGTCGAACAGCGCCGGCACGTGCCAGATCACCATCACGAGGTTGAAGAGCACGACGGCGACGATCCCGCCGCTGAGGAACCGACCGAGAGCCCGGAGCGGCCGTGCCCAGCGACCCAGCAACAACGCCCTTCCTACCCTCCTCCGTACGGTGACCGGGAAACCGTGCACGAGCGGCAGCCAGGGGGCACCGGCGACGATCAGGATCGGCGCGAAGAACATGATGAGGATGTGCTCGATCATGTGGACGAAGAAGTAGTAGCTCGCCCAATGGTCGATCGGCGAGACGACTGCGAGAAGAAGCACTGCGAGCCCGCCGTAGAACAAGAGTGACTTCAGCCGGCGCTGGCGTGTCGGTTCCGGTCGGGATCGTCGCGCGAGGTTGCGAAGACCCAACTCGTGCAGGACGACGATCGCCGCCACGACGATGATGAATGGGTCGAAAGACCAGTGGGCGGTGACGTACGTCATGGACGGAAGTCCCACTTCGTCGACATCGCCGTGGCGGGATGACCACCGCGGCGGGCGGGTTCGACGGACGGTGGCGCTTGGGGGCAGGTGTGCTGACTGGAGGAGCCGAGCTCGTTCGGCGAACGGTCCGGAGTGGCCTTGGTCCGAGACATCAGAGCATCGTGACGAGCATGTAGGCCATCCTGACGCTCGTGGCGATCTCGCAATATGAGGCCAGCCGCGGTGCGAGGAAGGGGCGAACGGCCGGCCCCGCGCCAACTCGGCCTCCCGGGCGGGCGAGCGACAGGGAACAACCGGGCAAGCGTCGGTCGGCGGTAATGAGCGTGAGCCGGTCGGCGGTCCAGACCACGTATCCCAGCATGAACGCAGCCAGCAGGGCGATCACAACGGGCGAACCCGCCAAATGCCCCGACATAGTTCCCATACCCGCCATTGGCTCTCCGGAGGCCGCGCCCCGCGTCGCCACCGCGCCGGCGCCGGCCAGCATGTAGAGCATTGTCCCGCTGATCACGACGTGGGGGCAGATGGTGACCGCCATCGGGTCCGCCATGAGTCATCAACGAGCGGGCGGCCCTGCAGGCGAACCACGCCATGGCCGCTCCGAAGAGGGCCTCCCACAGCCGGTGGCCAACGGGATCGAGAGCTGGGACGAGCATCCCGGCCATCGAGACGCCCATCGCCACGTGTACGACGTCGACGTCTCGGTGGAGAACGTACGAGCCGATACGAGCCAATATCAACCTGCCGACGCAGTACGCCGAGGTGGCGATCATGAGGGCCAACGCCTCTGTGAGAAAATGCGGCCCTTGCACCTCAGCCCCATCCCGAATGGGCAGCTCTCGCCCGGCCGGCATTCCAACGGTCGTTCTTAGGGCATGGTCTCATGCCGACGACGACCGGCGCGGGTCAGTCCGGAACTGATCTTGTCGGCCGGAGGCTGAGCGATCGAGCAGATCGAGCAGGTCCGCCCGGGCACGGGCGACCCGGGACCGGATGGTCCCGGGCGGGCACTCGCACACGACCGCCGCCTCGTCGTATGAGAGACCCAGCATCTGGGTGAGCACGAAGGCTGCTCGGCGGTCTGGGCCCAAGCGGCATACGAGGTCCGAGAGCGCGATCGCTTGACTGGCGTCGGGCACCGATGCCGTCTCACGGATCGACGCCAACGCGTCGCGGCGTCGCCGACGAGTTCGGGCCCGGAGCTCGTCGAGACAGGTGTAACGGGCGATGGCGAGGAGCCACGTACGCGCCGAGGAGTCGCCGCGGAAGTCTGCGAGGGCTCCGAGGGCACGTACGAAGGTCTCCTGGGCGAGGTCATCGCTGCTCTCGTCGTCCACGAGCGCGGCGCACAAACGCCAGACCTGGTCGTAGGCGGCGTTCACAAAGGCCTCGAGCGCCCTCTCGTCTCCGGCTCTGGCCGCCTTCGCCAGGCGTGTGAGCCGGTCCACTCCGCAACCATAAGTGCATCGAGGCCGCCCTCTCCAGTCAAATGTTGCGCGTCTCAGCGGAGTGGCCGGGAACTCGGGGCGCTCCCGCTCGACCATCAGGTGTGAACCGCGACGCTGCCTACGAAGCAATGCCGACCTCCCGTCCGGCAGGTCGCGACTCGGCAAGAGTTCGGCAGCGGGAGCTGCCAGAGTCCTCTTGGCGGAGCTAGATCGCCATGGGGGGAATGAGGACCGGGCTCGGCGACAACACGCCACGATCGTGGCCGCCTTCCGCGACGCCCTCGCTCACCAAGGGCTGCTTGTTCTCGCCATCCTGGCGCTCGTCGGACTCGGGTGGAACATCTCGCGAGCCGTACTCCTGCGGCGGGCGGCCGTCGGGGAGGCGACAGCGCCACCCGCTTCCGCCTTTCTCGTCGGTCGCGAGCCCGCGGCTCGGCGCTTCCTTCGTGTCTGCTTCGGTCTCATCTGGATCTTCGACGGAATCCTCCAGGCCCAGGTGTCGATGCCGCTCGGAATGGCGCCCCAGGTCATCCGACCGGCGGCGGCCACCTCTCCGAGCTGGGTGCAGCACCTCGTGAACGTAATGGCGACGACGTGGAGCTACCACCCGATCTCTGTTCCGGCAGCCGCGGTCTGGATCCAGGTTGGCATCGGGATCTGGCTGTTGGTCGCTCCGCGTGGAAGATGGTCACGGTTGGGGGGCCTTTCCAGCCTCGCCTGGGGGCTGACCGTCTGGACCTTCGGCGAGGCCTTCGGGGGGATCTTCGCCCCCGGGCTCACGTGGATGTTCGGAGCGCCAGGAGCGGTGCTCTTCTACTGCGCGGCCGGGCTGCTGGTGGCGCTGCCAGAGCGTTCTTGGGCCACTCCCCGGCTCGGCCGGGTGATCCTCGCTGTGATGGGCGTGTTTTTCGTCGGGATGGCGCTGCTCCAGGCGTGGCCCGGCCGCGGGTTCTGGCAGGGCCGAGTACGGAGCGGGGGCACCACCGGCACGCTCACCGGGATGGTCCGGCAGATGGGCCAAACTCCCCAGCCGCGGCTCATCTCATCATGGGTGTCCGGCTTCGCCTCCTTTGACGCCGCCCGCGGCTGGGCCGTCAACCTCTTCGTCGTCGTCACCCTGGCCATGATTGGCACGGCTTTCCTCTCCGGGCGGCCCATGGTCGTTCGCGTCGCCGTGGTCGTCGGCGTCGTGCTCTGCCTGGCTGACTGGGCCCTCGTCGAGGACTTTGGCTTCCTCGGCGGAGTCGGCACCGACCCGAACAGCATGCTGCCGATGGCCCTCGTGTTCGTCGCCGGCTATGTGGCCCTGACGAAGCTGCCAGATGTCGCGAGCGATGCCGTGGTCCCCATCACCACGCGTGCACCTGGTGGTGGTGACTGGTGGGAGCGACTGAGAGTCGACCCGACGTACGGCTTCAGATCGATCGCCGCCGCCGGCGCTGTTGTGGCGCCAGATGCGTCTCCGAGAACCGAGATTCGCACCGGAAGAACTTGTTCAGCTGCTCAGGCATTCGGCAGTCGCCGAGCCCCCCTGGGACCAGAGGGGAGCGCTCCCGCGTCGCCTCGCCGGTCGGTGCAGCTCGAGCTGGCTCCGGGCCGCTGAGTGGGCCGGAGCCGTCGTGCCTGCGGCGGTCGCTATTCCGGCCCTCGCGCTCGGAGCATTCGGCCACCTCCACGTTGTCCCATCGCACGTTTTGACCCCGTGTACGGCAAATTTGGCGATGATCCACCACGTCGGCCTGCGGTAATCCAGTCCCCGCCGGGCTGGGCTCTGGCCAGACATCGAGATGATGGTGGAGGCATTGATCGCTGCTGCCGCAGAGCAGGCGGGGCTCACGCTGCTGCACTACGACAACGACTTCGAGATCATCGCCGGCGTGACAGGCCAGACGGCGTATCGTATGCACGCATGCGCAAACAAGCGGACGTCATGGAGCCTCTCGTGCCGACGACGACAGCCGACCTGCCGAGCCGAGCGCAAGTGGACTCGGCCGTGGGAGCCCTCACGCTCCTCGCCGACCCCACTCGGCTCCGGATGCTCTTCGTGCTGGGTGGCGGCGAGCACGATGTCGGCACACTCGCTCAAGCGACAGGCACGACGCCGGCGGCCGCGAGCCAGCACCTTGCCAAACTCAGACTGGCCGGCCTCGTGGCTGTGCGACAAGACGGCAGGCGGCGGGTCTACTCCACAAGAGGCGGCCATGTCCGTCGTCTCGTCGAGGAAGCGCTGCACTTCGCCGACCACCGGGTTTCGGGTGCCCCCGACCATGCCTGAGGCGTCCAATCAGAGGGCAGGTGAGCGCCGTGCATGCTGCCGGTGAAGAGGCGGAGTGGGACCCCTTTCCCCCGGTACGACAAGACGATGTAGGGGACCGGAGAGCCGCCAACCGGGCCATCGGTCTGTCTGCCGTCGGGCTTGGCATCACAGGGCTCGTGGAGCTGGCCTTCGCGCTGCTGAGCGGCTCGGTCGGTCTCCTCGGGGACGCCCTCCACAACCTCTCGGACGTGTCGACTTCGGCGGTGGTGTGGCTGGGGTTTCGAATCTCGAAGAGGCCTGCGACCCTGTCACACCCCTACGGTTACGACCGAGCCGAGGACCTTGCCGGTCTCGGCGTGGCGCTCGTCATTTGGGCAAGCGCAGCCTTCGCCGCGGTGGCCAGCTATCACAAGCTTGTCGAACACGGGAGAACGACGCACCTCGGCTTAGCGATGGTGGCCGCCTTCATCGGCATGATCGGCAACCAGGTCGTCGCTCGATACAAGTTGAAGGTCGGTCGCCGGATCCAGTCCGCCACCCTTCTCGCGGACGCCAAGCACTCGTGGCTCGACTCAATCTCTTCTCTCGGCGCCCTCGCAGGTCTCATCGCCGTCGCAGCGGGCGCGAGGTGGGGTGACCCGGTTGCAGGGTTCGCCATTACGTTGTTCATCGCGCACGTCGGCTGGGAGGTCACCGGCGAGATCCTCAGCCATCTGATGGATTCGGTCGACCCCGCCATCGTGCTCGCAGCCGAGGAAGCAGCGACCTCGGTTGGGGCTGTGCACCACGCTCACGTGCGAGCCCGATGGATGGGACGGACACTGCTTGTAGAGGTGGAAGGTTTCGTCGCTGCCGATAGCGGTGTGGAGGCCGCAGAAGCCGCGGGTCGATGCGTCGAAACCGCGGTTCTCGCCACGGTGCCCGCAGCGCGGGCCGTCATCTGGACGCCTCGGGCGTACTTCCCTTCCGCGGCGCCGAGCTGACTTCCTTCGTCCGCCGTTGCCCGACCGGCACGCCCAGGGCGTCTTGTAAGTCGTCACTCCGTACAATGCCCGCTCGAAGATCAGGCGGTGCCGAGCTCTGTCGGTATTGCTTGTCCAGGCTCGATTGCCTCGGGCACATCCGCGCCAGGCCGGCGCCGCTGGCGGCCGGCGCCCCCGAGCTTCACCGCC
>Ga0182024_10006613_pt1 | contig 25376 bp, 30 predicted proteins | sample P32metaG_FD_120480 | JGI IMG/M metagenome (GOLD analysis project Ga0182024, IMG submission 120480) | Permafrost microbial communities from Stordalen Mire, Sweden - P3-2 metaG (Illumina Assembly) | ecosystem: Environmental > Terrestrial > Soil > Wetlands > Permafrost | place: Sweden: Stordalen...
CGCTGCTCTAGGCCAATACTGCGGCGCAGGCGTCTCGGAGCTGAGTAGTCGGATGCCTTCTTGGACATTGCGAGCCCGCCGGATCGACAGAAGGGTTTCGCGATTGAGCTCGTGGGCGCCGGAACGATAGTCATGTGGGAGGCGCACCTTCCTCGGAGGTTGCGGCAAGAAGAATACGGCCACCGGGCGTTTGTAAAGCTCGGCGAGAGCGCGCAACTGAGCCAACGTCGCAGCTTGAGTCCCGTCTTCAACAGCCTTCAGGACAGCTTCGGTCACGCCCGCGCGCTTGGCAGCACGGTCAGGCTCGATGTTCAAGGTTGTCCTAGCCCACCTGATAACCATCGGGTTCGCCCTGGTGCAGAACACAGAGCTCATGCCGCGTCCATTGCGAAAGTGACTTGGCGCTCGCCGTAGGTCAGCATTCGGTCCAACCATACTGGCCCTTCTTCCGATCGGTCGGCGAGGAATCTGTGACAGTGAACGGCGGTGTACAGAGCAAGGGCTCCAGCCGACAACGGATCGACGCCCCAACTCTCGCAGAGCTCCTCGGTGTACGTGAGGTGGGTTTCGCCAACATCGCTAACGATCGCGGTAGAACTGAGTGCAATCCAAAACAGCGGATGGCCGTAGCACACGTGGTCGAAATCCACCACGCCTTGCAAGGCCCCATCTTGGACAATCACGTTCTTGGTCGTGAGGTCATCGAGAAAGCAGGTTGCCGGTACCGCCGGCATCTCCTTGACGCGAACCTGCAGGGCTTTCCTCACGCTACGCGCAAAACTGGCAAGCCGCGGGCTGGTCATCTGCGTCACGTCACTGAGCTGGGACTCGACGACCTCGAGCCACGAGGTTGCCGGCCCATCCTTCCCCAGCGCAGCGTAGCCGTAGCCCTTCCCGAGAGGTAGCGACCCGACCCGCCGCTGGAATCCCACCAGCTGCGTCGCAAGGACGTGCTGCTGCTGCCGAGTCATCCCCTCAAGTTCAAAGCGGAGATCGCGGCCCGGGATGCTCTCCAGAATCAGGTAAGCGGTGTCAAACCGCGACAGAGACAGATCGGCTGCAATCAGCCGAGGTGCGGGCAGGCCGAGCTTGCGCAAGGTTGCCAGATTCGCTCCGGTTCGACTGAAGGACGACGGTGAGGCATTCGTACGAACAATAACCTGCCGATCTTCAACGTCCACCTTGTAAGTGACGCTGGTGTGACCAAACGCCATGCACTCCACCGCAGTCGGCGCCATTCCAAAGGTGTGCTGGATGAGTTGAGTGACCTCCGCTTGCTGCATGTAACGACTCTACTGCGGGATGCTTAGGTGCTCAAGAAATTGCTGTGACGCTCGGGTAGATGACCGTGGGCCAGCCTAACGTTTGCGCTGTCGAGCAGCAGACAGTCGGTCACAGTAGCGGAGGAAGCTGGCACGGTCGTCAATTTCCTCCACGCCCGATTTGAGGATCTTGAGATAGTGGCAACAGTCTTGGGGGAGCCCTGCTACGTACCGATGCGGCCGCTGAGCCCCACCGGCGCCAACCGCCGTGAGCAGGTGCAGCGTTTTGCGCGCTCTGGTCATTGCCACGTAGAAAGCCAGGGGGGAAGCTGGGCTGAGGTTCACCTGGTCACAGCCTAGGATGACAACGTGGTCAGCCGACAGACCTTTGGAGCCCACGATCGACATTAGCTCGACCGGCGAGACCCTTCCCGGGCCCTCGACGTGTTCTTGATCATCATCATCCGATGGTGCACCGCCAAGAGGGAACGCTTCTAGATCCGCGGCGAGGCGCGCGGGGTCTGCAACACGAATGATTTCCGACAGCGCCGCCGCGCGTTCCTCCGCCGTGCGGTCGGGAGCAACCACGATGTCGTGAACCCTCCGGCACTTTGCAGCGCTCTCCCGAACGGCTAAACTGTCCATCTCCGACAGTGAGTGGCCGTCCCCGAGTCCCTGTTCAAGTAGGCGGTGCACCTCGGTTAGGCTGACGGCTTCCAGTTCTAGAACCTTCCGTAGCGGGAAGTTGGCCAACGGGTACCGAGCAGAGCCATAGTAAATGGTGACGCGCACGTAATCTGCGCCCGGACCAGCAGTTTCAACGCGCCATTCATCGACAAGTGCTCTTAGGGCATCGGCTTCCCGTAGTGGGAAGTAGTTCAACTGCTTGGAGTAGCTCAGGACAAGAAGGTACGGGTCCTTTGCTCTGCCATCCTCGATGTCGTGCTTTCTCTGCAGGAGGGCATCTCTGTGGTCTGCAATGAATGAACCAACATAGCTGACGGCTCCGGCTGGGTTGGGACAAATAACCACTTGGATCGGACTACAGGTCTCATCGGCGACTAATGGCAAGAATACCTTGTCGATCGAAGACGCAGATCGCTCGGCGGCGATGAAGGCTTCAGCACCCCGGGCTATGTCAGCATCGCACCTGCCACAGAGAGGGAGCATGGCCTTCGCCCAACTTACATCTGCGTAATAGGTTTGGATGATCTCGGGGTGACTGGACTTGAGCTGGCCATACAGAGCCTGATCATCATCGCCGGCAAGAAGCACGGCTGATGCTCCTTCAGTAAGGGTCTCCAGTAGGGCGGCCTCGGCCAGATTGAAGTCCTGGAACTCGTCGACAATCCAAAGAGAGTGCTCGACGAGCGTTGCGTTTTCGCGAACCGCGCATGTCGCGTGCCAAATTGAATCGGCGAAGCCGACGGCGTTGTAATACTGGGTTAGCCGGATATACGTTGACGTCAACTCGGGCCATGGGGATTCCTCCCTGAACGCCGCGTCGAAAAACTGACGCTCGAAATCTGCGAGCGACACTCCGGGTACGGGCGGATGGAAGGCAAGCACGTCGGTCCACACCATGTCCTTCCACGCAGGCCCAATCATGCGCACATGCTGGCCGAGCTGATGGGTGCTGCTTCCTCCGTTTCTCTCGATTAGGCTTCGAGCCAGCCCGTGCAGCGTGGTCACGCTCACCAACTGCTTTTCTGCCTGTTGCAGATGGCTATTCCGGATGTCGGTAGATAGGTCGCCGACCAGCTTTCTAACAAAGCTGGTGACATAGATCCGCTCTCCGGGAAAGGCGGCGAGCCAATGCCGTATTCGCGCGAGAAATAGGTGGCTCTTCCCGGTACCTGGGCCCGCCACGATCAGGAGGCGGGACAGAGTACTTGCTGCGATTGACGTGGCATTTTGATTGCGGTAAGCGCGCCGGCTGGCGTCGTCGAGCGAGGCCAAGCGCTGTGCAAATAGCTCAACCGCCGACGGGTCGAAGGGTTGTCCCGAGGAAGAAAGCATGGGCTGGAGCTGTTCATCCCCGGCCATGTCATCAGCATGCAACCCGTCACGACGCGTCGGCAAGGCGCCACGCCGCAACACGCAGAGCGCGCCTAGCGCTTTAGGTGGCGAGCTCGACCAGGAAGGGAGCGCCAATCGGGTCGAGCGGATCTGGCGAGATTTCCGGGCGCCATCCGGCGCCGACTTGACTCCTTGAACAGACCGGTCTATCTTACCACCATCACCTACAGACCGGTCTACTCAAAGAGGACGGCCATGAGCGCAGCGACAAACACCACCGTGGGGCCGGGCACCGCTCTGGTCACTGGAGCGACTTCCGGAATCGGCCGGGCGACTGCCCTGCGCCTGGCTCTCGACGGTTGGGACGTCATCGTGCACGGGCGCAACGCCGAACGGGGAACCGAGGTGGTTCGGGAGATCGAGACAAACGGAGGCCGGGCCCGGTTCGTGGCCGCCAACCTCAGCGACCTGGCGGACGTGCGCAGTCTCGTGTCCGAGGTGGGGGAGGTGGACGTCCTGGTCAACAATGCCGGGAGGTCGTGGTTCGGCCCGAGCGCGGATCTGGACGAGGCCACCTACGACGACCTGTTCGACGGGAACGTGCGCTCCGCCTATTTCCTCGTCGCCGGTATCGCTCCGGGCATGGCCGAGCGTTCGTCGGGGAGCATCATCAGCGTAGCCAGCATGGCCGGCCAGATCGGCCTCGCCAACGGGGCGGCCTACGGGGCCACCAAGGCGACCCTCAGCTCGATGACCCGGTCCTGGGCGGCCGAGTTCAGCCAAAGAGGGGTGCGGGTCAACGCGGTAGCAAACGGACCGGTGTTCAGCACACCCGAAAGGTCGGAGCTGATCGAGCAGCTTGGCAAGACCACCCTGCTCGGACGTGGTGCTGAGGTCGAGGAGATCGCCGAGGTCATCGCATTCCTGGCCTCGCCCAAGGCCAGCTACGTGACCGGCGCGGCATATCGCCGCCGACGGCGGCCGCACGGCGATATGAGTCTGATGCTCGCCGTCGCGGAGCACCCCGTTGCCTGCGACATCACTGTCCCGGCCGTCGACCGGGCGGCACGGCGGCCGCTGCTCCGGCTGGTCGGCCTGGCGTCTACCACTGTCAACCTGATGCGTCTGCGCACCCGCACCACCCAGCGACCGAGGAGGTCTCTCGATGACCGATGCCCGTCCCCACTGGACACCCGGACCCGACCATCCGATCACCCTGGAGCGGTCAACCGCCCATGTCGTCATTAGCAGCGGCTCGGTCGTCATCGCTGAAACCGAGCGGGCGCTCGAGATGCGCGAGGCCTCGTACCAGCCCGTGCTGTACATCCCACTCGACGACGTCGACCGGCGCTTCCTCCGGCGCAGCGACCACCACACCTACTGCCCCTACAAGGGCGAGGCGTCGTACTACGACATCATCGACGGTAATGGGACCGACCTGACCGCGGCGGTCTGGTACTACGGCGAGCCTTTCCCCGCCGTCGCCGACATTAGGGGCCACGTGGCGTTCTACCCCGACCGGGTGACCGTTACCGTCACCGCGCGCTCATCCACGACCGTACAATAGACAGACCGGTCTGAAAGGAGGACGACGGCGTGAGCACCCCGGCATCTGTCCAGACCGCATCTCGAGCCTCGGCCCGAGAGCGGCTTCTCGCCGCTGCTAACGAGCTCTTCTACGCGGAAGGCGTCCAGACGGTCGGCATCGAGCGGATCATCGAGCGCGCCGGAGTGGCGAAGGCGTCGCTCTACAACCTGTTCGGCAGCAAGGAAGAACTGGTGGCCGCCTACCTGGCCTTGCGACACGACCAAACGACCAGCAGGCTTGCCGAGGCGATCGACCGGTTCGACGATCCGCGCCAGAAAATCCTGGCTGTCTTCGATGCCCAGGCGAAGCTGTTCGAACAACCCGACTTCAACGGCTGCGCCTTTACGTCGGCCTCCACCGAAGCCCCGGCCGGCGGCCGTGTTGAGAACGCCGCCGATGACTTCCGAGCCTGGATCCGCCACATGTTCACGAATCTCGCTGAGCAAGCCGGCGCCCCCGATGCCATAAGCCTCGGCCGTCAGCTTCATCTCATATACGACGGCGCCGGACTCGCCGCCCGCATGGATCACCGCGATCCTGGAATTGCGCCGTCAGCCCGGGATGCCGCTCGGGGGCTGCTGGACGCCGCATTGACTCAAAGCCCTCAGACGTCGAAGCGGAGCTGATCCCGCCCCCGCATTAGGCGAGCAGAAAATCGAATGTCGTCCGGATGAACTCATCCATCGGAGCGCGATCACCGATCAGCTTCGCCCGTGCAGCGGCACCCTCGTAACTGTCGACGAGGAAGCGAGCCAGTGCGCCGACATCGGCGTCCTTTGATAGCTCCCCGGCCTCTTGCGCCTGGGCGAGGGCCTGGGCCACGGCCGCGCTCCGCGGGACACCTCGCAACGTTCTGTAATAACCTGCGGCAGCCCAGTCGAAGATCATCAGTCGCCTCGCAAACCGGAGGCTTACAACATTGTTCATGACGGACCAGCACGCAGCGAATGAGTGATCCGCGGAATCACCACTACGTACCCCAGGCGTATCTCCTTGGCTTCGCGGATGCGAAGCACCAGGTGTGCGTGCGTTGGCGCATGAAGGACGACGACGCCTTCATCACGCATGTGCGGAACGTCGCTGCCGAGCGCGACTTCTACACTTTTGTGAACGATAAGACCGGTCAGGTCGATTATCAGAGCTTCGAGTCCGGCCTTAACGTTGGTGAGATCATGTTGCGGGAGGCACTGAACGAGTACCTCCATGGCGGAGATACTCCCCGGGAAACACTCAAATTACGCATCGCTGTCGGGGTTGGCTTCCAGATGACGCGCACAAAGTACTTCCGCCGAAAGCTAGAGAGAATGACCGATGACGCCGCTCGCACTTGGATCTCATCGCAGCGGCCTGAGCTAAGTGAAGCGATGAACAGCGTGCATATCCGGCCCGGCAGTGACGTGCACCTAAAATGGATACGAGACTGGGCGGCCATCCTCGCCGGTGCGCTACTCGATAGGAGCTGGTTTGTTGCACGGCCGATTGCGGGGCAATTCATCACCAGCGACAACCCGGTGTACGGGATCGCCGGGCGTACGGACGCTCTTGACGTCGGCGTGCTCGCTGCTACGGAAATCCGGTATCCCGTCGATTCGGCGACTGCGCTCGTCTGGACGCCCGCTCCTGGTCACGACGCCGCGATCTTTTTCACCGAGCGAGAGATACGCGACTTCAATGTTGCGACATTCGCCAACGCGTACGAACAGGCTTACGCCCGACCGGACTACCAAGCTGAATTGGACGGTCTACGCAGACATCCCGACACCTTGATCGATCGCATCAACGCGATGTCGACAGGCCCGGCGTTTCGCAAGGCTGGTACGCGCCGCTTCGACGCTGGGCGGGGAGGGTGACTCAGATGAGTGAGGGCGCATGCTGATTCACGTCGCAGGCAGCGGACCCGAGGTGATCCGCCGCCTAGGTATCCCGCCCGACCACCTGCTCTTCCACAAACTCGCCCACCGCGGTCCGATATGGACTTAGGACGACTGTCGCCAGCGGGCTCTTGCATTGCGCCCTGCCGGGCAGCTCAGGCTGACGGGACCGCCGACGACGACGATCCAGCCTTCCAAAGTGCCATTGCCGCTGCTCAAAGCGTCAGCCTAGGTGAAGTTCCCGGGGACATATGAGACACCCTCGGGTGCGCATCAGGCTGCGGTTCATGAGCTGGTCGAGCCAGGGCTGCAAGGTGCGCGAGCATGGGGGTGTGGAGCGAAGCCGCGATCTGGAAACGGTATGCCGCTGGTAGTGGTGGCGCCTGGTCAGTCGCTTCGGGTCGGAGGCGCGAGAAGGTGGTTCGGCCATGAAGGACCGTAGCCCGCCCTGTCTCACATGTCTGCGGGAACCTCACCTAGGCCGATCCGGAAGCAAGGTAGTCTCGTTCCCGCGGTTTCCTCGGGACGCGCCGGCATCCTCTTGACCCGCGCAGGGATGCCGGACAGTACTGAGATGAGCCGACCTCGTCTCGCTCCTATGAGGTCACCTCCCCTTTGCTTGCGCCGGGAACGACCTCCCGCTTGCCGATCGACAGATCCGGAAGGCATTACGCCCGTACGCTAGAAGGGTCAGAACCGGGCGGAAGGGTCGCGCCGGAAATCATCTCAGTACCCAGAGCAACCTATATCGATTGGGCACTTGCGGCTGCCGCTCGCACACTGTGGGTACTGCGCACTACCGTCAAGTGCTACGGTCGCAAGCTGTAGACGATCCATGAGGAGAGCCGTATGAGCATGCCTGTTGGGGAGCCGCTCGTTCTGGAGCGCGACGACCAAGGGCGCATCGTCGGAGGCCGCCGTGGAGACCCCGCCAATCCTCTCGGAGAATTCTCGATCGAACGAAGATCCGAGCAAGACCGAGCAATTGCGATCGCAACCTTCAGCTCCATCGGTGAACTCGTGCTTCGTGTGACATCCGAGATCTCAGTTGCGAACGAGTTCATCAGCCTCGACTTTAGAGACAACGACGACCAGTCGGTGCTCTGGTGGCGCATGAACTTCTCCAACTACGATGTTGATCATCTTGCACACGTGCAGATGTTTGGGAGGGGGGTGGGTGAACTTTCGGGTATCTACGATCCGCGCTCACAACACAGCGATCTGCAGTTGATCCCGGACATGTGGCTCACGAGCGAACAACTCACCTTCCTCGGGGGTTTCCGACCAGCATTCGACGAGATGCTGGTGCAATTTGAGCGAGATGTCGAGCCTGATCGCGAGCTCATCGACTCCACAATCGCAAATAGCCGCTTTGGCGCTCTCGGACGAATCGCGTGCAGGGCCTTCGCAGTCATGGGGGGAGCCGCTATGGGCGCCGTCGTGGGAGGTCCCCCCGGTGTTGTCATTGGAGCTGGTGTCGGCAGCGTGGCTTCCGAAGTGTGCTCAAAGATTCCGTGAACGCCCCGCAAAACCCAGCTCAGGTTTCTTAGCCCCATTCTGAGCTAGGCAACCACCTGCGTTTCGATCTTCGGACCGGTGATCGTCCTCAACGTTGGCTCCGCGCTGAGACACCGCCCCCATGGGCGACGGCTTTCGATCGCGACTGGGACGGCGCCTAGCTGACAGCCGCGCGCGAGCCCTCAGCCTGCCAAATTGCCCTGGATCGATCGCAGCCTTTACGGAGCGTTTCCCATCCGCGGCCGTGCTCATTCCGGCGCATCCGCGGCTCCCACCGACTAGATAGAGCAGGCCACTACGAGATGGCAGCAGCTAGCGTAGCGAGACGCGATCGCGCCGTTTGGTAGTTCGAATAAGAGAGAGTCTTCCCAGTTTCCCAGGGAGAAGATCTCGTTATTCGAACCGTGCGCCCGAATGTCAGTGCCGAGATCACCCGCCACAGCGTCGCGGGGCTGTAGTCGAGCAGATCTGTTGGGTGGTACTACCGAACCTGCTTCACTGCGACGTCCGGGTAGGCGTGGGTACCGAGATTGCGAACGCCCACGAATGTAAGACACCCTACGCGGCCGGAATCGCATTCGTCGCCCGGCACTCGCGGTGAGCTCCGCGATCATCGGCCCGCGCACCATGGAACAGCTGGACGGCTACCTCGCCGCCGACGGGATCGACTTGTCGACCGACGTGCTGGACCGTATCGATCAGACCCTTCCCCCCGGAGTCACGATCAACATCGCTGACAACATGTGGAACATAAGCGGGGCGGCGCTAGACGCCGCATTCCGCCGTCGATAAGGCAACCTCCCAATGATGCGTGAGCACCTGGCGACCTCCTCGGCGCGGCCACGGTGCCCAATACTGTACGTATGACTGCGGAGGGCGAGCTTCGCGATCCCAAGGGTGTCGTCCGTCGCGGATATGACAGCATCTCGCACGCGTACCGCGACGACATTGGCGCGGGTAATATGGGCTATTCTCGGTGGCTCGACACGTACCTGGTGCCACGTCTCACGCGCGTACGGCGAGGGTACTCGACCTCGGCTGCGGCGAGTATTAGGCTGCCCATACACTCTTAAGGCAAATGAACCTCGTGACTGAACCATTAGCGATTGGCTCCTATTCAACGGATGACGTGTCGCTTCTGCTCACAGATCTAGGCGTTAGACGCGACCAGCCATCGGATGCACAAGCCCCCAGGCATTCTCCATTGAGCCAGCCGGTGGCACGCTCAACGCACGTACGAGTTCAGGCGGAGTATCGACCATCCGATGCTTACCTGGGTATGGTGCGCGAGTTGGTATCTACGTGTGCGCGGCAAGTTGCGCTACTGAGTGCAACACTAGCTGAGCGGATCCTAGCTCGTCATGGATCACAGCTCGTAATTGTATCCATTGCTCGAGCAGGGACGCCGGCTGGCGTGATGGTAAAGCGATGGATTCGATTTCGTCATGGCCTCGTCATTCCTCACTATAGCGTTTCAATCGCGCATCGATGGGGATTGGATCGTTCAGCCGTTGAATGGCTTTGTCAGAGGTACGACCCAAGGACGATTCAGTTCCTGGATGCATGGACGAGCAAAGGGCTCGTTCAAGCCATGATTGTGTCGGCAGTGCGCAGCCTGGGCATTCGTGGTCTCGATCCTGCCCTCGCCGTCCTGGTCGACGCTGGCTCGTGCACCAACCTCTTTGCTACTCGTGACGACGTCCTTCTACCCCATGCGTCCGTTGGTGCAATCATGTCTGGTCTCTTGAGCCGTACTGTCTTCGATCCTGCCGATCCGAGGACTAGACCCTTCCATGGCGTTAAGTCGTTTCCCGAACTTGTGGTGTACGACCTGTCGAATGCATACATTGAAGCCGTGAGTTTCCAATTTCACGAAATCACAGGGGACGTGCCTTCCTGTGTTCTACGTGCCAATGGTCTCCCACGCCCCGATGGCCGGGGCCGACAAGAGGCACTCAGTTTGGCTTCGCGTTACAGAGTTGACGACTCTGCGCTGATCGACGTCGGTATCTCCGAGGTAACTCGTGCGATTCTTAGGAGTAAGCCACGGCTTCTGCTTCTCAGCGTCCCTCTGATGACCTACCCTCATCTACTGCACCTCGTATCAGAGCGACAGATCGTGATGGCGCACGAATCAGCGATGTCTTTTAGTTGTGCGCTTATCCGTTAAGAAGCACGGATATGTTTTGTCGACCCGCTCTGCCGACCATGCACACAGCCGTGCTCGCTGCCGCCGGAAGATCCAGCGGACGTAGGCAAGGATGTCAACCCGGACGCCTGACTGGCGTCGGAGAGATCGGTACTTCCAAACGATCCAACCGAAGGCTTGGAGCGATCCGAAGACCGCTCCCCCTTTGCCTGCGCTCGATACCCTGCGCACCAGCGTTACGTTGCGTACGGATGCCGGTGGCCCAATCGTCGCGAGACGGATCCAGAGGTCCCAATCCTCGGAGTTCCTGAGGCGTTCATCGAACCCGCCGACATCGAGCACGAGTTGTCGTTGTGCGACGACACCTGATCCGCCGCCTGGGACCACGTTGCTAACAAGGAGGTGACGGAGGTCGACGCCTGACGCGTGTTGCCGACGGCTTCGGCCGGTCGTGACGTCGAACCGCTCGGCGTCGGATACGACCCATCGCGCTCTTTGGGCGACGGCAGCGCTCAACATCTGCTGCAGCCGACCCGCGCGCATGATGTCGTCGTCGTCCAGGAACGCAACCCACGCGTGGCGTGCCGAGCGCAGGCCGAGATTGCGTGATGCCGATGCCGACCGTGCCGCGTGTCGTACGAATCGAACCGACGGATGGTCCCTATACTGTTGTTCGATCCAGTCTGCACGAGCGGCGGTGCAGTCGTCCAACACAACGATGATCTCGTTGCCGACGCCCTCTTGTGCGAGCACCGAACCGATAGCATCATCGACGCATTCACGGCCACGCTTCGACGGAATGATCACCGTCACCGGCAGCTCCCCGCCAGCATCAGAAGGTGCGGCCCACGCCGCCTGCGAGAGCACGACCGTCAGCGGCTCCGCTGGTCGGCGAGCTCAAGGCATGTCGTAAACACTATCCGTCCTGGTCGGCGCCAAACTCTATCCGCCGGCACGTTGCCCGACGGCCTTACCTTCCACGGATCGCTGTGAATGATTGCCGCGCCACTGTCCCGTGACGGCGGTCGATGGCCATATCAAGTCCTTCATCAAGTCCTGCGAGGTAGCACCGTAGTCCCGGCGGCAATCATCGCCTCAATCTCCTGATGCTGTTCATCGAGTTTGCGGAACCCGGGTGTGTGCGTGAGGCTTCCGGAGTGGCGTCGGTAGTCGTACGCATGCTCAGCAATCCAGATCCCGGAAAAGCGGCTAGTTAGGACCGCCCATAGGGCGGTGTCCTCCGCACGAAGTCGTTGGCCCCTCGGCCAGCCGCCGCAGGCCCGAATTGCGGCGGTGCGGGCCACGGTCGCAGTACAGAGAAACGGCAGACCACCAACGCGCCGCTTGTGCGCCCAGAACGCACCTGGTGCCACTCGTCCCGGAGGCCAAGGATCCGATGGGCCGACCCATCGCAGCGCTCCCGCGGCGTCGACGTGGTAGCAGCGCCCCGCGGACCATGCGGCGGCTGTGTCGTTGCGCAGCGCAGCGAGTAGAAGCCGCATCCCGCATGGAACAAGCCGATCGTCGCTATCCAGAGTTATCACGTACGGTGCGCTGACCTCCATAAGGGCGCGGTTCCGCGCAGGTCCCGGCCCGGACCTTCGCGGCGTGGTGACGACGGTGACCCGAACCGTGAGCTCGCCGAGCGTGTGCCGCACGGCCGCCGGGCTGGCGTCGCCGTCACAACAGATCACCCATTCCAACGGATAATCCACTCCATCGGCTGCAAGCATGGCGTTGAGGTCCGCGACCGAAGAGCCAGCCTCCGCTAGTAGGTTGTACTCGCAGCGCCCCAATGCCGTTACCACGCCAACTAAGGGGACTCGCACGACGGCCTCAGCCGCACGCAGCGACTGCAGTAGGGCCGTCGAACCAACGTGCGTTCGGAGGAATCCAGCGGACAAGTTGCTCGAGAAAAGCTGTTAGCGGCCGCAGGCTAGGATAGGGAAACGTTAGGTCGGTGCGCAGTGTCGGGAAGCGTTGCAAGAACGAAGCGTGCGCGTTCTGCAACCGTTCCTCGGGAGCTCCCGCGAGTTCAAGCAGCTCCATTAGGCACAGTGGGATCCAGTGCTGGTACTTCGTGAGCCAAAACCGCGCCTCCGTACTCTTTGAGGGATTAATGCAGACGAGACGGGCGCGTTGCGTCAACTGGACGAGACGTTGATAGGCCTCGTCGAGGCTGAGAGGTAGCGCGGCCGCGGCGGCGAGTAGATCGGGACCGCAGAGGAGAACTCCGGACCGAGAGACGTTGATGAAGAAGTGTCGACTCCAGCCGGGGTGGATCGCCGCCGTGGCTTCGGCTTTGCGCAGAACGGTTACCTCGGCGGTTGGTAGATGTCGACGGACGAGGGCCGCAAGATATGTGTAATCATCGAGAGAGGTGTCATCGCCAACGATTAACAGGATGTCGATGTCGGAGACATCCGGTTGGTAGTCGCTTCGTAAGGAACTGCCGTACTGCCAGGCCGCGTGAATCCGATGATCCCGCTCGAGGTGGTCACCTAGTCTGTCCCTCACGATCGCCGTCGAGATGGCTTCGCTGCTGATCGTTATCTCAAGCCCTCCAGCAACGTCTGAACCGCGGCGAATGGCGGCGGCGTCGCGCCGAGTCGCTCAGTCGCCAGGGCTCCCCACGCGGTCGCCATCTCCATGCAGACCTGCAACGCGCTATAGCGAATCCACTCGGCTGCAAACCCTGCAAGGAACGCGTCACCGGCACCTGTCGCGTCGACGGGCTCCACATTGAAGGGATCCGATCTCTCGAGGCCGTCCTTGGTAACCAAGTACGAGCCGTGCTGACCCTCAGTCACCACAATCACAGGAAATCGCTCGCTTGCGTCGGTGAGATCAGTGTCTCCGAGTTCCTCGCGGGAGCCGATTGCCACGTCCGCGCAAATCGTCCTGTCTGCGAGGCCTCGTAGCCCGATTATGGTTCGGCAGCCTGCCTCTTGAGCGGCTGCCAGCGACGCCCCGAACTGCGGACGCCACGCCGGGAAGACCACTGCCCGGATTTCAGGTAACAGCGCGGTGGGTACCTCGACGCAGTCCAGGAGATCGCCGGTGAGGCCGATGATTGTGCGCTCCCCGTCCGGGTCCACGAGCACAAGGGACCGGGCGCTCGGCCCCGGAACATGGCGGACATGACACTGCACCCCGAGCCTCATCATTGCTTCGGTGAGCCACTCGCTCTCATTGTCGGTGCCAACGGCGCCAGCTATCGCGACGCTGAGCCCGCTGTCGATGAGAGCGGCGGCGACCGTTGCAGCGGATCCGGCAGTACTACGAAGCTGCGAGTGTGCGTGAGCGTACGTGCCAGGCCTCAGGGGAGCGGGCAGGAACACGCTTTCGTCCGTGCCAATACCCCCGACGACCAGCACGTCGAGCGCTCGGCCGGTGTCGTCAGCGGGATCGGGCATTACTTCCTGGTACAGGGTGGGGGAGGGCTGGGATGATACCCCTGGCTACCTCAGCTTTGGGGGCATGACGGCGCGACACGGGCGCGAACTCAGGCGAGCGATTTGTGGTACGTCACGAAGACGCGGTTGACGTGCGCTCCCAACGTTCGCGCGAAAAACGACAACGGGCCCGCCCAAGGAATCTCGGCCACGGGCTCCCCTTGTGCAACTAACTCCTTCATGGCCCGGCGGATCAAAACTGTGCCGACTCCCCTACGTTGTAGTGCTGGCGCCGTTCCGAGCGGGCCGACCTCGTTGGGACGGTTTAGTCCGTATGCACAGAATCCCACGCAGGTCTCATGTCGCATAGCGAGAACAGCGCCGGAGCGGCTGCCTGCAATGGCCATGGCGAGTTCTGTAAGCCAATCAGCCTTCCAATCTCGCGCCAGCTGCTCTCGAAGCTCATCCGTTTCGTCAGTTCGAGCACGCCGGAAGCTGATTTTTGATCGGGCGAGTCGCTGCTCGTCCGCTTTGGTGTGAAGCCGCGACCGTTCAAGCTGGACGCGCATATTGACTTCTACGCCGTCCCGTCGGTATCCAGTGCCCTCGAACAGACAAATGGCTCGCGTGTAACGATGGTCCACTCCGGGCCAGGCGTAGACGGGTGGGTGGCCTGCAACGCGGACCACTCGACAGCCGCTCTCATGCAGCCGCTCTTCGAGTGCGACAAGTAGTCGGCCGCCTACGTTGCGCCCCTGCCACACGGGTGCCACCGCAATAAGATCGATGAAACCCTCAGTACCGTCAGCACCAACCGAACCGAAGCAGAAACCTACGACTTCGTTATCGACGGTCGCGCTGAACGTATGCCTCAAGGTCCGCAGCAGCGTGGCAGGCAGATGTGTTGCGTAGTGATCCTCAGTCAGCGCGGTCATGCAGATTCGTTTTACGGCATCCAAGTCCGCTGAGATCGGGCGCAGGACGATGGTGGGGGGTCCGCTCACGTTGACGGCGCATTAGCCTTATCGAGCCAGACTCGCCATCGAGGACGGCCACGCTCTAGAGCGCGCGACAGTGAAATCGCTCTCAGCCCAGCTGCCTGAATGCGGGCGAGGATGGCCGTGGTGATCGCACGCCGGTCGATGGGCGAAACCACCAGCGACTCGGCGCCGTCTTCGACGGACGCTATCGCATCGTGGCCGAGGACGATCGAGCCACGCCTTAAGTTGTCGAAATCAGCCAACGGGTCAGTGTCGGGCATCGGGTCCCACTCGCGGCACTCGACCTCCCAGAGCACGGGAACCAGTCCCGCCGCGACGACGGCATGCCAGACCGCGGGGCTCTGGCTTCCGTATGGGGGCCGGAACATTCGCACTTGCACACCGGCGAGTTGCTCGAGTTCGGCGCGCGCATCATGCAGCAGTTTGGTCGAGTTGCCGGGGTCGAGACTCGTGAGACGCCGGTGGTCAGCCCCGTGCAGCGCTACGTCATGACCGGAGGCGATGATCTCGGCGAGCAGTCGGCGATGACGTCGCGCGCGGCGGACCAGCACGAAAAAGGTCGCGGTGGCGCCGGCCGCACCTAACTCAGCAAGCACAACTTCAGTACTGTTCGGTTCGGGCCCATCGTCGAAAGTCAGTACGGCAACCGGCTCGGCCGTCTGCACCCCTAGCACCGACAGGCCAGGTACCTCGGGAAGGAAGCGCGCACTTGTCACACGATTGATGGTGCCAGTTCTGCCCTGCGCGCGCCGAGCGTTGTGCTTGCCCTACCGGCAAGAGGCTTGTACCCGTCGGCGGTCGCCAATGTGTCAATGACGCCCCCAACTGGACGAGGCTTGTCGGTCGCAGGGCGCCCTGCGGCGGCTTAAAGTCAGTCCTCAGACCGCGTCTGCTAACTCGCGAAGGCGTGTTTGCAGCGTTTGGTAGTTCGAATAGGAGAGAGTCTTCCCAGCCAATTTCGACTCGCCGTTGTGGTGGTTGGGGTGAATCTGGTCGATTGGCTGGGGCCCCCGTTTTATTGATAGGGAGAAGGCCGGTCTGCCCGAATCGGCGGGCCGATCAGGAGGCTAGTAGGGAGGCCTTAGTTCGATCGGAAACCAGCTCTAAGGCCCAACTGTTACCGGCGTGATAGTCGAGGAGGTATAGAAAGTCGCGGATGTCGAGCAGGGTTGAGCGGAGGTCGATAGCGGGGGTTGCGCCTCGGTGTACGACGAGATTCCGGGCTTCGACGGCCCGAGCGATTCGCTTGGTGATCTGCTGAGGGCAACGCCGGTCTGCTTGCACTCCCGACTTGACCGGGAGTGCTGGAAGAACCCGGTGAATCAGCGTCGTCAGTGGTGGCGATGGAAGATGCTCAACCAGCACCTCGGCATCGGGGACAAGCAACGCGATGAGCTGCTTGATGCCCACCTCGGCTGCCGCTACTCCCACGACGAGACTGCTGCGCGGGCTGGCGTGGCGGAGGTTCCACGACTCTCGCCATAACTCGTGAGCAAGAGGTTGCTCCACGGATGCACCCACGAGCTCCGCCACGGCGCGAAGGCCGTCGGCGCCGATCCGGGCGATGTTGTCCCCCATACCGGCGGAGGGCATGGGTGTCAACTCGAGTACCTCAGCGCCATCGCTGAGGGCAACATCGAGGCGGGTTGACGAAAATACGGAGTCGTCACCAAAAACACCGAAACGCCACCTCAGCGTCTTCCCGACGCGCTGGAGGACCGTCTCAATGTAGAACCAGGCGGTGCGAATCTTCTTCTGTTCTGCAAGCGGCCGCCCGTCGGCTGCAACGAGAAGCTGGTGAGCCAACGAGGACTCCACTGCAGCGGACGGGACGGGATCGTCAACCGCGCCGCTGCACACGACTGTGGCAAAGCTGTGTCGGTCCGACACCCCTGTTTCGATCCGAACGAGGACGCCAGCATCTCGAAACTCCTCGGCAGACGGCTCAGCGATCTCGACGAACCGAGCGTTCAATGTGTGGGTGACTGTGACTTTCATTTCACTCCAGAGACCTGCGTCCCCAGTCTCGCCACGATATCGCTAGTCGAACTGCACGGGGCAATATGCGGGGTGAGGAGTGGGTGCGAGCTCATGCCCACTTTTTGGCGTAGTACTGGCGATATAGCGTGTCAAGACATTCGCACGCGGGTCGCTTGTGAATAGTGGAGAGCCATGCGCGATGTGGCCCCTTCAGCACGCTGGCGCTGAGCACGTTCCCCACCGGCGACAGCGGGACGTTGTAGCCCATGGAACGCTTGATCGCTTCACTCGCAAGGAGCACACCGGGGGCAGCCGAGAGCATCGGTGCGCTGACCGCGGGTTCATCTGGCAAGGGTTGCAGTCGTGCACACACGGTTGCGACGAGTTCGGCACCTCGGACTCCGCGCACTTGTTCGCGATCCTCTAGGCGCAGGGAGTCGACGACCTCCTCGGAGAGCGGGACGTTCGCGCTGATCATGTCGTTGAGGAGCCCGGTGGAGATCCCCAAACGCCGAGCCGTGGTGGCGAGCTGACCGCCGAGCAACGTGCCACTTGGGGTGATGCAGCGCAGACAGGCGGCGTTGAGGAAGTCGTGATATGTGACCCGAAAGTACCCCGTGTCGCTGGTGGCCGCGTTGAGGATGACCTTCGGCATGTCGAGCTGAAACGCGCGTCGTACTTCCGCGTCATCGACGGAGATAACTCCCGTCCGGACTTCCAGTTTCTCGGCATCGGAAAGCTCTTTCCATTCGCGGATCCGCGGCCGCGGTGATGCGCCAGCAGCGCTCAGGAACCCAGCGAGCAAAGTGGCTTTCGGGTCGCCGATATTCTGGAAGGTGGCGGTGAGATGACGATTGAGATTGGTGCCCTCCTTATCGATAATGTCGTGATCTACAACGAGTGGATCACCGAGCAGCGAGATGAGACCCAACGTCCAGGCGGTGGCTGACCCCACCCCGCCGCACCCGACGATCCCGAAGCCGCTCAGGTCCACCGGTGCCGTGATCGTCGCCCCGACCACCGGCGCCAGCGTGTAGTCCCAGAGTGATACCGCGCCCCGGTATGAACCCAGCCGAGCACGGCTGCCGGCGCGATGCATTCCGACCTCGAGAGCCTCGGCGGCGGCCAAGACGCCGGCGAACGCGGCGGCCACGGGGTTGCCAGCGATCGCTGGCAGATCGGCATCGAGCGAGCAGGCCCAGCCGGCGCTTCGGACATGCAGACCCGGAGCCGCACCGGCACCGAAGACAAGGCGCAGGTCGGGGTTCGGGGCCGGACCTCTGTGAAAACGCTCCACGGACTCGAAGCCTTGATGGGCGTCTGCCAGCTCGTCGTAAAGATCGTGCTCACCGAGTAGCGGCAGCTTCACCGAGCGCGTGCTCGGCACGGCCAGAAAGAGGTGGGGCGCAGCATCCTCAAGGCGAAGCAGCAGGATGGCGGTGAGAGCGACGGCGATCTCGGTCGGAGGATCGAGAACGTCGGCGACGAGTTCCACCTCGGTGGCCGCCATCCCCGTGATGATGCCGTCGACTTGGTGCGGATCACCTTCCACGGATGCGATGAAGCGGCGCGTTCGGTCAGCCGGGCCAGCCATTGACCGCATCCAGTAGCGGAACTTCGCGCCAGTCGCCGTCGATCGCGACGTAGCAGCGCCATCCCGCGGCGGGCGGGTCTGTCGCAAAGTTCGGGATGACCAAGGCGTAGAAGCCATTGCGAGAGCTGAAGGGGCGGCGACGGTCGATCTTGGAGAGAAATGCCGCCTCAGGGTGGGTGTGGATGTCGGCAACGGCGAGCAGTTGCTCACCGCGAAGGTAGGTGGCGATGGCAGTGCGCTCGGGGAGAGAGATCGTCAGCCAGTCATGGTCGGCTTCCACGACCGGGGTGATGACGTGGCTGACGAGAACCGTGGTCGCGTCACGTGGCCGTCCGGCCCAGATCGTCAAGGCCTCGCGGGAGCCGTTGCTCTCTGTGCGAAGTACGTCCTGCGTTGTCTCGAGGACACCCGGCCCAAGCGAGAGTTGCAGTGGGGGCGCCGGTCGCGCCGCCGGCACGGGCAGCGTTGCAGCGATGCGGAAGACGTCCATTCACACACCTCGGCCGACGAGACGGCCCATGCGCAGAAACCAATGCAGTCGGCTCGCCACCATCGGCAGACGCCAGCTGCTTTTCGGATGCTGCTCGGCGGAGTGACTGCTGTGGAGGTGGTAGCCACGGGTACCGACGACGCAGATGATGGGGAGATAGCGACCGTCGTAGATCACCGAGTTATAGGGGGCGCCCTCGATGTTCGGCCAGTACTCCCGGCCAAGGAGGGCTGAGTTGGCGAGGTCGGCGAAGTCGAGCACCGGAGCGATCGCGTCGTAGTCGTCGCAGAGCAGTGCCGAGCGGAACTGCTCGGTCGTGCCGGGAGCGGTTACGACGATGTCGATCCGGGTTCCGTCCCGCTGGGGCGAGCCGAGCTTGAGGCGCTCAACCTGGGTCGTGAAATCCCTCCAGTCCCGATCGATCAGCGCGTTGGTCAGCGCGGCGTCCATCAGCCGCGATTCACGTCCTTGAGCATGATCACGACTTCGGAGTGGTCGTGGAGCCCGGCGGCCTCGAGGGTGAGATCGAGGTTCGCCTGTACCACGCCGCCAATCAGCAGTTCGTAGTCGTCTGCCTTCGCGTGGGCTCCCACGAGATCGTGCACGGCTTGACGGCGGAGATGCTCGAGGCGGGAATCCTCGGCCTCGCGAAGCTCGACGGTGTCGCCCTCTCCGTTGGCCGCGACGATCGTCCAGGTGTTGCTTTCATCGGTCACGATGGTCTCCTTTGCCGGCCCGTTGGTCGGCGATTGCTCAACTCCGACCGCCGTTCTGAGCGATGCTGCCAGACTCGGTGAGCGAAGGGTAGTTCTGTTACCAACATAATCATACCATGCCGGAGTTCTGCTGGGGACCTATACTCACATCCGGTCATTTGTTCTGGAGGTGAAGTGTTGGGGCGGACACTCGGCGAACGGATCCGGCGGTACCGACAAGGGAAGGGCTGGACGCTGAAAGACTTGGCGGCGGCGACGAAACTCTCGGTTCCGTATCTGTCTGACCTTGAGCGCAGATCCGGAGTCAACCCAACCTTGGACACGCTCACCACCGTCGCCGAGGCGCTGGGGTGTTCGGTGCGGGAACTACTGGGCGGCGACGAGGACGAGGCCGAGGCAGACGACGGATTGACGCCATCGTTGGCCCGGTTCGTCCGCGGCGACGATTTTGCCCGGCGGGTGCAGGTCATCGCCGAGCGAAGTCAGCGTCCAGTGGAGGAGGTCAAGCCGGCACTGATTGGCTTTCTGGCACGAGCTCCGAAACGAAGTAATGGGGAACTGTCCCCGACCGATTGGCAGCGCCTCATCGATGTGTATCAGGTGATTACCGGGGAAGCGTGATCCGAGACCCGAACGCATACGCGAAGCGGCTCGAGGCGGCGATTAGCCTCGAAGCGCGCCGCGAACTTGCGAGTTCACCTCTTACCGCGATGCGTGCCGCAGGGATACTGGTGAGCGCGGTGCCGAGCAGCGATGCCACCGATGCGTGCTCGTGTGATGGCGCGTACTTTCACGATCAGCGGGCCATTTGCTACGTCGCCACGCCGCGCAGCCGGCGCGAGAACTTCACGGTGCTGCATGAGTTTGGTCACCACCTGGTGATGTCCGATGACGAAATGTTGTCGGAGCTGGCGGATGCGGATGCAGAGGGGGGCGTCGCGGTCGAGGAGCGGATCTGTGATGCGTTTGCGGGACGGATCCTGATTCCCGACGGGGCGGTGGTCGCCGTGCTCGGTGGCCGACGACCTCGAGCGGCGGATGTCCGAGCGCTTTACGACGCAACCGCCGGGTCGATGGAGGCGTGCGCGGTCCGACTTGCCGAGCGGATCGGTTGTGAAGGGTATGTCGCGTTGCTCGATCGGCAGCGCAGGGAGCTCCGGTTTGCATCCCCGTCAGCGGAGTTCAACTACGGATGGCGTCGCGGAACGGCACTTCCCGCCGACCACCCCGCATGGCAGGCCGGAGCCGACGGGACGTACGTGGGTGAGGGAGATGTCGTCTGGACAAGTCGGTCCCGAAAGCGTTTCTGGCTGGATGCGATCGGTGCCGGTGGCATCGTCATCGCGATCTTCTCAGCGGACTGCTACTGGCCGCATGCCGGGTTGACCATCTTGGATGAGCCGGGAGTGAGGCCGGCGGGGCCTCAGGGCTACTCCGGCATATGTCGCCACTGTGGGGGGCCAGCCTGGGGAATGCGGGCGTGTGAGGTTTGCGGCGACGCTCGTTGTCGCGTCTGCGGACGTTGTGGATGCGGTGCACCTGCGCCAGCTATCAAGATTTGCACGAAGTGCCATTTCAGCAAAGGAAAAGCGCAATTTCGCGCGGGCCAGTCCGTTTGCCGTGAGTGCGACGAGGCGTAGCGGCTGGTACGTTGAGCAGCACCCATCCGAACCCCGGCTACAGGCCCGACTCCCAGGGCATGCAGGGCGCGTGGATCCGCTCAGCGTCGTGGCGGTCGGCGCTGGCACATGAACATGCCCGGCTGTTGCATTCCCGCGCCCATCCGGTGCGGTCACTCTGCTCGGCCGTGATGTGGGATGGATGCACGGGAGCGCGCGGAGTTGACGCAGGAGTTGCGCGACTCGTACAGTGATCTATCGACGTATCCACCGTGCTCCATCGGTATCTCTACACCCGAAGGCGTTGTCCATATCGCGCCAAGGAACCCTCCGTCGAGTTCAGAATGGGGCGTCGTCGGGAAAGGCGCCTTGGTAAGGCGTAGGCCGTGAGTTCAGTCCAAGAGGGCGCCGAGAAGCTTCGGACGTCGACTGAGCCCCTACCCAGTCGGTGCGTCGTCGCGGGCTGAGTACGGGCGTCCGGGCCAGTACGGCCACTCCTCAAACGAGTAGCAGCATCCGTCGTCGCCGAGCCGAAGGATCCACCGGTCGCGGTACTCCTGTCGAATGGGATCGCCGTAACGGACTTCGCCTCTAACCACCGCCGTATCACCATCAACCGCGAGGACCTCGGTGGCCAAGGTGAAGATCTCGTCCGCGCCGTCCCGATCGTCGTCCCACATCTGCCGGATCGCGTCGAGGCCGACGACCGGTTCCTCGTAGGGCGAGTGCAGGTAGGTCGCATTGGCGGCGAAGAGCGTGGCCAAACCCTCCGTGCCGGGCGTCCGCCAGGCGAGCTCGTAGCCGTCCACCCATCGCCCGACCGTCGCGCGGTCTGTCATCAGTCCCATCATGCTGCGATGTCCGCGGGAGCCGCGGAGGCGGCGTCCGACCGAGGCTGCCAGCCCCTCGAGACGCGATCGGGTCGTTTGGTAGTTCGTGAATACCGGAGAGTCTCCCGGCAGAGAGGATTCGAACTCCACTCTCGCTCAGCACAGGCTGATCATCGGACCTGCCACGATCGGAAGGGGTTCGTACGGCGTCAAGCCGGGTGTACCAGCCTCTCATTGCGGAAGAAGTCGCCGGGGCGCGGCTCTCGCGGCTCGGCTCAGCCTCCAGGAGGCCGTGGTCACGCTGCGTGTGCGGCACGCTCAGGCGCCATGTCCATCATCCTGAGCATGCCGACACCCCCGGTGCGAAGGAAGCGCACCAGCAGCAGCGCGGTGAGCGCGAGCATGGCGATGTTGAGGTAGGTCGTCGCGTCCCACGTGACCGCGCTGTTGAGCGCCGCGACCGCGCGGCTCCCCGGCACCCAGCCGAGCCCGCTGAAGATCGACCCGACGATCAACCCGGCCGCGGCCATGGTCAGGTACGACACCACCGCGAGGTAGATCGCAACCCGGCCGCCGTAGTACTTGCGGTAGATGTTGAGGATCGGAAGGATGATCAGGTCGCCGAAGATGAACGCGATCGCGCCGCCGAAGCCGATGCCGTTTCGCCAGAGCACCGCCGCGAGCGGCACGTTCCCGACCGAGCACACGTAGCTCAGCAGGGCGACGAGCGGGCCGATCAGCGCGCTCGTGAGCGCAGGGACGAACCCGCCGCCACCGGCGAAGAGGTGAGACCATACCGCCGCCGGAACCCATGCGGCGATCGCACCGGCGATGAGGAATCCGAGGAGCAGATCCCACCACAGGCCGTAGACATTCATGAAGAAGTAATGGCTGACCGACGTCCGCGCCTGCGGAGACACCACCCGGCGGAGCAGCGGCCCTTCGGTGACCGACATGTCCATGACCCCGTGGCCCTCCATCTTCCCGGGGATGCCGAGATCCGCCTGCGCGCGCGCTTCGTCGATGAGCCGTGGGGTCAGGGTGACCCTGAAGACGAGCGCCAGCAGCACCACCATCACCAATCCACCGGCGAATTCCGCGGCGACGAACTGCCAGCCGAGGAGGATGAGCAGCGCGAGGCCGATTTTGAAGACCAGGTTGGTCGATGCGAACTCGAAGACGATCGCGTTGGGAAGGCTCGCTCCCTTGCGAAACAGGGAGCGGGCGATCGCAACAGCAGCGTACGAGCATGATGACGACGCGGCGCCGAAGAGCGTTGCGAGACTCGCTGAGCGAACCCCGTCGCGACCGAGCAGCCGCGATATCGCCTGCTTCGACACGAAGGTCTCGACGCACGCTGAGAGAAGGAAGCCGAGCGCAAGTGGCCACAGCACCTCCCAGAACATGTCGAGCGACATGCGCAGGGCATCCCCCATGTGGCTCAGGACAAAGCTCACGCGACCAGGGTAGCCATGCGGGCAGCGCTCGCAACTCTGAGCAATCTCCAAGGGGAAGCCCACAGGGTTCTCACGGGCAGGCGCGACGCTGATCAACGTCAAACGTCAGTCCACCCAGGAGGTACAACACCATGGACGGCGACCAGTTCATCCCACCGCCCCCGCCCCCGGAAGAGCCGGCCAAGCGGAGGACAGGCAGGCGCAAGATTGCGGCGACGGCGCTGCTCTCGGTCGGGTTGCTCGCCGGCACGGGTGTCGGCAGCTTCGTGATCGCGCACGCTGCCTCGAACACCGCGGCGTCGAGCAGCGCCGCGAACCTGACGGCGAGCACCGCGACGCCGTCACCCACGACGCCGGCGACGAAAGCGCCATCGACGACGACCATGTGTCCGAACATGAGCGGCTCGACGAGCACCACGGGCTAGCGTCCCTTCCTCCCCTCAAGGCGGCCTGCCGGATTTCGGCGGGCCGCTTTTCACCACCACTCGAACGGTCGCCCGTCCCAGGCGTCGAGGACTGGAAAGGTCGGATCCCCGGCCAGCTCGGTGACGCGGTGGCCAAAGGCTTCGACCTCACTCTCGTTGAGCAGCCGGCGAAGCCTGGTCCGCAGCGCGGCCATCCGAGTCGCATCGCCGGCAAGATCCTGCACCCGCCGGGCGAGCTTCGCGGGGAGCTGCGAGCCCCCCAACGCGATCAGTGCGGTGCGCTGGCGCGGGTAGGGGAGAAAGCTCAGAGCGTTGTCGATCGCCTTGACGCTGGGACCGTCGATCACCAGCAGGTGGGTGCGCTTGCGGTCGGCGTTGTTGATGAGCACGTCGAGCAGGGCAACGGCGCGAAGCTGCGATTCGAGCCGCTCTGCCCGTTCCGGGGTCAATGGTTCCTCGAGCACGTGCACGAACCGCTGTACCGACCCGGGGCCGAGTGGTCCGTCGCGGAGCACCGTCACCGGGACGCGGTGGAGCCCGAGCGCCGAGTCGACGACGTACGCGGCGACCTCGCGCAGATACAGGGTCCGGCGGGGGAAGTCCCAGAGGGGGCGCTCGCCGCGAACCGGTTTGTACACGGCGCGAAGCGGCTCGGCGGGAGCCGCGGGGTCGGGCGCGTCGAGCTCGATGAGGAACACCCCGTTGCTTCCGTAGACGACCTCGGCGATCCGCCCGATCGGGGCCTCGGCCAGCGTCTTCGCCACCTCGACGTCGCGGGGCGCGGCGCCGTCCGCCGGGCCCGGCGCCATCGCCTCCTCGAAGCGGTCGCGCAGCGACGGTGCCGCCGACGTCTCGTCATCGCCGGCGGGCAGCGCAAGGCCGGGGATCGGGTCGAGATGAGGGCGCCGCGGCCGACGGACACGATCCCTGCGCCGTGGCGCGTTGTCGCTCACCAGAGTCCCAGCGATGCCGACGGCGCGGTCAGCTGCTCCGGCGGGCCATCACGATGGTGACGGTCGAGGCCAGCCCTACCGGGATGCCGATCAGGAGGGTGATGAAGAAGGACTCGTGCTCGGCGGGATCGCTGAGCCACTCGACAAGTAGCACCGCAGCGAGAGCCATCGCCACGAGGAGGCCGATCAGCCAGCCACGATGCTTCGGGGCTCGCTCGACACGGCCGGCGATCTCCACGACCGGTGCGACCGGTTGGGCATCCTCGTACCAGCGTCGATGCGCGGCGGGAACGACCTCGTTATCCGGAAGATCTGCGCGGTCCAGAGCGGCCCACCACGCAGGGGCGCCGTCATTTCGTCGCTGGCCGTAAGGCCGGGCAGATCGGGAAGACTCGTCGGACATGGAGCCTCGTAGTACGACGGCTGACCACGACGGCCGCTCAACTGTGACGGAGGGAGTGAGGAGCGGTGAGGAGATGATATCGCCTGGGCTTCGGCGACGCTACTCC
>Ga0182024_10006614_pt1 | contig 25375 bp, 24 predicted proteins | sample P32metaG_FD_120480 | JGI IMG/M metagenome (GOLD analysis project Ga0182024, IMG submission 120480) | Permafrost microbial communities from Stordalen Mire, Sweden - P3-2 metaG (Illumina Assembly) | ecosystem: Environmental > Terrestrial > Soil > Wetlands > Permafrost | place: Sweden: Stordalen...
ATCACGCGGTCAATGTCCGCCGCTTCGTCATCGCCCAGATTCAGCACGTAGAGCATCGGCTTGCGCGTGAGAAATTCGAAGCTGCTCAGCATCTTCAATTCTTCGGGCTTGAATTCCAGCTCGCGCAACGGCTTTTCGGATTCCAGCGCCGCGCGGCAACGCGTCAGCAGCGCCAGCTCCGTTTCCAGGATCGTTTCTTTCTTCTTTTTCAGATCTTTTTCCAGGCGTTCCATGCGCTTGGAAGCCTGTTCCAGGTCATAGAGCATCAAGTCGATCTCGACGCTCTCGATATCGCGGAGCGCATCGAGCGACCCGCCTTCGTGCGGCACCGCCGGATTTTCAAACAGCCGCACCACGTGCGCGAGAGCATCCGCCTCGCGCAAAGGCACGAGCGATGCCGAATTTTTCTCGCGATCTTTCTGCAATCCGCCGACGTCCACGTACTCGATCGTCGCGAACGTGCTTTTCTTCGGCTTGAAAATTTCCGCCAACTTCAGCACGCGCGGGTCCGGCACCTTGGCAATCCCCACGTGCGCCTGATTGGGCGTGCTGCGCCCTTCCACTCGCGCTCCGGTGAGAATGCGGAACAAGCTGGTCTTCCCTACTTGCGGCAACCCAATTATTCCTGTTTTCATGAGCCCACGATACTAGCACATGCGCGCAGCACCGCCGTCGTCGGCGCACGCGACGCCGTTGAATTTGTAGCGGCGGCCTTCAGGCCGGCGCCTTTGACTTTTTCTAGTGCTCTGAGCTTTGCCCTCGCGCGCACCCGCTTCAGATTGTGCCGAATACTCTTCCTCCGGTATCCTGTCGCAACGCCCATGACTGAAAAAATTTCTCTGCCCTTCGATCACGTCAAAGCGCACGAACATCTTGCGAGCATAGACAAACGCCTCGCGCGCGTCATCGCCAAGACCGGCGCGTTCCAATTCCAGCTGGACCAGTGCGACAGCGTTTACGAATCGCTGCTCGAAGCGATCGCGTACCAAAGCATCTCCGGCAAAGCCGCGGCCACGATTTTCGCGCGCATCAAAGCGCTCGGCGCGAACGGCCTCTGCCCCACGCCCACGGAGATTCTCGCGGTCTCGAATCAAAAACTCCGCGAGGCGGGACTTTCCGGCGCCAAAGCCACGGCGATGAAGGACCTCGCACAGAAAACCATTGATGGCGTGGTGCCCACGCTTGAAGCCGCCGGTCAATTGTCGGACGAAGAACTGGTCGAGCGCCTCGTTTCCGTTCGCGGCATCGGCGCATGGACCGTCGAAATGTTTTTGATTTTTCGCCTGGGCCGCCCCGACGTGCTGCCCATCCACGATTACGGCGTACAAAAAGGTTTCGCGCTCACCTATGGCAAAAAAGAAATTCCCAAGCCGCGCGAACTCGCCGCCTTCGGCGAACGCTGGCGCCCCTACCGCACCGTCGCCAGCTGGTACATGTGGCGCGCCGTCGAACACTACGGCAAAACGCGCAAAATCACGAAGAACGCCAAAGCGAAGAAGGGCGCCAAGCCACTGAAGAAATCCAGCAAGAGGTCCGCAGCAAAGAAGCACTCCGTAAAGAGGAAAACGTCGCGAAGAAGAAAGCATTCTTAGGGACGGTTCACGAACCGCTCGCGCCGCGATTCCGATGTTGCACGGTAGGGGCGCTGATTGCTGCGCCCCAGCTTGCCACAGCCTCAGCACCTCGTGGGCTGTTGCGGCGATTCTGCTTTGCGCTTTTCTCTGCGAACTCTGCGCTCCGGTCTCTGCGCCCTCTGCGGTAATTCTTTTGACTTGCTCCTGCTTTGGAGTTTACTTCCCCGCATTCCGCACGGTGAGAAACAACGCCACAATCCCCAGCATCAACACCACCACCTCAATCCGCACCGAAACCCGATGCTGCCGATCAAACTCCACGCGCAACGGATTGTCCTTCGGCGTCGCGTCCACCGAAACCATCTCCGTTCGCAATTCCGTCATCCGCGGCGTAACCCGCGTCTGCGACACTGTCGTCAGCAGCAACATCAAAATGACACCCAGCATCGCCGGCTGCAGAAACGCCTTGACCGATTGCGCCAGCGCCAAACCCGCCACCAAATACAGCACCGCCGCAACCATTCCAATGTAGTGCAAACGCGCGAGCGAGTACCCCACCATCAATCCAGCCTGATCGCGGCTCTGCAAAACGCCAAACGCCCCCGGCGCCACCACAAAACTCAAGTAAATGATGGACCCCACCCAAGCTCCCAACGCAAACACCTGTACGAATCGCAAAATGCTGTTCATCATGTGCTCCCAAGCCCTGCATTGTACGTCTGAAACGCTCAGAGTAGCATTCCGCCGCGAGGCCGCGACAGCGCGTGCCGTGGTCGCGCGAAGCGCATCAACGAACGCTTATGACCATTCCCGAATTCGGCGAACGTATCCCAGGACAAGCCTATCGCCCCCGCCCCGGCGCCTACGCCGTAATCATTGACCAGCGCGGCCGCCTGGCCCTCTTTCACAAAAAAGATCGCTATTTTCTTCCCGGCGGCGGAATCGAACCCGGCGAAACGCCTGAAGAAGCGCTAAGCCGCGAAGTCCGCGAAGAAATAGGCTGGGCAGTCGCGATCATCCGCAAGTTAGGCCAAGCCACCCAATACGTAATCACAAAAAAAGAAGCCCATTTCGCGATTCAAGGAACCTACTTCGAAGCCCGCCTTCTGCACCAGATCGGAGAACCCGAAGAGCCTGGCGGCGAACTAGTATGGCTCCCTCAGCAAGAAGCAATCGCGCGGCTTCCACGACAGAGCGACGCCTGGGCCATCGCCGAAACCAAATAGCACACACCGATCCCGCGTTTCCGCCCCACCGCCGAAAACTTTTTGAACACACCTGTCCCTTCCGCTTTTCGCATCGTCTAAGGATTGGTGGTAAAACTGAATAGTGGGGTGAGTGGTGGGCGACCAAGGACTTGAACCTTGGACCTCTCCCGTGTGAGGGGAGCGCTCTAACCACTGAGCTAGTCGCCCACGCTGTGCGGCACTTCCGGGGCTGAACTGAATTCCCCGAAAAATTAGAAAAGGCCGTCGCGGTTGTAGCCGCAACCTGCATGGCCGTTCCCTGAAGCAGCGGCAACCTATTTTTGTAGCAGAAGGCCACGCGAATTGCAAACAACCACGACCAACGCCAGCACGCGCCTCGCCGAGCTTTTGCGGTCGATCACTCGCGTTGTGAAGGGCAAGGAAGACGTCATCCAGCTCGCCCTCACCACGCTGCTCGCCCGCGGCCACTTGCTGATTGAAGATGTGCCGGGCGTCGGCAAGACCACGCTCGCGCAGGCTCTCGCGCGCTCGTTCCGCTGCTCGTTCCAGCGCATTCAATTCACTTCCGACCTGCTGCCCAGCGACGTGATCGGCGTCAGCGTGTTCAATCCCGCGACGCAGGAATTCGAGTTCAAACCCGGGCCGATCTTCGCTAACATTATCGTGGCCGACGAAATCAATCGCACCACGCCCAAGACGCAATCCTCGCTGCTGGAAGCCATGAACGAAGCGCAAATTACCGTGGACAATCACACGCACCCGCTGCCGAATCCGTTTCTGGTGCTGGCGACGCAGAATCCCATCGAGCATCACGGCACCTACCCGCTGCCCGAATCGCAGCTCGATCGCTTCCTGATGCGCATTCGCATGGGCTACCCTTCGCGCGAGAGCGAAAAAGAAATCATCCGCAATAATGCCGGCCACGCGCCGGTGGAAAAAATCACGCCGGTGATGGACGCAGCCGACGTCGTCGCCATGCAGGAATCCGTCTCGCAAGTGAAAGTGGATGAAAGCCTACTCGACTACGCCCTGGAAATTGTCGAGCGCACGCGCCAGACCGAGCAATTGAGCCTGGGCGTCAGCCCGCGCGGCGCCGTGATGCTGCATCGCGCCGCTCAAGCACGCGCGTTCCTGAACGGCCGCGATTATTGCCTGCCCGACGATTTCAAGCGCCTCATCGTTCCCGTCTTCGCGCATCGCGTGGTGGTCAGCTCGCGCTACGTCTCCACGCAGAAAAAATCAGAGCAGGCCGAAGCCATCCTCGGCGAAATCCTCGATACCACCCGCGTTCCGGTTTAGCAAAATCATGCCGAAGCAAATGTTGTCATTCCGAGGAGCCGCAGGCGACGAGGAACCTGCTTTTTCTTTCGGCTCCATGCATAAAAAGCAGATCCCTCACCCGCCGCCGCGGATTCGGGATGACATCCAGCGTAAACATGCGAAGGAGTAGCTAGTGGCCGACTCGCTCGTCCTTCGCATGTGGCGCGACCGCGACAAACACGGCTGGCGCAACTTCGCCATCGCCATGTTGGTTCTCTCCGTGGCGTTGCTGGTCGCGTTGTTCTCCGCCGCCGTCGCGCAACAAGGCCGCGTCACGCTCGCCGCCATCAGCACCGCCATCGCTCTGACGCTCGCCGGATGGGTGGGTATCACCATCGTGCCCAAGCTCGCGCGGCGCACCAGCCTGCGCTGGGTCATCTATCAGGTGGACTACCGCCTCACGCGCGAAGGCATAGTTTACATCGGCGTCGTCTTCGCTCTCGCCCTCGCCGCCGTCAACACCGGGAACAACCTGCTCTGGATGTTGCTGTCTTGTGCGATGGCTGGCCTGCTGATTTCCGGCGCGCTTTCGCGCGCGGTGCTCAGGGGCATCGAGCTGAAATTCGACATGCCCGAGCACATTTTCGCGGAGCAGCCCGTCGTCGCCGAACTCGAATTGCGCAACGAGAAGCAGGCGTGGCCGTCTTTCTCCTTGCGCGTCGTGGGCGAAAACAAAAAGGACGCAGGCCAGATTCTCACCCGCCCGGTATTTTTTCCTTACATCCCGCGGCAATCCTCCGCGCGACAGAAAGTCGAGCTCATGTTTCCGCATCGTGGCAACTACCGCCAGGACGCCTTCGGCATCCGTACCCGTTTCCCGTTCGGCTTCTTCGAAAAAACCCGGCAGGTGGATTCGCAGCTGGAAATCATCGTCTATCCCAAAGTGGCGCCCACCGATCATTTTTACGAAGTTCTTCCGCTACTCAGCGGCGAAATGGCCAGCAATTTTTGCGGCCGCGGACACGAGTTGCATTCCTTGCGCGATTATTTGTCGAGTGACAGCGCTCGCTTCGTGGATTGGAAAGTCACCGCGCGCGCCGGCCGCCTGATGGTCCGCGAATTCGCGCGCGAGGACGAGCGCCGCGTGATGCTGGTGCTCGACCCATTCATCGGTCCGCCGCCCGCCGCGCCCGGCGAATCCGAAGCTGCGGCGCAGCAAGCCGCCGCGGAACACGCCGCGCGTTTCGAGCGCGCCGTTTCCATGGCCGCTTGCATCGCCTGGCACTTCAACGAAATCAATGCGGCGCTGCAATTCCGCACGCACCGTTTCGCGACGCCCATAGCCCCCTCCGCCGAAATCATCTACGACGCGCTGCGCGAGTTAGCCACCATCCAGCCAGATTCGTCGGCGCTCGGCGGACAGTTCCTCGACGACCTCGCCTCCGAGCGCGACATCTTCAAAATCATCCTGACCGCCCGCCCGCAAAACACCATCCCCACCGCGCTCTGGTCCTCCTCGTATTTTCTGTTCCTTAACTCGCTGTAAGAGTAGCGCCGGCTCGTCCTGAGAGCCTGCCAGCGGCAGGCTGGACGAGCGCCTCGCCTTTTTTGCCTTTGCCTTTGTAGCGGCCGCCTTCAGGCGGGCGATTTTGCTTTCGCTTTCTCTGCGAACTCTGCGTCTCTGACGATGCGATGAGCATCGTCATCCTGAGGGCGGCGCCTTTGGTTCAAGCCGACCGAAGGATCTCTCCCACGCTCCCGCGCCATCCACGTTTTTCTCTGTGCCCTCTGCCTTAAATCTTTTGACTTTTCTCCAACACGCCGCCGCGCACCGAAAGGTGCGAGAATACCCGCCGCATGATCCCTCCCCTCACCGGCCGCGCGCTAAAAACTTTTCAAACCCGCATGCTCGCGTGGTTTCGCGCGCACCAACGCGACCTCCCTTGGCGGCGCAGCCGCGACCCCTATTTCATCTGGGTCGCCGAAGTAATGCTGCAACAAACCCGCATCACCGCGGTAATGCCTTACTACCTGCGTTTCCTCGCGCGGTTTCCCACCGTGCAACGGCTCGCGCGCACCCCCGAACCCGAAGTCCTGAAACTCTGGTCCGGCCTGGGCTACTACAGCCGCGCGCGCAATCTGCATCGCGCCGCAAAAATCATCGTCACTCAGCACGAAGGCCAATTCCCGCGTGAACGAGCCGTCGCGCTCGAACTCCCCGGCATCGGCGCCTACACCGCCGCAGCCGTTCTGAGCATTGCCTATGATGTTCCGCTCGCCGTACTCGACGGCAACGTGGCCCGCGTGCTAGCGCGCATAAAAGCCATCCGCGGCGATCTGCGTAATCCGAAGAACTGGCGCGCTCTCACCGCCGCCGCGCAAAATTTCCTCGCATCGCAAGCCCCCGGCGATTGGAACCAATCCCTGATGGAACTGGGCGAAGTCATCTGCACGCCGCAATCGCCGCATTGCGCAGAATGTCCCGTCGCGCACCACTGCCGCGCCTACGCCCAAGACCTCACGGGTGAAATCCCGGCCCCACGCCGCAAACGCGCCGCAGTCCACATGAAAATCGCCGCCGCAATTCTCCGCGATCCCCGCGGCCGCACTCTGCTCGTGCAAGACCCCGGCGCGCACGACACCGTGCTCTTCTCCCGCATGTGGCAATTCCCCGCCGTAGAAGTCATACGTCATTCGAAAGAGGAATTAGCAGCGCATCTCCACAAAACGCTCTCCATCACCAAAATTTCACTGGAAGCATTACCAGCAGCCCGTCACGGCGTAACTTTCCGCAACATCACCCTGCTCCCATTTCTCGCAAACGTCAGCGAACTACCGAAACTCCCCCGCACGCGAATCCTACCCCTGAAAAATCTCAGCAAGCTCCCCGTCTCCAGCGCCACCCGCAAAATCGCGGCCGCTGTCGCGTCAGGGCCTGCGTTGCCTGAGTTATAATTCGTACATGACGAAGGCCAAAAGTAGGATTTACGAATACACGGCTTTCCTTGAAGCCAACAAGAACGGCGGTTACACCGTTACAGTTCCAGCGCTGCCGGGATTGGTCACCGAGGGCGGTGACCCGAATGATGCACGCGACATGGCTAAAGACGCCATCCGCTGCTACATCGAAGGCTTAAAGAAGGCAAAACAAGCGATCCCCGTTGAAATGGAAACCGCGCAAGTGAAAGTCTCGATCACGGCCTGAACACTTCTCTTAATAGAGCGTCGCCCCCGCGCATTCGTATACCGATCGTCCACACCGCAAGAATCAATGTCGTGTCCCAATCTTTATCTGTGTTCATCTGTGGTGATTTTGACGTCCCGAACCTCACCACAACCCCAACGCCACACCACCTCATTACGCGATAGACACCGAGCAACCCACCCCACCTCCTCCGCTGCTATCATATAAACGTCCATGGCCTCCACCGCGCGCCTCAGCGCTCCGCCGCTCCCGGCGGTGCAACGATATTTCGAAGTGTCGCTGTTCCTTCTGGTCTCGACGGGCATCTTTGCCGTCGTCAGCACCGGCAAGCTCGACATTTTCTCGACGGTCATTCCCGTCGTGGTGCTCGTTTACAAAGCCGGCCGCCTATGGCACGGACGCGGCCCTGAACTTTCCGTGCGCACGGCCACCGGCCTGGTCCTCGCCTATTTTTTGTTTTTCCCGATTGACCTCTGGGTGCTCTCCCGCACAGTTTCGCAGGGCGCGCCGAACCCGCCGCTCTATTCCGCGTTGCTGGCCGCGATCCACCTGATGCTTTTCGCCACGCTGGTGCGCCTCCTCTCGTCGCGTAGCAATCGCGATTACGCGTTTCTGGCCATGCTGGCGGTCACCTGCATGTTGGCCTCGGCGCTTCTCACCGTCGAAACCGGCTTCCTGATCGCGCTGGCAATTTTTCTGGTCCTCGCGGTTTCCACTTTCGTCGCGTTGGAAATTCGCCGTGGCGCCAACGACGCCGTCTCGCCCCCGCTCGAGCCCGGCTCGCCGCTCGCGCATCGCTTGAACCGCGCGCTGGGCTTGACCTCCGCGCTCGTCGCCATCGGCACGCTGGTCATCGGCGGCGCGATTTTTTTCATGTTGCCGCGCTTTACCACTGGATATCTGAGTGCTCTGAACCTGCAGCCAAAATTGATGACCGGTTTCAGCAACGACGTTACGCTCGGCGAAATCGGCGAAATCCAGAAGAGCAGCGCGGTGGTGATGCGCATCCATATTGACGGCGATCCCACACTCGCCGAAGGCGTCCATTGGCGCGGCATCGTCCTCACCAATTTCGATGGCCGCCGTTGGTTCACGCCACCGCGCGAACAGATTGTTGTTTCGGCTGATTCCGCCGGAGAATTTCGTCCCGATCCAGCCGACGAAACTCGCGCTGAGTACCCTCTGCTCCCCGCCGGCTATTCCATCCCGCTGCATTACACCGTGCTGATGGAGCCGATCGCCACCGACGCCATCTTCGTCGCGCCGCGCATCGCAACTCTCCAGGGCCGTTTTTCCAACGAGACCGAACGCCTCGGCGGTGAGAAACATAACGGATACTTGATTCTCGATCAGACCGGCTCGCTCTCGAATCCTTACCACAACAATTCGAAAATCCGCTACGAAGCCACGTCCAATCTTCCGATCGTCCCCGCACCGCAGTTGCGCCTGGCTCCCCCGGATTTTCCAGACTCCATCACTGGCACGTATCTGCAGGTTCCACGGCTCGATCCGCGCATCAAGCAACTGGCCGAACAAATCACCGCAGGCTCGGCCAACGAGTACGACAAAGCCGCGAAAATCGAGTTGTACCTAAAAACCCATTACCGCTACACGCTGGACCTCACCGGCCCGCGTTCTGCCGATCCGCTCGCGTATTTTCTTTTCACGCGCCGCGCCGGACATTGTGAATACTTTGCCGCAGCCATGACGGTGATGCTCCGCGACCTGGGCGTTCCTGCGCGCTACGTTGGCGGCTTTCTGCCCGGCGAGTACAACGACGTCGGCGGCGACTGGATCGTGCGCGCCAGCGACGCGCATGTGTGGGTAGAAGTTTTTTTCCCCGGCTACGGCTGGATCACTTTCGATCCCACGCCGCCAGGAAACGAACAGCGCGGCGGCCTGCTCGAGCGCATGAGCATGTACTGGGATTGGTTTCAATACGCCTGGGGCGAGTGGATCATCAACTACGACTTTGGACACCAGATTACTCTGGCGCAAAGCGTGCAGAAAACTTCACGCGATTGGGGCGAGGGCGCGCGCAAGTATTACCAGCAGAAACAGCGCCAGGTTCTGCAGCTGATCGTCAAGCTCGACAAGAAAACCGAAGCCTCGCCGTATTTCCTGCCGAGCATTCTCGTTTTTCTGGTGGCACTGCTGATTTATCTGCGCGGCCGCAGCATGTTCGGTTACCTGATGGCGCGCTGGAGCTTGCGCGCGCGCGCGACCGGCAACGTCACCGCTTCGCTCGCCACGCTCGAGTACCGCGAAATGTTGCGCCTGCTCGAGCGCCGCGGCTGGAAAAAATCGCCGTCGCAAACCGCGCTGGAATTCGCCGCCGCGATCCCCGCCGCCGAAATCGCCGCGCCCGTCGCACAGCTCACCGCGCTCTACCAATCTGCCCGCTTCGGCGAACGGCCGGCGCCAGCACAACAAATGTCCGCGCTCCTAAGCTCCATCCGCGAATTCACCCGCACCAGCAAAGCAACCGCGCGATAATCTGGAGTTCGTCTCGCGCGTCCACAACGCCGAATCGCCGCCTCGGCACGCCAGTCTCTCGGACATTTGACGAGGCATCGCAGCCTGAAACTTGGTAAAAGAGAAATTCGGGACGCTTGACGTGACTACGGGTATCCCGTACCATATGAATCTAAGATTCGAATGGAACAAGTCCAAAGCCAAGGACAACTTCGACAAGCACGGAGTCAGGTTTGAGCTAGCTCAGAACGTGTTCAAAGACCCGTTTGCCGTGGAGTTTCTTGACGACCGTGAAGACTACGACGAAGAGCGTTTCGTGATCATTGGCACGGTTGAAGGCCACATTCTCTACGTAGCCTTTGCGGAACGGAAAGACGTTATCCGAATTATATCGGCCCGGAGGGCCACCACACATGAGCAGGAAATCTACCTCGAAGAAAACCCCTACGGGCCTGCGATCCATGACGCAAGGCGCCATCGAACGCGCCGCGCTCGCCGACCCGGACGCACGCCCACTTACCCGCGCCGATCTGAAGCGCATGAAGCGCACGCCACAGGCGAAAATTATTCGTCGCGCGCTGGGCATGACCCAGGAAGAATTCGCCGCGCACTACCGCATTCCACTCGGCACCTTGCGCGATTGGGAACAGGGACGCGCCACCCCCGATCAGCCCACCCAAGCTTATCTGACGGTGATCGCCCGCAGCCCGCGTGAAGTGCAGCAAGCGCTCGAGGACTAGTGCGCACACTTCATTTCCGAATTAGCGGTCCCATTAGCGTTCATCACCGCATGTTGTCTCTATGGTAGAATTGTGTGTTTCGTAACACGCCAAAGGACCGCTCTGCATGCCGAAAGTCGGATTTGTCAGCCTGGGATGCCCGAAGAACCTCGTGGATAGCGAGGTGATGATGGGCATTCTCGCGCGCGCAGGTTACGAACTTACGCCGCGCGCGGGCGAAGCCGACGTGCTGGTCGTCAACACCTGTAGCTTCATCGAGCCCGCGCAAAAAGAATCGGTGGACTCCATCCTGGAAATGGCCGAGTACAAAAAATTCGGCCGCGCGCAGAAACTAATCGTCGCCGGTTGCATGGTCGAGCGCTTCCGCAACGATATCCGCGAACAAATTCCCGAAGTGGACGCGGTCATCGGCACCGGCGAAATCGAAAAAATTCTGCAAGCCTGCGAAGGCCAGTTGCGCCCGGACGATTCTGAAAATATCGGCGGCGCCGAGCTGCCCACGTATCTGTACCACGACGCGACGCCGCGCATCCTCGCGACGCCCCGCCACACCGCCTACATCAAAATCAATGAAGGCTGCGACCACCCCTGCACTTTCTGTGTGATCCCGCAGCTGCGCGGAAAATTCCGCAGCCGCCGCTTCGAATCCGTCATTCGCGAAGCGGAAAATCTGGCTGCCGCCGGCGTGCGCGAAATTTCGCTCATCGGCCAGGACACCACGTTTTACGGCGAAGACCTCGGGCTGCGCGACGGCCTGGCCACTCTGCTCGAACGCCTGGCGCAAATCGAAGATCTGCATTGGGTGCGCTTCCTCTATTGCTATCCCAATCGCATCACCCCGCGCCTGCTCGACACCATCGCCGCGCATCCGCGCCTGGCAAAATATCTGGACGTTCCGCTGCAGCACGCTAGCCGCAGCGTCCTCGCGCGCATGAAACGCGGCTCGAACGGCGACGCGTTCCTGAAGATGCTGGAAAAAGTCCGCCGCGCGATTCCTGGCGTTGCGATTCGCACCTCGTTCATCGTCGGTTTCCCCGGCGAAACCGAAAATGATTTTCGCGAGCTGTGCGATTTCGTGCGCGCCGCCGAATTCGATTGGATGGGCGTCTTCGCCTATTCCGACGAAGACACCTCGAAAAGCTTCGCGCTCGAAAATAAAGTGGACGCCGCAACCATCGTGCGCCGCCGCGACACGCTCATGTCTCTGCAGAAAAAAATCTCCGCGCGCAAACTGAAAAGTAAAATCGGCCAGCGACTGCAGGCCATGCTCGAAGGCCCGTCGAAGGACACCGACCTGATCTGGGAAGCACGCCTCGAAGGCATGGCCCCCGAAATTGACGGCAAAGTGTACATAACCGAATTCGCCGGCGTGAACGACGCCGCCGACTTGCCGCTTCCCGGTACCCTGGCCACGGTCGAAATCACCGAATCCAAGCACTACGACCTAATCGGTCGCGCCATCGAATTCGAAGCACCAACGCAAGAATCAAGCCGCCGCCAAGCCCTCGCCCCAGCCTCTCCGTTCGCAATCCTCGCGTAAATTCGCCAAATCGCACCTCAGCCTTCGATTTATGCGTCTCGCGCTTCCTCGGTGTTATAATTTTGGCATCAAGCGGCCGATCACAGTTTCTACGGCTCAGGTTGAATGTCATGAACTACCAAGATCGAATTATTCGAGACCCCCAAATCTGCGGCGGCCAGCCTGTGTTCAAAGGAACGCGTGTTCTGCTGCGCAGCGTTCTTGCTGGCTTGGCGGCCGGGGAATCAACTGAGTCAATTCTCACAGGCTACCCTTCTCTACAGGCGGCGGACGTCCAAGCCGCGATCGCGTTTGCAGCCGCATCCGCTGAGGAAGACCTCCCCATTCCGGCAACTCCGCACGTGCGATGAAGATTAAGTTGGACGAGAACGTCACGACTAACGTCATTCCAGTTCTGAAGAAGCTCGGTCATGGTGTCCAGACGACGAGCGAAGAAGGTCTCACCGGTAAACCAGACAGTGAAATTTGGTCTGCGGCGCAATCGGAAGAACGATTTCTCATCACGCAGGATATGGATTTCTCTGACGCCAGGAAATTCGCGCCGGGGACACATCACGGCATCTTGCTTCTGCGCCTTCATTCGCCCAATCACGCGGCGATCGCCTCCCGCGTCACTGAGTTATTTGAGAGCGAAGACACAGAAACGTGGAAACGTTGTTTCGTGCTGGCGACTGAGCACAAGCTGCGAGTGCTCCGCCAGTGACCTCAACATCTAGCCTCGCTCGCACGTAGTTTGCGGTATTCTTAAGCGCATGAAATTCCGCTGCCCCATCTGCAAAAAGCCAACGGACTCCGAGGCCAACCCGGAATTCCCATTCTGCAGCGAACGCTGCAAACTCTTCGACCTCGGCAACTGGTCCAGCGAAAAGTACGTCATCAGCGAGCCGGCCAACGACGACACGCTTTTCGAAGACATCACCCGCGAATCCCCCGACGAACACAAAAACTAATGAGCGCAAAAACTGACCCCGCCGCTTCCGACGATTCCGCCGCATCAAGCTCGCCAGATTCATCGTCGCCCAGCGCGAACGCAGCGACCGCGCCGCCATCCGCGAGACAACGCAATCCCCGCTTCGCCCTCTTCATCGCAACGGCCGCAGGCCTGGGCTACCTACCGAAAGCTCCCGGCACATGGGGCTCGCTCGCCGGCCTGCTTCTCGCGGTGCTGCCTTGGTGGGCTCTTGTCGCTGTCGGCGTTGTTTCGTTGAACGAACACTTCATCGGAATCGGCCGCCACGCCAACGCGCCGGATCCACTGTTGCAGTGCCAAGTTTGGATCTGGCTGACTGTCGCAGCCATCGGGGTTTGGGCCGCATCGCGTGCGGCGGACTACTGGTCGCAAAAAGATCCTCAGCGCGTCGTCATTGATGAAGTGTCAGGTCAACACCTCGCTCTGTTCCTCGGCTGCGCATTGCCCGTCTGGTGGAAACCTCAGCCACCTTGGATCGATGCGGATCTCGGCTTCGTAACTTCACTGGTTGCCCTCAACTGGAAATATTTGCTCCTGGGTTTTATACTTTTTCGAGTATTCGATATTTGGAAGCCGTTCCCGGCGCGCCAAGCGGAATCATTGCCTGGCGGCTGGGGCATCATGGCGGACGACTGGATCGCCGGAGCTTACGCCGCCATCGGCTTATGGCTAGCCCGGGCCGCGGGTCTGTAGCAAGAATCTTTGTGGGTCGTGGCTTTAGCCACGACATACGCCACACAAAATCTATGCGGCTTTAGCCGCTGAAGTTCCGCCGTTGCGGCTGGCACACAGATTGTTTAGACCGACTGCTCGGCAAACGCATGACACAAACACACGCGCAATGACACGAGCCAAGATTTAGTGCAAGCTGTTACAGCAAGCACAACGCGCCGCAACACTTGAACGCGAACATGACCGCCACTCCCAGAATCGAAAGCATCAAGCCGGCCGCCGCGCTACCCGGCGGCGAAGTCGCTATTCACGGCAGCGGCTTCGGCACGCGCAACCACGCGCGCCCGCTGGTGCAATTCGGCGCCGCCGAAGCCAGCCTGGTCCTCGCCGCGGAAAATCTGCTGATCGCGCGCGTCCCGGAAGGAGCCGCGGGCGGCATCGTCCGCGTGAGAATGGCCGGCGTCGAAAGCGCGCCGTTCCCGCTCGCGCTCGGCACGCAAGTCGCCGACAATCTGCATCCCGTCGCCAGCCCCGCCGTTGACGCCGACGGCAACGTCTACGTCACCTTCAGCGGTCAGCGCGGCCAGAAAGTTCCCGTCTCGCTTTACAAAGTCACCGCCAATCACGCCATCAAGCCCTTCATCACCGAAATGATGAATCCCACAGGCCTGGCGATTGACAGCGAAGGTTTCCTGTTCGTTTCCAGCCGCCACGATGGCGCAATCCATCGCGTAACGCCTGACGGCCACTCCATGCAATGGATCGAAGGCATGGGCATCGCCACGGGCCTCGCGTTCGATAAAGCCGGCAATCTTTACGTCGGCGATCGCAGCGGCACAATTTTCAAAATCGGCGCCGACCGCGAAATTTTCGTTTTCGCCACGCTCGAGCCTTCGATGGCCGCTTATCATCTGGCGTTCAGCGCCGCGGACGAGCTTTACGTCACCGGCCCCACCACTTCCAGTTTCGATCGCGTTTACCGCATCAATCCCGCCGGCGAAGTCAGCACTTTTTTCCGCGGCCTCGGCCGCCCGCAAGGACTCGCGTTCGACCGCCTCGGCAATCTCTACGTCGCCGCGTCGCTCGGCGGCCAGCGCGGCATCGTCCGCCTAACGCCGCAAGCCGAGCCCGAGCTGGTGGTCAGCGGCAGCAATATCGTCGGCCTCGCGCTCCTTCCCTCCCGCCGCGCCATGATCACGACCAACAATGCGCTCTACTCTCTCGATTGGGACGTCCAAGGCCTGCCACTGAACGGCTAATCCTCAACAGCGCTAGCAAAAAGATGCTTTGACCGTCATCCTGAACCCGCGACAGCGGGTGAAGGATCCCTCTTCGACGCCGAGTGCTTGCCACGCCCGCAGCCGAGGAGAGATCCTTCGCTGCGCTCAGGATGACGGCGCGGCAGCTTTTAGCTCTGCACCTATCGCAAAATTCCCCGCAATTTTTCCGCGCCCCCTGCGTATCTACCCATATCTTCGTGTATCTTCGGCGAACGCATGAACGACCACTCACCCACTCCCGCGCAAACGCCAACGCCCCGCCGCCTGATTGCCGCGCCGTGGCACACACTCTCGATCCTGCTGATCTTCGCGTAATTAGGTTTCCGCGCGAGCCTGCCGTCCAGCAGCATCGCCCCAGAAACCGCGCAGCCCACAGCCTCGCACAGCGCAGTTCTCCTCAAATACGCGCTCTTGATTCTCTCGGAGTGGGGCATGGCCTACTGGGCCTGGGCGGGAGTTCACTGGCGAGGCGGCCACCTCCGCGATCTCACGGGCGGCCGCTGGACCACCTGGCGCGACGTGGCGCTCGATATCGCCATCGCGATTCCCTTCTGGTGCGTGTGGGAACTAACCGCATGGCTCGTGCACCGCGCCGTCGAACGAGTCCCCGCCGCAACCGCGCCATACCAACCGCCAGCAGGCTTCGCGGAAGTAACGCTCTGGATTTTGCTCTCCATCTCCGCCGGAGTCGGCGAAGAAATCGTCTTCCGTGGCTACTTGCAAAAGCAGTTCCAAGCCGCCACCGGCAGCGTAGCCGCCGCCGTGATCCTGCAAGGCGCCATCTTCGGCCTGGCCCACACCTACCAAGGCTGGAAACAAGTGATCGTAATCGCCGCCCTCGGAATCCTCTACGGCGCGCTAGTAGCCTGGCGCCGCAATCTCCGCGCCAGCATGATCGCCCACGCCTGGTCCGACATCTTCGAAGGCTGGCTCCGTTTTCTCTAACCAGTTTTCGGCAATCTGCGAGAACCTGTCATTCCGACGGCGTAGTTTGCCCGAGGAATCCGCTTTTTCTTTGACGTTTGCGCAAAATATGAAGCCGATAGCTGCTCGGGCTTCGCTCACGGCGTCTTGGGCTTCTCAATCACTTGCTGCGTCTGCACGGAAAATAGCTGGAAGTCGGAAAAGGTGTGGCCGATGATCATACGGCGTTTGCCGTAGTCGGAATAGGCGGTGGCGGATTGCGGCAACCAGATCTCCACGTCGCGTGACCGGAATTTCACCGGCGCGTAGTCCACCGATACGGCGTTGTCCTGCAATCCAATCGTCGCGATCCCCTTCACCAGATTCGTTTCCAGGTGCATCACTTGACCGGAATCGGGCGCGATCCACGCGCGGCCCTTCAGGCTCACCTGGAACACCTGCTTTTCCGTGCGGATTCCAAACGTGCGCGCGCGTTTCTCCTTGTTCTGGCGAAAGTAAACAACCCACGCGGGCTGATTATTCCATTGCGCGAAACCTTCACAGCGCATTTCATAGTCGCTCTGCAAGTTGGGATTGAAGATCAGCGCGAGGACCGGCAAACCTCGGTCCGCAATCTCACTAACATGTGCATCGCCGGAACCGGCCAAGGGCGTGCGAGTTTCATACACCTTTAGCGCGTCGGATTTTTCTCCGAAATCAACCAGGTAGTCGAACTTCGCATCAATGGATATTTCCGGGATGCCCAGGTCGTCGGTCTGCGCGTAACGAATCCGCTCGTGCGCGTCAAAATTCCGAAGATTCGCTATCAATTCCTGGGCGCATTCACCGGCCTGTTTCAGGACGTCGGGAAGGGGGCAGGGTGGCGTCGCAGAAATACTCCGCACGGGCGCGTCCACCTGCGGCGGATCCCACTGTAACGGCGGCGATTTCTTTTCTTTCTTTTGCGGGGATTCGGCCGGCAGTGTTATCGCCGCCGTAAGACCCGCAAGCACGACGATCGTCGGCAGCAATGCGAGCGCGATAAGCCGGAAAGCGATTCGAGAACGGGCGGCCCCGCGAACAGGAACCAGCGAAGGTGGACGGCAATTCCCCATTATGGTCGCGCCAGAAAAGCGCAGCGTCGCAGAGGATACAGAACGATCGCCAGTCTACCACGTTTCCTGCACCATTTAGCCGCCTACTCCCGCCCTAGACAGGCCGATCCGGATACTCTGCTTTCGGAAATCGCAAATGAACAAGCAACGCGCAAAGAAGCAGTACAGGAAACGCGATGACGCTGCCCTCCGGCCCCGCCGAACCTCCCGTCAGCCACTTCGGACCCTGCACGGACGTGTTCAGGTAGCGGCCCACACCCAGCAAGCCGCTGTCCGGCGTGCCGTAGAAAAAAGTTTCCGCCCAATCCCACGCCGCATGAAACCCCAACGCGAACCACAGAGTGCCCGTCCGCCGTATCATTAGGCAAAAAAGCAGCCCGATCATCACAAACTGCAGAATGCCCAGGACGTTCTCTCCCGGATTTCCCAAATACGCGGCGCCGAATACCAGCGACGTAAACAGCGCGGAACGGCAGGCCATGTCCTTGCTCGGCCACGGTGTTCACCTCGGCGGCAAAATTCCAGCCGACCGCGATAAACTCCATGAGCGATAAGACCGTTGGCGGCTCCGGCCAAATTGCCGAGTTACGAATCACGGGTCTCAACGAACCACCGTCCACCATCCGCACCCGACTTGCACACCCCACACCTCATCGAGTACAACATTTCTACATGAATGCGGAGATCATTGCCGTCGGTTCCGAGCTGCTCACTCCCTACCGCCTCGATACCAATTCTCTCTGGCTCACCGACCAACTAAATAAAATCGGCATCCGCGTGATCCACAAAGCCGTCGTCGGTGATTCGCCCGACGAAATGCGCTCCTCCTTCCGCCACGCTCTCGATCGTGCCGACCTCATCATCGCGAGCGGCGGCCTGGGACCTACCGATGACGACCGCACCCGCGAAACCGTCGCCGAACTTCTCGGCCGCAAACTGCGCCTCGACGAAGCCATCGTCCGCGAAATCCAGGAGCGTTTCCGCCGTTTCGCGCGCACCATGCCCGAAATCAATAAACGCCAGGCAATGGTTCCCGAAGGCGCCACGGTTCTCCCGAATCCGCGCGGCACTGCTCCGGCGCTGTGGCTGGAAGCCGATGGCCACATCATCGTGCTGCTTCCCGGCGTGCCGCACGAGCTCAAATCCATCTTCGAATCCGAAGTCCGCCCGCGCCTCGCCAAAATTTCCGGCGACGAGCGCCTCTTCACTCGCGACCTGCGCACCACCGGCCTCGGCGAATCCGACGTCGAGACGCGCGTCCGCCCCCTCTACCAGCTCTATCCCGACACCGAAACCACCATCCTCGCCGCTCCCACCGGCACGCAGCTGCACCCGCGCACCTGGTCGCGCGACGCATCCAAAGCCGAAAAACTTCTCGACGAAATCACCGACCGCATGGCCCTGGCTCTCGGCGAACATCTTTATTCCACGAAAGGTGAAGCCCTCGAAGAAGTCGTCGCGCGCGTCCTCACCGAAAATCGCGCCACCGTCGCCGTCGCCGAAAGCTGCACCGGTGGAATGCTCGCCGAACGCCTCACCAAAGTGCCCGGCAGCTCCTCCTATTTTCTTGGCGGCGTGATCTGCTACAGCAACGAGCTGAAAATTTCCCTGGTGGGAGTTCCGCAAAGTCTGATCGAATCGAAAGGCGCGGTCAGTTCCGAAGTTGCTCTCGCGCTCGCCGACGGCATCCGCAAACGCACTGGCGCGACTCTCGGCGTCGGAATCACCGGCATCTCGGGTCCCGGCGGCGGCACGCCAGAAAAGCCTGTAGGTCTGGTGCACGTCGGTCTCGCCGACGAGCACGGCCCCCGCGAACGCGCCTATCGTTTTCCCGGCGATCGCGAACGCATTCGCCAGTTCGCCGCGCAAGCCGCGCTCGATGCCGTGCGCCGCTACTATCTTTATCCCGCAGCCGCCAGAGCCTGAGCCATGCGCCTGTTCGTTGCCTTCGACTTGCCCAGCGCGGTACGCAACGCCCTCGCCACGCTCAGCCAGCGCCTGAAACCCGAATGCCGCGCCGCTCGCTGGGTTCGCGCGGACTCCATGCACGTCACTCTGAAATTTTTAGGCGAAACGGATCCGCAAAAGCTCCCCGCCATCCGCGCCGCTCTCGCGCCAATCCGCTCCGCGCAGCCCGTCGCCATGGATTTCCGCGTCCTCGGTTTCTTTCCCAACGAATTCAAGCCGCGCGTCCTCTGGTGCGGCGTGCAGGCCACCCCCAATCTCGCCGAACTCGCCGCGGCCGTCGAACAAGCGCTCGAGCCGCTCGGCTTCGCTCGCGAAACGCGCACGTTCTCTCCGCACCTCACGCTCGCGCGCCTCGAGCCCGGCGACGCGCTGGAAAATCTCGCTCGTGCTGCTGATGCGCTGAAGTCGTATGATTTCGGCGCGGCGCGCGAATCCGAATTTCATTTGTTCGAAAGCGTGCTAAAACCGTCCGGCGCGCAATACAGCAAGCTCGCCGCATTTCCATTCGTGGAAGGAACGAATTGAACTCGATTTCGCTCAGCCCCGTGCTGCTCATCCCAGTAGTCGCGTACCTTCTCGGAGCGATCCCCTTCGGTCTGCTCGTCGTGAAAGCGCAGGGCGGCCCGGACATCCGCGAAATCGGCAGCGGCAATATCGGCGCCGCCAACGTCACGCGCCACGCCGGAAAATTCGCCGGCATTATCACGCTGCTCTTCGACGCAGGCAAAGGCTACCTCGCCGTCTGGCTCGCCGGCCATTTCAGCCACGGAAATATTCGCTGGATGATGATCGCCGCGGTCTGCGCCGTCATCGGCCACATGTTTCCGGTGTGGCTCGGATTCAAAGGAGGCAAAGGAGTCGCCACCGGCCTCGGCGTTTTCCTGCCAATCTGCTGGCAAGCGTTCGCCGCCGCAGCCGTCCTCTGGCTGCTGGTAGTAATTTTCTGGCGCTACTCGTCGCTCGGCTCGATTTCCGCCGCGGTCGCGCTCCCTCTTTTTGTTTACCTGCTCTACGCGCCCGGCCACGCGCCCCCCGAGTTCGTCACCCTCTGCACAGTAGTGATCTCCCTGCTCGTCCTCATCAAACATCGTCCAAATATCGCGCGCCTCGTCGCCGGCGAAGAGCCCCGCCTCAATTTCAGCCGAAAGAAAGACTAATAGCGTCCACGATTGCCTCGCAAGAAGTACGCCTGCGATTCCGTAGGGGCGGGTCTCCGACCCGCCCTATTTGTGGGCCGCAAAATCGCACCGTGCACGTCGTCATAAGTCCCAGTCCTTCTGTATCTTATTCGCCAACCCCAGTACTATCGTCCCGTTGTATCCCATCGCTCACTTCGCTAGCATTTTACTGAAGAGATTCTTGTGCCCACTGAAGCCCTCAAGCAGCAGACGACCCGGCGCCTGCGCATCCTCTGGATTGTGCTGGGTGCGCTTCTGTTCGTAAGCATCACTCCTCTATGGCTTTACCATCGCCAGGTCTTGCGCCTCAGCGAACAGAAACTGCAGGATACCGAGCGTGTCCAGCAATCCGAAATCACCCGTTCGCTCGCCAGCGAAACCCTGCAGTTCGAACAGAATCTGCGTGAACAACTTCTCAGCCAGCGCCAAGTTCTCTCTCTCACCGGCTGGATTGAAAATGTGGACGACCCCGCGCATGCGCCGCAGCTCGCGCGCTTGCTGCAGAGCTTCGTCGAAAACAACCAGAACATTCTCTACGTCACCGCCGTCAACCAGCTCGCCAAAGGTCAGTCCGCCGGCAGTATCAGCGCCGATCAGGATCCTTTCGTCGGTGGCGCGCTCAAGCGCGCCTTCACCGCCAGCATCCAGGGACTGAATTTCGTCAGCGAGCCTTTCGCCCTCGGCAAAAACAATCGCCCCGCACTGGTCGTTTCCGTTCCGTTTTCTTTGAACGGCCAATTTACTGGCATGATCGCCTCGGTCGTCTCCATTGACCGGCTGCTCGAGCGCATTCGCGATGCCAGCGTGCGCGAGCGCACCGTATTCATCGTGGATGGACACGGCCACATCGTCGCGCACCCCGATTCCGCCGAAGTCGTTCCCGGCCGCGACGTCACTTCCACTTCTCCCATCGTCGGCCACTTGAAGGAGTTGCCTCAGGAACTGCGCGCCACCGAAACCATGCATTTCGTCGAGCGGGACAAGAACAATCATCCCGTCGAAATGATCGGCACCTACAGCACCATCCCGGAATTAAGCTGGACGGTCATCGCCGAGCGCAGCCTCGATAGCGCGCGCATTGACGCAGGCGTGAAAGAACTCACCGCGCAAGCGCTCAGCTTCGTCGTGGGTGTCACCATGGTCGCGCTGGTGTTCGGATATCTCTTTGCCTTGGGCATCACCCGGCCCATTCGCGGCCTCGTCGAATCCGTGCGCGCCATCAGCCGCGCCGAATTCCACGAACGCGTGCGCGTCGAAGGCGCCGCCGAAATCAGCGAGCTGGCCGAAACGTTCAATCACATGGCTGGCGACATCGAAGAATACGTCGAGCGCCTCAAGCAGGCCGCCGCCGAAAATCGCGAGCTGTTCCTCGGCTCCATCCGCATGCTCGCCGCCGCCATTGACGAAAAGGATCCCTATACTCGTGGTCACTCCGGCCGCGTCGCCAAATATTCCATCATCATTGCCGAATACATGGGCCTGGATTCCGAAGAGATCGACCGCTTGCGCATTTCCGCGCTGCTTCACGACGTCGGCAAAATCGGCGTGGACGATCGCGTCCTGAAGAAGCCCGGCAAGCTGACGGACGAAGAGTTCGATCTCATGAAGCAGCACCCCAGCAAGGGCGCGAACATCATGCGACCGGTTGCTCAGCTGAAGGACATGCTCCCTGGCATCGAATTGCACCACGAACGCATGGACGGCGCCGGTTATCCCTACGGCCTCACCGGCGATCAGATTCCCATGATGGCTCGCATCATTGCCGTCGCCGACACCTTCGACGCCATCACCACCAATCGCCCCTATCAATCCGCCATGGACCTGGATTTCGCCGTCGGCCGCATCCGCTCGCTGGCCATCTCCAAGTTCGATCCCAACGTAGTAGCCGCCCTGGAATTCGCGATAGCCTCCGGCCGCCTCCGCCTAACCGCCGCCCTGGTCGAAGTTTAAATCGCAGCGAAGAGTCGCCTCGTCATAAATCGTTTCCGCCGCCGTACTTCTAGCCACTCGTCACTAGCCACTGCCTTTTTCGCCAAACGCCCGAGGATCGCATCACCGATTCACGAGTGACGGGACACTAATCACCAATCACTACTCACGCGCCGCCACTGGTCACTCGTCACTTGCCACTGCCTCTTTGCTACAATCAAATGCTCCGCCGCACGCGGCGAAAACTCATGATCTCTCTCTTCGGACCACCCGAACCCACACTCCTCGAACGGCTGAAAGATTCCGTCAGCAAAACTCGCTCGGAATTGTCCGCGCGCGTCGAACAATTGCTCACGGGCGACCGCCCGGTCGATCCCGAACTTCTGAAGCAGCTCGAATCCGCGCTGCTCAGCGCCGATCTTGGCGTGCGCACCACCAAGGAAGTTCTCGCCGCCCTTCGCCAGCAAGTGAACGAACACAAGCTCGCAGAACCCGGCGCCCTGAAACGCGAACTGAAAAATCAAATCCTGAAAATTCTCACTGCGCCGGCGGCCACTCAGCCCAATTCCGACGCCCCTGATGGAAGGTCAGCCGGTGAGCCGCGCGTCCTCTTCGTCGTCGGCGTCAATGGCACCGGCAAAACCACCACCATCGGCAAACTCACGAGTCGCCTGAAAAAAGAAGGCGCGACCGTAATCCTCTGCGCCGCCGACACCTTCCGCGCCGCCGCCATCGAGCAGCTCGAAATCTGGGCGCGCCGCTCTGGCGTCGAAATGATCAAGCAGAAACCCGGCACCGATCCCTCCGCCGTCGTTTTCGACGCGCTTACCGCCGCGCGCGCTCGCCATGCCGACGTCGTCATCGTGGACACCGCCGGACGCCTGCACACCAAATCCAATCTCATGGCCGAACTCGACAAAATGAAGCGCACCGCTGCGAAAGTAATTCCCGGCGCGCCGCACGATGTGCTGCTCGTCCTCGACGCCACTACCGGCCAGAACGGCCTGAACCAGGCCCGTGAATTCTGGAACCATGCCGGAGTCACTGGCATCGTGCTCACCAAACTCGACGGCACCGCCAAAGGCGGCATCGTCGTAGCCATCGCCCGCGAGCTAAATCTGCCGATCCGCTTCGTCGGCACCGGCGAAAAAATCGATGACCTGGTCCCTTTCGATGCCCAAACCTACGTCAACTCGCTTTTTGATTAGGCATCGTGAATCGCGCTACAGGGCGATTCATCCTGAGATCCGGCAGTGCCGGATCGAATGGTAGCGCCGGCGTCTCGCCGGCTCTCTGCGGTTTGCATTCGTCGCGGTTTGCTTTCGTAGCGGCGGCCTTCAGGCCGCCAGCATTGGTTTAAGCGCGGATGAGCTTCGCAACATGAGCACGATTGCCACCACAGACGAGAGATGGATGATGTGCGCCCTTGTTCGCGCACTCCGCGGGGTAGCCCTCGCGCATCCGAACCCAATCGTCGGCGCAGTCTTGGTCAAAAACGGCAAAGTCGTCGGCGAAGGCTTCCACGACTACGACCGCCGCAACCATGCCGAAATCGTCGCATTGAAAAAAGCAGGAAAGAAAGCTCGCGGCTCGACTCTCTACATAACGCTCGAACCCTGCTGCACCACCGGCCGCACTGGCCCCTGCACCAAAGCCATCATCACCGCCGGAATAAAAAAAGTAGTGGCCGCCATGCGCGACCCCAATCCCGCCGTATCCGGCAAAGGCCTGGCCGAACTTCGCCGCGCCGGAATCCAGGTAGTCAGCCGCGTCCTGGAAAAACAAGCCCAGCATCTCAACGAAGATTTCGCCTGCTGGATTCGAACCGAACGCCCGCTCGTCACCCTGAAAACCGCGCTCACCCTCGACGGCCAGATCGCGCAAGAAGCCGGCAGCGTCACCTGGATCACCAGCCAGCATTCCCGCGACGCCGTCCAGCGCCTCCGTCACGAAGCCGACGCGCTCCTAACCGGAATCGGCACCGTCCTCGCCGACGACCCGCGCATGAGCGACCGCACCGGCGATCCGCGCCGCCGCCCGCTCCTGCGCGCCATAGTGGATTCGCGCCTGCGCACGCCGCTGCGTTCGAATCTCGTGCAATCCGCGCAGAAAGATGTCGTGGTGTTCACCACGCAATCGCCCGAGTCGTCGAAAGCGCGCGCACTGACCCGCGCCGGTGTTGAAGTTTGTCGCGTTCCCGCGCGCCAGGGCCACGCAGATCTCCGCGCCGTGATCCGCGAACTAGGCCGCCGCCAGATCCTCAGCGTCCTGCTAGAAGCCGGTGCCGAATTAAACGGCGCAGCCCTCGAAGCCGGCATTGTGGACAAGATGATTCTCTTCTATGCTCCCAAAATCATGGGCACAGGCGGGGTCCCGATGGCGCGTATCCCCTCGAGCTGGTTCGCAAAATCCCCAGCGCTGCAAAACTTAACCGTAAAACCCTGCGGCCCCGATTTCGTAGTCCAAGGCTATTTTCGTGATGTGTACAAACGCAGCTAACGTGGCATAGACAACGAGAGTGGCATAGGCAATCTTGCCTGTGCGCCTAAGTAAGACACGCCGACAACGATCAGAGGAACGAAAGACAAATGTTCACAGGCATCACCGAACAAGTAGGAAAAATTGAATCTCTCGACCACTCCGAAACCGGCGGCCGCCTCAGTGTCAGCTTTCGTGGCGCAGCCACTCCTGGCTGTGCGCCTGAAAATGATTCCACAATCGCAGCCTCCACAAAACTCGGCGACAGCATCTCTGTCAACGGCTGCTGCTTAACCGTAGTCGAATTCAACGCAGACCACTTTTCGGCCGATCTCTCCGGCGAAACTCTCCGCCGCACCAATTTCGGCGAAAAAAAACCCGGCCACCTCGTCAATCTCGAACGCCCGCTCGCAGCCGGCGCGCGCCTCGGCGGACATTTCATGCAAGGCCACGTGGACGGCATCGGCCGCGTCACCCGCCTCGTCCCCGAAGGTGAAAATTGGTGGCTCTCCGTGCGCGTGCCGCAAAATCTGCGCCGCTACGTCGCCGAAAAAGGCTCCATCGCCCTCGACGGCATCAGCCTCACGGTCGCCCGCTGGCACGACGGCGTCGCGGACATCGCCATCATCCCCTTCACCTACGCGCACACCAACGTGCGCTCCATGTCCGTCAACGACGCCATCAACATCGAAACCGACATCCTCGCCAAATACGTCGAGAGCCTGCTGCAGAATGAAAAATCACAACCCACATCGCATCTCACCGTAAAGCATCTCGTCGAGGAAGGCTTCTAATGCGCGATCGCGGCACCGAAACCGATCGTTCCAAATTCACGATGACACCCGCACCCAGCCTTCGTAGGGGCGGGTCCCGCGCCTGC